>Ga0137394_10001897_pt1 | contig 15329 bp, 21 predicted proteins | sample czobulk116metaG_FD_108278 | JGI IMG/M metagenome (GOLD analysis project Ga0137394, IMG submission 108278) | Vadose zone soil microbial communities from Angelo Coast Range Reserve, California, USA - czobulk1.16 metaG | ecosystem: Environmental > Terrestrial > Soil > Vadose zone | place: USA...
AGGGCCCGCGGCGCATCATATCGCCCTCGACGTGGGCGACAGGATGGACGAAACCATCCGCGACCTGCAGATGAAAGGCGGGAAGTGGACGAACGGAAAAGCCGGTGGGAATTACGCGTATCTGGACTTCACGGACACGCTGGGCCTCGTCCTGGAGCTGAACGGCACATCGAAGTCCGCCGGCACCGCGAAATAACAGTCGGGCGCAGCTACGGCAACCCGAGAGCAACGATGGAGCTGCCCGACGCAATCGCGAGGAGCTGTTTGCCGCCAGACGTGAGGGCGCGATTCTCGGGCGCCGGAGCGGGAGCAGATGCTTGATCGATCCAGGAGAGGAAACATGTGTGTACGTTTTGTGGCATTGTGCGCGCTTCGTGTACGGTAAACAGTGTTATATTCACTCTCGCTCCCGTGAGGAGTTGTGAGACGTTATGTGACCATAGTAATTATTCGTCGTTGATGGGCGCGGTCGCGATCAACCTGGTATCCTATTTCTTCGAGAAATTTCTGAATGTCTTTTGCCTTCTTTCCTTGGGGCCTTCAAGTTCGTCCGACGCAACGGGCCCCCACCGTCGTTTCTCGAGGATGGCGAAAGCTCGGAGAAACCGCGGATGCATTAGTTGCACACACGCACGATACGATATATAGTTAGTACATGCGCCGATGAGGACGGGGTAGATGAGACCGAGATCTGAGCCGTGCGAGGTGGAGGAGCTCGGAGCGAGTCGAGTCGAGTTGAGCCCGTACGCGTTATTCCTTGTTGCGCGGAACTGTTTTGATGGTGCACCTCGGACTACCCTATTGGCGCGTCAACGAGGAGCGTTACGATATTTGTCGTCGGCTTTGTATGGAAGGCCTACGATGCAATAAGTCGTGGATAAAGATTACGCGCCATGACGAGATCTCGGGAATGCACGTTCGCATAGATCGGCGCGGACGCAAAATAGGGAAGCATTAGAACCGCGAGCTGGCGCTTTGGGACAATACTTATACGACGCATCCCGCAAGTGAGTCCGTGTAAACCCATCGTGACTCGTTTATCAAGTTGCTCAAGGCCGTAAAGTAATATATATTTGTAGTCACCGGATAAATAGGGCCCGAAACCTCGGACTTGCCGCGGAAAAGGGATCGGTTACTCGAAGACCTTCGGTCTTTGTCTTATCTGGGCGGTGGGGCACGAACCCGGTGTCCGACTGCAGCAACCGAAACGGAAGCGATGTGAAGGAATGGAAGGGCAGATTCGGGCGGATCTACTTAGTCGGCAAAAGGTTGTAGGGGATGGGAAAGGAGAGAAGGGGGTGACAATACATTGAGATGGGGACAAGGTAATCAGTCAGCTTTACGCTAGTGTTCACGTGAACCATGGGGTCTAGGCATACTCCGCGTAGACTCTAAATTGTATCCTTTTTTGGTAGTGACGGCGCGGATACATATATGCGACACAATGCTGACAGCCGCCGGCAGCGTAATCAATGGGAGGAGACTGAGAACGGTGAGACAGTCAAATGACACTGCGATCTTTCAAGGATGGGAAGTCATTGATGGAAAAGGAGGTGGTTTGAAGGAAACCAAGACCGCTCGCTCAAAATTTGGCTACTGAATTGATTCCATTTGAGCTGAGACGACACTAGGAGTTCACCTGAAGTGTCATGTAGCACAGGCCACCGGCTTAGGGCGACCGATTGCAGCAGCTGCAGATCATACCCTTGACCTAAGGACGACCACCTGCAGCGAGGGGGGTGAGCGCTGTGAGCAGCCGCCAAAGGCCGGGAAAGGTTGGGTTGTTGGGTTGTTTAGATTAGAGATAAGATAAGCCGGAGTACGGACGGAGAGTTGTCGGCGAGTTGTCCGATTCAAAGTCCGACGTGTCGCGAGCGAGTCGTCGAGCTGAGCATGACGCGCGTCGCCGTCTTGAGAAGTTGCTACTGAGACTCGCGAGTATATCAGCGTCCTTCGACATCCACCCATCTTCTTCTTTCACCTTCTTCCTTCCCCTCCTCATGCCCGACATGTCCGCCATCGCAAACCCGCAACAGAGACAGTTCAACCCGTACACAGAAAATGGCGGCACCATCCTCGCCGTCGCTGGAGCGGACTTTACCGTCATCGCTGGCGACACCCGCCAAAGCGAGGGCTACAACATTCAGACTCGCTACGCGCCCAAAGTATTCCGATTGTCCGTCCGTCCCCACCCGTTTCGGACATCGCGTTGACCCACCCGCTTGATAGGACTGACCGCGCTGTACTCGCCGTGAACGGTTTTGCAGCAGATGGCAATACGTTCGTGAAAAAAGTGAAGCAAAGACTCGAGGTATGCCTCGTTTCGATGACGCGCCACGAGATGTTTTCATTCATTTCATCCTTTCCATCTTGCCAGTGGTATCGACACAACCACGCAAAGGATATGCCTCTCCGCTCAATCGCGCGTCTAATTCAAACAATGCTGTACGCCCAGCGCTTCTTCCCTTACTATGTTTACAACATCCTCGGCGGTATTGAGGAAGATGGTATGCTTAATCCTTTTTTTAGCTCGTGCCAAGCAAGCACTCAGCTCAGACGCTATTCATACGCAGGTACTGGCGCCGTTTACTCTTTTGACCCAGTCGGTTCGTACGAACGCGAGGCCTGTCGTGCTGCAGGAGCCGCGCAGTCTCTCGTCCAACCTTTGCTCGACAATCAGGTGAGTTGCTGCGTCCATCTGGTTCAGGATTCCCATGATGTCGCGAATTACCTCCTCGCCCCCCGTACTGTCTCCGACCTGTCCCCGACCATTCGCCGGGTTCCTCGTTAACACCGGCTTCCCTTGATCAGATCTACTTCAAGAACCAGACAGCTGTCCAAGGCTTTTCACACCCGGCGCACCTGCCATTAACGGACGTTCTCTCCATCGTGATCGACTCTTTCACCGGCGCAACGGAGCGCCATATCGAGGTACAGTTCTATGTTACGACTGCATCGATCGTAACTCAACCAGTCATCAGGTTGGTGATGGCCTGGAGATGTACATCGTTCTGGCAGGAGGACGGACGTTGCCTGAGGCGGTGACAAATTTAATGCCAGAGGAACTTGCTTCGGCGGGGGACGGTGAAAGGATATTTGTATTGAAACGAGATTTGAAGAAAGACTGAATGTACAATAGCTAGAGTTTCCCACGATGTGCTCCACCGTTGTCTTGTCACACCCGAGCGTAAGCCAAGTTGGTAAGGAAACCCAAAACAGGAACAAATTCAACGCTTTCTCCCATTTGGCACACGCTCCTTCGACCCTCTTTACCTCCCTCCCCTTCCCTTCCCCTCCTCGTCGCCCAGTGCGCTTCGATTCTCGAGACCGTCCTTTCTTTTTTCCCCTCTAGCCTACCCAATCAAAGCCACCAGTCGCCAGTCCTCCCTCTATACCCCCGTCGTCAACACCTTTACCCAATGCTTCTCAGATCGCTCGCTCTCATCCTCTCCGCCTCCGCCTCTGTCCTTGCACAATCACAAGTTGTATATGACTCGGCGCATAATGTCACCGGAATTCACGGGACGTGGTCCTCAGGATCCCGGAACGTAACAACTGGCACAGTGGGTGTTTTTTTTTTCACGCCATTTTTTATCCGACGCTTTATTCATTCCTTGTGAATAGCAATACGTGCAGCCAGCCGCCAGAAGCTTCACTTTTCCTACGAATACAGGCGTCTCTTATTCATTGTACGTCGATTTCTCCCTGGTTTCTCTAACAACCCGAGATGCTGAGGATCATTTTTAGTGATGAAGGCTCGGGATGGTTCGAAGTTTTGCGATACCGGATGACGGGAAATGGTGCGTACGCGTCCCACTGTCTACCACTCCATCTTTCCCTCCGACACTGAGTCCACTCCTTCCCGCATGCAGGTGCGAGCCCAAAATGTATCACCGTTGTCCTTAACTGGTGCCATGGGAAATTCACGCTCCAATCCAATGGGTCCATAACCTTCACCCCCGTGGCTGATGGCTACCAGCGGATCCAGCAACCCTGCGCCGCAAATTCCGACTTTACCGAGGCTTACCATAACCAGGAGCTGTACACGTCCTGGCAGATTTTCCAAGATCCGGTAGATGGGCCCAAACTACACATGTTCGGGTTTGACGGATCGCCCGTCACACCGCAGTATTTGGTCTCCACAACGCCACAAATGTTGCCCACCCAATTACTTTACAATACCACCAATGCGACGACCATCATACAACGCAGGTCGAACGATGTGGCGCCACCAATTCATCGGTGGAACGTCGCCGCCGCCGTGGCTACCATCAGCGCGATGCTTGGCGGTGCACTCCTCATTTAGCTTGGCTATGGCGGTATATCAGAGAGCCGCTGCGCAGGCTGGAGCGGAGCCAGGCCAGGTAGATGCAGAGCATGACAATCACGGACACGGAGCCCTTCATAACCGCACGCATCGCATTTCTTTTCTTTTCTTTCCCCTGCCTTTTGCCCTCTTCACCATACCCGATGCTTGGAGAAATTGGAGAAACACGTTCGTTTGTTTGCCAGACTTAAACTCCTTCATACAAGCGCCCACCGCCACGCCACTCACCCGCAATACCTACCCCTCGATCTCAGCAGTAATTTTGTTTTGTCTTTGACTTGTTGACTCGAGCAAATTTCTTTATTACCTTACTTCTCCTTTCGCGTGCCACGGCACGTTGTCTTGAGTACGTCTACTGTATGAGATCATCTGCATAGGTACAGATGTAGTAGGCTAGCTGAGAGGGTACCTGTCCCTCTCTTGCTTTTACAAGAGAAGGTGATGATGCCGTCCTTGCGTCAATGATGCACGAGAGCTCCATCTGGGTGAACGTCAATTAATGTCAACGTCACGGTGGCTCGCATGAACGCCAAACGTCTATGGAATACATCTCTCATACGAAAAAGCATGAAACACAGGAAAGGGAGAGGAAGGGCCAAATGTTGGCGTTTATGCCCATGCGTGCAGTCACAATTAATCAATCTGTCGGGCGACGCGGTCACAGGTTGGGCCCAGGCTCGGAGCGCCTCGCTATTGTCAGTGATTGTCAGCACAGTACTGCGTTATCGTTATCTTACGGTCTCGTTCCACGTTCCATGATACGCAATCAACAGAAATTTGACAAAAGGGCTCCACTTGCCGTCTGTGCTGCGGTGGCGCAGCGGATGGAGCAACACTACCGCTATGATGTAATATTTAAATTTACCCCATATTCTCCCATATGCGAGGACTTATAGTAACGAGAATAAATAGATAGATTTCAAATGGTCCGAAATTTCTCAATTTTACTGTGCTAGTGGGAGGATCGGACGCGTAGCCCGTCCAGTCACAAACAAAATATATATATCTCATGTGAGGCTCCTACGCGCTCTGCTATCGAGGGAGTAGTACTATTCGGCGGGCGATGGCCGGAAGAACGAAACGAGTTTAAGTGTTATTGGTTTTGGTGCGCTCCCTCTAACCGGAAACTCCGATGGAAGATCCACTGGCAAGCGCTGCTGCACTGGTTAGGGGCTAGCACGTTGGTGGAACCGCGACCGGAGAGGGACTCGGTTTAGTTTGTGGACCCAAAATTAGAGTGTCAGCGTGATGCTCGGGCTGTGTTTATTTTTTGTCCGCTGACTGCGGGATATAGCAAAAGTCTGTGATTGGGCCTCCGTCGAAAACTGATGTGTGACACGTAACCGTTGAACGGGACGACGAACGGGACGAGGGCACGGAAAGAACCGGACGGACGGGGAAGAGGGGTTGAGGGGGTTGAAAGATATAGCGATATAGCGCATCATGGTGTGATTCCACAACTCCCAGCGATTCTGATCTGATCAAAAGAAAAGGTCACGTTGCAGCGCGTGTTGAGTGTTTATGTCCTCCCCGCCTAGCACTGCAGTGCTGTAGTGGCTTAGCCACCTGGACGGGCGAACTCGGACGTGCGCAGCTGAGGCGTCTGTCCATCCGCTGTGGGAATTCAAATGAACTCCCTGACTGAGATTTTGTATGACCCCATCATATAGTCATCGCGTGAGCCATCGAACCAAGGACAGGTGATAAGTCATCACAGAATAATGAAAGCGTGTCGAAGCAGGTGACCGCGTGCACCCGTCCGTCATCAGCCAGCCAGCTCATGATCGTGCTTCGACTGAGAGAGAATTCCGGACACGGGACCATCGCAAGGGAAAGGAAGGGGAGAGGGGAGCGAAGGGTGGTTGAACATTGTTACGTTTAGGAAGACGAAGAGAAGAAAGGACGCGCGGTGATTTGCGACGTTTGGTTCCCTCTGGTACGTGAAGCTGGCTTCGCAGGAGATGAAGCGAAATGAGACGAACATGTGGATGAGTGGACGAATGGGTGAAACGATTGATCCGTGACGGATTGGGGTATTTCCAAGTCAGAATTTCCCACAAGCGCCCTGATTTCAAGGGACTCGGAGGGGAAGGGGGCACGGCTTCGTCCGCGGTCGGGCGCGAATGTGGTGTCACCTGCCTGCCCCTTGGCGTGTCCCCGGATGTAAGAGCTTGTGTTGTGTGGCGGTGAACTTCGACGTCTTCGCAACTATTCCTCGCGAATCTACGGATGTCGACAAGTCATCATCTCCCATCTCCCCCCGGGCCCGTCAGCCTCTTTCTCGGAGTCTTCTAGTGCGCGGTATTGGCTCGTCATGTATACCTCGTCAACTGATGAGTCGTTTTCTTCTTTGCCTATTGACGTTGTGAGTGAGTAGGAAAAAAATAGACTTGATTTGCCACAAGAGCGAGGGATTATGCTGTACCTGAAAATCGTCGTCGTTTGCGGCTCAGGTACGATCGCTTTTGTCTATTTGTGGGATGCGAGCGCAAGATCGCTGTGCCGGCGCAGGAATGACCGGAAGTACGTTGAAGCACATGCGTCTGGCTGGCATACAGTACAACACGGTGTCTGTGCTTGTTGCCGAACAATGGGGCGGTTCTATTGCCATATCCTGCCCGCTGGCGCAGCGAAGTTTTTCCCTTTGAGCGAGCCTCTTCACCATCTTCCGTGTTGTCCTCGTGAACTTTGCGAAGGACGTTCTATTGGGGCGGCGGGAGTACACCACGTCAGGTGGCATGATGCCCCTAACCGGGTTCATCAGTCGCACACCCAGCAAGAACTCGAAGAAGCTCTTGGCTCAAAGCATACAGTAACCGCAATCGCCGTCCCCATTCGGGATGCTCTCAAATCGATGTCGTCGGATGGAGTGTACCGCTGAAGTACCGGTCGCGATGATGGTCGTCGGGACATGGGTACTTCACAGCGGCATGAGGCATGGTGTCCGATTCGTAGCGGGTCGCATTGCCGCGGTACACTCCCCCTCCCCCGTCGATCCGATTCAATTCAGTTGGCCGGGCGGCGAACGTGTGGTACCCGTTGGGCGAACACAGAACCGCAGATTGGCGGGAGAAATATCGCATTCGACTCGGCGCATGATCGCGTTCGGCGTCCTTGGCGCGAAAGTCCGACCAAAAATCGCCGGCGCAGCCATCCTGTTGGCCGGAGAGTGGGTTCGGTCCCAACCCGTCACTGTGCTTTGCGGGCCACGTCAGAAAGGTATAGTACAGTACTACAGTAATAGGCATGGCCCTGTTGCACATGACGTACCGTGGCATGGTTGAAAGCGGATTCCGAATGAACTTTTGGTCTGTTCCATGCATCAATCTTCTCCAGCTGAAGATCGAATCGGACAAACGGCGACAAGTGCTGCAGTGTGGCTACGTTCAGAGTAAATTTCGGCACTTCCTCGCCGATTTCTATCTTTTCCTGAGAGGGACTCACCAGCGTCACCTCAAGGTAAGTCCCGGACGACCTCACCGTTAATGTTATTCAAAAGCCTGTCAGTATGGCCCATATCCGCGGCCTAATTCAGTGGCACTCCCCAGGGCTGGAACGCACTCATCCCGGATTAGTCTTGCCCCCAGTCAAGATGGCCACGATGTTCGGACATTTTTCGTCATTTTTCGTTCATAGATAGCCGACACGTGACCCCGGACGCCTTTGTCGCACGTGGGCTCGGAATGCAGCATGCAATTACTCATGTTGCTATATAACACAAGTCATCCCCCCTTCATGAGTTTGGGTTCAAGAATACGACAGCGCTAACACGAATGAGTCACTAAATGAACGTTGTACGCCAAATGAGTTGGGTCTTGGTCGCTGGCAGCCCTCCAGTACCACATCAGCAAATGCAGCGAAGTTGTGATGCATCTTTGGTCAGACAGGGGTCAGAATTTGCAACGGCGATTGGTTGTTTCAGTCTATGGTCAAAGTCCGAAGACGAATTCCTCAGATCACGTAGGTCTGTTAAGCTTGGACTATATTTGTTACTTCAGTCGTCCAGGCTCTCGCCAGTTCAGGGTCTTCACACATTCGATCATCCCATGGATGTTCCAGACCCTTCGAGACGGCAACTTTCCTTTGACTTCTACTTACGGCCGGGACGACGAAGAGGGTGGCCATCTGGACCCCTGCGGGAAGCTGAGCGAGGATAATGCGATATAAATCCGCGAAAACTGATGGTCCCAACAGTAGGAATTTCGTGGTTCAGTACTCTTCGGGGAATGTAAAAGCCACCGTTTTCTCTGTCTGGGGTTTCTATGCATCTATGCTTTGGGCCACGTCACGGGTCTTCGACGTGGAATTGCTGGAGCTCTTGCAACTAAGCAGCGAAGAGTCTCGTGAATAGATTGGACAGGAATGCCTTGTACGTCCTCTAGTGTAGTGTACTTTCTTTGGCTGCCTGTACCGAGGAAGGCATTAGTTAAGGTTTACTATACAATTCATGAACGATTTCGCAAATCAGCATGCCACATATTTGGGTGGTCTGGTATATTTTGGGACCAGAGATCGTCTTCATGTGATCGGCGTATTCATGTTGCAGGTTCCACTCCACTATGATACATACTACAATCGGATAGGAATATAGAAAGGGGGGTGAGCACAGCTGTGGTGGGGCTGGGCCGAGTGCCCTGTCCAGAGTGGTTTGACCTCAAAGCCAGAGTAAGCAAAGAGAAGAGTGGAGCAGTTGAAGACTGTACGACTGACGTTTGTCACACAGAGTTTGGGGTGCGTACCACGGACGATCTTGTGACTCTAGGGATGAGGGTAGTATGACCGAACCAAGCAGCTGAGCACCTTCGGAGGGCGGAAGAGTGTATCAAGTGGAGTGGGCCGCCACCGGAGCTCCATACACCGCTTAGTGAGTAACTCGGTTTCTTGAGAAGGAGGAAATTAAATGTGTAGCGAAGATCGAAGGCGAGGCGGCGGCTAGTGAGATGATGTGAGAAGCCTGGGGTAATAGGCGCTGAGAACGAGCAAGTGGTACGGAATGGTGGAGTGGTAGCCCCCGAGGCCCCGAAGACAGAAGGTCAGCATAGAAAGTTCAGATGGATGAAAGGGTGGTGACGTGGCGAGGGCGACTCGGGCAATCGAAGATAACGTTTGTCATTGGGGGGCGCAGAGGGGTGAAGCCGAGATCCGAGGGGGACTATAGCGCTGTGCGGTGCAACGACAAGGCTTCAAAAAGGAGGAAGAGGAATGGAGACAAGATGAAGCGCGAGCGTCCAACTGCCGAGTCAGCGCCTAATGGACAGCCAACACCTTCTCCTCGACCACCATCATCACATGTTCCGTGCTCACAACGCTTTCCTCGACGTCTCCCAATCCTCCTCTCCCATCAGCGGTTTTCCTCGCTCTCGTCATCGTCCCCCCGTCCCCGGTCTCTTCACCAACACTGGGGACAGGGAGGATCCGTCCGGCAGTCACCATCGCTACCATCACCTCCCTTCGCGTCACCACCCCCCCGACCTCTCAGACATGGATTTCAATGTCTCCCAACAATTTCTCCCACCTGGTGACAGCCTCCACAACATCACATCCTCATCCAACCTAGAGAACTCTACGTACGATGACCTACCCCCATTGTCCCCCATCTTTCCCACACTCGACCAAGGCAGCATGTCCGTGTCCCCTGCCGCCATGTTCCTATCCGCCTTCAGCCCATCTGTCTCCCTTGCCCCTTTACCCGATGATGAGGGTGAGGAAGTCGATGGTTACAGACTCGGCAGCATCGTCGGTTATGGGGGTTTTTCCACCATCCGGCGTGCCTTCTCTCCTTCCGGTGGTTCCGTCGCCGTGAAAATCGTACGTCGCTCCGATCTGGCTTCACAAACTAATTCCTCACAAGCTCGCGACCGCCTGGAAAATGAAGCCACAATATGGAAAACGCTTTCTCACGAACACATCCTCCCTCTTTTCCATCTCGTCCAGACCCCCTACGCCGACTTCTTCTTCATGCTTCTCTGTCCCGCCGGAACCCTCTACGATATCCTCAAACGCGATGGCCGTCCCGCTCTCCCGTTGGACGACACAGGTACGATGTTTCGCCAAGTTGCTCGTGGTGTGCGATATCTCCACGAGCAGCTGGGCCTTGTACATGCCGACTTGAAACTCGAAAACGTGCTTGTCGATGAGATGGGCGTGTGCCGCATCGGCGATTTCGGCATGACGCGACGCATTGGAGAGGAGATTGAAGAGGATCCCGCCACAGCACAACCGGGTTCGCACGCACGCCGCAACCAGTCCTCGGTCGCGGACTCTTTCAGATCCCTACGACAATCCGCTCTATCACGTGGCCCCGGATCCCTCAGGACTACCGCCCATCTCTCCCTTCTACACCATAACAATTCCCGCCCCCGTCGCCGCGAGTCAACTCCCGTCTCCTCTCAATCATCTAACCAAACACCTCACCCACACGCCGTCTATGACTTTCCCCCAGGCTCACTTCCCTACGCCGCACCAGAGCTCCTACGCACTCCCGACACCGAAAATCCCTACCGCCCCAATCCTGCGCAAGACATTTGGGCGCTTGGCGTCATGTTGTATGCGTTACTAACTGGCGGTCTTCCCTTCGTGGATTCATTCGAGCCTCGACTGACAATGAAAATTTTGCATGGTAATTCGCCTCCCTCGGGCCCCTTCCAAAAGCGGATGTTGACAAAACTCTCCCTTAGGTGCCTTTGAGATGCCAGATAATCTTGGGAGAGGTGCCGAGCTTGTATTGCGAGGATGTCTAGAGGCATCAGTGACTCAGCGCTGGACCATCGCAGCAGTTGACGATGTCAGTTGGTCCGTCGGCTGGGACGTCGACGGTGAAGACTCGCCCTCCGGATCCGCAGCAAGTGAGCTTGAGAAGATAGTCCACGAGACGCGGGCGCGCGCCCAAAGGCCAGTGTCGTGTTCAAGGAACTGTGCACCCTCTGTCATCCACGAGCACGACATCACAAGCGAAGACGCGGTGCCAGAACTCGAAGACGATGCCGAGCCCATGCGCGGCAGGTTCGCACGCTCCGCATCGTCGCGAAGCCGCAGCACCGGGACGGGGACCTTCTCACCATTCACGAACTCTTGGTCAGAGATTGAGTTGCCCTCGGTCGGCCCGCCAGATGTCACGCTACCCGGGACTCCCACTCACCCGTCGCTCGAACGATCGCGTGGGCGCCATGCGATTAAGAGCTGTGTCAATGGGAAGAGGTCGTCGACGGATCCTGCGCGCTCGACTAGCCCGAGCATCGAGCCGATATCGCCGATGAGCGTGAACATGCGGGGCAGACGGGGGTTGGATGGGCTGGATGTCCAACCTCCACCTACGCTGGGACTCGGGCTGGGGTCGGCGCACCCGAAGCGCGCAGGTAGCCAGCCACCGCGGCACTCGGCGCCGTGGGCAGTACCTTCGAGATCGCGGGCGAGTGTGGGCGTGTCACCTGCGTTGTCTGTCGCGTGCTCAACTCCACACTGTGATGGCAGCTTTGTGTTGAAGACCGGGATAGCCAGCGTGCGGAGCCGCAGCGTCGGACGCGCTTGATGGCTCGAATGTTCTCGGCCGTTATGACCACCCTTATTCTTTCTTATCTAACTTGGCTCCGATCTGTCCAATCTTTTGTCTCTGCAAGCGCAAGTCTCCTTTATCCATCAGCTCAATCTTTCTTGTTTACGAACTTCTAATGACGGATTCATTGCACATACATATATGTATCCCTTCATGACTGTCTCAATTATCCTTTGCTGGGTTATGGTATCGCTCATTGTCACGCTTTTCGATGTACCTGGTATTCATGTATATTCACGATGTCTCGTACATACTCATTCTGCGCCAATGCGAGGGTTGGATTGGTCATCTACGCATGTTTATATACCAACCAATGGGAATAACTGAGAAATATCCCAGAGCCTCTTTTGTGGGAGCCCTCTATTACACCCGGGAGTTGTCAAGGTTGAAGATGAGGATGTCCTCCGCGCCTACGCTCACGAGCTGGTCCATAGTATCCGCCATCCCTGACCTGTCTACCATCGCGCTGACCGCGACCCACTCTGGGTCCTCGAGGGGGGAGATCGTCGGAGCGCGCCGCCCGGGCGTGACGGCCGTCGCAGCGGAGAGCGTGGCACGACGCACGTTGTACTGACACACGATGTACTTGCGCGCCGCGATCACGCCCGCGATCCGCGCGGTGATCTTGTCGATCAGCGGCGCTAGGTGCGCGTGCTTCGGCTTCGTGGACCGGATCAGGACCGCCTCGGACTGCAAAAGCGTAGCTATGGGCCGCAGGGCCGCCGCGCGCATCGTCTCGCCGGACTCTGGAGAGAGAGGGGAGGTAGCGACGAGGATGTCTCAATATCGAGTCAAGCAGGAAGGCGATGCCGCTTTTTTTACGCACCCACGAGGTCAACTGCGGGATTTTTGGGTTTCCGACGGGGACAAGGAAATGAAGAAAACCGTTTTAATTGGGGCTCGAAGTTCGGATAGTTGGGGTCGGGAAGAGTTGGGAAGAAGTACGCACCGATGGCATCTGCGAGGCCTAGCGCACAGGCGGCCTCGACGCTTCCGCCGACGTACTCAATCGAGGTGCGCGCGTCGGCGACGAGCCCCGCGCGCTCGTCGATGCTGGTGAAGAAGCGGGCGGCGAGCACCTCGAAGCTCGTGACGATTCGCTTGCCCGCGAGCTGGTCGACGCTCTGTACGGGACCCTTGTCGGGCACCTGCACCTGCAGCGCGCACTTTCCAAAGCCGAGCCGCAGCGTCTCGGTCACGAGGGACTCCATCTCCGCTTCGAGGATGACGTCGTGGCCCGTGATGCCGATGTCGATGTTGCCTTTGCCGACGAAGGAGGGTATGTCGGCCGCGGGGAGGAAGACGCTGGGTTATCGTTCGTTATTTTGCTGTGTGGGGACTCGGAGACGTGGAGACGTGGAGACGTGGGGGGGGGGCTTACAGTGCGATGTGGTGATTCTGCACTAGGCAGACGTCGAGACGATTTGGACGATTGAACTGGATGTCTGCACCTATTTGGAGAGGCGTGCGCGCAGATGTGTGTTGAGCGATAGCGTGGTCGCATCAAAAGGGCCGCATACCAGCGAGGAGCTCAAGACATCTCTCGTGAAGACGACCTGTGAGTCCCGATTAACGAAGGGTCTCGGCGTTGGGGCGATTCAAAGCAGACGCGCCTTTCTTTGGAATTGCAAACAGTAGGCGACCGTCGAGCATGTTCTGATCTGCGAACAAATTAGGTCCATAGGTGTGTTTTCATGTACTTTTACTGACCCATTGTGAGTGTATTCCCAGAGGTGCAAATTTTCGACGATCGTCTGGTGATCTTATCAGCAGGCAGAGCCTTCATATAAATACAGCATGGGAATCACGGCTTATCACCCTTTTGAGCGGCGAATGATGCCAGACCTCAGCCCAACGACCTTCAAGCCCGTCCTACTCAAACTCATCAAGTCGCCAAAAGAATTTGGGACAACAGACATAGAACTCGCCCTCGACCATGTCACCACCCCTGGAGCCGCCCTTCCAGAGCAAGTCGGCGCGTTCCTAACGGGCCTTGCTCTCGCTCGGGTCGAGCTGCGCCAGGAAATCGTCATTGAGGCTGCCGCGTTTATCTATTCACGCTCCGTCCCTGCTGTCGTATTCGATGCGGACAGGGACTTTGTAGTCGATATTGTCGGCACCGGCGGAGATGGGCACAACACTTTTAACGTTAGCACCACCGCCGCCATCGTCGCAGCAGGGGCCGGTGCTCGGGTCGTTAAGGTGAGAACACGATTTATCGTCTCCCTCGCTCCACCCCCGTCCTGACCTAGCTGGATGCAGCATGGAAGTCGAGCATCGACTTCGTCTTCCGGGTCAGCAGACCTCCTGCAGGGCCTCGGATGCGTCTTTGTACCACCTCGGGCTATAGCCCCCTCTCCCCTCCCCGGCATCCCTTTCACCTTTATTCCCGCGTGGCATTACCATCCAGTACTCGCCACCCTCGCCCCAGCAAGGCGCGCGCTGCCCTTCCGCACGCTCTTCAACGTCCTCGGTCCGCTGCTCAGCCCTGCGAGACCCCGTGGCATGGTCCTCGGAGTTGCGGAGATCGCTCTCGGCCCGCCCTTTGTTGCCGCCCTCAAAGCCGCGGGCGTAAGGCGTGCCTTTGTCGTATGTGGAGCCGAAAGCTTGGACGAAATTTCGTGCGCAGGGGATACGCATGCGTGGGAGCTCCTTGACGACGGCCGCGTACGTGAGCGAACGCTGTGCCCGGAGGACTTTGGTCTGCCCGCGCACCCGCTTAATGACGTCAAAGGCGGGACGCCAGAGGAGAATGCGACGACGTTCAAGGCGCTGCTCGCATCGGGAGATAATATCCCCCAGCATCTCACGCCCATCCTGGACTTTGTGCTCATGAACGCAGCTGCATTGCTTGTTGTAGCCGGCCGCGCGGACAGCCTCAAGGATGGAGTGGCGCTGGCGAGAGGGGCGATTACGTCCGGGAAGGCATGGCATGCGATTGAAATGTTTCGAGAATTTACCATAAAGGAGTCCGCAGAGGCCATTTGAGGCTGCAGCGTTGCACAAAAAGGAGATGCGGGCACATATCCACGTTCATCAGGGCTATGGAGGGCGTTCATTGGTTCAGGTTAGTATCATAAATCTACGGGAAATTTTCTCCAAGACTGGTCAGACAAGGAACTAGGCTCACGGGTGTACGCCGCAGTAATACGTCACCACTTGGTAGTTTTTTGTTTGTTGTAAAAAAATCTGCATTTGTAACGCAAGGAAAGTCACCGTAACGGTCCCTAGTGGTGCCGAAAACGAGGGGGTGATAAGGTGATGCCTCTCCTCATTCTTTTAAAGCCCCGAGGATCTTCTGCTTAGCACCCAGTCACCCAGCCAATTGACTTAGTTTAGTTCAAAACATCAGGGGTAGTATGAGGGCTTGCGTCAAATACCGGAGAGTATTCCAGGGCCTCATTTAAAACGACTGTAGTTATCATGTCGCGCAGCTATATGAACTGGTGG
>Ga0137394_10001898_pt1 | contig 15329 bp, 18 predicted proteins | sample czobulk116metaG_FD_108278 | JGI IMG/M metagenome (GOLD analysis project Ga0137394, IMG submission 108278) | Vadose zone soil microbial communities from Angelo Coast Range Reserve, California, USA - czobulk1.16 metaG | ecosystem: Environmental > Terrestrial > Soil > Vadose zone | place: USA...
AAAGTACAAGGGATTGCTTTTCCCAAGCAAGTGATGCTTTTCAAGAATTTACTTTTTTTGCTTGCCACAAGCAGAAAAAGCAGAAAAAGCATGAATAAGTAAACATGGGGTTTTCCTGATGCAGCCATCATGTGCCACAATCTCAACATGAAGTTCAGTCATGACTCACCTTATATGCACCAATGGGTTTTGGTTTAAGTGTAAATGGGACAGTACCAACTGCCAATCGTTGGGATAAAATTTATAGTTCTTTGCGGCAATCTCGGAGACGCGATTGACCTGCGGCCTGCCGGGCCGATTCAACTTCCCGCTCCCGCTTTTTCGGTGGTATCATTTTTATTGTGTGTTCTCTGACCCTTGTACTCGAAAGCTCATACCTGAGCAACATTTCGCGCAATCTTAGTAGAAACCTCATGCTCTACAGACTACAGAGTGTGGCTTGACAACAACAGTCACAAAATCGGGAGTCGCAGATTGTGCTTGCATGATCTACAACTCCAATTCAGCGGCCGTTGTTGTCGAGCCATGCTCTGTAGAGCGCGAGGTTTCCGCCAAGATCCCTGACCATAACCTGCCACACATGCCACCCACTACCCACGATCGACGTCCAGTTCGCACGCTGCTTCGCCATGCAGCGATGAAGTAGAGAGGGAGCGACGCTCCTCCCAATCGCCGGCGCCAATTCACGTCCCCGCCCACCGCGACTTTCGGAAGAAAAAGTTGTCAGAAGCTTGAAAACCGGATGCTTCTGTACCTTGTACAATGCCTGCCCATGATCACCCTTCCGGACTCATTGAATGCCGTAAGCTCGGCTCAATCGTTCGAGAAGCTCTCGATATTTCTCATCGCACAGTCGGATGCATCCATGGCAGAGGCAACAGAAGACCTGCAAGCAATACAAGCTGTCGGAACGCCATGACGATTCTTTTCGGCACAGCTGGAAAGCCTACTGCCGTGCCGGAACGCCTCCGGGATCATCAGTTTACCCATATTGTATACTACAGTAGTATCCGCTTACTGTACTGACTGCACAGGCGTTCACAGGGCTATGCGATGGAATGCTCAAGTCTGGGAAACCGTTTGAGGCTGCGTTCAAACGTTACGAAGGAAAGCGCCCCAAGCTGCTCGACATCCTACTGTGAAATCGGGTAGCTTGTTCTCCTGAAACTGGCCTCCGGCTTTGCCTTGAGGCTCGCATTGCCATGATACCAGTTGGAATTGGCTCTCAGACTTGTTTTCCTTCAGATTCAGAGCAGTTGAACTTCCCAGGACTCCTGTGATTATTATATTTTTACTTTCATATAAACATTAGCTACAGCGGATGTATCTAATATAGGGCACCAAGCTTGCTAGAGGCGAAGCGGCACGTCAATCACAATGGTAAGGCTCAGCAATAACGAGATGGCCCACGCAGGAAGTAGGAAACCATCCCCTGATACGGGAGCGGGCTTTGAGAATCGTCGACGTCACGGCGGGGTGAGACCAAGGCAGGAAGTAGGGAAGCTCGCAGACAAACCCTAGGCACGAATGGCAAGCCATGAATACGCGCTGTACACAAGGGGCGGCGTTGCCGAGGTTGAGGGTAAGCGCTGGGAGCCGTCGACGTGGGCGGTAGGGACTGGTGATGCGCGGAGACCGGGTAGGCAGTCAGGGTACGTGGGGGGTATCCTGGGGCGTCGGGGTGGCTTTAATTTTGGGCCCAGCAGGAGGACAGGGGGAAGTTGCGGAGGAGGGAGGCTACGAAGCCAACATCGGGGGCGGTGGGGGGCCCTGGCGAAGCGGGGGGGGCGGGGCAGGGAGCGATGAGTGGGAGACTCGTACCCTAGGCAGTCGAGGTAGCTCACATCTTGACTTGTTGTCACTTGATGACAGTTTTCAACACTTTTGATACTTGGGTTGTTTTTGAAACATACTTGAAATGTAGTTCAAGTGGATCAAGAGAAAAAAAAGGTGTTTTCAAGTGAAGAATATTGCTCCCAAGTATAAACGTGTTTTTCTGATGGCTGCGCGGCGGGAGTGACCGACGGAAGTTGCCGATGGGCTTGATGGTGGTTTGGGGTGCTCGTTTCAATTTCCAGTTTAGTTTTCAGTACTATTTATGGCCCGAGGGATGAGCAGCCCAGCACGAATGCTGAGCCGGTGACCTTGATGGTGGCAAGCAGCTGTGGGAGGCTCTTGGAGCGCAATGAGGAAGCAGGGGCAGCCGAGGACCGTCTATGGGGCGCCTTGTTTTCTTTCTTTATCTCTGCGGACATTGCCGGGCCCGCCAGTCAGCTGACTCTCTTAAGTTTCGTTTGGTGTCAGTCACGCCCACCGTAAACCTCACGCGTGTTCAGCCCCCTCATCCTTACGATACTTTGGGACTATGGGTGCAAAGCTGAGTCTCTCCCGAGTCCGGCGGAATCTCTCCCAAGTCATACTGTGTCACCCCCAAGTCCAGGAGACTCCGCACAGTCCTCCGCAAGTCCAGCAGAGTTCGCGTTCACTGATTCCTCCGCAAGTCCAGGAGCGTCCGCAGATTCCTCCACAAGTCCAGCAAAGCCCGCAGACTCCTCCTCAAATCCAGCGGAGTTTGCAGAATACTCCTCAACTCCAGCAGAGACTTCCCCGAGTCCCGAATGTCCAGTTCCGAGTTCTCATTATTGGACGAGCAAATGCAGGGAAAACTTCCATCTTGCAAAGGGTGTGTGACACCACCGACAGTCCAGAGGTCTTCAGGGTTTCATTGGGAACTCGCGAGCAGGTACGTTCTCGTTCCTAATCGTATTTTTTTCGATCTCATCATCTAGCCAGGTTCAACTCGAACCCACGATAGAGGTTGGGCATGCTCATTCTTCAAGTTGTTGGTGATGGCTAACCCGTGAGGATCACGCTTACAGCGCGGTCAGCACAACATCGAGGACGAGCACGTCTTCACAAATCATAAAGGTTATGTTTTCCACGACTCTCGCGGTTTTGAGTCTGGTAGTGAAGAGGAGTTGAGGATTGTGCAAGATTTTGTCCGTCGTAAGTCGAAGGAGAGGAGGTTGAAGGATAGATTGCATGCAATATGGTTTGTTCCTCTGGGTATCTACAGTTGTAAATTCACAAGGATTGACTTTTAGGTACTGCATTCCGATGGACAATGATCGGCCATCGCTAGATTTAAAGTATTTTAACGATATTTGCCCCGATAAAAATGGTATGTCTAGATGCAATTGCATGAACTGGGACTGACATGTGGGATTTTTCAAGTCCCTGTGATAGCGGTATTCACAAAGTTTGACCAGTTCAAGCGCGACATCGAGATGAAGTTGGAGGATCAGGGTCATGATCCAAATGCAACCCTCGACGATGATCCAAACCGAGACAACGAGGTGGAAAACGTATTCGGTACAGAATATAAGGCACACCTTGGAGGATCTTCACTATTCGTACGTCTAGAGAGTAAGTTTTTCTAAAATCAACTAGACTAGCGTAAGTATGCTAATTACTGTCCCGCAGAAATGCACAAGCATGGCCAACGGTGTACTGATCTTATCGAAATGACTGCTACTTCACTCTCCGGAAACGTTGTTTCCCTCATGCTGTTAGCTGTACAGAAGGATAATCTAGAGCCGAACATAAAGCAAGCCGTTAAATGGTAAGGTCCTATGTATTGTGAGACGAGAATGAAAGGAGCGTAGTCCATTACAGGACCCATGCTGCATCCGAACGAGGGCATAAGGGTTTAGAAGTCGCAATAAAGAAATGTCTTCTGGCATTTCCGTCGCTCTGGGTAAGTTGCAATGCCATGTTATGAATTGCCTCTCGCTAAAAGATCATCACGTAGTATTTTGTCAGTCTGTCCTTGCTTATTTATTTCTTAAGTCCCGAATTCTCATTGTCCCTCTGTGCTGCACAGACCGTGAGTACCCGTCGCTTGCTCGCTTTCTTTCTTTCTGTCCTGACTTGCCCCTGCCTCTGTGTTCAACAGGAAGTGAGTGCCCGTCGCTCGCTCGCTTTCTTTGGTGCCTTGACTTGTCCCTCCGTGATCAACAGTTTGTGAGTGCCCTTCGCTTACTTGTATTCTTTCGGTGTCTTGACTCATTCCTCCTGCGCTCGACAGGATGTGCGTGTCCCTTGCTTACTTGCTCGCTATTTTCGGTGTCCTGACTTCAAGTTATTCCTCTGCGCTCGACAGTTAGTAAGTGCGCCTCGTTCGTTCGCTTTCTTTTGGCGTCTGACCTATCCCTCCTCTGCGCTCGACAGAGAGTGAGTGTGCCTCGCTCGCTCGCTCGCTCGCTCTTGGAATCCTGACTTTCCTTCCCTCCGTGCTTGACAGGATGTGAGTGTCCCTCGATGGCTCGCTCAAGTTAGGTGTCCTGACTTGTCCCTCCCCTACACTTGATAGGTCGTGAGTGACCCTCGCTCAATCGATTTCTTTTGGTGCTCTGACCTACCTCTCCATCTGCATTTGACAGGAAGTGAGTGCCCTCGCTCACTCCTTTCTCTTGTTTTTCTGACTTGCCCTCCCTCTGCGCTCGACAGGGAGTGAGTGCCCTTTGCTGGCTCACTTTTTTTTTGGTGTTTCTGACGAGTCCCTCTGCGCTCGATAGGGAGTGAGTGTCCCTTGTTCGCTCGTTTTCTTTCGGGGTCCTGACTTATCCCTCGTGTGCTCGACAGGTCGTGAGTGTCCCTTGCCCACCCACTGTCTTTGTGTCCTGACCTGTCCCTCCTCTGCACTTCATAGAGAGTGAGTGTCTCGTGCTTGCTCGCATTATTCCAGTGTCCTAATTTTCCCCTACCTCTGCGCTCGACAGGAAGTGAGTGCCCCTCGCTCGCTCGCCCTCTTTGGTGTCCTGACTTGTCCATCCCTCCACCCCCAACAGTTGGTAAGTGCCCCTCGCTCGCTCGCTTTCTTTCGGTATTCTGATGTTCCCTCTGCGCTTGACAGGAAGTGAGCGCTCGCTTGCTCGCTTTCTTTAAGTTTCCTGACTTATCCCGTGCCGTGCTCTCTACTTAACAGTTAGTGAGTGTCCCTGGCGCGCCCTCTCTCTTTCGGTGTCCTGAATTTTCCTTCCCTCTGGGCTCGACAGGTTGTGCGTGCCTCTCGCTCCCTCGCTTTTCTTGGTGCTTTACTTGTCCCTGCCTCTTCGCACAACAGGAAGTGAGCACCCCCGCTCGTTTGCCTCATTTCCGTTTCCTGACTTTCCTTCCCTCCGTACACGATAGGAAGTGAGTGCCCCTCGCTTGCACTTTTTCGTTCTTTCAGAGTCCCGACTTGTCCCTCCCTTTGTCCTCGACAGGAAGTGAGTGCCCTTCTCTTGCTTTCTGTCTTTCAGTATCCTGACGTGATCTCTTTCTGCACTCACAACAGCGTGTGAGTATTCCTCGCTCGCTTGCTTCTCTTCTTTCGCCCGGTGTTCTGACTCGCCCCTCCCTCTCTGCTCGACAGGAAGTGAGTGCCCCTCGCTCACTCACATTTTTCAACGTCCTGACTTGGCCCTCCTTTGTGCTTGAAGGGGGTGAGTGTTCCTTGCTCGCTCGCTTTCGTTTAGTATCCTGACCTGTGCCTCCCCACTGTGCTCGACAGAGAGTGAGTGTCCCTCCCTTGCTTGCTGACTTCTTTCTGTGACCCGACATGTCCCTCCTTCTGCCCCCATACAGAGAGTGAGTTCCCCTCGCACGTTCACTTCCTTTTGTGCCTTGATCCATCCTTTCCTATGTGCTCGACAGAGAGTGAGTATCTCTCCTCACTCTCTGTCAGCGTCCTGACCTCCCCTCTGCCCTCAACAGCAAGTAAGTGTCCCTCGCTCACTTGCTTCTGTTGGTGTCCTGACCTGTCCTCTGTGCTCGATAGCTCGTGCGTCCCCCTTGATGGTTTGCTTTCTTCTAGTGTCCTGATTTTTCACTCCCTCTGCACCCAACAGTTGGTGAGTGCCCTTTGTTGGCCTGCTTTCTTTTTGTTATGGTGTCCTGACTTGCCCCTCCCTCTATGCTCTATAGCAAGTGAGTGCTCCTTGCCTGCTTGCTCTCTTTTGGCATCCTGATTTGTCCCTCCCTCTGTGCTTAACAGTTTGTGAGTGCCTCTCATTCACTCACTTTCTTTTTGTCCTGACTTGTCCCTCTCTTTGTACTCAATAGCGAGTGAGTGCCCCCCACTTGCTTGCTTCTTCAGTGTCCTTACTGACTTGTCCCACTAATCAACAGTTTGTAAGTGCCCCCTGCTTTCTCTCTTTATTTAGGTGACCTGACCTGTTCCTCTCTCTGCACACAACAGGAAGTGAGTACCTGTTGCTTGCTCTCTCTCTTTTAGTGTCCTGACTTGTCACCTCAACAGTTTGTGAGTGCTCCTTGCTTGCTCACTCATTTTGATGTTCTGATTTGTTCTTCTCTCTGCACTCAACAGGATGTGAGTGGTCCACACTCACTTTCTTTCAATCTTCTGAGTTATCCTTTCCTCTGCCCTCAACAGATTGTGAGTACCTCTTGCTCTTTTGCTTTCTTTATGTGTCCTGACTTGTTGCCCTATGCTGGACAGTATGTGAGTACAGCTTACTCCCTTGTGGTCTTGGTGTCCTGACTTGTCCCTCCCTCTATGCTCAACAGTTGGTCAGTGCCCTTTGCTTGCTCTTTTACTTTTGCTATCTTACTTATCTGTCCCTCTGTACTTGATAGGGTGTAAGTGCCCTAAGTCCACTTTCTTTCCTTCTTTCAGTATCTTGATTTATCCTTCCTGTGCTTGACAGGTTGTGAGTGCTCCTTTCTTGCTTAGTTTCTTTTCACATTCTGAGTTGTTCACCCCCATCTGCACTTGACAGGATGTGAGTGTCCCTTACTTGCTTTCTTTCTTTGAAGTCCTGACTTTGGCCCTCAATAGGATGTGAGTGTGATCAGCTTGCTCATTTTCTTTTAGCATCTGACTTATACCTTTCTCTGTCCTTGGCAGGAAGTAAGTCCTTCTAGCTTGCTCACTTTCTTTTGGTGTCTTGACTTGCCCCTCCCTCTTCCCTTGACAGGATGTGAGTGCCCTTGACTTGATTTCTTTCTTTCTTTCAGTGTCCAACTGCCCTTGCCTTTGTGCTCAACAGCTTGTGAGTGTCCCTTGTTTGCTAGCTTTCTTTTAGTGTTCTCACTTGTCCCTGCATCTGCCCTCAACAGCCTGTGAGTGCCTCTTGCTTGCTCACTTTCTTTCAGTTTCCTGAGTTATCCCTCCCTCTTCCCTCAACAGCCTGTGAGTGCTGCCCAATTGCTCACTTTTTTCCAATGTCCTCCTAACTTGTCCCTCTGTTCATGCTCAACAGTTTGTGAGTGCCTCTTGCTTGCTCACTTTCCTCTGGTGTTTTGACTTGACTTTCCCTCTGTGTTCTCAAGTTGGTGAGTACTTTTCACTTGTCTGTTTGGTGTACTCACTTGTCCTCATCCTTTCTTTTGCCAGAATGTAAGGTCTTCTGTGGTTTCCACTGGTTCTCTGTATTCTCACACCATCTTTTCTGTGCACTACAGAAAATGGTCTCGAAATTGAGATCATTTGTAACCAATGTATGGTTGTTATTATACAGTTCTATTTTGGCTTTACTAATACACCTTCAGCTCTCTATAACTAGTGATGATACAAATCACACAATGATTGGTACATTTCCACTGTCTCCCTTGGTAATTTCTAATATCCACAATAGTGGCAACTCTCATCCTGGAACATGCCTGCCTTCTTTATTCCTCATCATCTAAGCCAACTCTTAGTGATGTTTTGGATGCAGCATATCACCAGTACCAGACTTCTGGTGTAGATACACTCATAAGACAGTCTTCTACACTTCAGGAACTTTCTATTTTACAATCTACAACCTTCATCCTTGATCACCGTCTTCAGGTTTAATGGTTGCTCTTGGTTCGCTATTATGTATCATCTCATCTTTGTATGGGGCTTTCAGTTTGTAACAAGATGATGGTTCATTTCTGCACTCATGCCTGTACTACAGGCCCATGCGGGATAACGGGATCAGGAGGGCATGTGGCTGCTGCGCCAACAGCCCCCGGATGATGCAGACAAATAGACGGACGCGTGGCCGAGGAGCAGGTGGGAAGGTGTTGACGGAAACTACAGCCGAGAGCTCGCAATATATGGCGAGGACGCAGGCGTGGGAACAGGCTAGATAGAAGTAACTGACAGTCGTCCGCTGCGTGAGAAGTGAGCTTGCACCAGACCACACCGAAGGAAGCAAAATAAAAAGGAAATCAACGGTCGGGCGTACGTTGGGCACGCAGTTCTGTCAAGATGCGTTGGGGGTTGCGTAAGGTTGAGGATCTGGACGTTCGTACCATCCCGTTGAAATGTGCTCATATAGTTCTGGTGGCTATTGGTGAACGTGGTCCGCAGCAGCGGCGGCGACGGCCTGCTCTTTGGAAGGGAGATCTCGTAAAAGTATCGTACCCTGGGCCTGCCAGCCTGTGTGATCGAGGCTCCACAAGTCGAACGCACGCTGTGAGCCGTCCGCGCCAACCGAGACAAAGCGAAGATGTTCGTCGAGTTGAGTTGGGAAACCGTACTAGACCTCGGTTGTATGCGATCAGCGTGTCGCCGACATCGACAATGACCATCTTTTCCGAAACCGTGTTGTTGTGTGGTCGATCGAGGGTCACGGTGTGGCTACTAGTACTGGCGCACTGGCAGGCTCGGCAGGCATCTTCTCGTTCCGAGCACTGCAAGACCTAGTAGCGCCGCCCTGCCGCCCTGACCCTGTACCTTGGGTTGCTGTGGAGAGGGAATGCACCTGGCGGGTTGGGATCTCTGCGTGAGTGGGAAGAGAACGTAGTAAGGGAGGACATCATTACCTGGTAGAATGAAGCCACTTTACTGAAAGGAGCGTGAGAGACGACGTCCGCCCGAGCTCGCCTAGCGCCCCAAGTCGACGAGGGTAGAGGAAGCGAGGGGCATACTATTGCTCAAGTATTCCGAAACTCCGAGTCAAAGACGCGCAGAGACGGAATAGCTCGGTAGTAGCCCGTCGTGGTGAAGCGAGATAGAAAGCCTACAGTACTAGGCGTGTGAGGACGTAAGGTAGACCCAGAGTTGAACAAATAAAAAAAAGAATTGAGCAAGCGAGGGCCAATCCAATTGAGGACGAGCCAGGACTCGGATGAGGGGAACGGGAAGGGCTGCCGCCTCTTCAAGTTTGCTGAGTTGATCTGAGTTAAGTTGAGTTAAGCTGGGTTTGAAGCAGATAATAGCCAAGGATTTGCCATTCCAATATTTGAAGAAATACAGCGGCAGTTTCTCGATCGAACGCCTACGGCTCTCAAACCTAGCTCTCACAGATCCAGCGCTCTATCGAGGTCCCGCCGCTGTCTGTGTCGTACGCGACGGCCGAAGTCATTCACAATGCACAGCAGCGCAACAGATGCTCGCAAGCACAATCACACATACAGGCATTTGCAAGCGGTGATATATGGCAGATAAAGATTGTGTTGTCAGTGGTCATAAAATGATCGGTATATACTGCGTATTCAAGGAAGGAACGGAGGGGGGGAGAACCTATTCGCCTCGTTCATCCTCATGCTCGGGGTCTTTTGTTGCTCCTCGTTCATCTGTTCGTCTAGCTCTCGCCGCGCCTGCCGTCCTCGGAGGAAGAAAATGGACACGGTAGCAGCGAGCACCCAGAGGCCGTTGAATATGATCGCGCGGTGCATGTTTTGCGGTGGGTTCGCCTCAGTAGAGGCACGGAGAGCATTTTGCGCTGTAGAGAAGGGAAAGCGAAGAAAGGGACATCTCAGCAACGAAGAACGCGCAACAAAAGATGCCGAGGCTTACATAATATAAAGATTATGCATAACAGATTTCCGCTTGGAACAAAGGTAAATCAGTTCTCTCGAAGCGCCGCTCACGAAGGAGGATAGAGCGCACAAGAACCATAATACAGCGGAGCTCCCGTCCGGATTCCTAGTCAGTTCGACGCCGAGCTCAACCCCAACGGGCAAAAGGGTTATCGAGCACACCCCAATGACGATAAAAATGAGAAAAAGCGCCGCAGCGTTATGTGGCCTCACTGCAGAGAACACGAGATACGTTAACGACCCCAAGGGAAAGGAAAGTAGAATCTCCTTACCGGCCCAGATGAGAGAAAACCAAGCCGTTGCAATGATTGGGCATAAGATACGCACGGTGATTCCCAGGTGATGAGTTAAGATGCGGTCAAATGCCGGTGATGTGGCAATGGCTGCTACAATCCCGGATAGGAGCAATGCGGCGCCCATAAGACCGGAAATGTTATCAGAGTAACCGTATGGGGACTAGGAAGGGGGACGAGATCAGATTGCCAGTGGCACAGGACGCCGTATCTAACACGTACCAGCCACTGCGAACTGAGGATGGAGAACGTGTTGATACTGGTAACGTGGATGAGTAACTGGGAATCATGAGGGAAAACGCAATCGAATGACTGACGCTGCCAGGAGTGATGAGAACACACCAACGAGGATGGCGAAGTCGAATCGCTCGCGCGACGTCATATATGAATCTGGAGGGCATTTAAGCCCCACCGTGGCTCGCATGAGTGAGGCGATGGACGGCGATGGGATACGAGAGCCAGAATATGCTGAAAGAACAAGGGTTTCAGCCCACGAATGTTCGATTGGCGAAGACGGTCCCTACAAGGAGGAGTCGGCGGAGCTTCGGGGATGAGGAAGACTATGGGGATAACTGCGGTCGATATGATGGCCAATACGAGGATCTTAGAGGTCGCATGCCACGTCGACATCCTCATCACGGTGAAGTGAATAAGGGAGCACGCACCGACTTGCGTGTATCCGAGAAACTGGGTGATAGCAGCTGACCCAACGCACCTCCGATAGGATTCGCTGAAACGAGGTCGGGTCAGGCGTGGAAATTTCGTTTTACGAGAAAGGATTTCATACCTATGGAGATTATCATCGTCGCGGTTGTGCGGCCCTTCAGGTCAAACCACCGTTCTGAATACTTTGGTGCTAAAATCTGGTATACTGGTTGCGAAACTGCTGAGAGTGCCTGACGAAAGCGTAAGACGAGAGCGGGAGGAGGGATTTCGGGGATGCTTTTCTCACCTGACCGATAATAATGAGGGCGTAGGCGCCACTCTTGGACAATGATCGCGCGGTTCCGGCGTAACGGACCCATCCCGATATTAGAAGCAGGAAAGCAGCAAGGTCACACTGTACAGACGAGATGAGAATGTGTTGCCTGAAATGAGCCGCGGTAACATACACATCTCTTCAAACCATATCATTTGGTGATTATAGGCGTGAGAAATGCGGTCGGAAGGTATACACATGCGATGATGTTGCCTAGCCAGTTGACCTCACTCAGAGTGAACCCGAAATCACGAACAACTAGGTAGGTAGTGAGTAAGGTCAGATGATACCCAAGAGGAGCGCCACACCGTTGTTGGATATAGGCCCAAACCACGGCCAGCTTGCGGAGCTTACAGCTTCCAGCACGAACTGTCAACCTTCAGCCTCTTGTGGAAAACAAAAATGTTGTACAATATTTACCATGGCAAATACTCCAAGCCACCGCCGTTTGTACAGTCGGTACGGCCCTGTAGTCGTCGACGCCTCTTCGTGGGTAGGAGTAGACTGAGCGGTGGGTGTCGCCTCCAGAATTTTCTTGTCCCCTTGGGAACCAAAGTCAGCACCCTGCGAGGCCGACTGCGCGTGGGGCAACGGTTGGGCCATGTGGGGCAGGTGAGGACTCTGAGGAGAAGGAGAACTCGGAGGACAGGGGCGAAATGGGCGGAGAATCGGAATGGAGGTTGAATGGGGTCACGGTAGCACACGAGGGGTCCATGCTTTATTTGGGAGTCTGTCACGGTTGAAGGGTGATATTGCAATTTCACCCAGCAGGAACTGAACGCGGCCCTGTCTCGGCTATTTAATCTTATCTGTATTAGTCAGCCAACTACGGAGCACCGTCTTCATCGTTCATCTTTTTGGACCACCAATGAGCGAATACTGGATCTCCAAGAAGCGATATTTCTGCAAATACTGCGACGTTTACATCGCGGACGATGTCCCTTCGCGGCAACATCACGAGAACGGCCTTCGACATAAAGGCAATGTCGAACGTTTTGTCCGTGGCCTTTACAAGGCAGGCGAGAAACGAAAGAAGGACGCTGACGAGGAGAAGCGGGAGATGAGAAGGATAGAACAGGTGTGATTCTACCATTTTTTCATACATGTTTGGTTGACTCTCACCTCATAGGCTGCCAGTGCGGCATTCGCCCAAGATGTTGGCGCGGGTCGAGCGCAATACGCAACTACGGCGAGTGCCTCTTCTCCTGCGGTGGCATCCTCGAGCCAGAAGCCCAGAAAATCAGGCGGAATCTCGGATTACTCTACTCCGGAGTCACTCGGATACACAGACCCAGACATAGAACGTGCTCGCGCGGAGGCAGAACGTCGCAGGACGCAAGGAGTCGCCGGCGATTGGCACGTCGTGGAACCAACTCCTACAGAGCCTCCCTCAGGAGAAAATTCAACACAACACGAGGACGATGCTCAGAACCCTGACGGCAGCCAGGAGACGAGCAAGAAACGCGCTGTGCCGGACCCCGTAGAGGAAGAAGGGCGCTGGAAGCTGCGGAAGAAGACTACAGCCGTAGGCCTTGGGGAGATATATGACCCTGGAATAATTGCGATCAAACCGAAAGTCAAGGCGGAGGAGACGACCGGCGAAAAAACGCAGGCCTCCGCTGGCAGCTCTGTCGCTGGCGACGCGAGCAGGAACGCCACCGCTCTGCCCAAGTGGGCTCCCGTGAAGTGGAATAAGGCAGGCGAACCGACGGATGACACCAGTGGCGAAGCGATCTTGGGACCAGCGCGCGGCGACACATCACCGACAGAAGGGACACCGCAAGTTCTCCCGGACCCTCCAGACGCACAGGAAAATCCGGAGCCGGATTCAGTCGCTGATGCCCCCGTGAAGAAGGTGCCGTCACCCGTCAAGCTCGAGGACGCGGTCGTACCTTCTGAAGAAGCCTCTTCGTCCGCGGGGAGTTTGTTCCGTAAGCGCAAGGCACCCGTTGGAGGGGGCGCGAGCGGCCGGGGGCGATGGTATTAGGGATCTCTATATCCTTTGGGCCATGATGACTGTCCCTTGTCGACGCGGGTTTATCTTGTTTGCACTTCCCGTTTTCTTTGCGGCAATGGGTGAGCTGATAACTTATCAAGGGCTCACCGGTCGCTTCAAGGCTTCAAGGCTTCAAGGCTTACATCTAGCATGATAGAAGTTTACAGTTACTGTACTGCGCTGGACGAGTCCATGGGATTATTATGTGCACGTTGTGATTCAGCAGCGCGGTACATCGTAGGCACCGCCTGAGTCACTACACCGTCCACCCAAGCGTCGGTGTCCAGACATCGACGCACAATGGGCAATTCGCATTAGTTCTTGAAAACATTTATTCTCATACTGTGCGATGTGAAATTATTCCGGTAGTGAGAGGTAAGTAGCGGGTAGTCATTCTGACTCGACGCTGAGCCATGACGCACATTCGCGGTGACGTTCGCTGGTGACTCAGTACTCTGGTCCTTAAGTTTATCGCCTCACATACTGCTTCATTATACTCGCTAACCTACATCCGCATCAACTCTACAAAGACAACATGGAAGTAGTTCCTCAAGATAAGCCTGTCTCTCGCTCCCCAGAGAGAGCAAACGCAAGCTACGCCGATTCTGTCCAGTCTCCGACACAAGATAAAGGACCCGTGCCGTTGTCTTTCCCGTCCATCCTCCGCAACTCGGGGTTGAACAGCCGCTATGCCCACCTTATCGAACCAAAGGCATCAACTCCCGCTCCCGTTCATCCCAAGAAACCCTGGCGGCGTGATGACAACGAGGGCAAACGTTGGGTCCGAAGACGGGATAACGGTGCGTCCCTCATCCAACAGCGCCCGCCCCCTCCCTCTTAACACCGCAAAAAAAAAAACTCAATGCCGGTTTGCCCACTCGTACAGCGCGCTTCACGGATAACCCGCACATCGCTTTACCAACTAAGCGCGACCTCGAGCCTGCACCCCTACAAGCCCCACACACGACGTTCCCCATCCCGCTCCCGCCCTACCTCCCTCGTAGCACCCCACTCCCAGAGGCCATCCCGCCCACGCCCGACGCCAAAGCGAGCCTGGCGGGCCAGTTCGGTCTCTCGGTGCGCGGGATGCGCAGGGCGCTCCGGCGGCGCGGAGGTGCGGGTCCCCGCACGCAGGCTCTCGTCCGCGGCGTCGAGGACGAGCTCATGCGATGGCTGCGCGGCGAGGATGTCGTGGTTGTGCGCGACCCGGATGCGCAGTTGAGCCGGCCGGACGGCCAGTTTCAGTTCCCGGGTCGTGCGGTCGCAGGGTTGGAGGACGTCCGCGAGGTCGAGCGTAGCCCACAGCGGCTCGTGTGGTGGATCGAGAATGATACGTGGGCGCGGTATGTCGTACACTGTTGCGCGCGGTACCACAACGTCGTTAGTTTCAGTACGTTTCACAGGTTTCTTTCTGCTTTATCTTTTCTTTTGCGTTGGATATTGTCCGATGCTCATGCCATACCTCTCTCAGGTAAGGACACCCCGACACACCGCCTCACGCACATCCTTCGTCCAAACGCGACGCGACCGGATACGGCCGCGCGCGCGGCGCTCGCAACGCCACCGACCACCGACGGCGACTTTTCGTCATACGATTCCGACGTGCCCTCGTTGCTGTCAGACATCCAGTCGATCCACAGCGGCTCGGATGTACTTTCAGAATCAGAGTTTACGCCGGATATGGAACGCCGCCACGGAGGAGAGGGGGCCCTGCTATCAGATATTGCCTCGGATGCGGATGCCGACGTAGAGACTGGCTCCGTGCAAGGAGGTGATGGTACGGTTGGTGGTAGTGGTGGTGATAGTGACCTCGAGCAGGCGACTGCTACATTGTCCTTGGCGAACGAAGATGAGGCGCCGCGGTGGCCACTCCGCGGGACCGCTTACCGCACGCGGGCCGGAGCGATGTGGGATGCCAATCGTCGTGCGCGCTCGGGGTCGTCGCCTTCGCGTTCGCCAGCGCGCAGGCAGTCTCGTCTGCGTTTGGGCAGGGCGACGGCGAAGAAATCCGGGAATGACGACGCCGGCAGGACAGAGAGCTTTTATGATTTTCTCTTCAAATGAATACCCTTTTTCTCTTTTACTGTTTTTTTTTGTTCTTTGGGGGAGGCTCGCTCACTGATGTACAATATTAATGTCGAGATTATAGGATGTTTTCGTGCGCTTTCCCTTCCTTCTCGTGCAGCGTATTGGCCTTGGATCTTGCACCGATTTCACGTATTGTGACGCACACTGTGAAGTACCTGTACAACAATCGCTTCGATCC
>Ga0137394_10001900_pt1 | contig 15321 bp, 12 predicted proteins | sample czobulk116metaG_FD_108278 | JGI IMG/M metagenome (GOLD analysis project Ga0137394, IMG submission 108278) | Vadose zone soil microbial communities from Angelo Coast Range Reserve, California, USA - czobulk1.16 metaG | ecosystem: Environmental > Terrestrial > Soil > Vadose zone | place: USA...
CCACGCAAAAAATGGAAAGGGAGCGAGTTGAATCAAACGCTCCAGGGGCGTTGGCCAAGGAGGGCGGCCGTGCTAACCCGAAGGTGTCGAGAAAGGCGGCGTTTTCTTCATTGAAGTGCCCCGTTTTTTACCGTTGACACGTGCGTTTTCCGGTGCTACAAACCGCAGAAAGACAAGCTCTTTGGTGGTGAGTCTCCTAACGAATTGCCAAGTGCAGTACGCGAGTGAGGCCGCAGTCCTGCCTGGCAGGGCAGGCCTGCTGGGCCGCCGAGAGCGTTGTCATGCAACACCCCACCACCCCGGGAGGTGAGAACGAAACTGTTTTCACCTCCTTTTAATTTGTGAGTATCGGGCTCCGCCTCCCATGTTTCAAATTGACGAATGCGGTATTTCTTCGCCGCCCAGATCCCTTCAAGCCGCGAGGCCGACTCCCCTGATTCACCATCCGCCCTGCCTTGCTTCCCGCCTTCGCTTGGTTAAGATAGCGCTGTGATGCAGTCGCCTCTGCTTTCCCTTGCGCATGTAACCGTGATGCGTGGCGAACGCGCGGCTCTCGAGGACGTCAACCTGGAGATCGCGAGCGGCGAGCACGTGTGTATCCTGGGACCGAATGGTTGCGGCAAATCGACGCTGATCAAAACCATTACGCGGGAATGCTATCCACTGGCCCGGGAAGGTTCCTCCCTATCCATACTGGGGCGCGAGAGGTGGGATATTTTTGAGCTGCGCTCGCAGCTGGGCATTGTGTCGCCGGACCTGCTGGCTTCCTGTACCACCGATGCTACCGGCCGCGACGTGGTGCTCTCGGGCTTTTTCAGCAGCACGCGGATTTTTCCGCACCTGCATCCCGATCCGGAGCATCTTGCGCACGCCGAGAAGACTTTGGAGCGGCTTGGTGTTGCGCACCTGGCCGATCGCGCCGTCGCGGAGATGTCTTCAGGCGAAGCCAAGCGGACGCTGATTGCGCGCGCACTAGTGCACGACCCGAAAACCCTGTTATTCGATGAGCCCAGCAACGCCCTGGATATCGGCGCGCAAATCCAGCTCCGAGACACGATGCGCGAGCTTGCGCAATCCGGGCTGGGGATTTTGCTCGTCACGCATCACGTATCCGAAATTGTCCCGGAGATCGAGCGCGTGATTCTCCTGCGCGAAGGACGCATCCTCGCTGATGGGCCTAAGCTTTCCATCCTTACCGAGGAGCAACTCGCCAAATTATTCGGAGTTGCGGTGCGGCTGGGCCGCCACGACGGCTACTATCATCTCTATTGAAGGGAAATAGTGGCGGCCGTCCGGAGCACCGGAAACGGTTTCTTCACACGGAAACTGCTTCAGCTTGCTTGCGCCAGTCCGTACAGAAGCTCGACGTAGGAGCGCACAGCGCCGTCCAGTCCGTGGACCTTGGGATTCTTCGATTCGATGACGTAATACTCGTCGGGAGCATGAGCACCGCTCCCGTGGCCGAGTCCAAACGGGCCAGCCGCGAGGTGCAGAGGCTCGCCGGTAAATACGTAGCCGGGCCACGAGCCCGCGCTGCGCGGAAGAATGACCGGATCAATTCCGCCTTTGCGATACACCTCGGTTTCAACATGGATAAGTGCGGCATCGGCTGGCGTGCTGTTGGGATCGTATCCGCCGGTCATGCGGACTTCGATGTCGCCGAAACCCTTTTTCGCAAGATGAGCCTTGAGTGCGGCAAGCGATTCGGCCGCGGTCATGTCCGGAACGAGACGCAGGTCGAGCTTCGCGACGGCTTTTCCAGGAAGAATGGTTTTTCCGCCCGGGCCGGTGTAGCCGCCGACCAGACCTTCGATGTTCACAGTGGGCCGCGACATCAGGAGTTCCAGCGCTTCGCGCCAGCTCACATCGTGAACCCAGTGCTCCACGCCAAGAAGTTTTTTCGATTCGGCCTCGCTTAAGCGCCGCGCCGCCTCCGCGATCATTTTTTTCTCGGCTTCGGAAATCGGGCGGGCTTTGTCTCTGAAGCCCTCAATGGCCGGATCATTGCCGTCAGATGAAACCAGAGTTGCCAGCGCTTCCACCAGGTGCCACGCAGGGCTGTCGAGGCGTGCTTTATTGCTGGAGTGCACGTCCTTGCGCGGGCCGCGGCCCCATCGCTCGCCGCTGGAAATCAGTTCGCACTCGATAACGCCCTTTGCGCCCAGAGTCATCGTGACTTCACCGTCCAGCCCTTGCGAAGCGGTTGGCATGAAAATTCCCAGGCAGTTCTTCAGGGCCGCCATCACTTCCGGCTTGTGCACAATCTGCGGAAAGTGCGGCGAACCGATTTCCTCTTCTCCCTCGGCCACAAAAACCAAATTCACCGGTAGTTTTTTGCCCGCGCCGCGAATCGCGTGCAAGGCTGCGAGAAACGATGCTTCCGGTCCCTTTTGATTTACGGCGCCGCGGCCCATGACGACTTTTCCCAACCCCGGCTTATCAACCAGCGCGGCTTCGAAGGGTGGCGAAGACCACTCGGCGGGATCGGCCTGCTTCACGTCGTACATGTAGTAAAGGCCAAGAGTGCGCGTTGCGCCGGCATCCAGCGTGGCGAAAATGCCGGGCTGGCCGTCGGTGCTAATTTTCGTGGCTTGCTGGAAGCCGGCGTCGCGCAGCATGCGCACAGTCAGCTCGCAGCCTTCGTTCATCCCGCGGTTTTCGGCGGCGATGGACGGCTGTCGGATCCAGTCCTGCAGCCGCTTTACGGACTCGTCGTGGCGCTTTTCGATTTCGGCGCGAATCGCGTCAAGATCGGCCGCGGCTGCGCCGTGGGCCCATCGAGGCCAGGCTAGACTGGCTGCGCCGGTCATGGTGGCGGCGGCAGCGCCTCGCAGGAACGCGCGGCGGCGAGAGGGCGAAACAAGGAGCGAGGAATTCGAATGGTCTTGCTCGCGCTCGCTCTCGCTCTCGGAATGATCATGACCAGCGTTTGAAAGGTTTGCCATAGCAGCCTCCGCAAAAGAATTTCTCACTGAATAAAGCCGTAGAGCGTTACCCCGTTTCAACGCGCGAGAATATACCTTCTTCATTTGTCCGGCAATGGGGTGGCACGATGCGGCAGATCGCGTTGCGTAGTGCGGCGGAGGCTTCGATGGTCAGTGTATTGCACAATGGTGCCCTTGGGTCCGACGGCCCAGCCATGCCTGATGTCCAGCATCGCGACGGCATTCAGATCCAGCGAATCGGCGGGCTTCCAGATAGCGGCGGCTGGCTGGCCGCTGCTGAGGTCCCCGCCGTTCGGCCCGACGGCAACGCACTGCGCATCACCGCTGCACGCAACCGAAGAGCGATAGCCGCTGGGCTGCTGCGCGGAGAGTTGCCACGATTTGCCGCCGTCGAAGGAATAAGCCGCCACGGCCAAGGCTTGCTCCGGATCCTGATAATTTCCGCCAACAACGACAATTTCATTTTGTTTCGCGCGAGCGATGGAGAAAATTCCAGACGAGGCATTGCCGTGCGCGATCGGTGTTTCGGCCACCGTCCATGTGTGCCCGGAATCAGACGAATGGAAAACGCGGGCGGCAGGCCCGCCTGTGGCAAAAAATATTTCCTTTCCGGATACGAAGAGACAAGTATTACTGGCGGCGAATGCGCCTTCGGTGGGAAGCGCCGCGGGCATGCTGGGGGTGAGGAGCGGGCCCCAGAACTCTCCGTCCGTTGTGCTCAACAGGAGAAATCTTCCATCCATGGGATCGCCAAGCGCAAAGCAATGTGTTTCAGTGAGGCAGGCAATCGTGTCGAGGAAGAATTCCTTGCGCTTGTCCGTGTATTGAAGGTTCCAGGTCTCGCCGCCGTCAATGGTCTTGTAGATACGCGACTTTTCGCCTTCGCCGCTGGACATCACATAAGCGGCGCTGGCATTGAATGCCACAATTCCGCGAAAATCGAGTGCCTCGCCACCGGCCACGTGCAGGCGTTGCCAGGTTTTGCCCTCGTCGATCGATTTCAGGATCACCCCGTTCGAACCCGAAGCCCACACCACTACGGCAGAAATTCCATTCGCATGCTCCGTACGAACGACACTCACGCCCCGGAGATTGGTGTCCAGGCTGCTGGTCTCGACCTTCCACGATTGAGCTGGAACGGAAACACCAATAAATAATGAAAACAGAAGTGCCGCCAGGAAACGCATAGCGCGCATTCTAGCAAAAGACCGCTTCTTCTCCGAGAATGCGCCGGCGTCCGGCAAATTCTCAACGAACCATTTGTTTCCTGGACTCCAGTGGCTTAGACTTCCGCGGGCTTCCTGCCGGGGAGGAAATCATGCAGACCACAAGAAGAACATTTCTGGGCGCCGCTGGGGCGGCCGCCGCGCTGGGTGTCGCCGGTGGCACGCAACTTGCCGAGGTGCTGGCCGCCGAGCCTCGCCTGCCAAGAGCGCCCGCCTCAGGAGAAAAAGTCTTGTTCTGGGTCGCCGCTTCCACGCCCTGCGACAAAAATCTGAAGTTCGATGAAGAACTGTACAAAGACCTGCTCGCTTACTTGAAAGCGAACGGCGCCGATGGTGTGGTCGTCCTCGGGACGACTGGCGAATTCCCCTCCTTCTCCGTAGCCGAGCGAAAGAAAGTGGCGGAGACCGCTTTCAAGCACCGCAACGGCCTGAACATCATCGTTTCTCCCGGCACCGCGAATTTTCCCGAGACGCTGGAGCTTTCCCAGCACGCGGAAGCCAACGGCGCGGACGGATTGCTCGTTGTGCCGCCGTTTTACTACAAGCACCCGCGGCTCGACGGCTTGACGAGATATTTTTCCATGCTCTTCGAGCAAGTGAAAATTCCCATCAATCTCTACCACATTCCGTTTGCCACGGGAGTGCCCATCAGCCATGAATTGCTGCATGCCGTGGAAAAATATCCAAACCTGGCCGGAATCAAGGACTCGGTGAGCGACCCCAAGATCTATCACGATTTCGTTGCGGAGTTTCCCAAACTGAACATGCGCACTGGCACAACGGAAAATTTGAAATACGCTCTGGACCATGACATGGGCGCCATCCTCGCCGAAGGCAACAATTTCACGAAACAAATCGCCACGGTGTTTGCCGCCAAGCGCGCCGGCAAGGACCTTACCGAATCCGTCGCCAAGCTGGACGCCGCGTTGAAAATTCTGCGCGAGGGCGGCGTGGATGAATACGGCCCTATGAAGTACGCGCTCAGCCTGCAAATGGGCACACGCCAGTTTTATCAGCGCCCGCCCAACTCCGATGTGACCGACGAGCAAAAAGCAAAAATCAAGCAGGCCCTCGAGCAAGTCAAGCAGATGGGATAGGCAGGAAGCTACGGCCGGGAAACTGGAGCGGAGGAACGGAAATGCGCGAGAAGAATTCGAAACGATTGCAGAACGGGTTATTTTTGTTTTTCGCCGGGCCTTTGCTCTTGTCCATGCCTGCATCCGCGCAATTCCATCCGAAGGCCACCGAGTGGCCATCCTACGCCGCCGATCTCGCTGGAACACGATACCGTCCGCTCGACCAGATCAACGCCGCCAATTTCAGCGACCTCGAAATCGCCTGGCGCATCAAGACCGACAATTTCGGCGACCGGCCGGAATACAAGCTCGAAGGCACGCCGCTCATGGTGAACGGCACATTGTACGCAACGGCCGGATCGCGCCGCGCCGTGATTGCCCTGGACCCTGCTACCGGCGAATTGCTCTGGATCCACGGCGAGCATGAAGGAAAACGCGGTGGCGCCGCTCCCCGCCAGCTTTCCGGCCGCGGTCTTGCCTACTGGTCCGACGGCAAGGAAGAACGCATCCTGTATGTGACACCGGGATTCCGGTTGATCTGTCTGGACGCCAAGACTGGCGTTCCGATTCCCTCTTTTGGAAATAGCGGTGAAGTGGATCTGAAGCGCAATGACGATCAGGACATTTTCCCGGATTTGATCACTGGCGAGATCGGCATCCAGTCCGCGCCCGTCGTGGCCACAGACACGGTAATTATCGGTGCGGCGTTTCGCGAAGGAATGACTCCTCGAAGTATGCGTAACAACAAAGGCTACGTCCGCGGATTCGACGTTCGAACCGGCAAGCGCCTCTGGATTTTCCACACCATCCCGAAAAAAGGCGAATTTGGTTATGACACCTGGGAGAAAGGCTCAGCAGAATATACCGGCAACACCGGCGTGTGGACGCAGATCACCGTTGACGCCCAACTCGGCCTGGTGTACCTGCCGGTCGAGACGCCAACCAGCGATTTCTATGGCGGACACCGGCCGGGAAACAATTTATTCGGCGAGTCGCTCGTCTGCGTCGACTTAAAAACCGGCGAGCGCAAGTGGCACTTCCAACTGGTGCACCACCCTCTCTGGGACATGGATATTTCTTCCGCGCCCATCCTGGCGGACATCACCGTTGACGGAAAACCTGTCAAGGCCGTCGCACAGCCGACGAAACAGGGTTTTCTTTATGTTTTCGATCGCGTCACCGGCAAGCCCGTCTGGCCCATGCCGGAACGTCCGGTCGAAGTCGGCAATGTTCCGGGCGAAACTTACTCACCGACACAGCCCATCCCCACAAAACCTCAAGCGTACAGCCGCAATGGGGTTTCCATCGATGACTTGATCGATTTCACGCCCGCACTTCGCGATCGCGCGAAAGAAATCGCCTCCAAGTATCATCTCGGCCCGGTCTACACTCCTCCGAGCGTGAGCACTCTTGACGGTACCATCGGTACGCTCACCATGGGTACCGCTTCCGGCGGCACGAACTGGCCCGGCGGGTCGTACGATCCCGAGACACACAATGTGTACGTGTACGCCTGCAATTCTTGTATCGAGCCGATCGGCCTGGTCGCCGCTCCCAAGGAAGTCTCGGACATTGCTTACATCGCTGGTACGGCGGGAAGAGAGGTGGAAATCCTGAAAGGTCCGGGAGAGAACGCTGGCGCTGATTCTCCTAAGCCACCGAAGAAGCCGGCTGGCGGCGGTTTCACTCGCATGGACGTCGATGGATTGATCCTGGTTAAGCCGCCCTATGGAACGATTACTGCGATCAATCTCGACAGCGGAGAATTTGTCTGGCAGATCGCGCACGGCGAAACACCGGACGTCGTACGCAGCCACCCGGCTCTAAAGGGGCTAAACATCCCGCGCACGGGCCAGACAACCTACAACATCGGAACGCTGGTCACCAAGACGCTGGTCATAGCTGGTGAAGGAAGTGTCACCACGACCGCGGATCATCCGCGCGGCGCGATGCTGCGCGCCTACGACAAGATGACCGGCAAGGAAGTCGGTGCCGTTTACATGCCGGCTCCGCAGACCGGCTCACCGATGACCTACATGGTGAACGGCAAGCAGTACATCGTTGTGGCCGTTAGCGGCGGCCCGTATTCCGGTGAGTACATCGCTTACACGCTGCCTTCGGCGGGAGAATGAAATCACTGCCACGGAATGGTGCCATCCGCAGGAACCCGATGAAGGCTTGAAGATGAAATATCCCTTGGCAATTCTTGCTCTCGCGGCGCTCGCTACACCACTCTGGCGACAAGTGCCCGACGCTTCGTTGCGTTCCGTCTGGGATGGCGTTTACACCGAAGAACAAGCCAAGCGTGGCGAGTCGATCTACAAGAAGGAATGTGCGGCTTGCCACGGCGACATGCTCACCGGCGGAGAATCCGCTCCGCCGCTGACAGGCGGAGCGTTCCTGGCGAATTGGAATGGCCTCACGATAGGCGACTTGTTTGACCGCATCCGCAAAACCATGCCGCAAAGCGCTCCCGGCCGCCTCACCCGGCAACAGGACGCGGACATTCTGGCTTTCATGCTGAGCATCAACAAATTTCCAGCGGGCAAAACTGAACTTTACAAGCAATCGGAGATGCTCAAAGAAATACGCTTTGAATCGGCGAAGCCGTCTCCCAAGAAGTAAGCCCGGGGCGGTTCAGTCCTCGTCGATCGAAGAATTGAGTTCTTCGAACTTTTGGAAACGGAGGGTTGTCGTATGAAAAAACTGCTTCCTGTCGTGGTCATCGGCGCGGCGCTCGCTGGCTACATGGCCGGGTACGCTTCGAAACCAAGCCCCCAGCCGCCGCAAGAAGTTCTCACCGGCCACTTCGACGATCTCTCCATGATCCCGAGCGCCAACGCTCAGGAAAACAAGTCCGAGGTCCTGCCCTTCCGTTTCAATTCGCCACACGAGCCACCCTTGGCGCCGGACGCGCCTCCGGTCACCTACTGGAATATCGACGACATTCGAAAGGCACATACCGAACTGGCGGAGAAAGCTTCCAAGGCCTTGAAGGAAGCCGGCAGCGGCAGTTCCCAGTCCTTCGGCGGCGGGCCGGTCCATATTTCCACGCGCAATTTCAGCATCTTCATGCTCTACCGCGCGCACCGCGAACAACCGGTCATGAGCCTAACCAGGGTAAATAGCGTTTGGGATGATGCCGAACAACATGCCGGCGCTTACGACTTCTACGTGATCACTGGAGGCACCGGCGAAATGATCGTCGGCGGGAAAATCGCCAACCGCCAGAACCTTCAAGATAAGGACGGCATCATCCCGGGTGAATATCGCGGTCAGCCGGTCATCGGCGCGCAAACCTACAAAGTGAAACCGGGAGACTGGCTGCTCATTCCGCCCGACACGCCGCACCAGCCGAAACCCGACGAAGGCGGGTTTAGCTACATGATCATGAAGATCAACGTCGGGGTGTACCCCTGGAGCCTGATTCGCTAGCGAGGGGGAAAAAGACGGCTACATTGTGCGCCGTACCTAGCGGAGCTGGCTGGATTCAGCGCCTTTCTTACGGGCTTCGTCGAGAAGCGCATCGACTTTCGATTCGAGATCTTTTTTCTGATTCTGCAACGCGCGCATTTGCACTTCGATGGGTTCGCGGCTGTAGTTTTTGTTGAGCTTGACGCCGCTAGCGGACGTCGAAGGTTCGCCTGCGCTCCAAGCTCTTCAGATCAACGAGCTGCTTGTCTAGGTCGGCGATCTGCCCCTGCAGTTTTTCAAGCTGCTTGCGGACCGATGCGGCATATTGCGCGTTCGCGGGTTTGGCCGCCGCAGGTTGCGGCTTGCTCTTTGCGTCGCCGACAACGGAGACAGCTCCCGTCGAGCGCGAAATATCCTCGTTGGTCCAGACTTTCTTCGGTTTCTTTGCTTCAGCGGGCGGTGCGGGATCCTGCGCCGCTACTCGAGGAGGCGCACTGGCATCCGGGGATGGCAGAGCGGCGGAACAAGCCGCGGAAGAAATCAAGATCAATGCCAGTGAGAGCGAACGAGGCATAAGCCTCCAGTCTCTCAAGATCGCGGACTTGCCGTTTCAAACCCATTTTAGAAGGAAAAGTTTCACTGATCGGCGGGTCGAGAGCGTAGCTTGTCCAAGTCGGCATTCCCGAGTTCCTGGCGGATGGCGGCGAGGGCTTCCTTCGGCGGGCCGATGTAGCGATAGTTCGAATAAAAAGTGCGTTCGTGAACGGAAAAGCCGGAAAACAATTTGCGGCCGTCGAAATCGTACTGCGAGAAACTGGCGAGCCACAGCCCCGGTTGAAATTCGTAGCGCTCCTGCATGAAATGGCTGCCTTTGTAGATTTTTCCCAGAAACAGGCCGACGGAAATGTCCTCGGTGACTTCGCCTTCGATACGCGCGAGCTCGCCCGAAGCCTCGTCTACCCATACAAAGCCGCGCACTTTTGGAAAGATGGAAGTGAAGCGCGAGGTGGGTTTGAACGCCGGGTTAGGGTCCATTCTGTATTTGGAAAGAGTGCGTTCGCCGCGCTGCTCCGTTGATAGAAAGGTGAACAGAAACGCATTGTGCGTGGCGTCGATGAGGTCGAGGCGGTCCTTCTTTTTCTTCGCGTATTTTTCCAGCGCGTCGCGCTGTGATCTATTGTCATTGGTAAGCAGCGCCAGCGCCCGCGCAACATTCTCCAGTTCGGCGCGATAAGCGGCGGAATCCGCGGGCTTGCCATCCTCGCCGATGGGAATCCGCACTATGCCTGTTCCGGAAGGAATCACGCGCGAGACTTTGACGACAGGAGGATTCGGATCGCTGGAATTCTTGCGGGCTTCCACCCGTTCGGTGCGCTCGTAGAGGTCGAGGGAAGCCTCGGCTTTTTTTTGATTGGCAATGATGCGATTGAAGAGCTCTGGTTTCGCCGGCCCGATCGCGGGCTTGGAGTCCGGCACAACCGATTGTGCCGCTGCGCCGCCGGCAGAAGCCAGCGACAGCAGCGCCAGGAGAAAAAATACACGTTTAAGCATCATGCAAGGTGGCGAAAGGGCCGCCAGCGTCTACCTGGATTGGATTCGTCCGGGCATACAATTGTTGTACACCGCCTTCGCCCCAAAAGGCTCGACCGGATATCAAAATGTCAATGGCCGTTCGTCGCCTCGAGCTGGGTAGGGCTTTGGTTTTCGCGGCCGCTGTTTGTGGCGGCCGCTGGAATCCTGCGGCCCGAGCGTGGCCCGACGCCGTTCATGCGCGCGTAGGCGATGGATTGGCCGAGCTGTTCGTCGGAAGTGTCGGATGAGGCGATGAGGGAACCGCCCGAGTCGTGTGACGGTTGAATATTGTTCCAAAGCGAGGAATTCAGCCGGAAGGCCTACAGACCGCCTGAACCGGAGGGACTTCCACCATGAGCTTGGACGGTTCGCCGAGACCTCTCATGCCGGCCACTCGAAGGAAGTACGCCCAAGCTGGGAGTGTAAATATAAGAAACTAAAGACAATTGAGGCGCATCGCGTCCTCCGTTCTAAGCAAGTGTTGTCGGTCTCGCTCGCTACGAATCTCACCGAAACGCCATCGAAGGCGGTACAATGGGACCCGCCAGCACGGAATCGTGAATGAGAACTGGCAGGGCGTAGGACTACTTCAAGCAACACTGAAAGCAAAGTGCAGTCCCGCACGTCATATATACCAAGGAACGATTCGCCGGGCCAACTCGTATTAGATAGGGAAGGTCGGAGGTCTGTTTGGGTGTAACTCCCATTGACGGGTTTGGGGCAATCACACGGGTGGCGCCTCGCGCGAGGGTGTTCCGGAAGCAGGGCCGTTTCCGCAGCGCGATGATCACGTTGCTGGAGACGTTGCGGCTTTCTCTCGACGCCCTGCGCGCTCATAAGCTGCGGAGTTTTCTGACCTTGCTGGGTGTCATCCTGGCAGTGACGACGCTGGTGGCGGTGATGAGCGTGGTTGCCGGACTCAATTTCTATGTGGCTGACCGCATCGCCAATCTTGGGGCCAACGTCTACGTGCTGAACCGCTTCGGGATTATCACCAGTGAAGACGCCTGGGTGAAAGCCCAGAAGCGCCCCTTGGTCACGCGCGAAGAACTCGTCAATCTGAGAACCGGCATGCGGACCGCCAGCCAGATCGCCGCTTTGCTGGGCAACAATTCCGACGTGCGCCACGGCAATGATCTGCTGGAGAACGTCAACGTTCTCGGAGTGAGCGCGAATTATTCGGATATCCGGAACGTGAATGTCGGTTCCGGCCGCTTCCTCACGGAATCCGATGAGGAGCATCGCTCGCCGGTGTGCTTCATCGGCGCCGACCTCGTAAAGAAATTTTTCTCCAACGTCGACCCCATCGGAAAGACCATCCGGGCAGGAACGCACAGCTATGAGATCGTCGGCGTTGCGGCGGTCATCGGCAGCGCGCTCGGACAGTCGCAGGATAACTTCGTATTAATCCCGCTCGAAACGTACCGGAAGGAATGGGGCACGCAGAGGGATTCGCTGGTTTTGTTTATACAAGCGCAAAACGCGGAAATGATGTCGGCTTCCGAAGACGAAGCGCGCATGCTGTTGCGCGCCTGGCGGCACATTCCCTGGGACAGTCCGGACAGCTTCGGAATCATCGGGTCGGATTCCATCATGGGGCTCTGGAAATCCTTGACCGGCAATCTCTTCATGGTGGCCGTGGGATTGACGGCGGTGTTTTTGGTGGTTGGCGGCATCGTGATTATGAACATTATGCTGGCCAGCGTGACCGAGCGCACGCGCGAGATTGGTTTGCGGCGATCGCTGGGCGCGCGGAGAAAACACATCGTCCTGCAATTTGTGACGGAATCGGCGGTGCTTGCGGCGACTGGCGGGCTCATCGGAATCGTTCTCGCTTACGTGGTAGTCGCGGTGGCCCGCGCTCTGACTTCGATTCCCATGCGCACGCCGATGAGCGCCGTCATTCTTTCCCTTTCGGTTTCCACGGCGGTCGGTCTTTTTTTTGGCATTTACCCGGCGATGCGCGCCGCGAAGCTTGATCCCATCGAGGCCCTGAGGGCAGAGGGATAAAAAACGAGCCCGGGTTCGCCGGGTTCGCCTGATACGGACATGGCACAACAGCACGGCGAAAATCTCAAGCAAGCCATGGACACGCTCCGCGCGCACAAGCTGCGCAGCTTTCTAACCGTCTTTGGCGTAGTCCTCGGCGTCAGCGTCATCATGCTGGTTGCCGCGCTCATCACCGGCTTCGATCAGCAAGTCCAGGAAAGCATCAAGCAGTATGGTGCCGATACGGCGTTCATCTCGCGCTTTGACCAGGGCCCGCACGGTGGCGGCCGACGCCCCAAGGATGAACGCGAGCGCAAACCGCTGACCCTCGAAGACGGCGAAGCCATTAAAGAGTTAAGTCCCGCGGTTAAAGACCTCACCGTTTTCATTACCTGGTGGGAACAGCCGCATTCCGTGCGCACCAAGGACGGTGAAGTCTCTTCTATCGATTACCGTGGCGTGCAGCCGAATTTTGGCCAGGTTTACGCCAACGCCGCGACGCTGGCCGGCAGGTTCATCAGTGAAGGCGACGATCTACACCGTGAAAAAGTGGTGATGCTTGGAGAAAATGCCGCGCCGGTGCTTTTTCCGAATGGTTCGCCCGTCGGCAAGGACGTGATGATCGATGGCTCCGCATTTCTCGTAATCGGCGTGGTCGAAAAGCCTAAGGGCATGTTTGGTCAGGACGACGAAGACCGCCGCATTCTCATTCCCTATAATACGTTCCGTAAAATTTATCCGGGCGCTTACGAAAACAGCATTCGCCTTCAGGCGTACCCGAACATGCTGGATCAGGCGGTGGACCAGGCGACCGAGGTGCTGCGCCGCCGCCGTAACGTGCCTTACAACGGCAAGAATAGTTTTTCGATTCAGACCTCGCAGCAAATCGTTGAGCAATTCCACAGCATTTTGGGAATGGTGGCGCTTGCCACTTTTGTCCTGAGCGGTATCGGTTTGCTTATCGGCGGCGTGGGCGTGATGAACATCATGCTGGTCAGCGTGACGGAGCGAACCCGCGAAATCGGCATCCGCAAAGCGATTGGCGCAAAGAGCGGCGACATCACCTGGCAATTCCTGCTGGAAGCCATGGCGCTCACGGGAGTCGGCGGGGTGCTCGCACTCCTGCTGGTGAATGGCTTGGTGCTGCTTGTAAGAGTGAGCTTGAAGTGGCCGGGAAGCGTGCCGATGTGGGCTGCGCTGACCGGAATCGTCGTCAGCGTTTCCGTTGGGCTGGTGTTTGGCGTTTGGCCGGCGATGAAAGCGGCGAAACTCGATCCCGTCGAGGCGCTCCGCTACGAATAACGCGAGCGATTTTTCCCTCCTTATCTCGCGAACCATCCCAATCGGGAGCTAATTTGCCAACGCGGCGGGTTTTATCGTGCCGGCGGTGTGTTCGGCGGAGTGCACCTGTGCGCCCGGGGCGGGCATGCCGGGCCAGCTGATTTCGAGGGCAAGTTCGCGCCGGACCAGCATCTTGGCGCGATGAGTGACGTGCACGGCAAGCATGTTCGCGGCATCAGCGCGCGTTTCCGCGAAGCCTTCTTTTTCCAATTGCAGGCTCCGGTCCTTTTTGTAAAGGGCCACGCGGAATTGGTGTGGTCCCGCGGGAAGCGCGTGTTCGAAACGGAATGGCTGGCCCTGCTTCTCTCCCGCTAGGTCTCGAGAGAAGAGCAGTTCGCGATCAACGAAGACGGTCAAGGTGCCTTCCTTGACCGCGGAAGTGATTTCGATCTGAAGGCCGGAACTGGAGGCAGCGGGCTTGGCCGCGGGTTCATTGACAAGAGGCAAGGATGGAAGAGCGGCAAAAAACACCTTTGAGGAACCATTCTGCAAAGCTTTGGGCTGCCGCTTTTGACCGGCGTCGTGCTTTGCGACTCGAGCCGTCTTCTTTGGCTTATCTTCCTCGCCGCCTATGGGCGAAGAATTGGCAGAATCCGGTTGGAGAGAGGGTGCTATCAATTGCGAACTGTAAGTCAATGCATCAGGAGGCACGATTGAAGCCACCCGAAGAGCCGCGGGCGGCGGAGGAACTGCGAGCCGGACGCGCGCGGAGCGAATCGCTGAGACGCTCGAGGCCAGCAGGAGACAGGCGGCGGCAACCAGCCAGACATCTCGTTGGCCGGACGGTTTCGACCACCAGCTCTTCTTTTTGGTTTTGATTTCCGGCGCACTTACTTGCGGCCGTGAACGCGCGAGCGGATAGAGTGCCGACGCAAGCTCATCGCAGGAAACAAAACGATCCGCTGGATTCTTGGCGAGGCATCGCGTCACGATGAGGTCGAGCGCGACTGGCACTGCGGGATTGCGACGGGAAGGCGGTTCCGGATCGGCATTCAGAATCTGGGCGCAAACGGCCCCGAGGGAGCTGCCGTCGAAAGGACGAGCGCCGGTCAACATCTGATAAAGAACAATGCCAAGGGCGAATTGATCCGAGCGTGAATCCTGCGGCTGGCCTTGAATTTGTTCTGGTGCGAGGTATGCCGGCGTGCCCATCAGGCGGCCGGAGCCGGAGACTTGCGAAGCGTAACGCGCGATGCCAAAGTCACCCAGTTTCACTCTATGTTCTGGGGTGACGAGAACGTTTCCGGGTTTGACATCGCCGTGAAGAATTCCAGCGCGGTGGGCGATCGCGAGCGCAGTGGCTAGATCAGCAGCCCAGGCGCACGCGCGTTGCGGTGTCAGAATAGTTGGATCGAGATGGTGCTCCAGAGTCTTGCCGGCGATGTATTCCATGACCAGGAATGGAGTTCCCTGTTCGTCGATTCCCACGTCATAGAGTTGCACGATGGAAGGATGAGAGAGTTGGCCGATGATCTGCGCCTCGCGCAGGAATTGTTGCTCCCGGCCTTCTCCGAAGCCGTTCACAAACGTTTTGAGCGCGACGATGCGGCCAATGACGTTGTCACGCGCCATTTCGACGCGGCTGGTGGCTCCCGAGCCGAGAGGCTCAAGTGCTTCGTACCGGCCTTTTTGCAGGGTGATCATCAGGCAGAACGCAGCAGACGCGCCGCGCGGTCACGCAGGCCGTTGCCGCCGGATTGCGGCACGGACACGGGAGCCGTCTTGCGGCGTGCCAGTGGATAGAGTTCCTCGGAGAGA
>Ga0137394_10001902_pt1 | contig 15318 bp, 19 predicted proteins | sample czobulk116metaG_FD_108278 | JGI IMG/M metagenome (GOLD analysis project Ga0137394, IMG submission 108278) | Vadose zone soil microbial communities from Angelo Coast Range Reserve, California, USA - czobulk1.16 metaG | ecosystem: Environmental > Terrestrial > Soil > Vadose zone | place: USA...
AGCCCAATTTTTTGGTTTAAAGAAAGGGATATTAACCCAGTCCAGAAGTCAGTCGACGCAAAAAGGAATGAATGGCAAACACTGGCACACCAGAACGAACGCCCGCGTCGCGGATGACACGGTAGCACTCCTCATCATTCAGAGAAAGCGCAACGTCGGCCGCCGTGTTCCCGGCGTTGTCCGCTGAAAGAAGGAGCGTCAGCAGCAGCAACAGCAGCCGTACGGTATCAGCGGGTGCAGTGCGTGTGAAGGCAGTATGAGAGAGCGCGCTCACCAGAGTTCCACGGCGCGCCGCGCTGGAGCAGGTCTTTGACTAGCTCTGCGTCTTCGACGCTCGCCGCCGCATGTAATGCCGACCACCCGTCTTCATCTTGGTACCAAAGCGGCGCTTCGTCCTCGTCGAGCAGCTTTTGTACGTCCTCTGGCGGCGCATGATTCAGAATGGTGTAGATGAGCGCTTGGCCGAGTGCTTCTATTTCGCTATCTGGATCAGCCTCGTCGCCGTTGTCATGGCCGTCCGCCAAGACACCATCAATGTCTTGGTCCTCATCTGAGAGAACAACGCCTTTGATGGGCTTCTCTCCGTCTTGGCCCATGGGTCGATATAATATCCAACAAGCAATTCGACATCAGATTATCGTCTAGGGCATCACGTGCCATTTAGATTTGGGCGGGGCCCGCTCACAGCACGTATCTTGATGGGAAGGCCAGTGGTGACTTGATGCTGTACCGTTACTCTGACTGAGGCCTCACACAATATTCCAACCAACGATAACCGAAGGGGCTAAGTCCGCCGGGCATCTAGGAGTACTACGTATGGGCCGGGTGTCGTATGTTGCGAAGTTGATGGACATTATATTCTAACAATTCCCAAATTGTTGAGTTGGTCGCGACGGGCGGCCACGATGCATTGAGATGATAATGAGCGACACTGGATCACAACAATTATAGACAGCTTATCATTTCTGATTGGGAATGATGCGGCACTTGGGAGAATATAAAACATCCATTCACCTGGGTGGATAAAAAAGGCGCAGTAGACATCTCAGTGGTGTAGAAGGTAGAGTCGCAACAGCCAGGAATAAAAAGGGAAGTGCGGAGTCCATAATGTATCGGTCGTCATCCAGCAAGTACCTGCCATTCTAGACGGAAGCTCGGAGAGGGGGTGTGGAGGGGCAGCGGGAAGCGGGCGAGCTTTGCAAAATTCGTGACGTACCGCCAAACGATCAGCCGTCTTCGTGAATCACGATTGAAGGTGTGTCTGCGATGGGCGCGGTAGACAGCGGCGCAAGTTCCTGTTCGGTTGTCGCCGGCGCGAGTCGCGGACCAGGCTCTTCACCATCACCATCACGGCCGCCGTCCTCTTCGTCGCTCCCTTCTCCGTCGCTATCCTCTCCCGGCTTCCGGAACAGGACCTCCTTCCCATTCACAACCCTCCGCTTCTTGAGGGCTTGCTCCTCGCTCGCACCCGCGGCTTGTCCTCCTCCTGCTCCTCCTGCTCCTCCCTCCGCGGCCTTCGCACCCTTTGCGCGCTCTTTCTTCTTCTGCCTCTTGGCGCGGTTTTTGGCAGTCTTGGCTTCGGCCTCCTCTTCGCGCTGTCGCTTCCTCTCCTCGAATTCACGCGACACCAATTCCTGTCGGGCCCGGGTTAGCCACTGTCCTACACGTCGAACTTTTGTCAAGGCATTACCTTCTGTGCTCCATCGGTGAGCGTCTTCACTCGCTCATATTCACGCCTTCGACTCGCTTTGTAGACATGAAACTCGCCACTTCCTGCCCCCGCGCTTGAGCCTTGCACATTCTTCATCATTTCACGCGCCGGGCGTAACATCTTCTCTTTTAACGGTGCAGGGATTGCCGCAGGCTTTGCGGGGTCTTTTAGCAAGCGTTCGAGCTGCTGACGTTGTTTTTCGAGAGCATTACGCGCATGTCGCGTGTCTGAAGCACCCGTAGGGGCTGGCGATGGCGAATTGGAGTGGGACATGATGGTGGACGGCCGGAACGATGGACCCGGTTCTAGGGTTAGGTCTTTCACTGTGATTCGCTTTCGCTTTATTATCATCATGTGGTGTACGTAGTGGTCTAGAGATACAGTACAGAAGGAAAATACCATCGAGGGCATCAAACAACTGGCCCATAGTCAGTTTGACGCGGATGAATGGATTGTGCGATAACGCACGCAACACAGCATTGATGCAGCCATCATTTTCGGGGTTGTTCGTCACTTGTGCATACTTTCCGAACACAACTTTGCCGCCAGCGGTGACCATTCCAAGTTCTGACACGTTGACTTCGATGACAGTCCCTTTTGTAAGGACGCCAAGTTGCGTGTACATAGGAGATTGAGGGTTTTTCTTGACACCTAAAATTTGAAGCTGGAACGTAGCTTTGAGGTCGGCTGCCCACAAATCGGGGGATATCTCTCAACGTGGAGCACAGAATCAAGAGGGGAGGACGCACGATGTGTGACGTTGGCTTTCTTGTAACGCAGAGCCATCGGCCTTACGAAACGCTCCATTTTGACAGGTTTGCGAGTGAAACCTTCCCCGACGAAGGTGGCCTTTGTGACCATGCGTTTCCAAGACTTTTTCTTGCTCTTTCCGGTCCGCATGACCTTGAATATTTCGTCTTCTGCAATACCACGGACTTTGGGTAAAGGTACAGCATATTTGGCCGCCTTGTCTTTTCTCTTCTGCTTGACCGCAGTAGAGAGCGCCTTGGCGTCCTTCTGGCCTTCGCGATCAAGCAAGTAAGTGGGGAGCGCCCCGTCGGGCACATTGGAAGAGTCCTTCTGCTTGACGTTACGCTCGTCGTGGGCCTTGAGGGTCTTCTTGAGCTGCACTTTCTCTGCATGTCGTTTCGCGTGAAGAAGTTTAGCCTTCAGACCAAAGGCCTTTTGTGCGACGGCGGATTGCCGGTGGACAGCGCGAGCTTCACGCTTCCGCCTGCAGGAGATAAGCCAAAGGGAAAAAAAGGAAAAAGAGATGTAGTGCGCACTTGCGTTCATAGTAATCTAATCGGCGACCGTGCCGCTTGATGTGCTCCTCAATGTACTCATTCTGGAGAGGCGTTCAGAGAACCAAGAATTCCGAGAGATGATAACAACTACCTGAGGCTGTATGGAATGCCAAAGATGGTCAATAAATCTGGTCGCTAGACCCAAGAATCGTACATACCATGGCCGGGGCGTCAAGTGAGCAATGAGAGAGGACAAATAAGGGTCAACGCGGACGCGTGTCACATAAGTTCGCATCGAAAGGCCGCAAACACTCGGCAAACACACAAAACTTAACTTTTCGACGCAATGTGGCAGGACAGCGCAGCGTACGGGGCCTCCTCCTCGCAAAATAACTACTACGGACGCGGGAACCAGCCAAACGTACACCTCCAGTTCTACGACCAGTCCTCCTTCTATCCGGGCTCACGCTCGAGCCTCGAAGGCAACGTCGCCGCGCAGGGTCCCATAGTCCAACCTGGGACGGCGGGGTACACGGGCAGCATACAGCCCGCTGGAGGATGGTGGATCGCGTTTGGGACCGGCGGGTTCGAAGGCGAGCCTCCCTTGCTTGAGGGTGCGTGCGCAGTCATGAGTTTTGGGCTCGTTGTGCGTCTTGTCTCATCTATGCTCGGATCACCATTCCTACCCTCCTCAGAACTTGGCATCAATTTCTCTCACATAAGAGCCAAATCCATGACAGTTTTAAACCCCTTTCGCCGGGTTGACGAGCATATAATGGACGACGCGGACCTAGCTGGGCCTCTGATATTTTGTTTCTGCTTTGCCACGTTTCTTCTTTTCGTGAGTATCCTGCCACGCTTCACACCATACACCTTCTGATAGTGCGCAGTCCGGCAAGCCCCAATTCGGCTACATCTACGGTCTTGCGTTGCTAGGCTCCGTCAGCCTTTACTGCCTCCTTAACCTGATGTCCGAGCAGGGCATTGACGCCTATCGGGTTCTGTCTGTGCTCGGGTACTGTCTCCTCCCCATGGTCGGTGTCGGCGCGCTCAGCGTGGTCATCACCTTAGAGTACGCAGCTGTTCGTCCCTTGAGTTTTTCCGTTTTTCTGACCTACATTGCTTAGCGGCATGCTGGGTTACATGCTTTCTTCTTTATCTATCATCTGGTGCACTTATGCCGCGTCTGGCATCTTCGTTGCCGTTCTGCGCATGTCCGATCAGCGGCTTCTCGTCGCCTACCCCGTCGGCCTTCTCTATGGCTGCTTTGCGCTGCTCAGCATTTTCGGTGTGGGTGGTTCAAAGTAGATTCTTCTCTCCCTCCTGTATCAATGTACCTCTGGGTTTGCAATGGATACAATATAATTTAACATGATGACCAGAACTAAATGCAATGCTACAGTAGAATAAACCTACATCCGCCGCCTACTGTGGTGCCGAGTGGCTCAGCTGCCGGCTGTACAGTTTTAACAATGCGCGAGTTATCTCCTCGGTAGGCATTGTTGCGTATTCGTGCACGTATTGAGGTAGTGCATCTTCGAGGCTGAAGCCTGCCTTCTTTGTGAAGAAGGGGTGCATCACGTCCGGTGTCGCTTCGCCTAACTGTCGCATCTGTAGCCGTTCAATATGTCGACGCCGCGGTTGGTACACGAGGCTCGGGGCGTGTCCCGAAGAGGATGAAGGTGCGATGGGGCTCGGAGGGGGCTGTACGTTAGTGGAGGAAGGACCGGCGGCCGGAACGTCTAAGGGTAGCAGGGTCATCGAGCCATGGGACGGCGTTACAAACGATATTGGTGGACTAAGCATGTCGCTTCGACTCGGCATTGCAGACATCGAGGATGTCGATTTGCGGTGCCGGTCTACTGTTGCGTCGGAGCGAGTCAGCACTCGTTGCAGAGATGATGCTTGTCGGTCGATTGGTGAGGTCGCTGCGGGAGAAACTATGTCCGGGGTGGGGGATTCAGTTATTGTCTGTCTGCGTCTCGGTGTCGATACTCCTGAGGGGGTCGTAGCTGAGAGCCCGGCAGCTGGGCGACGGTCAAGAGACTCCTGAACTTGACTCATCTCGCGCGCAAGATTCTTGCGCAGTAGAGTGAGCCATGAATACAATGCGACGTTCAGCGTGATAAAGATATCCTCCCTCCGCGCCGGAAGTTTGCTCCCCTGAGCAAACTTTGACTCGAAATTATATTCGAGGACCCCATTGATTTCCTCACTCTCCATGTCCATGTCCATCGCTGGAAGCTCGAAGATTGTTGAGATGGGCATTTCTTTTCGTAGTGCATCAAGCCATTTTCGCACATCCGCTCGGACATCTTCTGGCACCGTACGATGATTGAGAGGCCCGACACGAGAAGCGGACATGCCTGCAAACGCGAGAAGTAGCTTTCGTTTCGCCGGAAGATCGTTGGATTCGACGATGAGGTCAAGATCCGCCCGTAGCGAGTTAGCACTGAACGACGCCATTTCATTGTCCTCCATCGTTCTCGGGAAAACAACGAGCTTCAGAGACCCAAGCGAGAATTGCATCCGCTGTTGCACAACGTACGACAGGCTGCCTTCTTTCTCGCGTAGGCGCGTGCGCGCCGTCTGAAGCATGGCATTGGCGAAAGCGGAGAGGGGGTTGTCCGGCTTCGGTGACTGCGCTATGCGGAATGCTTTCGACTCCCGCGCTGCGCCTTCTCGTTGCACCTGAAGATTTGCTTGAAAGCGGGAGCCGTAGGAAAAGAGCTTAGGTATGGTGCCGACTGACCCCACAGCGATGAGCTCCGTCCCGGAGACAACGAAGGATAGGCGGAGTAATCGATCTAGAACGGCTACTTGGGGAGACATCTGCGTCCAGTCGTCCCAGACAGTGATACTGAGTGGCTCAGACCTGACGAGGGCATTAAAGGGATGGTCTAAACCAGGACAGGTGCAACTCACCAGAGATGTAATATCTTTTGGTAATCCGATTCCAGCGTCATCTCCAGGCTCCCGCTCTTCAATGACATGTCCAGCATCCTAGGTTCTCCTAGTTGATCAATGGAGTCTAACGTGAGAACCTTGCGACGCATGGTGTTAAACGAAAAGTCAGGAATACGGGCGTGTCCAGAAATGTTGCCAGTAGCCGACATGGTGAGGTCACCAACAAATACAAAGAGTTCTGCACGTATTTCTTCGATCTTGCTTCGGAGTGTCACGTCCAACATATCCATTCTCACTGACGATATAGATTGCCCAAGATCCACGTCAAGACCTATACGCCGGAAGTGGACAAGGACCGCAGTCGTGAAACCGGTTTTGGTTGTTGAGACGGCACCGAGCGTCGGTGGCGCTTTTGCTCTTAAGAGGGTGTTAGTGGGCTCACCACCAGGTGTCGCGCTCAGTATCGGGATGCGGTCGAGCCACACGGCCTTGAAGCACAGTACATCCTGGAACCGTGAGAAGCGCAAGCCCCCGGATACTTCTGTGTCGACGACAACCAACATTGAGTTCATGTCAATCCCCGAACTTTTGTCGGCCCCGGTAAATGTCGCGGAGAATGCCAGATTGCGAGCATCGAGTCGCACACAGTCCTCACTGAGGAATCCGTGCTTTAGTCCGATAGTTAATCCTCCAACATTTCCTATGAATGAAATTCGTCGGCCGGATCTGGAGACGTTTACAAGTAGTCCCCCGCTATCCCAATAGACCCCCGCAATGACGTTGACATCCGGTTGGCATGTAAGCTGTAGTTTCGATTGGTCGATGCGCAAAGCAAGGGTGATCTGCATGCTTGAGACGGACGGACGGTCATTCAATGTGTTGAGGTCCGGAGGTGCAGTGGAGATGGCGCCCCGACTGGAGAGAGACGAGCTACTCGGGCTTGCATTGCGCATGCGGCGTTCGATATGGTTAACGAGTTCAGTGATAAACGGGAGCAGGGTAGGCCTTAACGTGTTCTCGCTGGAGTGGATGGTGCTCTTGAGCATGAGAGATGAAGGGTCGACGACTTGATCCGTGGTCAATGCTCGCGAAGGTGTCGCTCGGTATTCTCCCCAGACTGATAACATAGGAAGATTGAAAGATTCGACGGCAGATGCGGGAAGCGTATGGCCCTTGATGTCGTATAGGAAGCTAGTTCTAGGAGAACTACTATGCATGCGAACTTTTCCGCTGAGGAAGACCATGGACAGGAGGATGCTAGACGCGGTCTGAACTTCTTCATTCGTTTCGGAAACTACCCTCCGCAGATTTGGTTTGAGGTCTTGGAGTGCGGTATTGCGAGGGACGTTCTCCGTGATACGATCTACGCGCTCTTTACCACTCCGATAGACATCAATAAGGGAGGCAAAATGGTCCGCAATTGAGGGTTCGAGGTCCAAGATGAAACCACTGATGTTCGCGCCCACGCAAATCCGACGCGACTTCGCTGACCGTTCGGTTCTCACCTGAGCAGTCATATCAGGATATATAAGACGATTGCGAGTCTGGTGTTCGTCCCCAGCAAAGTCGCTAGGAAAAGACTGCCTGAACCTAGGAAGTCGATGGTCGTCAGTTTTTTGTGATACTAACCACCGACTAGGTGTGGCTACTGACCGATCAACAAACTGGAATGAAAACCCCTTCATAACGAATTGACTGTTGCCCGTGTTCTTATCTTCAAATTCGACAGATCTGACCGAAAACAGGAAGGCAGACACGGCGTGGTGCTGGTGTGGTTTCCCGAGAGGAAGATCAATACTACTATCCAAAGCGAGGGGAAATGCGACTCCAACGTTGCTGACGTTGAGGGCAACAGCATAATCCTTGAACCACGTCATGGCCTCGCGGGGGGAAGACTCTCGGTTAGTAACCTCAAAAGTCTTCAAGATACTTTGCGTCTTCTCTTTAAAGGCAGCGAGTTCACGAATGCGCTCGTCCTTCCGGTTAAGAACTTCAGCCTGTTTGGGAAATTTAATAAAGCGCGAGAAGGGTCGTTAAAAGAGACGTACCTGAAGATGATCGATGAAGTCGCCAATTTCCCCGATTGAGCTAGGTTGTATGATTGCGTGGGTCTTGAGAACCTTGATTCTCAAGAATTTGTGTGAAATGCGATGACTGACTTCTGACTTGCAGTCTATTTTAACGAAAGCCGAACGACGGTCTCCATCAAAGCGAGCAGATTCAGACTTCGTCATAGCATAGGACTTCGGGGCCAAAGACAGGGCCAACCCTATGACGTTGAGATGCCAGGATTTCCCTTTACCATTGCCTTCTCCGTCTGTCAAGTCACCACTGACATCCTGACATTCGAAGAATAAACTCGAGGAGTGGCCCTCCAAACCAATTCGAAAGCCTTTGGCCTTGAATGCTCCGCTATGCAATAATAATCGTGACGAGAGAGGTCGTGACTTGGCTGGTACCTGGTCTGGTCTCCTTGCCCGTGCATCCGCCAATACATGGAGAAGATCGTTGATATCATTCCCAAACTTCTGCTGTACGGAGAGTAGGGTGTCCCAATAAGACGGTTTGACTGTAATGGAAAAGAATCCAGCGGAGACAAAGACGTGGACGCCGTGATTTTGGTATGTCCCGGTGATAGTCATCGAAGGAAGTTCAACTTTGAGCCCGCCTGTCCCCAACGTGTCTTCATGCCGATCTCCTTTTGAGGGCGAAACAATGCTGATATGCTGTGAGGAAAATCTGAGGCCAAAAGGAGCACTCAGTTGACGTGAGGGCACCAGACCGACTCCTAGCTTGAGGTAAGCTACTGTCCCCATTAACTCCCATGACAGCCAAGTGCCGGGAAGGACGTGTAAACAAATGCCACAGGATCCTATTGAGAATTGCAGGTACGTGGTTGGAAGGGAGGGTTTTGCACTCGTAGGAGACGAGGAAACGGCGTCTCCTTGCCGCAAATCAGATACCAACGCCTGGATGGTGTGCTCGAGACCGGGGAGATAATCGGCCTTCCATTCCTCGATGAATCTGTTCAGGCGAATAGCGCTTCCAGGGACAGAAAGTTGCAAACGGCCAATCGCTAGAGCCGCGCGGATGGTAGGGTTAAGGGCCACTTCATGACGCAAAGCGCAATTCAAACCGCTCTTCATAAACGATAATTCGGCTAGCATATCCTGGGGAACGGGTGAGCCCTTATCTACCGATGAATGAGCCTGAAGAGCAATCGAATCAAAGAAGAGGGATGAATTGGCAGATAGGTCCAGCGGAGATTGGGAAGAGAGGTGAGGGCGAGCATACACAGAAGAGACAAAGCCTAAACGGGATACAATGACGGCGACGATCAGCTTTTCAGCTGCTACCTGGAACCGTGTGGACTGAAGTGAGAGCGTCGCATCGATGAGAAATGTTGTCTTCGATGTACCCTGAGCAAGGTTGGGAGACGGAATAGATGGTGAAATTGGTGTTGTATGTTTTGAACTCTTGCGTAGACTGACGAGACTCTGAGCGAAGTTGAGGATGTGAGGCAACACGAGGACTTCAACGCTATCAAACGCAACCGAGACCGCTACGTGTTGAACCAACGAACGATGTTTGTCTCGGGCAGAGGCGGCGTCCTTCGGTGACTTCGATAATGCAGCGAGGAGCTCAGCTTTCTTTAGGGCGGCCGTAATATCTACCGTCTTGAGGCTAACCTCTGATGGGGTCCCTTGCTTGGGATGGAGCACGGCTACCTTTGTGGTTTTAAGTCTGATCCTGGCTGCCTCAATGGCTCGTTCATGTGGGCGAATGACCTTCGAAGTGTCAGGAACACCGAATATCCGATTCATTGGGTCGAGATTTGCCAGACTGGTCGCATCGGCGTCCACCGCAAGGCCCGCCAACTGTCCTTCGATGAGAGCAATAATTTCCTCCCTGGTCGCCGTGGTATCCTCCACTTCAGGAAGATGCATGATAGCTACCCGTTCATCCGCAGCTAAAAAACGAAGGCAACTACGGATGTAAAGGAGAATTTTTGTGGCTGCATGTACACGAATCTCGTGAGGCCTGCCGGTTTGAATCAAGTAGGACGGCTGTATGGTTGAGAGTAGATCAACCACGGAAAGCTTCTTAGACCATTGGAGGGTTTGACGGACACGAAAACGTGCGCCTGATAGAATGCGAGACTGAAGACGACGGTATGTGTCGACAGCATGAGTGATAGGGCCTGTATGGACAGAAACAACTTCGGAAATGTAATCCGCAGCATCCGTTTCCAACCTTATGGAGAGAGCTCTCCATGCGAAGTCGGTATATTTATGGACGAGTGCAGATGTAATTTCCGACAACGAGGCCCTCATGACAGTGTACACCCCCGGCCGATTTGTGGGACCATACGCGTCGTGAACGTCCAGGGAGATTTCAATGCAATTTGTGGAGATGGCGAATGACTGACGGGGATATTTCTTTTCCTTGTGTGCTTGGGCTTTCAAACCAAGATCAAAGACTTGAAGATCCAGTACTGCTACGTTGTCTTCGCGGAGATCATGGGTGGCGTGATGGGCGTGTAGGAAACCGTCATGCTGGCTACGAGACTTGGGTACCAGCTGTGCAACCTGGGCGCGAATAGAAGAGAACTGAATGTCAAAAATTGTGTCATTCGTTGTGTTTTCCTCCTTCAAGAGGTCTCGAATATGACTTGTTGTGAGCGAGTCGATACGTTGTTCGAGACTCTTTTCCTGCATGGACAAATCAGGTTGACAGCTAGACATCCCACATCGTGAAAACGTACGGCTCGAGAGTCGTCCTCGAGAAGCTTAATAATTACTGATGGTAGGAGAGGAGTCAACCAAATTTCGATTGAATGGCTGAGCGCGCGAGTAGTCGACGTATTACTCCCGCTGTCGGATACGTCGGCTTTCCAACCCGTGTAAGGACAGTGTTCGTTCTCCTTACACGTAACTTCTGGGCGCACAGCAGGAGCAGAAAACGGCCGGCGATCCTAGAAGATGTGGAAGTGAATAACTTGGAATATTTGAGGATAAAATATCTCACTCTAAGGGTAACAGCAGGGTTACCAACCCATAAACATGGCCTGCCGACTGGAAGGCTGTAATGTCTAGATACCTTCGAGTAATACGACGCGAGAGTGTGCTCAGAAGTTGCGGAGGCACCTTATATATGTTGAGTGAAGTTGTAGTCGACAGCGTTGGCGAAAAAGATACCTTCGTTCCATTCTGACCCGTCACTGTCGTAGCTACTACCATCTGTCAGGTCCACATCGTCAGATTCATCCCCTTCTGATAAGCTCTCGTCATCTGCCTGAACGAGGGGCAACATTGACGGAGGGCGCGAGTTGCTGAAATATTCTTAGCGGGTCTGGCTACAAACAACTGTGGAACAACCTACACAAGTTGTGCATCACGGTCTATAACTGCATATGAGCCCTCCTCGTCTGAATCAGAGTACACAGGTCGCTGGAAGAACGGCGTTGGTTTTGTAAAGTCGGTCTCTTGCCATGTGTCTTCAACGCGCGAGGCACGATAAGTCGTCGAAGAGGAAGAGAGATGAGGTCTTGGCAATCTCAGAACTCGAGCAGACACGCTGCGTGCTGTATTCTCAAATCAGAATTTCGTTATTAAGGTGGCGAAGCCAAACGTACAAGGCGTCCAATGGACTCGCGTTCCAAGGCCGACCTTTAACTTTCGTAGCCGGCCAGTTGGTTCGTCCTGTTCTGCGAGGAACTTGGCCTGGGACAAGGCACTGTCTTGCCAACCTGATGGAGAAGAGTAGTTGTCGAGCGCGGCATCGAAAACGATCTCGCCGGCTTCCACCCAGTCATTCTTCTTCCCGAGGGAATGCAAGAAGCGTAAGATAACCTTGGGTACGAAGAGACTGGTGACTTTCCGGTAGTTACTGCCTGCAAGATCATTTGACGCCATGTGGAAACCTTGGGGAAGGCAGCAGTACACGGATACCGGCGCTGCGGACCAGGTCAAATCGACAGACGCAAAGGTCACTTTCAAGAATGCGACTAGGGATTCGTGAATATCGCAGAGGTGGTCATGGAAGGATAAAACATACCATCTGGGGCTGATGGTATTGCGAACTCAGCGGCCGGAGCATTCATTGGATCTTTGTAATTCATGACGAAAGCATCAAGAGCAGACTGTAGCGTCCGAAAGTGTGACGCAGAGAACATGCCCTTTACGAAGCCAAAGTTGAGCTCCCAAAAGCACACGTAGGCAGCAGCAAGTGGCTGAGGTCCGAACAACCTGTCCGCGAGAATATCGATACCTTCTCAATGTCAGCGATTGGGTCTAAAGGCGGAAGCAGCAGAACTACCTTCTATTAGAAAAACCTCCGAGCTCGGAGACCACTGAGACCTTGTGAAAATCGACGCCTCTGTGTAGTCAGATTCAACATCACCATATATTGTGCCGGTGTTGAGATTCAATTCGAGCCCAAGATTGTGAGAGCGGAATTGCACCTCGATTTCGGTTACAGAAAGTACTATGCACCCTCCGAGGTGGGCATCCTCTGGCGACTGGTCAGGAAGGGGACAATACATCTCATAACCCGGAAGTCCAACTGGAAGGACGATAAGAGAACGATTCATGCTCAGTTGTAGCTCAACCTGCATCTGATTAGACTATATGAAGACTCAGCAACGTTCGGACAAGGTAGGCAAAGGACAGCAATACCATCCCGGGACGGTGCTTCAGATGAATAGGGTCCCCTATCTCGCCCTGGCTCCGCTTTTGTAAGTATTCCTGAAGAGTCAAAAAGTGCGTGAAATTGCCAAAATAATTTTGCTGGAAGATCATGAAATGTCGGATTGACCACGCCAAACACTTGAATATCGTATCTTCAAGCTGCGAATCCCGGTTGATAAATAACCACGATCACACTGAAAGATGTGGAAAGACCGTACTGTAAATTTCAATCTAAACTGATCGACATTCTCTTCCCGAACATCCGAATGATAGAGATATGAGCCGTGGAGGCGGAGTAAGCCAACAGTCATAAGCTTGGTAATAGGCTCCACGGTTTGCAGACGGTGTGTGCTCCATTTCGGAAGGGTAAGACTAAGGGTGGTGTCTGGAGCACGGATCGAAAAGGGGAATGACGTCCACGCTGGTCTGAACTTGTCCGATTGAATGATGTTCTCGTTGCGTAAACTGGGTCCACGAAGGGTAAGTAGCGCTGCAATTATTTTAGTAAGAGGTTTATGCAGAAAAGGGGACGAACCATTCTCTTCGTGTAGGAGGGGCTTGTCGATAACGTTGTGATCATTCACATAAGTATTAATCTCGTAATGGTGCAAGTCAAGGTTAACGACATAGCGCATTGGCACCCAAGTCATATAATTGCCCGGGGGGCCAGAACTCCAGTCTTTACCCAGGTCAGTAAACATATTGACATGATCACGCAGAAGGTAGAAGATAGGGCGATTGAGTGAGACATTGAATATCCACTGGCGGCTCGCATCCCATTTCAGTGGAGAAGGCATCTCGCCTGAAACCTGAGGGAACGTGAGATGGGGCGACTGATGTCGGGGTTCGTATCTACTCACCTCGCAGGAATTCGCGGTAAGTAGGCGAATGTCGTTGAGACTACTGGAGACCGTCACGTTATTCAAGTGAACATCGAGGTGCGGGCGGTAACCTTGAGCATCAGCGACCACGGGCATGATATAACGGATGGTCGAGTCGTCGCCAGCTTTGATACTGAGAAACGCGGCCTCGCGTGTACGAGGTCGTGGCACGTTGACGTAACCGTCCCATTGCCAGTTCTAAGCGTAGCTTGAGACCATTACTCGCGACACAATGTCGATGGTGAAATACCTTTGACGCTTCGCGGAAGGGTATATACAACGTTGTCCCGCCGCGAAACTCGACGAATATCTGCATGGCAGTCCAAATGCGATGATCGCCAGGCCCGAGGCGATGCGTCTGATCCGCTTCTTGGTACGCCGGAGGAAAAAATACGCGCTGCAATTCGGCCCTATGCACCCATCGCCAATCGGCACGGACTCTGGAGGATACAGCGATGGTACGCACCTCTGTCTGTCTGTCCAGGGTCCGTACCTCAAGAAACCACCATGCAGGACGAGGTCGATGCCCCATTCGGGTGATGTATCGCCGTTGCCAACGTCATGCTCTTCGCGGCCAACCGAGCGTGGCTCGACGGGAACAACGCCAACCACGTCCACATAATACGAGAGATCGAGTACGGGCGCCTCAAGCAGTTTCCCCTCGATGGCGTACTCCCGCTTCGCGGAGTCAGGCCCGACTGGAAACACTATATCCACACTCTGCGCACGCCTAGAGCGAGAGCGAAACGTCTTAGCGGGGGTAGATATAGGCACCTTTTTGAACACTTGGGCCGCGGCACGAAGACCATCAATTAGACGCGCAGAGCGGTAGAGCTTAGAAAAGACCGAATATGTGAGGTAGTGGAAGTAGTGGAAGCTTAGTGTGCTGGAAATGACATCAATAGGTGGTAACAAGCAGAAAGTGGAATACTTGCTGAGATTTGCGAAGATGACCGTGAATATGGGAACCAATGTCGGTCATGGGGGCCATGTACTGATTATTTTCCTTCAAGCTGATGGTGGCGTTCCGAAACTTGATATTTAGAAGTTGCTTGTACAGGTCTAAGGAAGACTTTGACTGGGAAGATCACGGATGACAGTCGATGAGAGAAACAATACAAGACGGCCGGTCGACGTACTGGCACTGTTCCAAAAATGCCGTCCGCGCGGCTGAACTCAGCTACCAAGATGTTGGGATTTGCCATGTTGCCGCATACGATACCACCATTAAGACCCACAAAGCTGAACGGAAGCAGGTCCTTGAAATCGAGACCGGGGAGTCGACCTCGAAGCCAGCGAACGAAGGTGCGGAGAAACCTGGGAGTGCTGAAAGGACTTCGCACATGAGGAGTCTGTACATTGTCTACGAAATGGGGTGCAAATTAATTTTCTGTGGCATCATTGAGGTCGTGAAGAGGCCACACGCACTCTCACTTGGTGGTGAAGACTTTGTGAACATCTGCCTCAGCTGGGACGCAGCTCCATCCACACCCAAGCTTTGAGTGCGCCGTTCCGGGACAGGAGTCTTTGCCTCCATTTGCGATACGATATAATCAAAGGCAGCCGTCCGATTGTAGATGAACCACTCGAAACCTTCCAACGTCGCGTGGAATCGGCAGCGTGGTAGCTGAGACGGATTGCCAGCTGAATTCGCGCCGTGATTAACACGGAATAAAGAAAGAAGATAGAGAATGCGCACGCTTTGGTTCTTCGCCACCGTCATGGGCCTGCAAATCCTCGGAACGGGCAAGGGATCGGACCCAGTATTGCCACCGCAGCTCAACCTTGACGATTTTGAACGTCTGGTTGCTCGAATGGTAGTGAAAGTCTTTGAGAAAAATCCGGCCGGCCAGAAGTGAGATGTGAAAGGAGCCTAACACAGG
>Ga0137394_10001903_pt1 | contig 15314 bp, 21 predicted proteins | sample czobulk116metaG_FD_108278 | JGI IMG/M metagenome (GOLD analysis project Ga0137394, IMG submission 108278) | Vadose zone soil microbial communities from Angelo Coast Range Reserve, California, USA - czobulk1.16 metaG | ecosystem: Environmental > Terrestrial > Soil > Vadose zone | place: USA...
GCCTCTTGGCTCTCGATGGAACGAGTCTTTTCCTCAGTAGAGCAAGGAACACCTGCCGGAGAAACTGTTTGCCAGATCTCTCCAGATTGCTTAGATTTCGGCGTGACAGATAACTCCAGACTGTTGTTTTTTGCTGTCTGTAGGGCTCCAGCTTTTGCCTTACTGATGTAGGCGCATGTCATTATGAGTACATAATTTAGGGGCGGGCTCAGCGAAGAAAACAAAGAGTCTCAGAAACAGCACGTCGACTATTCCTTTGACTCAAACTGGTCCTTCCTCCGCTTAGGCTGCCGCGCTCATGGCCCAATCGACTACTTTCTTGCCGAGCTGGCCCGGCATATTGCACCGAGGGAAGGCGGCTCGGATGATCCCAGGAGAAGCAGAGTCCGGACTTTGGACACACCACAGCAGCAGGATTCTTTCCATACAACCATTGCGCTTGGCTGACGGGACCAATGGAAGAGCTACTCCAAACTCGAAGCGACCTCTTTCGTCAGCGTCCAATTGAAAGATGAGCGTCCAACTAACCTACAGCTTTTGAGGATATTTTCAGCGACTCAGCCGCGTAAGGGCAATAGAGTCATCGAGACTTATGGAGCGGGCGATGGGAATCGAACCCACGTCCAATTGCGGCCAAGGCACTGAAAACACTAGTTCACTGTCGCGTTCTTAGGACCACTTAGGTCCAAAACGGACGCTAATTTCTCGACTGCCTGGCGGTGCGCATCACCGACGACATGCCCGTAAATCTCAAGCGTGGTGCGTGCATCGGCATGGCGTAGCTGACGCTGTGCAACTTTTGCATTTGCCCCGGTATCGAGAAGCAATGCGGTGTGAGTATGGCGGAACGCATGAAGGCCACATCGTGGTATCCCGAGCGCATCGAGAAGCGCCCAGAGATGGTATTCCACCACTTTGTTGGAGGATGGCGGTCTGCCGTTGCGGGTTACGAAGAGGAAGCCTTGCGCGTTTTGCTTCCATGTCGCTCGATAATTCCTGAGAATGACCAGCAACGGATCTGGAATCGGCAGGACGGTTTCACTGGCTTCGCTTTTGGTGGTTTGGATTTTCCCATTCCAAGCGGACCGTCGGACGTGGAGGAGCGCGCGGTCGAGGTCAATGTCATCCCACTGCAGCCCGAGTGCTTCTCCGGCCCGCAGCCCCTCCATTGCCAAAATGCAAAAGAGTGTTCGCCAGGGCTCCTCGGCGATCGAGAGGATTTTGTTTAATTGGTCGATTGTGAAGTGCGCGGCAAAATGTTTTGCGCCGCGTGGCGGGAGTCGCAATTTGCCGATTTCAATCTGCTGGCAGATGTAACCCCAATCCTTCGCTGTCGTCAGGATCGAAGAAAGCGTGCCGAGCACGTTAAGGATGGTTTTCCGGGAGACACCATTCTCGGACACGCGGTTAAGGAAAGCCTGCTGATTTTCGACGCCGAACTGTTCAAGCCTCAGTCTTCCGAGCTGGGGAACAATGTAGCACCGCAGGTGCGAATGCACCGCGCGCGCCGAGGAAGGCTTTTGTGTCGTCAGCACTTCCATTTTCCATCGCTCCACGAACTCGTCAAACGTTGAGACGCGGCCCGGCTCATAGTCCAGGCCGTTGATACGGGCGAGAATTTGCGCTGCGCGTCGCTCGGCTAAATGTTTCGTCGGGAACTCGCGCTTTGTTCCAAGCCGCGGACACCGCCGAACGCGAACGGGACTCATTCTCCCTTGCACGATCACATCTTCACGGTATTTCACATACCAAACGTCGCCCTGTAGAAAAACATGGCCGCGCTGGTACCTTTTGCGTGCCATCGAGGTCCTTTCGCTCGATGGTCGCGTTGCCTTATGGGCGGGCAGTGTAACAGATGCCGGCGGAGATGGATTAGCAAGAATCACAGTTTTTTCATTTCGCGGTCACGCGCGTGCGGCTTTCAAACGGTCTACGAAGGCGGGTCTGTAGAGATTTGCCCACCCCCTCCCCCAGCCCGGGCGAAGGGTTTTTTGCAGACGCGTGCAAAAAATCGCGCCGCGCAGCGATCCGCCCGCGGTAACTACTGCCGCCAACCTTCACGATCGAGCACATCTCGCGCAAGCGGTCCGCGACCCGTTCATCGAGTCTGCGTCCCAAGTCAGTGAGATCCAGGTTCGAAGTCGCAAGCAACAATGGCCGGCGGCGGCCGTAGGCTCGGTCCACCATCGTGAGGAAAGTCTCGCGCGCGAATTCCGTGGATTTCTCCGCGCATAGGTCATCGAGCAGCAGCACGCCGGTTTCTGTGCATCGGTCCAGGAGAGCGCTCAATGGTTGAGTGTTTCGTTCTCGGAACGATTCCCGCGCCTCCAAGAGAAACTGGTGAACCGCGACATACTTTGCGGTCAGTCGCCGCGTTGCGGTGGCCTCCAGCATCGCGGCGATCGCCAAGTGCGACTTGCCGGTGCCGACCGGACCGTGCAGGTAGAGCCCCGCGGAACATCCCGCCTCGGCCCAGGTCCTCACCGCATCGCGCGCGCGTTGCTGATCCCGCGTCTGGGCCACAAAGTTATCGAGCCCACAACCGCGAAACGCCGCGGGTACCCCCGCCCTGTCCAAGAAGATCCCGCGGTGTTTCAATGCGTGCGCGCGAAATACCGGCTTGTATTCCTCCGCATGCTCACGCGAGCACGTGATGCACCAGGCGTCCAATCTTTCGGATGTAAGACTGCCCCACCGACCGCCGCACCTCTCGCACGTTGGCCAAGCCGATGGCGCCGGCGCGATCTCGTCGTATGCTTGTTTGATCTCCATGAGAACCCTTCCCAATTAGGACTTCGAACCTTTTCCCAGCTTTTCCTTTCTGGATTTGTTTGCGGGCCCGTTTTCTTTTTTGAAAAAAAAAGAAGGGCGAGTTTTCCTTTTTTTTTCTTTTCCCCATGCCGCAGCTTCGGAGCGTAGCGGAGAAGCGAAGGCATGGGGAAAAGAAAAGCGAACGATGCCAGCTTGTACTCTTTTAGTTTTGTATTGTTTTGTAGAGTCTTGGGCAGGGGGCCTTTCTGCAAACACTCTAACGTCAACAACTTACGCAATTGAGATTGCTCGTTTCGCGCAGTCGAGTGCGCCAAATCCGCAATCTGATTGCTCGTTTCGCGCACTCTGATTGCGCGTGGCGCACAATCTCAGAGGTCATACCGACAGAAACCACGCTCAAGAGAGTGCTCATTTTTGGATACTCTCTTGCTGCAAAAGACTGCTCATTTTTGAGCACTCTCCTACAGCAAGAAACTACTCAAGAATGAGCAGTTTCAAAATCGCGCCGCGCGAGTCCGTTCATTTCGTAACCGCCTGCGCATGGGCCTGAAGCGCCCGGATCGCGGTACCGATGGCGTTCTGACGCCACTTTTTAGCATTCATCACCTTGAATGAATGACCCGAGCCGCGGCGCTCGGTTTCGATGTACCGTTCGCTCACCAAGAGCCTTCTCCATCGCCGCACGGTATTCACGCTGCATTCGAAGTTTTGCGCGATCTCGTGATCCGGGATTGGACGGCCGCCCAGGACGATTCCGACGCGCTTCCCTTCCTCGGTACATTCCCTCGTCGTCTTATCGATCGCCCACAAGAAAAGCCAAATCGCCTCGCCCATCCGCGGATAGTGATCGAGAATTCCGTTGGAGATCCTGATCGAAAAGACTTTTCGCGTGCGTTCTTCCGGCGACACCGGCGCATCAGCGGATTCGTCCCTGGGGACGCGTCCAAGCAGTTCTTGCGTTCGCGCATCCGGGCGGCGATGCCGTTCCAGCCTATCCTCAAAGTCCTGGGCCATAGTCTTTTGTTCCCAGCCTCAGAGCCGGACAAAAAGGAATCACTTTTCGCGAGATCACCGCCCGACCATTTCTATGCGGAGCGGAGCGCCGCGGCTCCCACGTACCGGTGAGGATTCTTTGGAATTTTGGGAACCTTCCAAAACAAACTCCTCGTCTACTGGTGGCCGGCGATGCTGCAAAACTTCATCCAGTAACACACAAGCCCAGCCTTCGGGCGACCTCTTCTGCGAAGCCTCAGCCAGCGTGGCGCCGACCAAGGCACTCAATCCCCTTAACTGAACCTTCTGTTGTTTGCGTTTTTTTGGGTCACGATGGAGCCGCAGCACCCGCGGAAAGCACAACCATTTCACCTCGCCTCGTTCCAGCATCCCGCCGAAGCCGACGTATTTCGTGCCGCGCCGTTGGATCTCCCGGTTCGCTTCCAAGTAATCCACCGGGCCGTAGAGCTCCGCGAAAGTCAAATGGGAATGGCCGCCCACGCCGCACTGAAGAGCGTGAGCGGATTCAGATGTGGCTTCTTCGGGAAGTAAACAGTAGCAGCGCCGATGTTTGCGGCTCATGCCGCTTTCGCCGCCCGGGCGCGTTTCTCGAGAAGGAAGACGCTCTCGAGACGGGGGAATTTGCGCAACTCATAGCCTTGTCGGGCCCAGTCGTCGCGCCAGTCCTTCGGAATTTCTTCCTCCTCAATCACGCGCCAAACGTAAGCATCCCGAAGCCTTTGTGCGGTCAGCGAATAGAAATCGGTGGGGTCGCCTAAAGTATTCAGCTCAAGTGTCCTCAGCCATCCGGTCTGTGCATCGCCATCCGCAAGTCGATTAATCAGTGCGTACATTTGTGCGACGGCCTCGGCAAGCACGATCAAGGAACGAGTGACATTCCTCAAATTCGCGGCGTTCTCATCTTCCGCCGCGGAGCAAACGGCCAGCGAAGCGTCGTCGCGAGCCTGGTCCAGCTTTTGTCGCTGAAGTTTTACCGCTTCGCGCAGCACGGGTCTTTTGCCTAGAAGAGTTTCGAGCTCCTCGCTCAACGAACCGGACTTCCCAACGCCGCCCGCACCAATCGCACTGCCGGCAACCAAGCGCTCGGCTTGTGTTTTTATCTCGTCGCTCTGACCATTATTGAAGACGCACAATTCTGACCGGATTTCGTCGATTCGCCTTTCTGCCCTCGCGAGTTCAGATTCGAAGCCCGCAAATTTCTCGCTCTCCATCCGAAAACCGGCCTGGTCGAGCATCTTCGGAATTGTGATTTCGCTTCCCTTTTTCATTTCGTTTGTTTTTTCCTCCGTTTGTTTTTATGCTTTACAAGCCACTTCAGCGTCCCCGGTCTTCTCAGGGGCCCGATGTGTCGCCGCCAGGAACAGGCGGGGAAAGTCACTTTGGGCGTGCCCCTATTCAAAAAAAAACATGCAACCTCTAGCGGATTTCCTGAGTCGCCCGGACCTCCCCATGCCGACGAAAACGGGATGGGCCAGGCCAGAACAAGACATGCGCACTCACCGGAACCAACTCAAGAAACGCGCGCTCCTCTTCGGGCGTAAGTTGGGCCCGGCGGCCAATCAAGGCGTTGAACCGCTCATTAGTTACGTTCATTTGAGCCAGTAGCCCGGTGCGCGTCGTTCCGCGCCTTTCAACTTCAAACGAAAACGCCTCAAGCAAAGTCAATAGCGGTTTCATATTTTCCCTCCAAAAACACGAAGCTTTCGACCCCCATTTCGATTGCGTGGTGCACCGTGAATGTGGATGCAGTCCCGGCCCGCCTACGCGGTGCGCAATTGCCGGTCCGCCATCATCTCGGCGAATTGTCTGAAGGCCAGCTTGTTCACCAGTCAGCGTTGTTGGATCTCCCGGTTCGCCTCCAAGTAATCCACCGGGCCGTAGAGTTCCGCGAAAGTCAAATGGGAATGGCCGCCCACGCCGCACTGAAGAGCGTGAGCGGATTCAGATGTGGCTTCTTCGGGGAGTAAACAGTAACAGCGCCGGTGTCTGCGGCTCATCCGACTAGATGCCCTAGCTCCGCCATCCTGCGACGCCGCATCCGGGATTTCGCAGCAAAGCCAAGTGCCGCCAAGAAGCGCAGCCCGGTTAGACTCTCGTTGACATGCGATTCCGTCGTCATGGTCAAGGGCTCGTCCTGCGGAACCTTTTCGGCATGGCCTACCTTAAGCCAGGTCGAGGCAAGGGCCGGATGAACCTCAACGACTTGGCCCGAGTCGTAGCAAAAATCAGGCTGTTCGTGCGCCTTATCTTCGACGCCGGCTATCGAAACCAGCATGCGTACCCGCGCTTTTACCTTCGTCGTCATGGACTGTCTTTCCTCCGTTTTCTTTCGCGATCCCGCATGGTAATTGCGGTCAAGAAATATCCGCCCCCAGGGCACTTTTATGCGACCCATGCGACCCCCTCCCTGTTTCAAAAACCGCTCCTGGCCAATCGTGCCAGCTTTTGACGCCTCTCCGCGTCTGTTGAACACCTATTCGATTCTCTGGCCAAGTCGCGCTGCAATTGTGCGAGCCGCTCCCGCCGCTCCGCGCTCGTTGAACAGCCCCGTCCGGTAACCAACCGCTCCAGCACGCGCAATTTTTCGCGCCGCTCCGCCCGGCGGATCGCGCTACCGAGGCCGCCAATAATATCGACGGCGTGGCGAAGGCGGCCGTCATGGAGTGCGCCGGCATTCCTTTCTTCTTTGATCGAATCGATGATTTTCTGACGCAAGAGCCGCAGTTCCGAAAGTGTCGCAGGTCTTTCCATAGGTCCATCCTTTCCATTTCTTTTTTTTCTCGCACTGTCTGCCTCAGCGGCAAAATTGGCAGAAAAGTCACTTTTGGCTATGGGTGGCCGGCAACGCCCCGCGCTTCCAGTTCCGACTTCCTTTTTCATTTTTTGTCAGGCCGTCCGCAGTTGCCGGTCCGCCATCATGGCGGCGAATTCTCGGAACGCGAGCCGATTCACCAACTGCGTCGTTTTCAGCACCGTTCCCGCATCCGCGCCGCGGTTGTCGATCGCTATATTTTGCACGATCCCGCCGCCCATCCCGCCCGCGCGGAAATCGGGCAGCGCGTGGTTGGGAATAATCATTCCCGGCCCCGGCGGCATGAACAGCTCCGGCCCACGCTCTCCCACAATGAAGGGGCCGTTTCCCATCACCGGCCCTCCGCTCGCTCTTCCTGGAATGATTGCGCCTTCGGCGGCGAACAAATTGGAAAATACCGCTTTCAAGCTTTGGACTACGAGGATTTCAAAAACCATCCTCGCCAAGTCCTGCAGTAGGCCAGTCAACATCTGCCGAACGCTCCCACCCGCGATGAGCCATTCGCCAAAGGCCCGGACCGCGTGCGTGTTAAACTCCTTCATCCCTTCTTTCAACTCAAAAACCAAAGCCTTCAGATGCGACAATTTCGGCATCGCCGCTGTGACAATGGCTTGAAATTCTCTCCATTGCTGCAGCGCCCGCTCGCCCTCCGCCGCCGAAGGTCGCATGAGCTCCTCGAGCCCTGGCGGCGGTTTCAGTTGGTCCACGGCCATTGAGGGAAGCGTCTCCATGGTGATCGGGATCTTGGGCAGGTTCGGAGCTTTCAGATTTTCCATCGCTTGGAAGAAAAAAAGCTTCCGGCTTAGCACTTTTATGTGTTCCTGATCCGCTGCCGTTGCTCCGATTTGCGCCGCACGGTAAGCGTTGGCGAAAATAACGTTCTGCCCTTGGATTGCGACCTGATCGTTCAATGCCTGAGTGAAATCCTTCACTTTTTGCCGCGCTTTTTCAAACGCCTCAGCAGCCAGCACGTTCGCCATGCCTAGAGTCTTTTGGCCTGCCGTTACTTCTGCGGCCTTTTCTCCGAAAATTCCAAACTCGCCACCAGCCTTCTTCGTTGCTTCGGCCTCATCGCGGATGATAGCCGCCGCGCCCATTCCGCCGAACAGAAAACCGCGCATGAAGTTTTTGCCAAATTCTGTATCCTTTGCGGTCCGCGCGCCCTTCTCCGCGAGCTTGTCAATGGCCGGCAGTAAATTTTTTAGGAGCTCATTTCCAGCGGCCCGTGCGACCGTTCCCATCCTGTCGATGTTGTCCGTCACGCGGTCCGCCGCCGCAGTCGTCTTACCCGACAGCGTTACGCCGAGCTTGTCCGCCTCACCGGCCATCTGCCGCATGGCATCGGAGCCTTGGTTCAAAAAGTCGATGAAGGCCGTATCGCGGAAAAGTTTTTGAGCAACAGCTGTTTTCTCGGCGCCGTCCTTCATCCCCTTGAAACGCTCGGCAATGCCCAACAACACGTCTTCCACCGGCCGCAGGTTGCCGGCCGCATCCTTGTAAGAAATTCCGAGCGCGCGGAATATTCGCTGCTGGTCCTGGCCGCCGGTCGACGCCTCCAGCATCGATTTGGAGAGGCGGGTTAGTCCTTTCCCGAGGCTCTCCTGGTCGATCCCGGAGAGTTTTGCGGCATAAGCCAGCCGTGTGAAACTTTCCGCAGTGGTTCCCGCAGCTTGCGATGCCTCATGCACCTGGGCCGCAGCCTTCAGCGAACTTACGGCCATCGCGCCGAGCGCTGCAACGAAGGCAGCGGTCGCCCCGACCAACCCCTTGGCCATAATATCGAAGCTGCGAGAGATTTCCCGCGAAGTGCCGAACGACAGACTCCGCATGTCGCTCATGCCCTTCGTAAAACTCGCGGTACTCAGCCCTAAACTGACCCAAATTTCGCCGATTTTCACTTCTTCCTCCGCTTGATAGCCATTTGCTTTATTTTTTTTCCGCTGAAGGGAAGGACACCTTGAGCATCCGCAGCATTTCCTCGGTGGTACTGACCTTTTTCTTTTCCTCGAGCCAGGGCATCAGGTCCCCCGGCTCAACAGGTTTTTTGCTGCCTCCCAGCACGTTCACCATCACCGCGCCAAGCCACGCAAACCGCCAATCCTCGCGTTTCGCCTGCTGTTCTTGCCGGCGAAATAATGCCCTGAGCCGGCGTTCCGGCAAACGCCAGAATTCCTCATCGCTCACACCCAGGTCGAACCGCGCCACCGCCCAGAAATCATCCCAGGTCAGCTTTGCGTAGGGACTAAAGGGGCCTCGGTTTTCTGATCTCCCCAGCCCATGAATTTGCCGATGGCGGCCATCACAATCCCTGTGATTTCGCCGTATTTCTCGGGGGGCATGAGCTCGGTCACAAGCTCAAGTGTGATCTTCGGGTCTTCCCTCCGCACCGCAACCCACACCAGGCGGATCACGTCGGAAATGCGCAGACCCTGCTCCGCCTCGATCATGATTCGGGCGAACGGGCGCGGCGCCATATCATCGAAAAAAAACAGTGAGGCCCTGTCGAATTCGATTTCATACTCGCCCAGCCCCAATTTGACCTTGTTGCTCTTTTCCTCTGCCATCGCGCTCCTCTTTTCTTTCTTTCATCCAATGAAATTTGCAGACGTATGCAACGCCTCGTCGAAACCGCCCGAGCCGCCCGCAGTTTCTTTACGCCAATTTTGCTCTTAAACTTTTGAGAAGGGCGCCGGTGCCCTCCCCGCAGCGCTGCTGACGGCACCCGACTTCCAGGGCGGCAAACAAATCCGAAAGCAGTGTCCGGCCCAATTCGGCGTCGGGAATTTCCAAAACCAACGGACCGCTTGTTTTCAGCCTCTCGCAGATTGCCGTCAAAACATCGCGGACAGCGCCGTGAACTCTTGGAAAACATTCCCTAGCCAGCGGCGTCAGGCTCGCCTCATAGGCGGTGAGCATCCGTGCGACATCCAACAACGCGGCCTCGTCGAATTCTTCGAGATTAATTTTCACTTCGCACCTCGATTCCCTTTAGCTCGTCGCCAGAGCGCCAGAATCCACGCGCGTTGTATGCGGCGGAACAACTGATTTGAACAGCCAGGCCTGATTCTCGACCGCGAGCATGGCCGCAATCCTCGTCCGCAGCTCTATGTCCGCTTTGCGACGGCCGCAGATAATTTCACTCACGACCGACGCGTGAATCTTAAGCGCGGCGGCCAAGTCGGCCTGGCGCATACCGCGCGCCGCCAATGCAGCTTTCAAGTTGGAGAGCATGCCTTTCACCTCTGACAAAAAGAATCTTCGCGACCTCTGCCCTTCTTCCCTTTCTTCGGTTCACCTTGTTCTAAGCATGCGTCGCAATGCGCAAACCCGACACGTGGTACCCGACCGCAGGAGCATCTGAGCGGCACCGCCCTGACCGGATGGGACACTAGAACACGCGCGAGACTGTGGTTTCGCCGACCATCTGGACATTGGAGCCGGTGGGTTTTATTGCTGCGTCGAAAATTGGAAGCATCGCGACGGTCTGCAAGGTAAGTCGTCGCCCAGCCTTGTTCATCGCCACGCTTAATCAGTGCATCGAGGCGTAACCAACTAACGACCTCAGAGCGGCGGAGTCGCAGAACCGAGCCCACGACCACCCATTCCGCATCGCGGTGTTCCAACATCCCGCCGTGCCCAAGAAAATCCTCGCGCAATGGCTTTGGGACCGCCCCAGGCGCAACGTTGCCAAAAACCTCCCCGTGCGAAACGTGGATATGCATCGGCAGCCGATCGCACCGGAGACATACATCACGGGAATCAAGACTGCTCTCTACCAGGCAATACCTCGCCTTTCCACGCCGTCCTCTTCCCAAAACAAGCCCCCGCCAGCAACGTCCACGCTCTCCCTTATGGGTATCCGGGACCGCGAACATTTCTTTTTTCAACTTCTCTATTGACACCCTATAACCCGAAGAATATATTCGCAACGGTAATTTATGTAATAGGGGGTACTAAATGAGGGTACGACAAAAGGGTGGCCATCAAAGACCTTTAACGCTTTCACGCCGGAAACATTCCGGCGTTGCAGCTCCAACGGCCGTGCCGATTGTTATTCCCACCAAAGACGAGCAACGCCGCAACGAGGCCGCCGGCTTTCGCACCGTATGGCAAGTCGACGATGAATACAAATTCAAAGATGCGAGGGGAGGAAGGGTCCTAATCGGAAGCAGGAGCCCGGTGCGCATTTATGCGCCTGCCGTGGATGCAGGACTCGTGGACGCCTTTCGCAAGGTGCGCGATGAGGCGGCTCTCAAGAATTTCGAAACGCAGTTCGGAAGCTTGGGTCAGACAGCCATGATAGAACCGGAACAAAGATGGGGTGGCGGCGATCATGTGAAATGGGCGCTGGAGCATGCAAAAGTTGTTCGCGCCATCTGGAATTTGGTCGGAATCATCGAAGAAGTGAAACGAGGCGCCACGTCCGCGGCAGGCTCACGCAAAGCGCTCAAGAGAGCAATGTCGGACGCTGGATATTGCATTGTTGGTGAACAGCCGATGTCCACCGCAACCGAAAGGCGTTTTGTATGGGACCAGGACTGGCAGTTAAGGCCCACGCAAACTGCTTACCGGGTTGCAGCCGCCCTGATAAACGAACAGATCTGCGGCATTCACTATTCCTTGAATACGAGAGATGAAGTCCCTGGTCTTTTTTTACAATTTCGGGCACTCATCGAGATTATCTATTGGCATTTGGCGGACCGTTTTAAGGGCGAATGGCGGCATTGCAAGCGACCTGACTGCGGAGAGTTCTTTCCCGTGGTGAGCGGACGGCGGGGGCCAAAAAATGAATATTGCACTCCGCGTTGCAGAAACACTGACAAGAAGCGCCGCAATCGAGAGAGGAAGCGAAGGAAGGAAGCTATGCCATCTCCGCGCTCGATAATTTTTTTAAAGAAGAAGCAGAGCCGCGAACTAAGGAAGAAGCAGTGATGGACTGGAAATGAAGACTACCTACTCTACCAGGCAGGTTGCGAAGATGGCCGGCATCGGCTATCAAACACTTCTCCGATGGCTGCATGCGGGCGCGATCGCCGAGCCGCGCCGGGCGTTTCTGCATCGGCGCGGTCGCGATGTCCGGGTGTGGACCGCCTCCGACGTGGATAGCGTTCGCCGGCACAGAGCCGTGCATTATCGCGGCCAACGTTCTCACTCGACTTCGATAGCGACTTCGATAGCGATGAGCGTGGCGACAAAAAAAAGGTGGGCCGATCCGCCGATGCGCGCCAAAATGAGCGCGGCGATCAGGAGAGCCTTGGCTGACCCAGCAATGAAAGCCAGAAAGAGCGCGCTTGCAAAGAGAGGGTGGGCCGATCCGGCGATCCGGGCCAGGCGAAGCGCGGCGATCAGGCGAGCGCGTAGCGACCCAGCCGCCCGGGCAAGGCAAAGTGTCGCGATGAAATCGATGAAATCAGTCAATCCAGCGCGGTGGGCGCAGATAATCGACGCTTTTAAGATAGGACGGTCCGATCCAGTGGTGCAAGCGAGAAGGGCTGCCGCGAGTAAGGAGGCATTCGCTGCCCCCACTACGCGCGCAAACATGAGCGCTGGACAGCTTAGAAGATGGGCCTATGTCTCGGCTCGGACAAAGCAGAGCGACGAGATGAAAACACGATGGGCCAATCCAGCCATGCGGGCCAAATTGATTGCGGCAAGCAAGAAAGCCTTGGCTGATCCATTTGTGCGGGCCAAAATGAGCGCGGCGTTGAAGAAAGCATGGGCTAGTCCGTTTGCGCGGGCCAAAATGAGCGCGGCGGGCAAGAGAAGATGGGCCGAGGCCGATCCGGCGATGCGGACAATGCGGAGCGGCGCAATGAGAAGAATGTGGGCCGATCCCGCGATGCGCACTAAGATAATTGCTGCGAACAAGAGAGCCTTGGCCAATCCGGCCATGCGGGCCAAATTGAGCGCGGCGAGCAAGAGGAAGTGGGCCAACCCCGCAGTGCGGGCCAAGATGAGCACATCAATAAAAAGGGCGCGGGCCAATCCCGCAGTGCGAGCCAAACAGAGCGCCGCGATGAAGAGAGCGTGGGCCGATCCGACCGTGCGGGCCAGGATAAGCGCCGCCACGAAAACCGCGCTGGCCGACCCTGCGGTGCGGGCCAAAAAGAGCGCCGCGATGAAGAGAGCGTGGGCCGATCCGACCGTGCGGGCCAGGATAAGCGCCGCCACGAAAACCGCGCTGGCCGACCCTGCGGTGCGGGCCAAAATGAGTGCGGCGATGAAAAGAGCCTGGGCCAACCCCGCAGTGCGGGCCAAGATAGCCAAAGCCGTCATCGCCTCGCTCATCTTGAATTCGGCGATTAAGCCAGCGTGGGCCAAACCTGCCATGCGGGCCAAACAGAGCGCCACGGTGAAAAGAGCGCTCGCCGATCTGCACCCAGCGGAACAACGAAAGACCAAGCCGCCGCGGGCGCTAGCTAGGTGAGGCTATGATGTATTTGTAATAATTCCGCCCATACTGTTTCGGAGATACCCCGACTCTATGGCCAAACTTCAAGTCGTCTACACGATCCCGACTGTCGTATCCCGTGCTTTCGTTCGTTGCCACAAAAGTTCCCGCAGTCATTCGCTTCAGCGATACGAAGAACTCTGTATCAATCGAGGTGCCAAAGCTTACACCACCGACAAATCAGCCAGCGCTCGACGGGTTCGATCAGATCGTTCTTCGTTTCGAGAGGGAATGCACAGCCAGCGAGGAAAGTGACATTCGCGGCAAGAAATTATCGGGACTGAACGTCGACCAGGACGTGGCACGCGCGTTTTGGCTGTTATTCGAGGCCATAAGAGAAGCGGCGTTGCGACGCGACAACACCGTGTTTATTTATCCCGTCGTTCCTACGCATGAACTCCAAGCGAATCCGCTGGTGCGCGGATACGCGGCGGAATGGAGTTTCGATGGGCAGCCGCTCATCGAGAATCAAATACGCCGCGGATTGCCAGTTATTCAGGTCACGGACGATTGGTGGATTGACGCGGTAGGACGGCTTGCCCAGGGACAGAACGTTCCCGTTTATACCCGTTTCGCGCTCGACGCCACATATTTCGCTGAGCACGATCCTACTCGCGGCATCATCATGGCATGCGCCGCATGGGGTCGGCAAAAGACATCACGAACGCGCGTGAAGTGCATCGACATGGAAATCGCGATGGACGCATTCACGAGAAGAGCCACTCGATCCCGGTCAATACCGCCATGGCCGCACCCCTTGCGTTCGTCGTCGCGCCCTTCGGTCCTAGGGTTTTTCAATCCAGCCCTGAGCACAGCTTTCCGGCCACGTCCTCCGCAGGATGCAAGCACAGGCTGATTCCTTCCGCGTCTCCATAGAACGCCAGTCCGCTGCGGGGGCAAACGTAGTGCGACGCGAGGTGTTCTTGTTTTTCCGCACGCGCCATGCCGGCGCCGCAGGCCGGACAAGCCACTTCGCCCCTGCCGTTCACGTGGAATTCGTATTCGACAAACTTTTTCTGTGTCAGCGAGGCATGCGCAAAATCCAGAAATATGTGGTCATAGCGGCCCATCCCCTTCGCGCCGTAGGCCTCCGAGTGGAAGAGCTCCAACGTGCCCGCCGCCGATTCCGCCTCACGATTTTTGCTTTGCGTTCTCACTTCCACCCCAAAAAGAAAAACGGCGAGCATTGTTGCTCGCCGTCCCCGTCTTCCCTGATTTTCAGATTTTTCCCGCGCTCGACTTTTATCGGGCAGCCTAGGTCAAGTGACAGCCTGCGAAACTTCTCCGGCCGTGCCATCGCATGGTCCAGACTCCGGCGTAGAATCCCCATCCGCGCCACGGACGCCGCCCTCCTGCGCACGATCCGCTACCGGCGAAGCCGAACACGCCGGCAAAGCGAGAAGCCGCTCAAATTCGGTCAACGTGCGACGGCGAAAATCTAAAGCGAGAAGCGCCATTGCGCCCTCTTGCCCCTTGTGCGCGACGGCGAACGCGCGCAATTGATCTTGAATTGCTAAGGGGACATCAATCGATTTCCTTGCCTCATGCTCAGAAATTTTGCCCCGGCGGACCATTTCCATAAACTCGCGCGCCTCGGTCCTCGGGCTGCTATCGTTGCCCGAGGCGTTGGCGAATGCTGGACCTCGGTCGAGGCGATAGCGTCCGCGGTTATTACCGCCACTAAGGTCGGACCGACCGCCCGGCACCTCCGCGCCGCTTTCGACAGACGAAACGTTCTCGCCTTCCCCCTTTCCTTCCTCCTCCAAGGATTCTTCGTCGACCGGCTCCAGCGCCGACGTGTCGCCCTGCGCCGGTTCTTGCGTTTGCCTCGTCGCAAGCAACCGGCTTGCAATCGTTTCTGAGTCCAATCCCAGCCCTTCGAGATCCGGCCCAGCGTCAGACTCAGACAGCGGACCGGAATCGGCGAGACGTTCTGTGCTCATCCAAAATTCTCCCAAACATGCCGATTGCTTTGATTCTGGGAATTCTCATGCGTGGAAGAAAAACGGGGGCCCGGAAAGACCCCGTTTTTCTTAGGACCAATTGAAGGCGGTTAGGACCAAAATAGGACCAAAACAGCCTTGTTTGCGTGTTGTTTTCCGTGCCCTGGCCGCGTTAAGGCAACGCAATCATCGTGAAATCTGGAGCGGGCGATGGGAATCGAACCCACGTCCGAAGCTTGGGAAGCTTCTATACTGCCATTGTACGACGCCCGCTCTGGTGATTAAATTACCAAATGGAAGAGGGGCTCGCAAGAGGCGAGCC
>Ga0137394_10001904_pt1 | contig 15312 bp, 16 predicted proteins | sample czobulk116metaG_FD_108278 | JGI IMG/M metagenome (GOLD analysis project Ga0137394, IMG submission 108278) | Vadose zone soil microbial communities from Angelo Coast Range Reserve, California, USA - czobulk1.16 metaG | ecosystem: Environmental > Terrestrial > Soil > Vadose zone | place: USA...
TCGTCGTGGGGGGCCCCGATATGGCCCCCCAGATCCTTCAAGCGAAAGGGGCTACGCCCCCCTCGGACTCCCCCGGCCATCGCTCGGACGCGCCCCGGCGCAGCCGGGGCACGCCTCGGGCTGGACACCGGATGGCTCATCGCCGGCCGTCGCTCGGCGTCGGGATCTGCAGGAAGGGCACGGCGCCGCCTCCGCCGAGCGTGTACTGCGGCAGCCGCCCATCCCAGCGCGCCAGGTACTGCTGCTGAATGAGCACCGGCGTGAGCGAGGCGGCCACGCGCGCGTTGTACGCCGCCTCCGCGTCGCCCTTGAGCCGCAGCGCCTCGGCCACGCCGCGGGCCTCCTCCCGCGCGGCGTCGCCCCGGCCCTTCGCGCTCGCCGCCGCGATCTCGGCCTGCCGCTGGGCCTGGATCAGCTCGTAATGCTTCTGCTCGGCCTTCTGCTCCTCGATCTGCTTGGCCTCGATGGCCTTCTCGTAGTTGGCGTCGAAGCGGATGTTGGCCAGCGAGGCCTCCTTCAGCTCGACGCCGTACTTGGTCAGCCACTGCGTGATGCCGGCCTGCACGTCGGACTTGATCGCCTGCCGCCGCACCAGGATCTCCGCCGCGTTGTGCGTGGCCGTCTGCGCCTTGAGGACCTCCTGCGCGGCCGGGTCGATGATGACGCTGGAGTAGTTGAGTCCGATGGACTTGTAGACTTCGGGCGCGCGGTCCGGCACCAGGCGGTAGTTCAGCACCATCTCCACGTGCACGGCCTGGAGATCCTTGGAGGCGGCGTCGTAGCGCGTGGTGTGCTTCTGCACGCGCGTGTCCATGATCACGATGTCGTAGAGCGGGTTCCAGACGACGTTGAGGCCCTCACGCAGCGGCACCGCCTCGACCTGGCCGAAGAGCACCTTCACGCCGACCTGGCCGGCCGGGATGATGCGAAAGATGGAAAAGAGCATGATGAGCGCGGGGATGCCGATGGCGACGGCGAGGATGGCGCGCGGGACGATCTCCGCCAGCGTCGTCGGCAACAGCTGGCGCTGCCGCCGCACCGCCGCGTACAGCGCGTAGCCCACCACGAACACGATCGCGGCGAACACCAGCTTGCCCATCGCCCCCTCCTCCCCGTCGTTAGCGTCCCCCTCGTCGCCGCTCCGCCGCCCGCTCGGCCTCCAGACGCTCCAGCGCGACCTCCGAGTGGTCGGCGAACGTCATGGCCGCCGCCAGCGCGCGGTGCCCCGCCCGCTCGGCGATCAGGCGGTGCATCGTCTGCGCGACACGCCGGTAGGCCGGGTGGCCCTGGGGCGCGCTGCGCAGCTCGATGAGATGCATCGCCTCCCGCGCGTTCATCTCCATGTAGAAGCGGAGCCGGTAGGCCATGGCCACGGCATACGGGGCGACCTCGACCAGCCCCGCGGCCGCGATCGCGTCGTGCAGCGCGGCCGAGGCGCCGAGCGATCGATGCCAGCGATCCTCGACGCGCGCCTCGACGATGGCCTCGGGCATGACGGACCCGTGGTGCGGAGACAGCCGCTGCCACTCGAGGGTAAGCAAGCGGTGCCGCTGGAGGTCGCGGAACGCGCCGTAGTCCGCGAGGACGTCGAAGCGGTAGGACGTCCGCTCGAACGCGCGCCCCGGCCGATGGCGTCGATTCGTCCGCCGACCGACGTAGGCTTCGAGCACCACCCGGCGCTCGCCCTCGGTCATCTTCTGCGCGACCTCGAGCAGCCGGTCGTCTGGAACGTCCGACGCGGCGTAGAGAGCGGCCGCCACGACCTTCACTTCGCCGTCCGGATCGAAGTCGGTCAGCGTGACTTCATCGCGCGGCGTCGCCGCCTCGTCCGCCAGGAGCTCCGCGGCCACGCGGGCCGTCGCCCGCCGCGTCTCATCCAGGTACGACGACCAGGCGCCGCCGCGGTCGGGGAGGTCGACGCGCCGGAGAAAGGCCGGAATCACCCTGCGCAGCTCGACCAGCATCACGTCGGCGTACGAGCGCACCTCCAGCAACGGATGGGCGCGCATGCGCAACATGAGATTTTCGTACGCCTGCCCGGTGCCGTAGATCCCGACGTTCGACGTCGTCGCCGCGGGCAGGAGCCCGCGCAGCGTGTCGAGCGCCTTCGCGCGGATGCTCATCCGGTACGCGGCGTCCGACGTCTGCGCGTCGCGAGGGAATCGATCCGAGAAATGCTGGCGGAGGACGGGCAGCAGCTCGCGGTACGTGTCGAACATCGCGTCGAGCGTTGCGACGTATCGGCTCCGAAGATCGCCCTCGAGCTCACGCGGGACGTGATACCGGTACCGGCCGTCGACGAGGTCATCGTACGGGATGTAGCGCGTCGACTGCTCGAGGTAGGCGGCGAGACGCCCCCACTCGAGCACCTTCGTGAGGATGTTCGAGGCCCCCTCGCAGGCCAGGTGCACGCCGCCGAGCTGCGCCACGGAGTCGTCGCCGTACTCGAAGAACATGCGGCCGTAGAGCTCTTCGGCGCGCTTCGTGTCCGTGAATGTTGGGGGCGGCGCGACGCCCCCGCCAACTCCCCCCCGGTTCGCGGTGCGCCCGACGTCGGTCAAGAACTCATCGAGAAAAAGTCGCCGCAGCGATTTCGGCGAGCGCGAGTAGCGCGCGAACAGCGCGCCCTTCACGACCTCGGGAAGATTGACGAGCGCGAACACGGGGCCGTCGAGATTCGTGAAGTACGGCGAGAGAGCCGCCCGCTCCTCTGGGCTGAACTGATCGGTCATCCGCCCAGCATCTTAGCCGAGAGCGCGCAGCAGCGCCACCACGGCCACCGCGACGGCGACCGACGCGAGCAGATTCACGCCGCGCGCGGCGAGGACGAAGACGACGGCGGCGCCCCACAGCGCCGGATTCGCGAGGCCGAGCGCGAGCCGCCCGTCGCGCACGAGCACGAGGGGCACCGCGAGCGCCGGCAGGACCGCGAGCGGCACCAGCCGTAGCCAGAGCCGCACGCGCGGCGGCAGCGGCCGGCGCGCGAGCGCCAGGAACATCGGCGCGCGCGTCAGGTACGTGGCCACCGCCATGCCGCCGATCACGAGCCAGACGCGGCTCACCGGCATGTCCCCGCCGGCTCAGGCGTGTCGTCCAGCGGCAGCAGGAGCGCGCCCAGCGCGCTGACCGTGAGGCCCGCCACCACGATGTGCCAGTTGCCGGGCAGCACGAGCGCCAGCGCCACCGCGAGGACGGCGGCGCCAATGGCCACGAGCCAGTCGCTTCGCCGGCGGAGCTGCACGGCCACGAGCGCCAGGAACACCGCGGGGAACGCGAAGTCCAGGCCGTACCGCTCCGGGCGCTCGACGAGGCCGCCCAGCGCGGTGCCGACGGCCACGCCGGCGACGAAGGCGCCCGAGATGGCGGCCGCGCTACCGAGGTAGACCCACGCGTCGGGCGGCCGCGAGCGCGCCACGGCGACGGCGAACGACTCGTCGTTGATGACGTGGGCGATGAGCGCGAGCCACCGCCGGCGGAACCCGCGGAACGACGGCGCCAGCGTGGCCGCCATCAGGTAGTGCCGCATGTTGACCACGTAGGTCGTGAGGATGATGGCGAGCGGCGGCGCGCCGGCGGCGATCATGGGCACGGCCACGAACTGCGAGGCGCCCGCGAAGACCAGCACCGACATGCCGAGAGCCTGCGCGGGCGTGAGGCCCGCCTGCACCGCGAGGCCGCCGAAGACGCTGCCGTAGACGAAGACCGACGGGACGAGCGCGAGCGAGGCGACGAGGCCGTCGCGCAGCGCGCCGCCGGACGGCCCCGACGAGGCAGCCGCGGGCCCCGTCAAAAGAACGCTCGCTCGACGAACAGGACGACGCCGACGAGCAGGATCGCCAGCGAGGAGCTCCAGACCATGCGCCGTTCCCAGCGCGTGTCCCGAAGCAGCACGAGCACCGGGACGGCGACCGCGACGACGAGCGCCTGGCCGATCTCGACTCCGGCGTTGAATCCGAAGAGCGAGAGCAGGAGCCCCCGCGAGGACAGCCCGAGCTCGCGCAGCGCCGCGGAGAAGCCGAAGCCGTGGACCAGGCCGAAGCAGAAGCTGACGAGCCAGCGCCGGGAGACGACCGGCTTGAGGAACAGATTCTCGGCAGCGACGAACGCGATCGACAGCGCGATGACCGCCTCCACGAGCCGATCGGGCAGCACGACGACGTCGAGCGCAGCGAGGGCGAGCGTGACGCTGTGAGCGAGCGTGAACGCGGTGATGATCTTGGCCAGCGCGAGCCCGCCCCCGCCGCGGAGGAGGAGGCCGAGCAGGAACAGCAGGTGGTCCCAGCCGGTCAGGATGTGCTCGATCCCGAGCAGGACGAAGCTCGCCATGCCGCGACGGCCACTCGACGCGTCGTCCAGCGCCACCCGTGTCTCTCGCGTCTCGGGCGTGAAGGCGAACTGCGTCGTCCGCCCCGGCGCGTCGATGCGGGCCAGCGTGTGGTAGTCGGCGCCGAACACGTCGAAGAGGTCGTCGCGCAGCGACAGGGCGCGGACGTCGCCGTCGCATGCGAAGTCGACGACGAGCGTGACGCTCTCCACGTTCGGCGACGCCGCCGGCCATGACCCGGGGCCGGGCTCGCAGCGCCGACCCCGCGCCACGAGCGCCACCTTGTGGCGGATGAACCCGAGGAGGCGCTCGCGGCTCGACGGGTCTCCGGCGCGGGCGCGTCGCAGCTCGTCGCCGATCGCGGGCGGCAACGCGGCCGGCCAGAGCGTGAGGCTGTAGCGCACGCTTTCCCGATCGATGCCGACCACGGCGTAGCCGGTGCTGCCGCCGGTGTGGGCCAGCACCGGGCTCACCATGGACCCGGCGACGAGGGCGAGACCCGCCAGGCGTCGCGCCGCGTCGGCCTTCATCGAGCGGTCGAGCTCGAGGTCGCCGCACGAGTCAGCGCCAGCAGATTCTCGATCTGATAGCTGGCAATCGTCGTCACGACACGACTCCCCACGAGGGTCACGTATCGGCTCGCCGTGTCCGGCGCGACGTGGCCGACCGCGTACTGGGCGAGCGGCTGAGCCTGATTCGGCCCATAGACGAGGACGAGGATCTCCGGCGTTGCGAGGCCGTAGGCGGCGCCGTCGCGCTCGAGGGCGAACTGCCGCTCGATGCGCGTCCGGCCGAAGGCGGCGAATGCGCGCTCGATGCGCTCCGCCAGCGCGGGATCGGCCGTGTGGGTGTGGCCGCTCTCGGCTCCCGTGTGGACGCCGTGATAGAACCACGCCCCCTTCGCGTCGCGCTCGAAGCGATGGAGCCTCCCGGCGTCGGCGATCTCGATCGCGCCCAGCTGGTCCACCCGCACCGGCAGCAGCATGCGCGCGTCGGCGTCGCCCGCGGTTCCCGAGGACGCGTGCAGACGATCACGATACTCGACGACCACGATCAGCCCGATCAACGCCGCCAGGACCATCCACACGAGCACGAGGCCGCGACGTCGGCGGATCGGGCTCAATGCTGCTTCCACCACACCGCGGTTCCCACCACGGCGAGCAGCGCGGGGACGAGCACCACGGACAGAAAGAACGTGCCCTTCATCTGGCGGTTGGTGAGGTTGACGCGCGGCAGGTCCGCCGTGCGCGGCTGGAGGCCGATCAGGTTCTCCTGGGCCGCCAGGTAATTCACCGTGTTGAGGAACAGCGTGCCGTTGCCCATGATGTGAAAGAACGAGTTCGTGGCGAAATCCGAGTCGCCGACCACCGCGATGCGCGAGCGCGGCGTGCCGTCTTCGCCGGGGCGCCGCAGCGCGACGATCATCAGCGTGTTCGGTCCGGGCGCGTCGCGGCCCTTGACGAAACCGACGCGACTGGGATCGGCCTGCCCCCAGCTGTTCCTGGACGAGTTGACGAGCGGCACTACGGAGGTGCCCGGCACGCGCTGCGGCGTCGGCGAGAGCGAGCGCACCCCCGGGAAGAACGTCAGCGGCAGGTCTCGCGTGATTTGATGGCGGTTGTAGTCGCTGACGGCCGGGGACGAGACGTCGGCCCAGAAGTGGCTCGCCTCGTCGATGACGATGTCGTCGTCGACCACGATGCCGTACTCGCGGAGCACCGGCTCGAGGCCCGTCCGCACGAACGGATCGAGCATGAAGAGCGCGTGGCCGCCGTTGGCGAGGTACGCGCGCACGGCCTCGATCTCGGTCGGCAACAGCGCGATCTTCGGCCCCGCCACCACCAGCACGGCGCAGCCGGACGGCACGTTGGCGCGCTGGAGCAGCAGGATCTTCTCCACGTTGTAGTTCACGGTCTCCAGGGCATGGCGGGCCTTGGCCATCCCGTGACGCTCGTGCAGCACGTACTTCGCGCCGAGACCGTGCGAGTGGCCGGGCGCGGCCTCGAGATGGTCGTGGGACTCGAGGCTGAACGGGTCCGGCTCGCCGTGGCCGTCGAGAAAGCACACCCGTTGCATGGCGCCCTGCGACACGCGCAGGATGCCGTTGGCGATGTCCGTCTCGCTGCTGCTGTTCACCTGCAGGCGGCGCCCCTGGGATTCCACGATCGCGGTCCCGGCGAAGTTCACGCCGAGCATCCGCGCCTGGGCGGGATTGATCATGGGATCGAAGAACTCGACGGCCACGAGCCTGTTCTGCCGCGCGATCAGCTCGTAAAGCTCGACCGTCTCCCGCATCAAGGGGTCGTGGAAGAAGACGATGTGGACGGGCTTGTCCAGACGCTTGAGCATCGTGATCGTCGGCTCGGACAGCGAGTAGAGCCCCGCCTGGGTGAGGTCGAAGCGGAACGGGTACCGCACCGACAGATAGGCCAGCGCGATCAGCACGCCGACGACGCCCAGCGTGTACAGCGCGATCTCGCCGCGGCGACGGCGCACCATGGCCGCGAACTCGGCCCGCAATCGAAAGGCGCCGACGACCAGGAGCAGCGCCCCCGCGGCCCCGATGACAAGGGTCCACACGACGGTCTCGAGGAGGATGGCCTGAACGGCCAGCGCCGCCGCCAGCAGCGCGACCCCCGCCAGGAAGATCAGTCCCGAGCGGAACGAACGGTCCATCTCAGCGTCGCCCTGCCAGATAGCCGGCGCTGAGGGTCAACGCGATCGCGCTGACGACAAGGTAGAAGGTCACGGCTTCGGTGCGCACGAGCCCCTGGATGAAGTCGGTGAAATGGTGGGAGAACGAGAGATACCCGAACAGGCTGCGCAGCGCGTCCGACCTCTGGAAGCTCTGCAGGTGACCGACGAACCAGAAGCCGAGCAGCACCGCCGCCGTGATGAGGGCGGCCACGATCTGGTTGTGCGTCAGCGTCGAGAAGAACTGACCGACGGCCAGGCACGCCATGCCCAGCAGCACGAAGCCGAGGTAGCCGGCGAGAATCGTCGTCGTCTCCGGCGTGCCGAACAAGTACAGCGGCACGAGGTCGATGAGGGTGCCGGCGGTGATCGACAGCAACATCGTGACGGCACCCAGATACTTGCCCAGCACGATCTGCCAGGGCCGCAGCGGCAGGGTGAGCAGCAGCTCGGCGGTGCCGGCGGTGTACTCGGCCGAGAACAGCCGCATCGAGATCACGGGCGCGAGCGTGAGGAGGAGCATGCCCATGTTCTGGAACGTTCCCGCCATCGTCGTCTCACCGGTGAGGAAGATGTTGTAGAGGAAGAAATAGCCCGTCCCCAGCAGGAACACCGCGACCACGTAGTAGGCGATCGGTGAGCGGAAATAGGTCGCCAGCTCCTTCTGGTAGACGGCCAGCGCGCCGCTCATGCGGGGACACCCCCGGCCGGCGTTTCCTTCACGTACTGCAGGAAGATGTTTTCCAGCGTGGGCTGCTGTCGTTCCAGGCGGTGCAGATCCCAGCGGCCGGCCACGGCCCGGGCGATCGCGGCCTCCACACCGTTCCGCGCGTCGACCCCGCATTCGACGGTGAGTACGGAGTCGTCGCCGGAGGAGCCGCGAATGTCCACACTACTGACGCCCTCCACCGACAGCAGCAGCTCGCGCAGCGCCGGCGCCGGCGCGACGACCTGCAGCGTCACCCGATTCGTCTGCTCCACCGCCCGCCGCAATCCGCCCGGCGAATCGATGGCGAGCAGCCGGCCGTGGTTGATGATGGCCACTCGCCGGCAGATCAGCGTGACCTCGGCCAGGATGTGCGTGCTGAAGAGCACGGCGTGGTCCCGGCCGAACGCGCGGATCACCTCGCGGGTCTCCTGGATTTGGCCCGGGTCCAGCCCGGCCGTGGGCTCGTCGAGCAGGAGGACCTCCGGGTTGCCGAGCAGCGCCTGGGCAAGCCCCAGCCGCTGCCGGTAGCCCTTCGAGAGTTTGAAGATCTCGTGCCGGACCACTGCCTCCAGGTGGCAGGCGGTCATCACGCGTTCGAGCTCCGCGGGGATGGCCGAGCGCCGCACGCCCTTGACCCGGGCCACGAAGCGGAGATACGCGGAGACGTCGAGCGCGTCGTAGAGCGGCGGGCGCTCGGGCAGGTAGCCGATGCGCCGCGCCGCTTCGACGTTCTGCGTCGCCATGTCGAAGCCGGCCACGCTCACTCGTCCCGAGGTCGCCGCGGTGAAGCCGGCGATCATGCGCATCGTCGTCGTCTTGCCCGCGCCGTTGGGGCCGAGGAATCCGACGATCTCGCCCTTCTCGACGGTGAAGGAGAGGTCGTGAATGATCGTGCGGGAGCCGTAGCGCTTCGACACCGACTCGAGGACGATGACCGCGGACGAGGCGCTCATGACGGGAACAAGAAGGCCCCCCTGCCAGCGGGGGGCCTTCTCAACACCGCAGTGAACGAGGCGTTACTTATACCAGCGGCCGCCCTTGGCCTTGTACTGATCCTGGTCGTGGGCCATGAAGAGCTCGGCGTTCTCGAGGTCGCGGATCATCTTCAGCCGGTTGATCGAGTTGTTGTAGTCCTTGACGCTGTAGTTCAGCCCGGCCGGATAGCCGTCGAGGTTCTCCTTCATCCAGATGGCGTCCTGGCTCATGACGATCGTCTGCCCACTCGCGAGCCGCACCTTCATCGACTGATGACCGAGCGTGTGGCCCGGAGTGCTGAGGACCACCACCGAGCCGTCCCCGAACATGTCGTAGTCGCCGTCGAGCTCCAGATAGTTGAAGTCGCGGGCGGGCCCGTCGAAATCTCCGACCACGAAGACACCGCCGTCACGCTGGAACTTCTCCGGCCACCACGCCTGGTACAGCTCCTTCTTCTGGATGACGTGGATGGCCTTCGGGAACAGCTTGATGTTGCCGATGTGGTCCAGGTGGGCGTGCGAGGTGACGACCGCCTTCACCTTGTCCGCCGAGAACCCGAGCTTCTGCAGCTGCCGGTCGATGACGTCGTCGCGCTTCTGGCTGGGCTTGAGGCCGTCGCAGTTCCCGGGGACCCAGTGGCTCTTGCACCCGCCGTCCGAGATCGCGACGTTGTTGCCGGTGTCGAAGACGACGAGGCCCTTGGGGTGGTCGACGACCCACATGCTGACGGGAATCGTGACGTTGCGAGATTTTTCCCTCGGGAGGCTCGGGAGCAGCGTGTCCTTGAGGTCGAAGGGACCGAAGAAGCCGCTGGTGGTCCAATAGACGCCCTTGACCTGCGCGAGGGCGGGTGACGGAAGAACGAGGACGATGGTGAGCAGCGCAGCGACAATCCCTAGCCTCTTCATGGCGCGACCTCCTCTGAGGACGGCGAACCGGTCACTCCAACGGCACGACCCCTTACGGCCGGCGACGATAGCGCGGCGTCTCCGGGGGTGTCAAGGCCGCTGAGTCACCCCTTCTGCATGTACGCCGGCGCGCCGGCGCCGGGGAAGAAGTCTTCGCGTGGCGGCGCAAAGACGTCGATCACCTCCGTGTCCTCGGGGAACCAGGCCTCGTGCTCGACACCGCCCGGCACGACGGCGACGTCGCCCGGCCCGCAGGTCTTGCGCTCGGCGCCGAGACGGAAGTCCATCCGCCCCGAGATCATCCAGAACATCTGCTCGTGGGGATGGCGGTGGGCGGCGGCGTGCGCGCCGGCCTTCATCGACCACCACACGATCATCTCCTTCTCACCGACGAGGACTCGGCGGCTGATCTTGTCGGTGACCTTTTCCTCCGGCAGCTCGCGCAGCGCGTGAAAGCCCTTCATGATGGACATCGCGGCCTCCGTGGTGCCACACCGTAGCAAGGGGAGTATCCTCGCGCAATGACTCGCCCCTGGAACGACGCGCTGGCCCGGATGCGCGGCCGCATCGCGCGCACCGCTGCGAGCGTGACCGCCGGCTTTCCGCATTTCGCCGACCCGGCCACGGGTGCGTGGACGACCTCACCCGCCGGCGACTGGACGGGCGGCTTCTGGAACGGGATGCTCTGGCTCGCCGCGCGTTACGGCGACGATCCGCACTTCCGCGCGTGGGCGTCCGCATGGACCGCGCGCCTGGCGCCGCGCGCGGACTCGGACACCGTGTTCCGCGGCTTCCTCTTCTATTACGGCGCCGCGCTCGGCTCGATGCTCTGCGGCGACGCCGCCGCGCGCGACGTCGCGCTGGCGGGCGCTCACGGGCTGGCATCCTCCTACAATCCTCGCGCCGAAGCGCTGCCGCTCGGCGCGGCGGCCGAGGAGGCGTCCGACGTCGGCGCGGGCGAGGCCAACGTCGACACGGTGCAGGCCTCCGCCCTGCTCCTGTGGGCTCACCGCGAGACCGGTGACGCCGTGCTGCGCGACATCGCGCTCCGCCACGCGGCGCGACACATCGAGTTCTGCCTGCGCGAGGACGGCTCGGTGTGCCAGTCGGCGTCGTTCGACCCGACCAGCGGCCGGATGCTGCGCCGCTACACGCACAAGGGCATCACCGACGACAGCACGTGGGCGCGCGCGCAGGCGTGGGGGATCCTCGGCTGGACGCTCGCGCACCTCTGGTCCGGTGAGGCGCGCTTCCGCGACGCCGCGGAGCGCGCGGCCGACTGGTGGCTGGCCCATGCGCCCGCGGACCACGTCGCGTTCTGGGACTTCGACGATCCGAAGATTCCGAACACGTTCCGCGACACGTCGGCGACGGCGATCGTGACCGCGAGCCTGCTGACCCTGGCGCCGCGCGCGTCGACACCGGCGCGGGCGCGCGCGTACCGCGACGCCGCCGAGGCCACCGCCGCCGCGCTGGTCGAGCGTCATCTTCGGCCGGACGGGCTGCTGGCCGACGGCTGCTACAGCCCGCGTATCGGCCTGGCCACGGGCCACGAGCTCGTCTGGGGCAGCTACTATCTCTTCGAGGCGCTGCACGCGCTGGCCGGGCTGCGGGACCCCGCGAAGATCGTCTAGGAGGATCGGATGGCGCGACTCAAGATCGGCTTCATCCCCATCGAGGGTGGGAACTACTACAAGGAAGCGCTGGAGGAGGTCGCCCGCGCCGAGGAGCTGGGCTTCGACTCGGTGTGGATGGAGGAGCATCACGCCGTCACCAACCACTACTGGCCCTCGCCGTTCCCGGTGCTGGCCGGCTTCGCCACGCGCACCTCGAAGGTCATGCTCGGCACCGACATCGCCGTCGCCGCGTTCTACCATCCGGTGCGGCTCGCCGAGGACATCGCGATGCTCGACGTGATGTCGAACGGCCGCATCACGCTCGGCATCGCGATCGGCTACAAGCCCGACGAGTTCGCGCTCTACGGGGTAGATCTCGCCAAGCGCGGCGCGCGCTTCGAGGAGCAGCTGGCGATCATGAAGGGTCTGTGGACGCAGGAGACCCTGTCGTTCAAGGGCACGTACTACACGGTCGAGGGCCGCATCGAGCCCAAGCCCGTGACGAAGCCACACCCGCCGGTGTGGATCGGCGGCTGGGGCGACATCACGCTGCGCCGCGCCGCCACCCTCGCCGACAACTGGATCCCGGGGCCGACCGCGGATCTCGCGCGCCTCGTCAAGGGCAAGGCGCAGTTCCTCGCCAACCGCCGGGCAGCGGGACGCACGCAGGCGATCACCGAATGGCCGCTCACGCGCGACCTCATCATCGCGGAGACCGACAAGAAGGCGCGCGAGCTCGCCGAGGAGCACATCATGGTCGCCTACCGCCGCGAGTACGCCGGCGGCTGGCGCCACCCGTTCATCGACGCGTCGATCGCGACCGATCTCGATCGCCTGATGGAGGATCGCTTCCTCATCGGCAGTCCCGACCAGGTGATCCCGAAGATTCGCAAGCTCGTCGACGCGTACGGCATGACGCATCTGATCTGCCGGACCTTCTTTCCCGGCATGCCGCACGCGCACATCATGAAAGAGTTGGACCTGCTCGCGCGCGAGGTGATGCCGGCGTTCAAATAGGCGACATTACGAGCGAATTTCGGTCGGACCAAAACGTGGGCATGCGCCGTAACTATTTGATATACTGGCGGTTGCTGCTGACTCTGTCTGCAGGGAGTGAAGGGTCATCGCGCAGACCGTGTACCGTGTCGATCGGTCGTACTCGTGGAATTACAGCCACTCGCCTACCTTGCCGCGTGTCCGCCGCGTGCCCTCGGGTCCCGGCGGTAAGTTCCTCGATCACCAGCTGAACTCGCCGATCGGCATCGCCGCCGGCCCGCTGCTGAACAGCAAGTGGGTGGAGGCGTACTCGCGCGTCGGCTTCGACGTCCTCACGTACAAGACGGTCCGCTCGATGGCGATGCCCGCGCACGCGCTGCCGAACATCCGGCCCGTCGAGAATCGCGAGCACGCGGCGATCGCCACGCGGAAGACGCAGATCGACAGCCAGCCCACGCTCGCCGTTTCGCTCGGCATGCCGTCCGCGGAGCCGGAGGTGTGGCGCAAGGACATCCGCCGCGCGAAGGATCGCATCGGGTCGGGCCAGGTGCTCATCGTGAGCGTGGTCGGGACGTGGGCGCCGGGCATGGACACCGAGCAGCTCGTGCAGGACTACGCACGCTGCGCGGCGTGGGCGGCCGAGGCCGGCGGCGACGCGATCGAGGTCCACCTGGCGGTCCCCGACCCCTTCGCCGAGCAGCCGCAGCTCATCTACGAGAACATCCCGCTCGCCGCGCAGATCCTCTACCGCGTGCGCACGACGATGCCGAAGCCGGTGCTCGCCAAGCTCGGGGTGTTCCGCACGCCGCGGGTCCTGCACGAGACGGCCACCAAGCTGGCCTCGTGGGCGAGCGGCTTCGTCATGACGCACGGCGTGCGCCGCCGCGTGGTCGACGAGGAGGGCAACGCCGCGTTCGAGGGCGCCGGGCGCGACCGCGCGACGATCGTCGGCGCCGACACGTGGCCGCTCGCCTCGCGGCAGATCGAGGAGATGCTCTCGTGGCGGAAGGCCGGCGCCTGGGACCGCGCGATCCTCGCCGTCGGCGGCATCACCACCGTCGAGCGCGCCGACCACCTGCTGCGCGAGGGCGCGGACGCGGCGCTGATCGCCACCACCGCGCTGTTCGACCCGCTCTTCTCCGTCCGCTTCCGTCAGCTGCGCGCGACCGCGGTCGCTTGAAGCTGGGGGGCCATTTGAATATGGGGGCCCCGAGATGGCCCCCATACCCCCCAACGCTCGGAAGCGCCCCGGCAAAGCCGTGGCGCTCCTCGATGCCGCGTCCTACCCGTTCGTCGCGCTGACCAGGCTCTCGTGGATCTCGAGGGACAGGGCGCCGAACGGCGGCGCCGCGCGCGTGGCCGGCGTCCGCGGGCGTGGCAGCGGGACGTCGACGACGCGCGCGACGCGCCCCGGCCGCGGCGACATCACCACCACGCGGTCGGCCAGGAACACCGCCTCGGGGATCGAGTGCGTGACGAAGAGCACGGTCTTGCGCGCGACGGCCGGCTCGCCCCACACACGCAGCAGCTCCAGGTTCATCTCGTCGCGCGTCATCGCGTCGAGCGCGCCGAACGGCTCGTCCATCAGGAGCAGCGGCGGGTCGAGCAGCAACGCCCGGCAGATCGCCGCCCGCTGCTGCATGCCGCCCGAGAGCTCGCGCGGCAGGCGGTCGGCGAAGCCGTCGAGGCCGACCAGGCGCAGCAGGTGCTCCGCGCGCTCGCGGTAGCGCGCGCGCCCGAGGCCCGCCAGCTCCGCGGGCAGCAGCACGTTGTCGCGCACGGTGCGCCACTTCAGCAGCACGGGCGCCTGGAAGACCATGCCGACGGACGGAATCGGTCCCGTGACCGCGCGGCCGTCCACCTCGACGGCGCCCGTGGTCGGCCGGCGCAGACCGGCCACGACGCGCAGGAGCGTGGACTTGCCGCAGCCCGATGGGCCCACCAGCGCCACCAGCTCGCCCCGGCCGACGGAAAAACCGACGTCGCGCAGCGCCTCGACCGGGCCGGACTCGGCGCGGTAGGTCATGCCGACCCGGTCGAGGACGATCACTTCTTCGGGGGCTCGACCTTCGTCAGGAAGTCGTTGGTGAAGACCTCGTCGCAAGCGACCTTGCGCGGCATGTCGGGCATGTAGGTGTTGATGAACTCCACGGTGCCGCACATCTTGCCGCGATCCATCCAGCCGATGCCGTTCTTCGCGTAGCGCTCGGTGCGCATCAGGTCGAGCCCGAGCAGCATGTTGGGCTCGATCAGCGCCACGTCGATGTCGGGCACGCGCTTCTTGAAGATCTCTAGCGCGGCCTTCGGGTCCGCCATCACGTCGCGCCAGCCCAGGTACGACGCGGCCAGGAAGTCGCGCAGCACCTTGGGCCGCTCGGCCAGCGTCTTCTCGCTCGTCATGATCGACATCGAGTAGGTGTCGAACCCGTACTGGTGCCACGGCATGCGGACCAGATTGTCCTTGCCGACGGCCTTTTCCCAGAACGGCTGGCCCGTGGTGTAGTCGGGCACGGCGTCGGCGCGCTTCTCGGCCAGCGCCACGAACTTCGCCGCCGGCTCGATGGTGAGCCAGGTCACCTTCGAGGCGTCGATCCCGTTGACCTTGGCGAAAGCCGGGAAGAGCTGGCGCTGCGAGTCGCCGGGCGGCGCCGCCAGCGTCTTGCCCTCGAGGTCCTTCGGCTTGGTGATGCCGGTGTCCTTGCGCGTCCAGATGTTGAGCGGCGTGTTGTCGAAGACGGCGCCGACGATCTTGATCTTCGCGCCTTGCGCGACGCGCGGGATCACCACCACCGCGTCGGCGAGGCCGACGTCCGCGCGGTTCGTGTCGACCTTGGCGATGGAGTCGCCGGAGCCTTTCGAGTTCTGCAGCTCGACCTCGAGGCCGCGCGCCTTGTAATAGCCCTTGTCGAGGGCGACCCAGTACGCGGCGTGATCGCCGACGGCGAACCAGTTCAGAGCGAAGACGAGCTTCTGCGTCGGCTGGGCGGCCGGCGCGCCCGCGACGGCGAGGACGAGCACGGTCACGAGAACGGCGAGGCGCTTCATGGAGACCTCCTCACGTGGTGTCGGCCCAGGGCGCCCAGCGTCGCA
>Ga0137394_10001905_pt1 | contig 15310 bp, 13 predicted proteins | sample czobulk116metaG_FD_108278 | JGI IMG/M metagenome (GOLD analysis project Ga0137394, IMG submission 108278) | Vadose zone soil microbial communities from Angelo Coast Range Reserve, California, USA - czobulk1.16 metaG | ecosystem: Environmental > Terrestrial > Soil > Vadose zone | place: USA...
GGAAAGGTGACGGGTGCGTGAAAGACACACGTAACCATCCCCGTCACCGTTAACGTCACCCAGGGGCGAGGCGAAATTGTTGGGAGCATAGAGGTTGCACATGGCGCGACGCGCAGTTTGGACCCGGGTAATGCACCGAAGTGGTCTGGAGCGACCCCACCTCGTTGCCACGGAAACCGTGGCGGTCGCTCCAGCCCACCAACTGGAAGCAGGCAGCAAAAGAAGGCGTGTGGTGCCGCGGTGAGCAGCGAGAATCCGGAGGGAGCCAGTGAAGAGGGTAAGAATTGCTCACTACATTTTTCGCTTCTCCAATTTCTTCACGCCATGAAGCAGGTAGCCGTTAGAAAAGGAGAGGGATGAGCGGCATGACGAATGGAAAAGTCACGGTAAAAAAAAGACCAATTCAGGCGGGAGCGATCCCACTTTTTGGCGGTCCATCCGCCCAAAAGTTTCGTGGGATCGCTCCCGCCCGTCACGCAGGAAGCGTGCCCGTGTAATGGCCGCGTGCAGGAATCGGAGCAATCATTTTGTAATGCAGGACGTAATGCATCGCGAATAACGAAAGGAGGAGAAACACTTGGCACTTCTGAAAGCACCGTCAAAGCAGCCGAAGACTTCGACCCTCCAGGTCCGCCTGGAGGAAGAAGTCAGACATAACCTGGACAAGTATGCGGAATTCATTGATGCGAACCCGTCCTACGTCGTCAGCGAGGCCCTCAAGCTGTTGTTCAAGAAGGACGACGAGTTCAAGCGCTGGGCAGGCCAGCACACGAACGACCACAGCCAAGAACAAATCAAAGGAGAGGCTCTTACGAAGACCCCACAACAAACATGAAGACACGTCCAACCCAATTCGGCGTGCGCGAGAATACAGCGTCCTCAGGGCAGCATGCCTCGCGCCTTGCGATGAGTGGAATGCAGTCTTGTGAGCCTAATTTGGTACCGCGCGAGTCTGGTCCTTCTGCCGCGCAAACACCTCTAAAGCCCACGAGCGGGGCCACAGTGGAAGAAGAGGAGAACGATTCGCCAGAGTACATGGTGACGCCACGGATATCGGTCGTTGAGCACTATGTGGGCGCATCTGAGGCGGCCAAATTCCTATCAATACACTCACGTACTCTGACGCAAATGGCACGGAGAGGTGATATCCCAGCTCATCCTTTGGGTAACGGTCAACGGCGAGTGTGGCGATTCCTTCTATCGGAGCTAGACGTCTGGATGCGTGAGCGGGTACACTCGCGTTGCCGTCCGTGCTCTCCGAAGAGGAGGGAAATGTGAAGATGAGAGCACGGTATCAGAAGGGAAGTCTGAAACGGATAAAGCGCAAGAGTGGCTATCTGGTTTGGATCTTTCGTTGGCGAGAGACCGATGCAGATGGCAAGCGACGACCGAAGAAGATTGTGGTCGGCCCGGTTAGGGAATTGCCGACTGAGTCCGACGCTCGGCGTGCGCTGCAAGCCTTGCGTATTAACGTAAACCTGGACCTCTCCGAGCAGGCGCGTCCTCCACGTAATTTTAGGACCCTCGTGGATCACTACCGCCTGAAAGAGCTGGTCCGTCAGAACGACGAACGGAAGGCATACTCGACCAAAAAAGGCTACGAGTCCTACCTCAAGAACTGGATCGTACCTCGATGGGGCGAGTACATGCTTGCGAGGATGGAAAATGGCATTGCGGTTCATGTCGAGGAATGGCTAGGTACTATGAAACGCAGCCGTGGAACCAAGGCAAAACTCCGCAACATCATGAGTGCCGTTTGCACCCACGCGATCCGTTACGGTTGGATGGCGACCAATCCGATTCGTGCTGTTCGCCAGAGTGCGAAACGAGAACGCATCATAGATCCCTTGACGGCAGAAGAACTTCAAAGACTGTTTGCCGAATTGGGACCGCGAGAGCGGACTCTCGTTCTTCTCGATGTTCCCACCGGGATGCGTAGAGGTGAAGTGCTAGCCACACAGTGGTGTGACATCGACTTCGGAAAGAAGACGCTGAACGTCCGAAAGTCGATTTGGCAACAGCACCTGGGCCCGGTGAAAACAGAAGAGAGCGAAAAGGTCATGCCGCTGGACGACGAAATGATTGCTGATCTTTTGCGATGGCGTTCAGAAACGCCTTACGCCGGAGACCAGGACTGGATCTTCGCCAGCGGACGAATGAAGGGTCGTCAACCACTTTGGCCGGAAGCTATCGAGCGGAACTACATCCGACCGGCAGCGGAACGGGCAAAGATCACCAAGCACATCAGTTGGCACGTATTCCGTCACACATTTTCTACGCTTCTTGCCGAGAATGATGAGGATGTGAAAACGGTGCAATCGCTGATGCGCCACGCCAACAGCAATATCACCATGAACATCTACACCCACGCGGTCAGCAGTAAGAAGCGGCGGGCGCAGACGAAAGTGGTGGAGATGATTCTGCCGGAAGGGAACAAGGCGGTGGCCACAAAAGGTGTCGCTTAATGTGCACCTTTTTGTGTACCACGCTATTCTTTCGAAAGTGGAGTTAAGTCTTTTAGAAAGAATGGCGGGGACGACGAGACTCGAACTCGCGACCTCTGCCGTGACAGAGTGGAAACAACAAGTACTTACAATAACTTACAAGGCTTCTAGGGACTGCCAAGTACTTGATAATACGTAGTGGCCGAACGAATCTCGGGTTGGCGTTCGGGTTGAAGATTCCGCAAGTTCGTCGGTGTCTTAAGACGCAGGCTGAAATCGTAGGATCATATCGATCGCGAACATTCATGCACCCGCCGTGCCCTCTGAAGGAAAATCACATTGGCGGCGTGCCACTCTCAATCTCACGCACAATCTCGCGTGCCTGAATCTCATCTTCAGGTCGTACAAGAATCCTTTGAAACCCATCTTGCGACACATTCGTGTGAGTACCAATCCCATTCTCATGCAGCGATAGCACGATCTTCCTTCCTCGTGATTGGTGCGCGCACCACTGGGATAACTCGGCTGAACGCGGCCTACCAGCTCCGCTTCCTGCATATCGTCGCACTGTGCCCAAAATTCTGAGCATTCCAATGGCACTTGTTGACGAAGTACGCACACGGATGGCAGCGAGTCTTAGTAAGTTTCTTTGGCCGGGATCTTCACTTTTGCGAGTTCCTTGAGCATCAACAGACCCATGACGCGCACGGGACCATCGTCCGGCGACCAACGGTCTACGATGCGGTAATTTCCGCTCTTGACACCTTCAATGATCCACTGTGCTCCGTCAGCTCCTAATCGCGACTTGTCCAGCGGTGCCAATTCCCAGAACTTGTTTTCCTGGATTTTTCCCAAAAACCAGTCTGTCTGCTTCTTCGTTAGTGCGGAGGTGTCGTTCTGCACCAAATGGCCGGGGGCGTACCCACCCGCACCACTGGCTATTTTTGTTGTCAGCCGTGAGGTACCGTCACCATTAACGTCAATTCTCACGGATACGGGGTGGTGGAATGTTCGCAACCATAGGAATCGATACGATTGTTCCTTTTGAGTCTTGGAAAGGGTCCAGAGGGACGGCTCATCCAGCGCTTTGAGCTGTTTTGAGTACCATTCGTAGAGGAACTGGTCACCGCGTGGGGAATCGTCCAGCGACCCGGGTGGAAAGTATCGGGATTGGGCCATACTCGCTGCCCCGAACAATAGAAATACCAAAACACTTGTGTGAAATCGTTCTCGCACAAAGCGCCAACGGTGGAGAGTATACTGCAAAAAATATTTAGTGGAGGTTGGCAGCCCCGCAAACAACACTGCAAGTCCGATGCCCTTCATCTCAACAAGCGTTCGCGCTGTCTTGGCAAACTCACTGATTGAGCGTCCGCCCATCCAAAGTGCGATCCCCGCAATCACAAACAAGAGCCAAGCTACGCTTCGAAGCACAGACTTCGTCAATTTTCTTGAAGCATCCATAGGGCGCAAGAATAGCAAGCTACTAACTATTCGTTCCATAACTCCCGCAACGGGTGGTGCCGGGGGTCAGAATCGAACCTAACAGCCTCTGCATCGACTTTCGGTTCGACGTAGCAGCTTGAGCAATCATCTTTTTTTGTCTATGTGGAGAGAAGGGAAACCGGGATGTCCAATATCATCCAAGTTTCGGACATGGGTTCGATTCCCATCGCCCGCGCCACTTACTACTTCTCTATCCATCACTTAACGAAACAACAGTGTTCGATCTTCATGTTCACCTAGCGCGAGACGCCTAGCACGCGTGTCGCGCGTTTGCGGCGTCAAGGAGTTCCAACAACCTTACGTTCTTCTCTGCGTTGGCACCTTCGCGTTGTCTACCTCTTCTGCGTACCTTCCGGCAGGCGCCCGATTGTCCAGGCTTGTTCAGGTATCATCATTTGGCCACGGGTCGAGAGCCAGATTCAGGTGTTCTGCCAAAAAGTCGAGCCGTCGCTGCCAGAAATCGATGACGTTCAGCCTAGTCGAGTGCACATTTATCTGGACGCAGTCAAGCTTCGAAAGCTCAGGTTCATCGCACGCGATCCTTCGGTGGCTAATTCGCTTTGGGATTCGCGGGAACATCTCCAGCCGGGCAGCTCGGCGACGTGTATCAACGCGGATCGGCATGTCCCTTTATAATAGTTCTCTCGGACGAGCAGTTGCACCAGTGATCTGCCTCGGCTATATTGCGATTCCTAGGGAGCAAAAGAGTTACAGGGCAGGACAACACAAAGGATGGTGACATGACAAAACCGGAGAGAACTGCATCTGCCGGTGCTGGGAGACTGCCCGATGTAAAGCGGGGTGACGGGCTGAAATCCACCTTGCGGGGCGAACTACTACGTTCCGGCGACGACGCGTACGACGCGGCGCGCAAGATTCACAACGGGATGATCGACCGCCGGCCGGCGATGATTGTCCGCTGCGCGGGCGTCGCGGACGTAATGCGGGCAGTGAAATTCGCGCGCGAGCACGAGGTCCTGGTCTCCGTGCGCGGGGGCGGGCACGGCATTGCCGGGTTCGCGGTTTGCGACGGCGGAATGATGATCGACCTTTCGCAGATGCGCAGCGTGCACGTGGATCCGGCCGCGCGCACGGCAACGGCCCGAGGCGGCGCCACCTGGGGTGATTTCGATGACGAAACCCTGGCGTTCGGCCTAGCGACCACCGGCGGCGTGGCGCGTCCGACCGGCGTTGCCGGCCTGACGGTAGGCAGGTGGGCACGGCTACCTAGTGCGCCGGTTTGGCCTCGCCTGCGACAATCTTCTCTCGGTGGACGTGGTCACTGCCGCTGGCCGCATGCTCAAGGCCAGCGCCTCCGAGAAGTCGGACCTCTTCTGGGCGGTGCGCGGCGGAGGAGGGAATTTTGGCATCATCACTTCCTTCGAATTCCGGCTCCATCCCATCGGACTGGTGCTGGGCGGCTTGCTGTTTTGCCCCTTCGACAAGGCCGCGGGCTTCCTCCGGATGTACGACGACCTGATGGCCACGGCCCCGGACGAACTGGGCGGCGCGACCGTCCTGGGAACCCTGCCGGACGGAACCAAGGCTGCCGTGTGTATCCCCGGCTGGAGTGGCTCGATAGATCAGGGCGAGCGCCTGCTGCAACCGCTGCGAGCCTATGGTCCGCCCATCGCCGACCAGCTCGGCCCGATGCCTTATAGCGCGCTGCAAAGTATCGTGGAGAAATTCAATCCCCGCGGGATGCGCAACTACTGGAAGACGCATTACATGAATAGCCTTTCGGATGAAGCCATCCGGACCATCGTTGAGTGCTACGCGAGCGTTCCCTCGCCTTTTCCCACGCCGTCGTTTACGCGATCGGCGGAGGAAGTGTCGGTCGCGTGCCCGACGACGCGACTGCCGTCGCCTACCGCAACATGCGCTACGCTCTGGTGCTCATCAGCATGTGGGAGAATCCCGCCGATGACGAGCGCAATATCCGCTGGGTGCAGGATTATTGGGAGGCGACGAAACCTTTTGCGGCGGGCGGATTCTATATCAACTACGAGGCCGAGGTGGAGGCCGATAAAGTCAAGGCCGCGTATGGCACACAAGAGTACGAACGCCTGGCGGCCGTCAAGAAGAAGCATGATCCAACAAACTTCTTCCGCCTCAATCAGAACATCAAGCCGGCAGCGTGAAAACAAAAGAATGGCGCATGGGACGACGTGGTCGTTTTCTGTGCGCTGCTACCCGTCATGGGCGTGGGTGCCCATCAGGGTCCGCCGCCGCGGTCGGTGCTGCTCGCGCTTGGCACCATCGCACTCATGCTGCCGCTGCTGAGCGTCGCCAAGAAAATGGACTCTGCCACAAAACGAAAGAAGCCTTAACCTAGGATGAGCCAAGTAATTTGATTTGAAGCACCGTTTCCCAAGCTTCGGACGTGGGTTCGATTCCCATCGCCCGCTCCAGAAAACAAAGAACTTAGGCCGCTGCCTCATTTTCCATTTTTTCCAAAACCTCTACAAAACCACGCTTTTTCAGTCTGAAACCGTTAAGCGCGCTTTTCCGGACTATTATTAAGTCTCGTGGAACCAACATCTTGGTTGAATCATTTCGCGCACCGGATCAAAGGTTATGGTTAACATCAGAAGCCCACGAGGCTTCAGATGTAGAATTCAAGATTGGCCTCATGGCATTGCACCAAGAGGTGCGGGATTCAAAACCGCGGTTTGTGCTGGTTGCCGTTTCTTGCGTACAACGGTTTTGGAAAACGCCGCCACTTTCGAATGCGTACCAACTATTAAATTAGAGCTTAAGTATCAATCAAAAGATGTTGATTTTCTCAATTTCTGAATTGAGGCGAATGTCCTGACGCAACCTTGGGAATGTCACCTCTGCCAATGACAAGTCCAGCAGTCAGAGGTAACGGATTGTAATTTAATGGGACCGATCTTCACTCTCGAAGAATGCAGGCCCATTCACCTAGGTCCGGATTGCCATATACGAATCGTCAGTTCCCATGCATACGTACGCTTTCTCCGAAAGCAACGCTTCAGAACGTCGGGTGGCCTGAGTCGGCCAAGCGGGCTCTAAGCATGAAGGAGAGGTCGGGCTAGAAGCCCTTAACGATCCCTAGAACTATGCTAGTGATGAGCTCCAGTGGGCCTCTTGCCGCAGTGACTTTCGCCGATTCCGGACCGATGCTTTGGCCGAATGGGGATTTTGTTCAGTGTCCAAACCAGGCCCAAGCCCCGAGTTGCTAGGCATCAAGCTTCAAATTGGCGCGAATCCTATCGCCGTGCCTGAGGGGAACTCCACCGACAAATTTGATTGCTACTATGTGGATGGATAAAAATAGATATCTTACACTTAGCATTGCCGTCGCCTACAGAGACCGCGGTCTGGTAAAATGCCTCGCATCTTAGGCGTTCGAGTCCCGAGGTATCGATGATCGACCGTCGTTTGTTCGTGAAGCGCACCTTCCTCGGCGGATTGGCACTTTGCCTGGACCACTGGGCAACCTCGCCAGCCTACAGCCAAGACTTAATCCCCCCCGCGCCGCCCATATACGTGAACGAACCGGCGGGAACGCAGCCTTCTCCCTTTCGCATGCCCGGACTCTTTCCGGGCCGCGTTGTAGAAGTCGCGGATCCCCAGGCTATTGTGGCCAATCGTGTTTCGCAGCCCGTCATCCGTCGGATGCTCGACCGTGCATTGCGCGAATTGACGGGAGCGCAAGACGTCCGTGAAGCATGGAGCAAATTCATCGAACCGAAGGACATTGTGGGCATCAAGATCAATCCTTCCGGAGCTCCGGCCTGCTGCTCTTCCCCTGAAATCGTGAGGGAGATAGTCGCTGGAATGCAATCCGCCGGAGTTCCGGTACAAAACATTTATGTCTACGATCGTTACGCCTACGAAATCGATGTCGGCAGTTACCAAACGCTTGTGCCCATGGGTGTGCGCGTGATCGGCGTAGAAGACCGCAAGCTGGATGCCTCCGGCTACGATTCCAACATATATTGCGAGGCTAACTTTTTTGGTGAATGGGAAACGCGCTCTTACATGGCCAGCATCGTATCTTGCCGTCTGACGAAGATCATCAGCGTTCCCACGATGAAGGATCACTCAGCGGCGGGGGTTACCGGCTGTCTAAAAAATCTTGGCTATGGAACGTTCAATAACGTGCATCGCTCCCATCGCAGTCCATTTTCCTTTACGGACCCGCTGATTGGAATCATGTGTTCGGTTGAACCCCTGCGGTCGAAGGCCGTGCTTCACATTATGGATGGCATGAGAATGCTTTGGCACGGCGGGCCGCTGAGTCAGAACCCGAAGTTCATTTTTCCCGCGGGCATACTAATGGTCGGCACGGACCCCGTCGCAATGGACACCATTGAGCTTGAAAAGATTGAGGCGAAACGCCGCCGAGAAGGCGCGCCCAGCGTGTGGTCACGCAATCCCAAAAGTCTGACCGACAATAACGCCGAATTTTACGAGGATGCCACCAAGAATCTGTTCTACCGCCAGCCTCATCACATCGCCGCGGCGGGAAAGCTCGGCTTGGGCACTTCCGACCTTAAGCAAATCGATCATCGTGTGCTCGGTGCTGGCTGATGGAAGCGGCGGAATTGGTTGTGAGGCTCAAGTAAAAGTGGCGAGCGACTGGCCTACTTTACTCTGCGACAATAGGCGCAGCGGCGGACAACTCCCGCAGCCGTGGCGAGCTCCCCGAAAATCTCTTTGGCAGTGTAGGGTTGAGGGCTCGGTGAGGAGCGCTCCGATCTTACACAACGGACTCCTCTATGTCTCTTCTCTGGCGGGCTATCTAAGTGCGATCGATACTCACACCGGCAAAGTGCGATGGCGGTTCAAAACTACGGCACCGATCCACTCAACACCCTCAATGAATTCGGGGCAAGTTCTTGTCACTTGTGACGGCGGCACGTTGTATGCGATTGATTCGAGCAGTGGAACAAAAACCTGGGATGTGGCAACCGGCGCGGAAGTTTGGACCTCGGCGGTCGTCTCGAAAGACACGATCTACTTCGGCGACACAAACGGCCACATGCGAGCCGTGAGTTATGCTAATGGGGCGCTGCAATGGGAACGCACGCTGGGGGGAAAAATTTACTCGACTGCTTCCACTGCGGGACAGCGAGTCTTCGTAGGCTGCAGCGACGGCAGGATCTACAGCATGGATGCAAAATCCGGTGACATTCTCTGGAAGACGCCCACGGGAGACGGCATCGACAGTTCGCCAGCCGTTGCCAAAGAAACGTTGTTTGTGGGCTCGCTCGATTATTTCTTCTACGCGATCGACACGGTGAATGGGGCCATTCGTTGGCGGCACGAGGCCGAGTTGGGTATCACGTCTTCGCCGGCCATTTTTGGCGATCTTGTTGTTTTCGGATGTAAGGCCGGCGTCCTCCGCGCGCTCAACGTACAGACTGGCAAGGTGATATGGGCGCAGCGTCTCGGCCAAGCCATCACCGCACCACCCGTAATCAGTGGAAGCACAGTCTGGATCCAGTCGGGAATGACCTACGCGCTTAACCTGGCCGACGGTAACATCCTCTGGCGGGCTCGTCTCGGAAATTCGCTGCAATCCGTGCCAGTAGTTGCAGAGGCTGCCGTCTATTTGACTAGTATCGAAGGCGACGTTTATGCGCTGGCTTAAATCTGCGGCGTTGGCGTTCCTGATCTTGGCCATGCTGCCGCTCCCCGCAATCCTGTGTTTGCCCCAAAACAGTTCGTTTGTTCACCAGAAGCGCTATGCGATGGGGACGGTCTTTGAAATCGTCATCTACGATGAAGATTTGCCACGCGCGGATGCTGCTGCGCGCGCCGCTCTGGATGAAGTTGTGCGCCTCGACGGCATGATGAGCAACTACAAGCCGGAAAGTGATCTGAGCCGGATGAACCGCAGTGCACATTTTCAGCCGATCCGTATTCCGCGCGAGCTTTACGAAATCATCGAAGAGTCGCTCTTTTACTCGCGTCATTCCGACGGCCAGTTCGACATCAGCGTGGGGCCCCTTGTCGATCTATGGAAAGCGACTCTCGCCGGCGCACCCTTGCCTACGACCACTGACCAAGCTTCTGCCCTGCGTTGCATCGGATATCAGAAGATCGAATTGATACCGCCAGACCGCATTCAATTTCATTCGGATTGCATGCGACTAGACTTGGGCGCCATGGGGAAGGGCTACGCTGTCGATCGCGTAGCAGAAATACTAAACGCAGGCGGTATCCACCGCGCCTACATTGACGCTGGAGGCAGCACGATCTACGCCCTGGGCGCGCCGCCGGGAGGCAATGCATGGCGCGTTCGTTTGCGTGACCCCTCCCATAAGCTGGGCCCAGAAGTGATGTTAATGAATAACAGTGTCTCCACGTCCGAGCAGAGCGCTCCGAGCTCGCTTGGAGGGGACGCGCCGGGCCACATCATTGTTCCGGGCACGGGCAAGCCCCTGCAAACACGCTATGCGATCAGTGTAACCGCGCCATCCGCCACCGCGTCCGATGCACTCTCAACTACACTGCTTCTGCTCGGCCCATCGAAAGGGGTGGCCTTGGTGAAGACTTTGCACAACGTATCTGCTATTTGGATCGATTCCGATGGCCAACGAACACTTGCCGGCGACGGCGTCAGTTTCGTTCTGGCCGGAGGGGACCGCCCGATCGACGTCTCGCCCCTGAGAAATAGAGTCGCGCCAACTTCAAAAGCTGCGAAGGAATTGCTTCCATGAGTCGCATGTCCATTCTCTGTATGCTGTTTCTTGGTTCGATTGCCGCGTGCACTCCAGTGACTGCGAAAGTCCTTCTCCGTGTGGAGCCATCGCCCTTGCCTCCCGCGGATAAAACAGGGATTCAGGACGTAGTCTTGCTCTGGCCATTGCGGGATCTATCCGCGGCCGCCAAACTCCGCTCTCAGGGTTACCGCGTTTTTCTACAGTGTGAATCGAAAGACCTCGCCGCGGCCGTCGTTGCTGCGGAACGCGCAGCTGTCACAGGGATAATCGTCGCCAACACGGCGCGTTCAAGCAAACCTGCTGCCCTCGAACAGTTTCGCCCTTACTTCTCTGCACATAAGAGTCTGACTTTCCGCGTGTTGGTCCCTGGGGGAAAACAGCCACAAATGAAGGGACGTTTGGTGGTCGAACGTGACGGCGTCCTGCAAGTTTCAAGTGCTTCCTCCCAGCCGTGGCTTGATACCAATCTCGCTTTGGTCAGGCTTGCGCAATCTATGGATCCGGATTCGCTCCCGATCCTCTACGATTTTCACTGGGACACCTCGGGGGGTCTGCCTGACACATGGCGCCCAGATGCCGAAGCCTACGAAGTGGCGATTGCCGAAGCGGACGCAAACCGCTCAGACGTCACTATCGATCTTCCCGGCTCGCTGCAAAAGGCGCTCGCTGCGGACGATTCTCGGGCTTGGATCCTCTGGAAAGGCATTATGCCCTACCTGGACTTTTCCTCTCACGCGCAGACGGAGAGAATGCTGCCGGTGGTGAATCTCGGTGTCATCGTCGAGGACGCGCAGGCCAGCTACGAGGCCATTAACCTGATGGCGCGTCATAATCTTGCTTTCGAATCCGTTCGCCCCTCGGATCTCACGCTGGCGCGCCTCAGTAGCTGGAACTCTGTTGTTGTCTTTTGCCCCTTGAATAAGGAAGCCGTCGCACTGCTTCGCAACTTTGCTGCTAGTGGCCGGATCGTCATTTTTGTGAATACTCAAGATAAGTTTCCCTGGCACTCGGCTCCGCCGCTTCGCCAGGAATCTGGCGCGACCGTTTATTCCATTGGCGCAGGCCAAGTAGTTGAACTCGCCGAGCCGGTGGTCGATCCAGAAAAGTTCGCCCGTGACCTGCACCGTTTGATCGGTAGAGAGCGATCAGCCCTCACCCTGTGGAACTCAATAACCACGCTCGTAACCGGCTATCACGAGCAAGGTGGTCTGGACGTTACACTTTACCTTGTGAACTACGCCGACCAGCCCGACAACGTGCAAGTTCAAGTGAAGGGTCGCTTCGCCCGCGTTCGATTGGAATCTCCCGAGGAACCCTGCTGCGTTTCTCTGCCTTTCGTTGAACGCGGGGGTTTCACTGAATTTATGATTCCGACGCTCCGCATTACTGCAAGAGTGCATCTCGACTCGGCTCGGGAAAGCTCCGCGGCGCCATAGCGGACTTACGAGGCAGTGGGATTATTGTTGCCAGACACAGGACACGGGACATTCATTTGCGTCGAAAGGCAACATAGCATGGACAGGTAGTGCTCAATGCTCTTTTGCCTCTCCGGGCCACGGCTCAACGCAGAGCACTACTTGTTCGGCGCAAAGGTCGTTTTCACACAAGAAATTCTCGAAGCATCGAAAGGGGCCGTAATGCGGCAAACAGCACACATGGTTTTCTCATTGGCGGGATTATTCGTAATTGTCGTTGGGGTAGCTAACGCGCAGGTACCCAGTACACAAACGCCTAAGTATGACTTGCTGCTAAAAAAGGGGCACGTCATCGATCCAGCCAACGGATTGGATGGACAAATGGACGTTGCTGTTTCAATTGGCAGGATCGCTGCAGTCCAAAAGGATATTCCCGTCAATCAGGCTGCAAAAGTTGTAGATGTCTCAGGTTTGTACGTCACACCAGGGCTGATCGACATTCACTACCACATCGGTCACGGAGGCGCACCGCTTAATTGGTTCGCTGAAGACTCCTCCAATCACGAAGTTCCAGTCGTAACCGCGCTCACAACTGATCCGCGCGGGCAACTGGCCCCCCTCGGAATTCCAGCGGATTTAGCTTTGCAGTCGGGGGTAACAACAATAGTTGACGCGGGCACGGCGGGCGCGGACACGTTTCTACAAGAAAAGGAAGAAGTGATTGACCATGCTAAGGTACGTGTTCTGGCCTTTCTCAATATCGTGTCCGACGGAATGAAGGGTGGACTAGAACAGAGCGTAGAGGGGATGGATGTGAACCGCTGCGCTGATACGATCCTAAGATACTCGGACATCATCGTCGGAGTAAAAACAGCTCACTACTGGCCCCAGAAACCATTGGATGATCTACACCCCAGTTGGGCCGCTGTCGATCGCGCCATTGCTTGCGGAGAGGCGGCGAAAGTTCCGGTCATGTTTGATTTCTGGCCACGGCCAGAGAGAAGCTATGCCGACCTCATTCTTCAAAAGGCCAGGCCCGGAGACATACATACCCATGTTTTCGCGCAGCAATTCCCGATACTTCTGGATGGGAAGATCAATCCGATCCTGCAACAAGCGCGAAACCGCGGAGTGATTTTCGATGTGGGCCACGGAGCGGGGAGCTTTTGGTTCCGAAATGCCGTGCCTGCCGTCAAGCAAGGTTTTGTCCCTGATTCCTTATCCACCGACTTGCACACAGGCGATTTCACTGTAGTCAGCATGAGCAATGTGATGTCCAAGTTTCTGAACATGGGAATTCCATTTGCCGACTTGATCCGGCGTTCGACAGCCAATCCTGCACGCGAAATTCACCGGCCAGAGCTAGGCACCTTGTCCGTTGGCGCGGAGGCGGATATCGCGGTCTTCGAAGAGCTGCACGGTCACTTCGGCTATATTGATTGCGGTTACGCCAAAATGGAAGGAACATTACAAATCGTCGCGCGAATGACGGTTCGTACCGGGCGAATTCTCTACGACCCGTCGGGCCTCAGTATGGTCCAGTGGGAGAAGGCTCGTCCCCAATACTTCAACATTCCGATGCTACAGGGCTCTCTACCAGCAACCGCCGACAGCTACCCGAGAAATTAAGACAGGAGGAAGCATGCCAGAATCTATTAGCCGTCGAGAACTTCTGTGTAAGGGAGGTCAGGCTGTCGCGGGCGGCGCCTGGATCGGTAGTGTATTGCCAGCAAGCGCCTCGACGCCCACGGTCAGCCCCGTAGACTACTACCAAAAACTTGGCGTAACACCGTTCGTCAACGCAGCTGGGACCTACACGATCCTGTCTGCTTCAACCATGCCGGATCAGGTGCAAGCGGCCGTGACTTTGGCGGCGCAAAAGCCAGTTCATCTCATGGAGCTACACAAGGCGGCTGGCGAGTACCTTGCGAGACGTCTACGCTGTGAGGGCGCATTGGTCACTTCAGGCGCTGCCGCTGCAATAAAGCTGGCGACGGCAGCCTGCATCACCCGGGGCAACAAATCTGCAGTCGTAAATATTCCTACGGACATGCAAGGATTGAAGAACGAAGTCATTGTCCAGAAAGCGCATCACTATGACTACGATCATGCAATCCGCGATTGCGGCGCACGCTTCGTCGACGTGGAAACGCTTGACGAATATGAGCGTGCCTTCTCGGAACGCACCGTAATGACACAGTTTTTCAATGCCGCTGAGGGCGGACGCATCAGCAGGGAAGATTGGGTCCGCGTCGCCCACAAGCACGGAATCCCGTGCTTCAACGATGCCGCTGCCGATGTCCCTCCCATTTCAAACCTTTGGAACTACACGGATATGGGCTTTGATCTGGTGGCCTTTTCCGGTGGAAAAGGCATTCGTGGACCACAGTGCACTGGCTTGCTACTGGGCAAGAAAGATTTGATTGACGCGGCACAGCTAAACAATTCACCGAACTCAAACACAGTCGGTCGGGGGATGAAAGTGGGGAAGGAGGAAATCATTGGTCTCGTTGCCGCCCTGGACTGGTTTCTTGCGCAGGACGATGCGGCAATGGAAGCGGAATATCGCAAGCGAGCCGCGCTGGTCGCAGAGCGCGTTCAAACCGTTCCCAGCGTCGAAGCAAGAATCTTCGTTCCTCCCGTGGCGAACCATGTCCCACATCTGCTGATTACCTACGACAGGAATCGAATCAAGCTAACCGCAACCGAGGTCATGCAAAGGATGCGCGAAGGGAACCCGCGTATCGAACTGAATCCGGCTACAGGTGGAGGCCCCGCCAGCGCTGGTCTACCGGGAGGCGGCAATGCGATCGTCGTCGGAGTTTGGATGTTGCAACCGGGTGAAGATCAAATTGTGGCGAGACGACTTCATGAGGTCTTATCTGAAGGAGCGAAGTGAACAGGAGCGTCACAGTGAAGGCCGGCTTGCCTCTTCCCAGCCGGTTTGAAAACTTTCCAGTAGTTACCAGTCGCTTAGGAAATTGCTTGCGAGTAGCAAGACGGGCTGTCGAAGCTAGTCGAGACTCTGAAAGCGCTGATGCCCGACCCGCCACGAGAATAACGGTGTTCACCTTCGGCAATGTTGGCAATCAGTGGCTTGCACCTGGAAGGGTAGACTGAACGCCTAAACGTTTAGAAAATATTTGCTAAACCTTCGAACGCGATGAGCAAACCTGGATGACCTAACCCTTGCAACAAGTCTCTCTTTCCATCATTTTCCAATTAAGGCCTTCCGAAAATCGCAAAA
>Ga0137394_10001907_pt1 | contig 15309 bp, 15 predicted proteins | sample czobulk116metaG_FD_108278 | JGI IMG/M metagenome (GOLD analysis project Ga0137394, IMG submission 108278) | Vadose zone soil microbial communities from Angelo Coast Range Reserve, California, USA - czobulk1.16 metaG | ecosystem: Environmental > Terrestrial > Soil > Vadose zone | place: USA...
CATGCGAGGGCCATAGGTGTTGAAGATGCGAACGATGCGCGTGTCGAGGGTGTGATAGCGATGATAGGCCATCGTCATCGCTTCCGCGAAGCGCTTGGCCTCGTCGTACACGCCCCGCGGCCCAACTGGGTTCACGTTGCCCCAGTACGTCTCGGGCTGGGGATGGACCAGAGGGTCGCCGTAGACCTCGGACGTCGAGGCGAGCAGGAAGCGCGCGCTCTTCATCTTCGCGACTCCCAGCGCGTTGTGCGTGCCGAGCGCGCCCACTTTGAGCGTCGGGATCGGGTACTCCAGGTAATCGATCGGGCTCGCGGGACTGGCGAAGTGCAGGATGCCGTCCACGGGACCCGGGACATCGATGAAGGTGCTGACGTCGTGGCGGATGAACTGAAAGCTGCGGTGATGCTCGAGGTGGGCCAGGTTCACCGGCGCCCCGGTGATGAGGTTGTCCATCCCCACCACCGTGTGATCGAGGGCGAGCAGCCGGTCACACAGGTGGGAGCCGAGGAACCCGGCTGCGCCCGTTACGAGGAGGCGCATGCCAAACGGCGGCCGATGCTGTCGTAGGTGAACCCGAGCTTGGCGAGGCGGTCGGGGTCGTACAGGTTGCGGCCGTCGACGATGAGGGGCCGCCGCATCAGCTGCCGCATCCTGGAGAAGTCGGGATTGCGGTACTCGAGCCATTCCGTAACGATGGCCAAGGCGTCGGCGCCCGCGAGCACATCGACGGCGCGCCCGGCGTAGGTCACGCGGTCGCCGAGCCGCTGCCGCGCCGTCTCCAGCGCAGCGGGGTCGTGCACGCGCACGGTGGCACCGGCGGCGAGCAGGGCCTCGACCAGCACCAGCGCGGGGCTCTCGCGTACGTCGTCCGTCTCCGCTTTGAACGCGAGGCCCCACACGCCGACCGCCCGGCCTTTCAGCTTGCCCTCGAAATGCCGCTCGAGCTTCTCGAACAACAGGCGTTTTTGCCGCTCGTTCGCTGCCTCGACCGCAGCGAGAATGTCGAGCGAGACGTGTCGCTCCTGTCCCATTCGAACCAGCGCCTTCACGTCTTTGGGGAAGCACGAGCCACCGTAGCCCGGCCCGGGGAAGAGAAACGCCGGGCCGATGCGCCGGTCGGTACCGATGCCCTTGCGCACGAGGGTGACGTCGGCGCCGACGGCTTCGCACAGACGGGCGACTTGGTTCATGAACGAAATCCGCGTCGCCAGCATCGCGTTCGCCGCGTACTTGGTCATTTCTGCCGACGGCAGGTCCATGAAGATGAGCGGATTGCCGGTGCGGACGAAGGGCGCGTACAGCTCCTCCAGAGCCTTCGCCGACTCGGCCGAGTCGACGCCCAGGATCACGCGGTCCGGCTTCATGAAGTCTTCGACCGCCGCGCCTTCCTTCAGGAATTCGGGATTCGCGCAGACGTTGAACGGCGTCGTGGTATGCTTGGCGACTTCGGTGCGGACCTTCTCGGCCGTCCCCACCGGGACGGTACTCTTGGTGATGATCGTCTTCGGCTGGTTCATGTGCTGGCCGATCGTGCGGGCGACAGCCAGGACGTGCTGCAGGTCGGCGGAGCCGTCCTCGTCGGGCGGCGTCCCCACCGCAATGAACACGACCTCGGAGCGCCCGACCGCATCCCCGACATCGGTCGTAAACGTGAGCCGGCCCTCGCGCTGATTGCGGACGACGAGCGGCTCGAGTCCGGGCTCGTAGATCGGGAGTTTGTTCGCCTTGAGGTTCTTGATCTTGGCCGCATCGACGTCGGCACACACGACGTCATTGCCTGTCTCCGCAAGACAGGCACCCACGACCAGACCTACATATCCGGTGCCGACGACGGCGACCTTCACGCGCGGGGACCTGCCTTGGGCAACACATGCCGCGTATCCACGACGGAGCGCGCGTGCCGCGCGATCAACTGGTAGTCAATCGCGGCGTGATCGGTCACGATGATGACGCAGTCGGCCTGCTTGAGCGTCTCCGCCGTGAGCTGCACCGAATTGAGCGCGATGCCCTCTTCCTTCAGGACCGGCACGTGCGGATCGTGATAGGACACGTCGGCGCCGCGCTGGTGCAGCAACCGGATCACGTCCAGCGCCGGGCTCTCGCGGATGTCGTCGATGTTTTTCTTGTAGGCGACACCCACCAGCACGACGCGACTCGCCCGCACCGCTTTGCCCTGCTCGTTGAGCGCGTCCACGACTTTGCCGACCCAGAACTCCGGCATCTCGGCATTCAGCTCGCCGGCGAGCTCGATGAAGCGGGTCTTGTAGTTGAGCGTCCGCATCTTCCACGCGAGATAGTGCGGATCGAGCGGAATGCAGTGCCCGCCCACGCCGGGGCCGGGTGTGAATTTCATGAACCCGAACGGTTTGGTGGACGCAGCCTCGATCACTTCCCACACATCCACGCCAAGCTTGTCGCACACGATCGCCATTTCGTTCGCGAGCCCGATATTCACGCTGCGGAAGGTGTTCTCGAGAATCTTTACCAGCTCGGCCGCCTCGGGCGACGAGACGGGCACGAGCGTGTCGATCGCCCCCTGGTACAAGGCCATCGCGACCTTCAGGCAGGCAGGCGTAATGCCGCCGATCACCTTGGGCGTGTTGCGGGTGTTGAAGCGCTCATTGCCGGGATCGACGCGCTCCGGCGAGAACGCCAGGAAGAAATCCTCTCCGACCTTGAGGCCCGTGGACTCGAGGGCAGGTAGCATCAACTCCCGCGTCGTGCCGGGATAGGTCGTCGACTCCAGCACCACCAGCTGTCCCTTGCGGAGCGCGCGCTTCACCGACTCGGTGGCAGCGAGCACGTAGCTGACGTCGGGATCTTTGGTCTTGGACAGCGGCGTGGGCACGCTGATCGAGATGACGTCGGGCTCTTTCAGGCGAGTCAGGTCGGCAGTCGCGGAGAATCGCTTGGCCTGTACCGCGTCCGTCACCGTCGCCGCCGGAACATCCTGAATGTGTGATCGGCCCGCATTCAGGGAATCGACGACGCGCGGGTTGACGTCCACGCCGAGCACGCGGTAGCCGGCGCGCACCAGCTCCATCGCAAGCGGGAGTCCGACATAGCCGAGGCCCACCACACTGAAGACGGCGGTGCGGTCCTTCGCCTTCGCGAGCAGCGTATCGACCATAGTGGGGGCGGCGGCAGTCGCAGTCATAGTGTCTCCGGGGTGCCGCCCCGCGCCAGCGAGCGGGAAGCGGCTTCCAACACGCGGACGACGCGCACGCCGTCCTCCGCGCTCGCGCGCGGCGTTTCACGCCCCTGCGCGGCGCGAACAAAATGCGCCAACTCGGCCGCGAGGGGCTCGACGTTCGGGATGCGAGGAATGAAGATATCCCCCTCACGGATCGCCAGGCTCTCGCCGAACGACCCGTACTCGGGCGGGCGGTCCACGCCCTTGTCGTAGATGCGCAATTTTTCGCGTGTCTCCATGTCGTCAAATACCACCATCTTCTTGGCGCCTACCACCGTGAGCTTCCGTTCTTTGTGGGGATCGAGCCACGACATCTGGACGTGCGCAAGCACCCCGCTCGCGAACTCCATCGTGAGAAACACGACGTCCTCGATCGCGGGCTGCAGATAGCTCTTGCCGTGCGCAGCGACGCGCATGGGTTCCTCCCCAAGCAGGTAGAGCGCCACTGACACGTCATGCGGTCCAAAGCTCCATAGGGCGTTTTCGTCCTTCCGCACCTGCCCCAGATTGACCCGTAGCCCATACAGATAGAATACCTTGCCCAACTCGCCATTCTGCACCATCTCGCGCAGCCGCTCGACGGCGGGATGGTAGACCAGGAGGTGACCAGCCAGCACCGGCACCCCCCGCTCGGCTGCCTGCTTGGCTACCGCTTCGGCGTCCCGGACGCTCAGGGCGAACGGCTTCTCGACCAGGACCGGTTTGCCGGCTTCGATCACTTGTTGAGCAACTGCCGCATGTGTGGCAGCGGGGGACGCCACAATGACCGCATCCACCGCCTCCAGCAGCACCGGTATGTCAGCCGTGACGACCGCGCCAGGGTACTGCCGCGACACCCGCTCCCGAACCTTGGCGTCGGGATCGCACACCGCGGCCAGCTCCGCATCCGCCAGTCCGGCGACGGTGCGAACGTGATTGCGTCCCCACGCCCCGGCGCCGACTACGCCAATTCTGAGGCGCTTCACCGATAGAATCCGCGGATCGTCTCGATCACCCGATCGCGCTGCGCCGACGCGAGCTCCGGGTAGATCGGCAGCGATATCGCTTCGCGAGACGCCTGCTCCGCCTGCGGCAGGCTACCGTCCTGGTAACCGAGGTGCGCAAAACAGGGCTGGCGGTGCAGCGGGACCGGATAGTACACCGCGTGACCGATCCCTTCCTTCTTGAGGTGCGCCTGCAGCGCGTCGCGCCGCTCGGCGCGCAGCGTGTACTGATGGAAGATGTGCTCGTTGGCCGGATCCACGATGGGCGTCTTGACCTGCGGGATGTCAGCCAACGCCCTGGTGTAGTAGGCGGCATGCTCCCGCCGTTTGGCGGACCATTGGGCGAGGTGCGGCAGCTTGGCGAGCAGTACGGCGGCCTGCAGCGTGTCGAGGCGGGAGTTGGTGCCGACTTCCTCGTGGTGGTACTGCTTGGCACCGCCGTGCAGCCGCAGCTTCTTGAGCCGGTCGGCGGCCGCGTCGTCCGACGTCACCATCAGGCCGCCGTCGCCCCACGCGCCGAGATTCTTGCTCGGAAAGAACGAATAGGCCGTCACCCACCCTAACTCGCCCGCCATCCGCCACTCGCCGTCCATCTTGCGGCGTGCACCAATCGCTTGAGCGGCGTCTTCGATCACCTTCAGGCCCTTGGCCCTCGCGATCGTCATCAGCTCGAGCATGTCCACCATTTGGCCGTAGAGATGCACGGGGATGATCGCCCGAGTCCGCGGTGTAATCGCGCGCTTCACGGCCGCAGGATCGATGTTGAACGTATCGGGCTGAATGTCCACGAAAACCGGCGTGCCGCCGGCGTTATGAATCGTCCCGGCCGTCGCGAAGAAGGTGAATGGCGTCGTGATGACTTCGTCGCCCGGCTTCAGATTCAGCGCCTTGAGGGGCAACAGCAGCGCGTCGGTGCCGCTTGCGCAGCCGATCCCGTGCTTGGCGTGCGACAGCCGGGCGACTGCCGTCTCGAGCTCCGGCACCGCCGGACCCATGATGAACTGTTGCGTCTCGACGACCTTCATCATCGCTGCGAGCACGTCGTCTTTGATAGAGCGGTACTGCGCGACCAGGTCGAGCATCGGGACGTTCATGACGCACGCACCTTGGAAGGCTTGGTCTGGCGCAGCGCGCCTCCCGATTCCTGATAGCTGGCGCCGCAGACCGCGCACGTCGCGCTGCCGCCGGCGGGATGCAGCCGCTCACCGCACTGGCACATCCACCCCACGCGGCGGGCCGGCACGCCGACCATCAAGCCGTACGCGGGCACGTCGGAGGTGACGACGGCGCCGGCCCCGATGAACGCGTACTCCCCCAGCGTGACGCCGCAGATGATCGTCGTGTTGGCCCCGATCGAGCCGCCGCGCTTCACGAGCGTGCGCCGGTATTCGTTCTTGCGCGACACGTGGCTGCGCGGGTTCATGACGTTGGTGAACACGCAGGAGGGCCCGCAGAAGACGTCGTCTTCCAGCTCGACGCCCTCATAGATCGAGACGTTGTTCTGGATCTTGACGTTGTTACCGATTTTCGTGCCGGGCATCACGACGACGTTCTGGCCGAGGTTGCAGCGCTCGCCGATCACGGCGCCGGGCATCACGTGCGAAAAGTGCCAGATCTTGGTGCCGTTGCCGATCACCGCTCCGTCATCGACATAGCTGGACTCGTGCGCGAAATAGCCGGGGGCCATCTAGACTCCGATGACCTTGCACTCGAGCTCCAACGTCACGCCCGTTTTCTTCGCCACCGTCTTCCGCACGTGTTCGATCACCTTGAGGACGTCGCTCGCCGTCGCGGTGCCCTTGTTGATGATGTAGTTGGCGTGCAGCGTGGAGACCTGCGCGCCGCCGATCGTGAAGCCCTTGAGGCCGCACTCGTCGATCAACATCCCGGCGGTCTTGTTGCCGCCGGGGGGATTCGTGAAGGTCGAGCCGCAGCACGGCTGATCGAACGGCGTGCCGGCCTTGCGCCAGCGGAGCAACTTCCCTTGCAGCTCCTTGAGCTTGGCCGGCGATTCTTCGCCCAGCACCAGCTTCGCCTCGAGGACGATGCCTTCGAGGTTGCTGGAGCGGTACTTGAACGAGATCTGTTTGCGGGAGAGCTGCTTCACTTTGCCGCGTGGGTCCATCACGGTGACTTCCGTGACCACCTCCGAGAACTCGGCCCCGTGGCAGCCGGCGTTCATGAAGATCCCGCCGCCCACCGTTCCGGGAACGCCGATAAAGCGCTCCACACCCGCGAAGCCGGCCTCGGCGGTGCGCCGCGCCAGGATCGGCGTCGGCATTCCGCCGCCGACGATCGCCGTCGCGCCCTTCATCTCGAACCGATCGAGCCCCTTCCCCAGACGGATCACGACACCCGGGAAGCCGCCGTCTTTGACGAGCACGTTCGATCCAAGCCCGAGCACGACCCAGGGCAGCCCGCGGTCTTGCGCGAGCTCCAACGCGCGCACCACGTCCTCGCTGTCGGCGGGCATCGCGAGGTACCGCGCGGGCCCGCCGATCCGCCACGTGTTATAGCGCGCCAGCGGCTCGTCCTCGAGCAGCTTGCCGCGGAATTTGATTTTTGGCGTTGGCGGGGGCGGAGGCGCGGCCTTCGCGACCTTCGCCCCTTTGACGGGCTTGGCTACGCGTTTGCCGTCGCTATCTGCCCGCCGCTCGCTGCCTTTTCGCCGTTCGCTCTTTCGTGCCATTCCTGTAAGCTCCTAACGCTCCCGGTGCGACTGCGGAGCGCAATGATCGCATCGCACGCGGCACTCGCCGCGGACATGGTCGTCGTATACGGCACCCGGTGCACCAGCGCGGCGCGCCGGATGGCGTAGTCATCCACCTGCGTGAACTTCCCCAGCGGTGTGTTGATCAACAGCTGGACTTCGCCCGACACGATCAGATCGATCGCGTTCGGGCGTCCCTCATGCACCTTCAGTACGCGCTCGGCCGGTACCCCGCGGCCGCGCAGATACCGCTCCGTGCCTTCCGTCGCCAGGATCCGAAATCCCAGCTCATGGAAACGTCGAGCAATGGGCAGAACGGTCGGCTTGTCGTGGTCGTTGACCGTGACGAAGATCGTCCCCTCCAGGGGCAGGCTACCCTCCGCCGCGATCTGCGCCTTGGCGAACGCCATCCCGAAGCTGTCCGCGAGGCCCATCGCCTCCCCGGTGGACCGCATTTCCGGCCCCAACACTGTATCCACGCCGGGCAGCTTGGTGAAGGGGAAGACCGCCTCTTTCACCGCCACCCCGGCGACGGGAAGCTCATCGGGAAGGCCCAAATCGTCCAGTGTCCTCCCGACGATGACCGCCGCTGCAAGCTTTGCGAGGGGGACCCCTGTGGCCTTGCTCACGAACGGCACGGTCCGGGAGGCCCGCGGATTGACCTCCAGGACGTAGACGACGCCGTTCTTGATGGCGTATTGGACGTTGAGCAGCCCCACCACGCCCAGCGCCTTGGCGAATGCCTGGGTGTAGCGCCGCATCTCCTCCACCTGCCGGTCGCCGATCAAGTACGGCGGCAGCACGCAGGCGGAATCGCCGGAATGCACGCCCGCGTCCTCGATGTGCTGCATCACCCCGCCGATCACGCAGCGCGTGCCGTCGGCAATCGCATCCACGTCCGCCTCGAACGCGTCCTCCAGGAAGCGGTCGATCAGGACCGGGTGTTCCGGCGCGACGCGCGCGGCCTTGACGAAGTAGTCGCGCAGCGAGGCGTCATCGTACACGATCTCCATCGCGCGGCCGCCGAGCACATAGGACGGCCGCACCAGGACCGGGTAGCCGATCCGCTGGGCGATGCCGACGGCCTCATCGACCGAGCGGGCAATCCCGTTGGGCGGTTGCGTGATGCCCAGTTTGTCGGCCAGCTCTTCGAAGCGCTCGCGGTCCTCGGCGATGTCGATCGCGTCGGGCGAGGTGCCCAGTATCGGAACGCCGGCCGCCTCGAGCGGCTTCGTGAGCTGCAGCGGTGTCTGGCCGCCGAACTGGACGACGACGCCCTTGGGCCGCTCCCAGCGCGTGATCTCGAGGACGTCTTCGAACGTGAGCGGCTCGAAGTACAGCTTGTCCGAGATGTCGAAGTCGGTGGACACCGTCTCGGGGTTCGAGTTGATCATGATCGTCTTGAACCCGAGCTCGCGGAACGCGAGGCCGGCGCGCACACAACAGTAGTCGAATTCGACACCCTGTCCGATGCGGTTCGGACCGCTGCCGAGAATCACGATGCCCTGCTCACCGAACGGCTCGGACTCGTTCTCTTGGTCGTATGACGAATAGAGATAGGGCGTGGACGACGGAAACTCGCCGGCGCAGGTGTCCACCGTCTTGTAGACCGGGTGGATGCCGAGATTCCAGCGCTGCTCGCGGATCGCCGACTCGGTCGTGTTGCGCAGCGTGGCGAGCTGCCGGTCGGAGAATCCCAGACGCTTCATGCGCGTGAGTTCGGCCGCGCCTACGACCGAGAGCCCGCCGAACCAGCGCTCCGCTTCGACCAGCTCCTCGAGTTGATAGAGGAACCACGGATCGATGCCGGAGGCCTGCGCGATCTCGTCCACGGTAAGGCCGGCGAGCAACGCCCGTTTGATCTGCACGATGCGCTCGGGCGTCGCCGTCCGGAGCGCGACACGCAAGTCCTCGGGCGCCGTGCTGGTGAGCCGATCGTCCCCGGGTGTCGCGCCGAGCACCCAACCGGGCCGCCCGATTTCGAGCGCGCGCAGCCCTTTCTGGAACGCCTCCTTGAACGTGCGACCGATCGCCATCGCTTCGCCGACGGACTTCATCTGTGTGGTGAGACGGAAGTCCGCCGTGGGGAATTTCTCGAACGCGAAGCGCGGCATCTTCACCACGACATAGTCGAGCACCGGCTCGAACGACGCGGGCGTGGTTTTGGTGATATCGTTGGGCAGCTCGTCCAGCGTGTAGCCGACGGCGAGCTTCGTGCCGATGCGCGCGATCGGGAAACCGGTCGCCTTGGACGCCAGGGCCGAGGAGCGCGACACGCGCGGGTTCATCTCGATCACCAGCATTTCGCCGTCGGCCGGGTTGACGGCGAACTGGATGTTGCAGCCGCCCGCCTCGACGCCGATCTCGCGGATGATCGCGATCGCCGCGTCGCGCATGCGCTGGTACTCGCGGTCGGTGAGCGTCATCGCCGGCGCGACGGTGATCGAGTCACCGGTGTGCACACCCATCGGATCGAGGTTTTCGATCGAGCACACTATCACGACGTTGTCGCGCCGGTCGCGCATCACTTCGAGCTCGAACTCTTTCCAACCCAGGACGCTGCGCTCGATCAGCGTGGAGTGCACGGGCGACAGCTCGAGCGCCCGCTCGACCATCTCCTCGAACTCGGCACGATTGTAGGCGACTCCGCCGCCGGTCCCGCCGAGCGTGTAGGACGGCCGAATGATCGCCGGATAGCCGACGTCAAGGGCCGCCTCGAGCGCCGCGGCCACCGAGATGACGGTGTGCCCGGCCGGTGTCGCGAGACCGATGCGCCGCATCGCGGCGCCGAACTCCGCACGATCTTCGGCCATCTTGATGGCGCGGGCGTTGGCGCCGATCAGCTCGACATTGTGCTTTTTCAACGTCCCGTCGTTGGCGAGCGCCATGGCGACATTGAGGGCGGTCTGGCCGCCCATCGTGGGCAGCAGCGCGTCCGGCTTCTCGCGCTCGATGACCTTGCGGACCCAGTCGGGCGTAACGGGCTCGATGTAGGTGCGATCGGCGAGCTCGGGATCCGTCATGATCGTGGCGGGATTCGAGTTCACGAGAACGACGAAATAGCCCTCTTCCTTGAGCGCCTTGATCGCCTGCGTGCCCGAATAATCGAACTCCGCCCCCTGGCCGATGACGATCGGCCCCGATCCGAGCAGCAGAATGCGGTGCAGGTCAGTTCTTTTGGGCATCGAGCACATCCCGCAGGATATCGTCGAGGGAGCGGCCGGGTCGCCAACCGGTCGCCGCGCGCAGCTTGGCCGCGTCACCCACCAGGTAGGGCCGCGCTTCGCGGCGCACCTGGCTGCCATCGACTTCCCGTTTCGGCGTGATGCCAAGCATTTGCTCCAGCCGCGTATGAATCTCCTCCAGCGTGACGGGACGGCCTGAGGCGATGTTGTACACCTCCCCGGGCGTGCCGCGCTGCAGGAGCAGCGCATAGGCGTCGGCCACATCGTCCACATGCAGGAAGTCACGCACTGCCGTCAAGTCGCCCACCGGAACCGCAGCCCAGCCATTGCGCTTCACCTCGCGGAGCATCTTGCACCGCGCCGGAATCCAGAAACTGTCGTCCTGCCCCGCGCCAGAGGCGGGAAACGGCCTCGCGATGATCACCTTCAACCCGCCGCAACGCGCTGCCTGCCCCGCGGCGAGCTCGGCGCCGAGCTTGCTCGCGCTATAGGGAGTAGATGGCTGAACGCAGTCCGCCTCCTTAATAGGACGCTGCTGCCACGCGTAGACATCGGCCGTCGATGCCAGCAGAAAGAGCGGCGGTGTCGACCAGCGCGCCGCGGCACCGGCCAGCGCGGCCGTCAGCTTCCCCGTCCCCTCGGCGTTGACCGACCACGCCATCGCCGGGTCGCGGTCGGCCGCCCGGCTCAGCGCAATCGCCGCAAGATGAATCACGGCGTCGACGGGCTCGGCAACGCAGGCACGCACGGAGACGTCGTTCGCGAGGTCGAGTGACACGGTCGTGAGGTTCGGGGCGCCGGGACTCCCTGAGGCGCCCGGTCCGACGGCCGCGATGACGCTATCGCCCTCGGCGAGCAGCCGCCGCACGACGGTTCTGCCCACGAACCCGTTGGCGCCGGTCACGAGCACCTTCATCCCAGCCGCTCCATATCGGCGTCGACCATCATCGTCACGAGCTGCTCGAAGCTGACCTGGGGCACCCAGCCGAGGTCCTTTTTCGCACGGCTCGCGTCGGCGAGCAGCGTGTCCACTTCCGCCGGACGCACGAACCGAGGATCGAGCTTGACGTACTTCTTCCAGTCGAGTCCCACGTGGCCGAATGCGGCCGCGCAGAGGTCCCGTACCGTATGCATCTTCCCCGTCCCCACCACGTAGTCTTGCGGCTCGGGTTGTTGCAGCATGCGCCACATCGCCTCGACGTAGTCCCCCGCGAACCCCCAGTCGCGCCCGGAATCGAGATTGCCGAGGCGCAGCTCGGTGGTCTTCCCGAGCTTGATGCGGGCGACGGCGTCGCTCACTTTGCGCGTCACGAACTCAAGACCGCGACGCGGCGACTCATGGTTGAACAGAATGCCGCTGACCGCGTACATGCCGTACGACTCACGGTAGTTCACCGTGATCCAGTGTCCGTAGACTTTCGCGACGCCGTAGGGCGAGCGCGGATAGAACGGCGTCGACTCCCGCTGCGGCGTCTCCACCGCCTTGCCGAACATCTCCGACGAGCTGGCCTGATAGACGCGCGCCTGCGGGTGCGCCAGGCGGATCGCCTCGAGCAAGCGTGTCACGCCGAGCGCGGTGAATTCGCCGGTGAGCACCGGCTGGTTCCACGACGTCGGGACGAAGCTCTGGGCCGCGAGGTTGTACACTTCCTCAGGCCTGGCATCGCGGATCACGGTCGTCAGCGAATGCTGGTCCAGCAGGTCCGCTGCGACGATGTGCACGCGGTCCAGGAGGTGCCCGATGCGCTCGTAGGAATCGTGGGAGGTGCGCCGCACTACCCCGATGACTTCGTAGCCCTTCTCGAGCAGCAGCTCGGCGAGGTAGGACCCGTCCTGGCCGGTGACGCCGGTGATCACCGCCGTCTTGCGCGCGGTGCGGGCGCCGCGGGGTTGCCGCTCCCCGGTGTCCCGTTTAGGTTTAGCCCTCTTTGCGGCGTCCTTAGAACTCATTGTCGTCGGATCGAACTATGGCTCGAGTGTGTGAGATTTGTGGCAAGCGTCCCATCACGGGACACAACATCAGCCACGCGAACAACAAGACGCCCCGGCGCTGGTATCCGAACCTCCAGCGCGTCCGCGCCGTGGTGAACGGCACCGTGCGCCGGATGCGCGTCTGCACGCAATGCATCAAATCGAATAGAGTCGCCAAGGCTTCGTAAAAAGGGGACCCGTCGGGTCCCCTTGTGATTCGTTGGTCTCGCCGCTCTCCTTCTCCGTCTCATTCACTCAACAGTTCGATGCGGGCCACGTCGGCGCCGTCGCCCACGCGATGGCCGAGCTTCACGATCCGCGTGTAGCCGCCCGGCCGCGCGGCAAACCGCTTGCCGATTTCGGCGAACAGCTTGGTCGTGACGGCCTTGTCCTTGATGCGGCGCTCCACCTGACGGCGCGCGTGCAGATCGCCGCGGCGCGCGAGCGTGATGAGCCGCTCCGCAAAGGGACGCAGCTCCTTCGCCTTCGCCTCGGTGGTCTGGATTCCGCCGTGCTGAAAGAGGCTGGTCGCCATGTTGTTCAGCGTCGCCTTTTTGTGGCTCGACGTGCGCGAAAGCTGGCGGCCCTTGGCGCGGTGACGCATTACTCTTCCTCGGTCCCCGTGAGCTGCGCCTGCGGCGCGCTGCCGGGATCGAGAATGCGGATTTCGCCGCCGGGCGTCTCCTCGAGCTGCATCCCGAAGTTCAAGCCCTCGCGACGCAGCAACTCGGCGATTTCTCCGAGCGCTTTCTCGCCGACGTTCTTGACCTTCAGGAGATCGTCTTCCTTGTAGCGGACGAGATCGCCCAGGGTCCGGATGTTCGAGTTCTTGAGCGAGTTCACCGACCGCACCGACAAGCCGGCGTCGTCGATGGCGCGGCTCAGCACGTCACGTAGCCGGCCGCCTTCGCTCCCACCGTTGCCCGCCCCCCCGGGTTCCCCCGGGACGATCGGCACCTTGCCGAAGTCGACGAAGAAGCGGAAATGCTCCTGCGCGAGCGCCGCGGCATACGCCACGGCGTCCTCGGGAGAAATTGTGCCGTTCGTCTCGACGGTCAGCGTGAGCCGGTCGTAGTCGGTGCGCTGGCCAACGCGCGTCTCCGCCACGGTGAAGTTCGCGCGACGCACAGGATTATAAATCGAGTCGATACGCACCACGTCAACGGCGAGGGTGCGATCCACGGGGTGCTGCTCGGCTTCCACGTAGCCGCGCCCCTTGTTCACGTATAGCTCGCCCACGATATCGCGGTCGTCCTGTACCGTGAACAGCAGCTGCTCGGGGTTCTGAATCGTGACGGCGCCGTGCGCCTCGAGGTCGCGCGCGTACACCGGACCCGCCTTCTCGACTTTGAAGCGGAGCACGGCCTCGTCCACTTCGGGCGCGAGCACGAGCGTCAGCTGCTTCAGGCGCTGGATGATCTGATGGACGTCTTCCACGACGCCCGAAATCGTCTGGTGCTCGTGCACGACGCCGTCGATGCGGAACGCCCAGACCGCGGCGCCACGCAGCGACGAGAGCAACAGCCGGCGCAGCGAATTGCCCAACGTGTAGCCGTAGCCCCGCTCCAGCGGCTGGAGCCGGAACTCGGCGGAATTCGGGTTGTCCTCGCGCTTGGTCATCTCGACCAGGTGCGGGCGGACCAACCCCGTCAAATCAAGAGTCGTAATCACTTGGAATAGAGCTCGACGATTAACTGTTCTTGTGCCGCGAGCGGGATGGCGTCGCGGGTTGGCCGCTCGGTCACCTTGCCCAGCACTTTGTCAGTGTCCACCTGGATCCACGAAACCGGTTGTCCGCGCCCAAACTGCTCGAGCGCGAGCTTCACCTGCACGAGCTCACGGCTCGCATCAGCGACCTTTACTTCGTCCCCGATCAGCACGCGGTAGGAGGGAATGTCCACCGTGCGGCCGTTGACGAGGATGTGGCGATGCCGGACGAGCTGCCGCGCCTGCTTACGCGAGGTCGCAAAGCCCATGCGGTACACCAGATTGTCCAGCCGGCTCTCGAGGGCCACGAGCAGTGCTTCGCCCGTCACACCTGGCTCCTTGATCGCCCGCTCGAAGAGGTTGCGGAACTGGCGCTCGGACAGGCCGTAGATCCGCTTCACCTTCTGCTTCTCACGGAGCTGCTTGGCGTACTCGGACGCCTTGCGGCGCCGTCCGGTCGACTGGCCATGCTGCCCGGGCGCGTACGCACGGCGCTCGACGGCGCACTTCTCCGTGAGGCAGCGCGTGCCCTTGAGGAACAGCTTCGTACCCTCGCGCCGGCACAACCTGCAAACGGGACCCGTGTAGCGTGACATGCGTCAAACCCGCCGTTTCTTGGGCGGCCGGCACCCGTTGTGCGGAATCGGCGTCACGTCGCGGATCGAGCGGATCTGTAGCCCCGCGGAGGCGAGCGCCTGAATGGCGGACTCGCGGCCGGAGCCGGGACCCTGCACGCGCACGTGCACGCGCTTCACGCCGAGGTTCAACGCTTCACGCGCCGCCTGCTCGGCCGCGACGGTCGCGGCGAAGGGCGTCGATTTCTTGGAGCCCTTGAACCCGGCTTTGCCGGACGAGCCCCAGGTGATCGCATTGCCCTGCAGATCGGTGATCGTGATGAGCGTGTTGTTGAACGTCGCGGTGACATGCGCCACGCCCTCGGCCTCGACGATCTTCTTGGTGCGCTTCGCGCCACTTGCCGCACGAGCTGGCGCGGGTTTGGCGTCCGGCTTTGCCTCTGGCTTTGCGTCTGGTTTTGCTTCTGGTTTTGCGTCGGCCATGTGCCTCTACTTTTTCAGCACGGGCTTCTTCTTGCCCGCGATGGCGCGCCGCGGTCCCTTCTTGGTGCGCGCGTTGGTGTGCGTGCGCTGGCCGCGCACCGGCAGATTCTTGCGATGACGAGCGCCGCGATAGGTTCCGATGTCCATCAAGCGCTTGATGTTCATCGCGATTTCCGTCCGGAGCGCGCCTTCTACCTTGTAATCCCGTTCGATCACCTGGCGCAGCCGTGCGACTTCGGCGTCCCGCAGGTCGCGCACGCGCGCGTCCGGGCTAATGCCCGTCTCTGCGAGAATCTTGACCGAGTTGCTGGGACCGATGCCGAAGATGTACGGAAGTGCGTACTGGATCTTTTTGTCGCGCGGCAAATCCACGCCTGCAATACGAGCCATGCGTCTCCTTAACCCTGCCGCTGTTTATGCTTGGGGTTGCGCTTGCAGATCACGCGAATCACGCCCCGCCGCGTCACGACTTTGCAGTGCTCGCAGATGGGGCGCACGCTCG
>Ga0137394_10001908_pt1 | contig 15307 bp, 9 predicted proteins | sample czobulk116metaG_FD_108278 | JGI IMG/M metagenome (GOLD analysis project Ga0137394, IMG submission 108278) | Vadose zone soil microbial communities from Angelo Coast Range Reserve, California, USA - czobulk1.16 metaG | ecosystem: Environmental > Terrestrial > Soil > Vadose zone | place: USA...
ATCAAAGTCACACCCGGGCTAGTGGGAGGAAGCGCCGTGATCGCCGTCGAAGACGTGCACAAGTACTACGATCTCGGGGAAACGCGAGTGCACGCCCTACGAGGCGTGGGTGTCGAGATCCGGCGCGGCGAGTTTGTCGCGATCATGGGGGCGAGCGGAAGCGGCAAGTCGACGTTCATGAACATGCTGGGGTGCCTAGACCGTCCGAGCTCGGGCCGCTACTTGCTCGAAGGAATCGACGTCTCACAGCACGACAAAAAAGCCCTGGCCCTGATCCGCAATCAGAAGATTGGATTTGTTTTTCAGGGATTTAATCTCCTGGCTCGGACGACAGCCCTTGAAAATACAGAACTCCCTACCCTGTACACCAAGATCGACAAGGCGGAGCGCGGTAAGCGGGCTGCGGAAGCACTCGCGATGGTCGGTTTGGCCGACCGGGCGCAGCATTTCCCGTCGCAAATGTCGGGCGGCCAGCAACAACGCGTCGCGGTTGCGAGGGCTTTGGTGAACCGTCCGTCGATTCTGCTGGCTGATGAGCCCACAGGAAATCTCGACAGCCGTACGTCAGTCGAAATCATGGAGATTTTTCAGGGCCTGAATGACAAGGGATTGACGATTGTTCTAGTGACGCACGAACAGGACATCGCCCAGTTCGCCAAGCGCGTACTCGTGTTCCGCGACGGGAAAATCCGGAAAGACGATCCGGTGGCTAGCAGGCCGCGGGCCAGCGAAGTCTTGAAGGGACTGCCGACACTCGAGGACTGAAATGGGCTCTGCGTGGGGGCGCAGGGACACATGGAAAATGCACGCAAGCACCGGCGCCGCATTTTTTCCGCTGTTGGCTGATTCGTTGAAGGTTTTCTCTCCCGACCCCCAAGGACGATCCGTTCTGTCTCTGCAGCGAAGAAGGAAATGCAGATTTCATTGTCACCCTAAACCCCAAGGACTTTCCGCAAGAACGGCTCAGGGCAAAGGTGATTTCACCCGAAGCCATGGCGTAGCAATCGTCGCCGCCGCTCCCTGATGAACACATCGGTGCGATTCAGAACTGGACGATTAAGGCGACAGATTGAGAAACGTTGCGAAGCGCGGGCTGGGCCAAGTGCGTGATCACGGGATTTGCATCTTCGAAGATTGATGGGACCAGAAATGCACAGGGTCCCCTGAATTTTCCCCATACTTGCCAGATGGCGAGCGCTCAACTTGCTGCCGTTCAACAGTTTCTGAATAGCACGCCTGCCTCCCGTGTTTTTGCAAATTCGTCATGCGGCGAATTCTCAGAAACTAAACGATTTGCGAGTCTAACCTCCTGTCCGGGGGATTTCCACAGTGAGGTTTTCAGCGAAGAGAGCATTAAGTAAGCTAGGGAAAATACGGGAGATGTTTTGGTCGGGGCGTCCGGATTTGAACCGGAGGCCTCCTGCGTCCAAGGCAAGAGCAGAAACGCTAAGTAGTTAGTTCGTCCGGCATTTTCCTATGTCTTGCATCACGGCCTTGCACGGTATTCGTCAGTGTTTGTTCCCAAGTTTTGAGGTGACTCCCTAAACTGGCACAAGAACTTTGGGCACACTCGCGGTGCCCTCAGGCACTACCCATAACCCGTTTCGGGATAACTTCGGGCTTGCCGAGTACTCGGGAGTTGATGCGATATTTGTAAACACCAGCGCGTCGGTACCAATCCGGAGGCATTAGTTCCGAGTTGCCCGTTTGAACCGCCCACAATCGCGGATTTAGATCCTGCCCAATCTCCTCCTAACGCGGTCGTTTCTCCTTGACCGTCTAGGAGGATGGGCGTAGACTCCTAGTTTATCTAGGAGAACTCCATCCGTGGGGAAACAACTCGATCTTTTGCAAGGCACTCTGGATATGTTGATTCTCAAAGCTGTTTCCCTAGGACCTTTGCACGGCTATGGCATCCTTCTCCGCATCCAGCAGATTTCGAAAGACTGCCTGGAAATTCAGCAGGGTTCACTTTACCCGGCGCTGTACCGCCTGGAACATCAGGGTTGGATCGCGAGCGAATGGGGCGAGTCTGAAAATAGACGCAAGGCCAAGTACTACCGGCTAACTGCCGCTGGAAGGCGTCGCTTGCAGACGGAAGCCGAAAAGTGGAACCGCATGGCGGACGTCATGGCGGCGATACTTCAGACCAAAGCGGAACAAATATGACCGTCTGGAATCAGCTGCGTTCTTGGCTGAACGCCACTCTCGGGCGCTCTCGCATGGAAAACGAAATGGATGCGGAGCTGCGTTTCCATATCGAAAGCTTCGCGGAGGACCTTGTCCGCGGCGGTATGGCTCGCCAGGAAGCGATGCGGCGAGCCCGTCTGGAATTCGGCGGAATCGACCGCACCAAAGAAGAATGCCGCGAAGCACGCGGCGTCAACGTCTTCGACTCTCTCCTGCAGGATTTGCGTCACACCTTCAGAACGCTGCGCAGGAATCCCGGATTTACTTTTATAGTTGTGCTGACTCTTGCGCTCGGCATCGGCGCTAACACCGCCATTTTTAGCGTTGTGAATTCTTTAGCTCTGCGTCCCCTTCCTGTAAGAGACCCTTCCCGCCTTGTTGTCGTTGCTCAACAGACGCAGGACAGCAGTTTCCTGGGATTTCTTTCTTATGCTGATTTGCTCGATTATCGTGCGAGCTCGGACGCCTTCTCGGAGATGGCCGGTTTCACCATAGATTTTGCAGGATTGAGCACCGGTGCGAGGGCACGTCGCATTGCCGTTGGCTACGTCACGGGGAATTACTTCAGCATGCTCGGCGTGCAAGCGTACATGGGACGTCTCATCCTCCCGACGGAAGGACAGCATTTAGGCGCCGACCCAGTCGTCGTTCTCGGATATACCCTTTGGCAAACCGAATTCGCCGGCGCTCCGGACATCGTTGGCAAGAATGTCAAGTTAAACGGCCGGCGTTTCACTGTGATCGGTGTTGCAGACAAGAGTTTTCGCGGCACCGTTTCCATCCTGGAACTCGATGCATACGTTCCTCTGAGTATGGTTTCGCTTGATCCCCGTTTGGAGAACTTGTTGGCGAAACGAGACGCACGAGAACTCCAGGTGCTCGCGTACCCAAAGCCAAATGTAAGTCTGGAGCGGGCGGAGGCCTCTCTCAACCTAGTCGAGGCCCAGCTCGAAAAGGAGTACCCGGAGACCAATCATGCGGTCAAGATGCGAGTCATTCACGAACGTTTGGCTAGGCCCACACCGAGCGTTTCCACCCACCTTCCCCTTGTCATTTCCTTGTTCCTCATGCTGGCGGGGCTCGTATTGCTGGTCGCCTGCGTGAACGTCGCCAATCTTGTTCTGGTTCGAGCGACCTTGCGCCAAAAAGAAATCGCTGTTCGCACATCGCTTGGGGCCGCGCCACTGCGGATCGCATGCCAGTTGGTGACCGAAAGTGTGGTGCTGGCGTTTCTCGGGGGCGTTGTCGGCACTTTCTTCGGATTCGCGGCCAGTCGCCTGCTCGCCGCCGTTCGTTTGCCGGGCGACCTTCCCGCTCGTTTTGACTTTCCGCTCGACTGGCGAGTCTTCACCTTCGCCTTTCTCATCGCTTTGATGACCGGAGTCCTGACCGGCCTTACGCCCATTTTCCGCGCACTGAGGACCAACCTTTCTGATACCCTGCGCGAAGGCGGCAGATCGCTTTCGGGTGGAACGGAGCGGCACCGCATTCGCAACGTCCTAGTCGTTGCTCAAGTTTGCTTATCATTCGTTCTCCTGATTACCGCTGGTCTCTTTGTGCGCAGCCTGGGCAGAGCGCAAAGCTCATATCTAGGTTTCGATCCCAACAATGTATTGAATCTCAGCATGGACCCGAGCCAGTCGGGCTATGACATGACGCGGACGAAATCCTTCTATAAAGATTTAGAAGATCGCGTCCGCGCACTGCCCGGTGTCGAATCCGCAAGCCTAGCCCTTTCTGTACCCCTTGGCGATTCTAATCAGGGAACGAAAATCTACCGCGATACATCGTCTCGCCCTGAAGAACTTCTCCAGGCCTTTTACAATGCAGTGGAACCCACTTATTTTCAGACCATGAGAATTCCCCTTGCTCGGGGAAGAACCTTTACACTCGCCGATGACGAGGCTACTCCGCGCGTCGCCATGGTCAATGAAACGGTCGCCAGCCGCCTCTGGCCCGGCGAAGATCCCATCGGCAAGCAGTTCAGTTTCAAGGGACCGCAAGGTCCGTATGTTGAAGTAGTTGGCGTTACTCGCAATGGTAAATACGTTTTCATCGGGGAAGACCCGCAGAATTTCTTCTATGTACCCGCCAGCCAGAATTTCACTTCAGCAAGAACCTTGCAGATTCGAACCAGCGTGCTTCCGGTGGCAATGAGAAGGAATGTAGAGCAGCAGATTCACGCGCTCGACCCGGATTTACCGATCTATGCCGTACAAACCATGGAGCACTCTCTCGGCGGCGCCAATGGCTTCTTCCTCATTCGCATGGGCGCTTTATTCGCGCTAATTCTTGGCCTGCTCGGCTTGACCCTGGCCATCGTGGGAGTCTACGGCGTAGTTTCCTACGCGGCCAGTCAGCGCACTCATGAGATCGGCATCCGCATGGCCTTGGGCGCAGAACCACGTGCTATCCTCCGCATGACTTTGGGCTCGGGAGTCTTTCTTTTGTTGGTTGGAGTTTCCATCGGATGCGTACTGGCGATCGCTGTCGGCTGGACCATGAAGAGTCTTTTGTTCGGCATCCACCCCACTGACCCGCTGACTTTCGCCACGGTTGGATTCTTGCTTGGTTCCACCGCCATCTTGGCCTGCTACATCCCAGCTCGCCGCGCCATGCGCGTCGACCCCATGGTCGCGCTTAGATACGAATGAGGGCTTTTTGTTGAACAAGATTATGGAAGGTAATCACTCGGCCGGGGAGAATCCAGATGGGCTTCGTGCGGATCAGTACTGGGAGTCGGCTTGTAGGAAGTGATCTCCACAGCTGCCGCCGATTCTGGAGGACTACGGGCTAATCGGAATTTATTGTGGACCAGAACTCCGGTTCTTGAAATTGCGAGCCGGGGCGAGTGCGGTGACCGAGCCGGCGTGTACCGATTATTGAGTGCTGACGCAAGTCGAAGGACGGCGGCCGTCGGGTTATGAGCCGGATAAAACACTAGCCCGTCTTTGCTTCTCAATGACTTACGTACATCTTGACCCGCCTAGTTCACGAGCGTTCTTCGGTAGTTTGTTCCCAATTTGTTCTCGATTTGCTCCCAGTTCATTGAACTGGTAGGCCAAGACGCGCCAATTCGTAAGCCTTGCGAAGGAGTTCCGCCGGCACGGATTCGGGAAGCCACGTGGAGTAGGGTCCGCGCGTCGCGAAATAGCTGATCGAGAGCCTGCTGTGAGATCGGGGAATTGATGGCAGCAAAGTTCGATGGTTCAGCTTGATTGCTCATTTTGGTTCTCTCCTTTTAGGCGCGTTCAGCGCGAGCGTCGCGCGTCCAGACTGAACGGTCCTGCACCGAACTGAGAAATCAGCAGGGCCCCGCCGAGCATGGAAACGTTCTTCATGAACAGAATCATTTGGATCTGCGCCATCATGGGATCGCTTACAGTCCAGAACTTGTGCAACATCAAGGTGACCGGAATCAGGAACAGCACGATGAGCCAGGCGCCAAGTTTTGCCCGGTAGCCCAGCAAAATGCTGAGGCCGCCGGCGATGGCCACCACACCAGAAAGCGGAACCGCGATCGAGGCCAGAGGCACGCCTTGAGAAGCCGAAAAGGCGATGGTTTGCTTGGTGAAGTGATTGGGGGCAGCCACCAGGAAAATCAGCGCGAAGAAAAACCGTCCCAAAACGACCACTGCAACCTGCCAAAAGCTTCTCGCTTCCACATCTTTGGAAATTGCGATCGAATTCGTTGCCATATACTTCCTCCTTTTGTTTTTTGAATCTGTTTACGAGCAACCGCGCAAACTAAGTTTGTCTGCACCGGCTGAAATCGATGTCCTTTCGTTTCTCAATCGCCCTACCGTCTCTCTCTCGTGTCTATTGACGCAAAGCCTATTGATATAGATACAGTCTTGTGGACATTGGTTATATAAAGAGGGCACAATAGTTTCGTCATAGACAAGACCTCGCGAGACCCGGTTCACTGTTGGCTGGTATTGGGGAAGGCCTTTCGGGCGGCCGCGAAATATCTTTATGCGGGACTTGAGGAGACGGGAATCGACGATACCGACTTCCGGATACTTGAAGCACTCCTCAACAAAGGGCCTTTGCCGGTGAATACTATCGGCCCAAAGGTGTTCCTTACGCCCGGCTCGATCAGTGTGGCCATCGACCGCCTGCTGGATAGAGGCCTGGTAAGCCGGGTCGAGAGTCCTGAGGATCGGCGCGTCCGGATCGTATCGCTCACCCCAAAAGGCAAAGATTTGATCACGCCGATTTTTCGCAAACACGAAGCCGAAACTAAGAAAGTCTTTGCCGACGCGAGCCCGAAAGAGTTGCGAAGTTTTGAAACGACATTGAAAAAGATTGGGAAGCGCGCCGAAAGTCTGGGGACCGGAGTCAATCCAAAGTGCTTACGCCAACGATGAGATAGCGGCGCAGTGCGCCGATCAGCTTTTGGCGGTGGGCTGGCCTTCTTCTATTGTCTTTACTCTTGTATCCCCTTACGTCCCCTTTACATCAAAGGTGATCATTGACTGCGGATTCGAAAAGTCGCAAGGCCTTGTCACTTCAGCGCGCACACTGTAGATTTGCTGCTTTCGATGAGAGCTGCTGCCATCTGTTACGCTGCTTCGCGGGTGTGGCAATGCTGGTCGCGCAAGGAGAACCGATGTCACTCAAATTTGCTGGACCGGCTAGTCCACCTTTCCTCCACGGCCCGCAGCGGGTCGATTTTCGCTCGCCTCGCCCCACGAGCGTTACCGCACTCCGCATCGTCAGCGCCCTTTCGGTTGTTGCTCTCCTCGCTGGCTGCGGCGGAAGAGCAGCGGCTCCGATGGCCCCGCCAGAGGTGAAAGTCATCGCCGTGGCACAAAGAGACGTCCCCATCGTAAGCGAGTGGGTGGCCACCCTCGATGGGTACGTCAACGCCCAGATTCAGCCACAAGTCTCCGGCTACATCATCAAACAGACCTACAAAGAGGGATCCCCCGTTCACAGCGGCGCCATCCTATTCGAAATTGACCCGCGCCCGTTCCAGGCTCTGCTCGATCAAGCCAAGGCGCAGCTGGCGCAAGCTCAGGCGCAAATGGGCAAAACCCAACTGGACGTCGACCGCGACACCCCTCTTGCCAAAGAGCGCGCCATTGCTCAAAGCCAGTTGGACAACGACGTTCAAGCGAACCTTGCCGCTAAGGCCGCCGTCCAATCCTCAGAAGCGCAAGTGGAGCAGGCTCAGCTGAATTTGGGTTTCACTCACGTCACGTCTCTCTTCGACGGCATCGCTGGCATTGCTCAAGTGCAGCTCGGCAACCTGGTGAACCCCAGCACCGTCCTTACCTCCGTCTCGCAAGTGAATCCCATCAAAGCCTATTTCCCCATCAGCGAGCAGGAGTATTTGCGCCTCGCCGATAGTATCAACGCACCGCAAGATCATGTCGACACTCCCAAGGATGCTCCTCGGCTCGATTTGGTCCTCGCCGACGGAACTGTCTATCCATCCAAAGGCCGCGTTCTCTATACCGATCGCCAGGTAGACATAACCACGGGCACCATCCGTGTTGTCTCCGCGTTTCCCAATCCCAAAAATTTCCTGCGTCCCGGACAATTCGGGCGCGTTCGCGCCTCCACCTACACGCGCACTGGCGCGCTCCTCGTTCCGCAGCGCGCCGTCATCGAGCTCCAAGGCAGCTTTCAACTGGCGGTCGTCGGCAGCGACAACAAAGTCAGCGTCCGCATCGTCAAAGTCGGCGAGCGTGTCGGCACGGAATGGATCATCGACAGTGGAGTGAAGCCAGGCGAAATGGTCATCGTCGAGGGTGTACAAAAAGTGCGGGAGGGATCTTCTGTCAATCCCAAACCGTTGACCGCAGCTGCGGGAGCCGACTGACCCATGTCGAAATTTTTCATCAATCGTCCCATCGTCGCCATGGTGATCTCCATCGTCATGGTCATTATTGGCGCCATCACCATTCTCACTCTGCCGGTCGCTCTGTTTCCGAACATCGTTCCACCGGAAGTCCAAGTGCTTGCCACTTACGTCGGCGCCGACGCCGGCACCATCGAACAATCCGTTGCCACGCCCATCGAGCAACAAATGAGCGGCGTGGACAACATGAACTACATGTATTCGCTGAATTCCACGGCTGATGGCGGCATGCGTCTGATCGTCGATTACGACGTAAAGACCGAACCGAATACGGATTTGATTCTCACCCAGATGCGCGCCACGCAAGCCGCATCGCAGTTGCCCGGCGACGTGACCAATTACGGCATAACGGTCCAAAAAACCGTCACCGCGCCGCTCATGCTCATCACCCTGTATTCCCCGAACGGCACTTACGATGCGCAGTTTCTCTCGAACTTCGCGTACATCAATCTCAGCGATCAAATCACGCGTCTCTATGGCATCGGCAGTGTGCAAATTTTCGGCGCCGGCCAGTACGCTATGCGTCTTTGGGTAAAGCCCGACCAATTGGCCAAACTCGCCATCACCGTTCCAGAAATCGTCAGCGCCATCCAGTCGCAAAACGCCGTGAATCCCGCCGGTCAAGTTGGCAGCGAACCAGCTCCTAAGGGTCAGGAATTTACCTATTCCGTCCGCGCTCGCGGCCGTCTCTCTTCTCCGGAAGAATTCGGCGAAATTGTTGTCCGCGAAACGCCTCTCGGTGGCGTGGTGCGCGTCAAAGACGTAGCGCGCGTTGAGCTTGGCGCACAAAACTACAGCGTCCTCGGCCGCCTCAACGGAAAACCCGGCGCTATCGTTGCCGCATATCAATTGCCGGGCTCCAACGCCGTCCAGGCCGCCGATGCTCTCAAAAAATTGATGGCCGAGGCGAAGACCCGTTTCCCCGGCGACATTGATTACGTCGTCTCCCTCGACACCACGAAAGCCGTCACTCAAGGCATCAAGGAAATCGTCCAAACGCTATTGATCGCCATCGTCCTCGTCATCATCGTCGTCTACATTTTTCTCCAAGGCTGGCGCGCCACTCTCATTCCGCTCCTTGCTGTGCCGGTTTCTCTCGTCGGCACATTTATTTTCTTTCCTCTATTCGGCTTTTCCATCAACACGCTTTCTCTTTTTGGCTTGGTACTCGCCATCGGCCTCGTCGTCGATGACGCCATCGTCGTCGTAGAGGCCGTCGAGCGCCACATTGAAGATGGCCTCTCGCCAAAAGAAGCGGCCCTCAAAGCCATGCAGGAGATCTCCGGCCCCGTTGTCGGCATCGCGCTCGTTCTCTCCGCCGTCTTCATCCCCACCGCGTTCATCCCAGGCATTACCGGCCGTCTCTATCAGCAGTTCGCCGTCACCATCGCCATCTCCGTCGCCCTTTCCGCCTTCAACGCTCTCACGCTAAGCCCTGCTCTCTCTGCTTTGCTTTTGCGCCCCAAGGACACCACTCGCGGGGGCTTGCTCAAGAAATCCTTCGATTGGTTTAACAGTGGCTTCGGCAGAGCCACCAACGCCTACGTCCGCGTCTGCGGTTTCCTCATCCGCAAAACCGCCGTTGCTCTCATACTCCTGGTCATTTTTGGAGCTGCCGCTGGCTTTTTCAGCGCCAAAGTCCCTTCCAGCTTCCTTCCCGATGAAGATCAAGGTTATCTCTACATCAACCTGCAATTGCCAAATGCCGCTTCTCTTCAGCGCACCGATGAAGTCGCGCGCAAAATTGAAACCGCTTTGGCTAATACGCCGGGCGTCCAGTACACCACTAGCGTCGTCGGTTTCAGTCTTCTCAGCTTCGTCCGCACCAGCTACAACGGCTTCTTCTTCGTCACTCTGAAGCCCTGGGACGACCGCAAATCCCGTGACGAACAGTTCCAGCAAATCAAGCAGAACATCAACCGCGAACTCAGCAAAATTCCCGAAGGCATCGCCTTCTCTTTTTCACCACCCGCCATTCCCGGTGTCGGCACGTCCGGCGGCTTCACGTTCGTTCTCGAAGACCGCGCCGGCAACGACGTGCAATTTCTCGCCGACAACTTAAATAAATTTCTCGCCGCTGCTCGCAAGCGCCCCGAAATCGCAAATGTGAGCACCACCTTTCTCCCCAGCGTCCCGCAGCAGTTCGTGGACGTAGACCGCGACAAAGTCATCAAGCAAGGTGTCGCCGTCAAAGATGTCTATCAGACTCTACAGGCCTTCATGGGAGGCCTCTTCATCAACTATTTCAATCGCTTCGGACGCCAGTGGCAGGTCTATATCGAAGCGGAAGGCGCCTACCGCACGCGTGCCGAAAATGTCGGTCAGTTTTTTGTCAAGAATACCAAGGGGCAGATGGTTCCGCTCGCTGCTGTCACAAGATTCGAGCCACGCCCCGGCCCCGAATTCACCATGCGCTTCAACGAGTATCGCTCCGCCCAAATCAACGGCGCCGCGGCTCCCGGCTACAGCGCCGGCCAGGCCATGGCCGCCATCGAAGAAGTCTTCGACCAAACCATGCCCCGCGAAATGGGCTACGACTATATGGGCATGTCCTTCCAGGAGAAAAAGGCCCAGCAAGGCGTTCCCGCCTCCGCGGTTTTCGCTTTTTCCCTCCTTTTCGTCTTTCTGATTCTCGCCGCACTCTATGAAAGCTGGACGTTGCCGTTCAGCGTCCTTCTAAGCACGCCCGTTGCGGTCTTCGGCGCTTTCTTCGTCCTGTGGCTGCGGCGAGTCTTGCTCTCCGCATTTCTTCCGAGCTACATGGTGCAGATAGAAAACGACGTCTATTCGCAAATTGGCCTCGTCATGCTCATCGGTCTCGCCGCCAAAAACGCAATTCTCATCGTCGAATTTGCAAAAGACGAATACGAGCAAGGCAAACCGCTAGTCGATGCCGCTCTGGAAGGCGCCCGCCTTCGTCTGCGCCCCATCCTTATGACCTCTTTCGCATTCATTCTCGGCTGCGTCCCTCTTTGGACCGCTTCCGGCGCGGGTTCCGTCGCACGCCAGATCATGGGCACCGCCGTGATCGGCGGCATGCTCGCGGCGAGCGCTCTAGGCATCTTCTTCATTCCCGCCGTTTTCTACGTGGTCGAGCGCCTCTCTCTGGGTAAAGCGGGCCGCGCCGCCATGGTCACAGGAATTCCCGCACCCCGCACCGGCCCGGCCGGAGGAGACGATTAAAATGAGATCTCTCCTCGCTTCCGTCTTCATCGCGCTGCTCATCTCCGGCTGCACCGTGGGCCCTGGCTACAATCGTCCCAAGGCCGTCGTGCCCACGGAGTTCCGCGGCATTTCGCCCGAAGCATCCAAAGCCGAAGCCGCATCGTTAGGCGATCAAAAATGGTTTGACGTCTTCCGCGACGAGCAGCTCCAGTCTCTAATCCGCACTGCGATTCAGCAGAATTACGATGTCCGCATCGCCGCCACGCGCGTCCTCCAGGCGCAAGCCCAACTGGGCATCACCCGCTCCGATCAATTTCCCAGCGTTAAAGGCGGCGCAAATCTTTCCGCCGAGCGCTCAGCGAAATCAATCGTCTTTCCCGCGCTCGAGCAATCCACCGGCCAGCTAAATCTCTCCGCCGCCTGGCAACTCGACTTCTGGGGACAATACCGCCGCGCCACGGAAGCCGCCCGCGCCTCCTTGCTGGCGACGGAGTGGGGCCGCCGCGCCGTGATCAGCTCCCTGGTCGCTAACGTGGCCTCCGCGTACTTTCAACTTCGCGCACTCGATCTTCAACTCGAACTATCTCAAAACGCTTTGACCGCGCGCCGCGAATCCCTTCGCCTCACCTCGGTTCTCTCAAATCATGGCAACACGTCTGAACTTGACGTCCGCCAGGCTGAACAGCTCGTCTACACCGCCAGCGAAGAAATCCCTGACCTCGAACGCCGCATCCAGCAAGAAGAAAATTTTCTCAGCACCCTGCTCGGAAACAACCCGGGCCCCATCACGCGCGGCCTGCGCCTCACCGATCAGCCTCACTCCCCCGAAATTCCCGCAGGCATTCCCTCGGAGCTTCTCGAGCGCCGCCCCGATATCCGCCAATCCGAGCAGTTGCTCATTGCCGCCAACGCGCGAATCGGTGTCGCCCGCGCCGCCTACTATCCTCAAATCGCGCTCACCGGTTCAGGCGGCGTCCAAAGTGATGCGCTAACGCGCCTCTTCGCCGGCTCCGCGGGTCTCTGGAGCTTTGCCGGCTCGCTCGCTCAACCCATCTTCACCGCCGGAAAAATTCGCTCCGGCGTCCGGCTTGCCGAAGCCCAGCAACAGGAAGCTGTCCTCACCTATCAACAAACCATCCAACAATCCTTCCGCGACGTTTCCGACGCCCTCATCGCTTATCGCAAAAATCTCGAATTTCGCGAACAGCAGGAACTTCTCACCGCTTCTGCCAAGGATGCTGCGCGGCTTTCCAACATTCGCTATAAAGGTGGAGTGACCAGCTACCTTGAAGTTCTCACCAACGAAACCAACTACTTCACCGCCGAACTCAATCTTGCTCAGGCCCAGGCAAATGAACTCCTCGCTCTCGTTCAGCTCTATCAAGCCCTCGGCGGTGGCTGGGAACAATAACCAACACCGGCAAGTGCGGACTTCTATGGCGCTGCAGACGCGGTGTCTGTTTCTGAAACTTTCAGCGTGTTCTGGAGGAACCGCCAGGAAATCGAAAAAAGGCTCGCGCCCGGCTATTCGGGTCCTGGGAGATGAACTGGGTGGCATACAACTTCGCGCACGATGTGGCGTTACCGGGATTGAAGGGGGCACGAGCCCGCTTCAATACCAAAAGCAGCTTCGATTGCAAGTCGCGCGACAGCGCATGCTCATGGATGGTCGTGCTCGCATCACTCGCATAGGCGTATTGAATTAGTCATCTCGCTGCTCCTTAGAGAATCGCCCTCACGACGCCGCCATCTACTCGGAGCGCTGCCCCGTTCGTCGCCGAGGATAGCTGCCCAGCCACGTAGGTCACCATCGCCGCAACTTCATCGACCGTGGCAAAGCGCTTCAGTAGGGATGAAGGCCGTGCATGCTCAAAGAAATCGTTCTCCATCTCTTTTTTCGACTTATTCTGCTGTTTCGCCATGGCCTCAAGAAATCCGCTCACACCTTCCGACTCCGTCGGCCCGGCAAGAATGCTGTTTATCGTTACGCCGGTTCCAGCCACCGACTCTGCGATCCCGCGCGCCACGGCAATCTGTGCAGTCTTTGTCATTCCGTAGTGCACCATTTCCGCCGGAATCTGCACCGCCGATTCGCTCGACATGAAAACGATGCGGCCCCAGTTCCGCTTCAACATTCCTGGGAGATAGTGTCGCGAGAGCCGCACTCCGCTCATTACATTTATCTCGAAAAAGCGGTACCAGTCCGCGTCGGGGATCTCCGCAAACGGCTTAGGCTCGAAAATGCCCACATTGTTCACCAGCACATCTACCGCCGGAAGGTTCGAAATTACCGCCTCTGCGCCGGCTAAACCTGAAAAATCAGCTGCTATGCCATCAACCTTGGCCTTTGTTGTACTCGATCGGATTGCCGCCATCGCTGCATCCACGCGCTCTTGCAGACGTCCGTTTACGTAGACATGCGCACCTTCGCTCGCAAGCGACTTGGCGATCGCAAACCCGATCCCTGCTGTCGATCCCGTTACCAACGCGATTTTTCCAGTAAGTTTTAGATCCACATCGTCCTCCCGTAAATCTCTGATTGCCTGTTTAGCGCATTCGTCAGGTTGTTGGTTCGGCTTCGGCGGCCGCTGCTTGGTTTTCACTCGTTTCCCATTTGATCCACTTGAGATCGAGCACAAAGATCGAGTAGAAGACTGGGACCAAGAGCAAAGTGATGAAGGTAGCGACGGCAAGTCCGCCGATCTGGGCATAGCACAAAGGTTTCCAGAGCGGGCCACCTTCAAGTGCGAGAGGGAACAACGCAAGGATAGTTGCGGCCACGGTGATCATCACGGGTCGAATACGCTCAATCCCGGCATCGGGAAGAGCTCGCTCAAGCGGCTCCCCCTTTTCGTGCATCTCCTCGATGAAGTCGAAGAGCACGATCACATGGCTGACGATGACCCCGATGAGGCTGGCAACTCCCAGGAATGCCATGAACCCGAAGGGCGTACCCATGATCGCCAGAGCGATCAACGCCCCGATGGCTCCGTACGGTGCGGCCGCAAACACAAGCAAGGGCTTGACAGCATTCTTGAACTGCACGAGCAAAGCCAGGTAGATGCCGACCAAAGAGACTAGGAGAACGACGGCGAGATTCATGAATCCATCGTCCTGCTTCGCTTTCTCACCAGCGATCTGCAACTGATAGCCCGGCGGAAGTCTGTTCTGAAGATCTTTCAGTTTGGATTCGATCGGTCCTAGAACCTCCGAAGCGAGGACTCCGGGCGCGGGAAAGCACAATATCGAAATCGTGCGAAAATGTTCGCGGCGACGGATCCGGCCTGTTTCAAGAATGTTCCTCACGGTTGCAACGGAAAGTAGAGGAACTCTAGTGTCCTGCCGCGAGGAATAAACGTAGAGACTCTTGATCTGCGACAATTGTGCCCGATCCTGAGGGCGCAGTCGGGCAACGATCGGGATACTCTTGTCACCTTCTTTGAACGTGCCAACGGGTGCTCCGCTGATCGCGGCCGCGGACGAATTGGCTACATCCGCGTTTGTGATCCCGACTACGTTCGCGCGATCCGGATCAATCTCAATCTTTACCTGCGGGCTGTCGGGAGCCCAATCATCCCTCAGCACCGCAATTCCGGATGACTGTGCTACAACATTCATGACTTGCGAAGCTAACCTCCGAAGCGTTTGTATGTCCTGGCCTTCCGTGCGCGGGTCCGTGTCCGCCTGACCTGATATGAGAATTTCCACGGGAGTTTCTACAGGATTCGTTTGCAGCTGGCGCACAGTGATCCATGCTCCCGGCACCTGTTTGTTCAATGCGGCTTGAAGAGGCCCAATAAGCTTCGGCGTGGCCTCTTTGTCGCTCACTTGAACAATGACTTGCGCATAGTTCGTCTGGGGAGCTTCGGGAGAGATGGAGAACCAGAAACGTGGTCCACCGCCGCCGATGAAACTCGTCATGGAAGTAAGGAGATGCTTTGCCGATTCCTCCTTTGACACTCTTTTCGCCGAGCCTTCCGCAATCTGACGGACGACCTGCTCCGCCGTCACTGCAGCGTCGCTTGTCGCGGTCAAGGGCACATCGTTCGGCAGCCAAATATCGAGGTAAAACCAATATTGGAC
>Ga0137394_10001909_pt1 | contig 15300 bp, 17 predicted proteins | sample czobulk116metaG_FD_108278 | JGI IMG/M metagenome (GOLD analysis project Ga0137394, IMG submission 108278) | Vadose zone soil microbial communities from Angelo Coast Range Reserve, California, USA - czobulk1.16 metaG | ecosystem: Environmental > Terrestrial > Soil > Vadose zone | place: USA...
ACTCTTCTTGATGATATCGAACGGCTCAAAAAAACAATCATGGGTTTCACCGGGTCCGGGTCTAATAGGCTTGGAGCCAGTAAATTAGATCAGGTCCATGCCGCTGTAGTCGGCGGCGCAGCGAAGTTTGACAGCGCTCAATGGTCCCGGCTAAACGAACAAAAACAAAATGAGTTGCAGGAGCAATTGATTATGGTTCGAAATACGCTTTTAGATATGGCCCAGAGAAATGGCCACGGCGAACTGAGCGAGATTGCCAATGATTCGGCTTCGACCAAATCAATCATCTGGTTGGCAATTTTCGCCTTCATCTTCGCCGCGACTTTGCTCTCACTGATTCGCTAACACGTCCAGCGACCCGCCGTTGGTTTTCTGCCTTAATTTTCACTAGCCCGCTAGCTTCGAATTAGCCGGGCTATTCTGCCTTTTGTTTCACCAAATGCTCAAGACTAGGGTGTTTTGACGACCCCTCCCGTTGTGTTTTTTGGCAATTTCCTACGAAAGACTCATTCATTTGTACCAGGTCGGGTCGGCATCGGCATTGCTCTATCACCCGTTCGTTTCGTAGTGAAACAGTGGGTTCAATACAGTGTTTACGACAGGAGGCATTGACAAATGAACATACTCAAACGGTTGTGCCAGGAAGAAAATGGCCAGGGACTAGTCGAATATACCTTCGTGGTCATGCTGGTTGCGCTGGTCTTCTGGCTCGGAGTCAAAGACACCGCCGTTGGCGACTCGTTGGCCAAGAATTGGGCTAAAGTTCTTGATTGTGTGACTTCGCCGTTTTCGTGCTCCGCGTAGTCGACTGAGTTTTTTCTCGCTCGGGCGTGGCATCCTCAATGATTGAGCGTGAGATGATTCCTCACGCTCGTCATTTTTTTTCGCTATTAACTAACTAATGTTTCGAGGCGCGCCGCAGGTCGCTTATTCCAAAGCGCGCTTACTCGGGACGGATTTTTTTTAGTAGTTCTTGCAAGTGATTAATCGGGATTGCATAGGAAATACCACTGGGTTTTTGCAAGACGGTTTCTTTGGTCTCCTGGATGAACACTTTGTTGATAATGCCTACCACTTGGCCGCTGTCGGGCTGGTAGAGCGGACTACCGCTATTGCCGGGGTAGGCTGTGGCGTCGAGCTGAAAGACATTATAGGGCGCCGTCAGCCGGACCAAGACTTTCTTGTCCAATTGCTGGCCGGAGAGCTGTGGAATTACAATCGGCGTCACCGCCGAGATCATGGCTTTGTGCGTCACCGCATTGAGCCCCAAAACCATTCCGATCGGAAAGCCGGTAAAGGCATAGGTTTCGCCCTCGCGCACGCGGTTGGAATCGCCGATGGTCAAAGCGCTCAGCGGCCGTCCAGAAATTTTTAGGATTACGAGGTCGTGATCGAGGTCTTCGGCGACCTTGGTAGCTTCGCGTATCTCAATCCTGTCCGCTTTCCCGGTAAATATCGTGAGCACTTCTTTTTTTTCTGTATCTATTCTTTCCGGCAAGACATGGACGTTGGTGACAACGCGCAAGCCATCCGCAACAATGAAACCGGTGCCACGGAAGATCGATGGTGGTCGGCGGGTCTTCTGGAAAGTGCCAATGGCCACGATCGACGGTTTAATTTTTTCGATTGTGTCGGCGAGATTCTGCGCTTGCGCTCGTACAGTTGACCCAAGCAGCCCGGCAATACAGGCAAGCCCAAGCCAAACCCGAGGGTGAAAAATTTTCATTATTTCCTCGTAAGCGTGCAAAAGACATTCACGGCCGCAAGGCGCGATAGTACCGCGCGCTTACTTCGGTAACAACCACCCATAGCTGTCCTTCCAGCCGGTCATTTGTGGTGTTGACCCAAAGTAGCTTAGTCCCTACACTCGGGGCGTGCTAGAGAAGCAATGAAGCGATCCGTGGTTTTCACCCTTACCGGCATGGCGACGTTCCGGATGGCGTTGCCTTTCTTTGTCGATGTGGGAATCGCCCAGGACAATCTCAAGAATAGGCCGGCTCGTCCTTCTGCCTATCGCCGAATTGGTCCGACCGAGTCGGAGCTGACGCGCGCGCGCAACGATGTTATTCAAAAAATCAAAGAGACCCGTGCCGGCGCCGAGAAACTGCTCGCGCTGCACGAATCCGAACGGCAGCGCGCCTTGGAAAGATATGAACAACAGCGCGACCTCTACTATCAGGGCTTGATCGCGCGTAACGACGTGTTCGAGGCCGAGCATGCTTTGGCGCAGGCCATGCTGCGCGTCGATGAGGACAAACGTTGGCTGGCGGAGACCGACATGGCGATTACCGAGGCGACGATGCGCGACGAGCTTCTGCGTCTACCCGGTTTAGCGGTGGGTGGCTACAGCGAGACCTCCACGCTCTTACGCTTTAATGGCGGGGCGTTATGGTCCCTCGCCTTCGCGCCGCGAATCGAAAAGTTTTATTTCGAGACCTTCGGTCGTCCGCTGCCGATCAGCGCGTTAGGCCAAACCCCGACTCACGACCGTCTGCGCTTCGACCATCGTAACGCCATGGACGTGGCGCTTCACCCGGACAGTGCGGAAGGACGATCGTTGCTTAATTATCTGCGCCAAGCCGGCATTCCATTTATCGCGTTTAGAAACGCGGTCCCGGGAGCGGCGACGGGCGCCCATATTCACATCGGCAAACCGTCGCCGCGAAACTGATGCGGCTTGGCTGGAGCCCAGAAGCCGAAGCGCTCGAAATGGTCACGTATTTAGGGCGCTAAGGAGAAAAGCGAACTGATTCATGCCCGAACCGGCTATTCCGCTTCCCGCCTCGACCGTCGTGCTCGTGCGACCAGACGCCGAGCGCAGGTTTGAAATTTATCTGAATCGTCGCCCCGAGCAGATGGATACCTACGCCGGTGTCTATGTCTTTCCTGGAGGAAGAGTTGAAGCCAGCGACTGGTCGACGGCAATGATTAACTTAACCCGCGGCATCACGACGGACGAGGCGCAAAAAAAACTCGGCGTCGATCTTCGACCGGAACTCTGTTTAGGCCACTGGGTGGCCGCGATTAGAGAATTATTTGAAGAGGTGGGAATTCACTTTTTCCTTTCTGAGGGCGAGTCGGATGAAGCGCGGCTGCAGGAGCCATTTTTTACTCGAATAGCAGCTAAGCGAACGGCCTTACAACGCGGCGAGATCGCCTTTGCCGATTTTCTTTTGTCGGAGCGGCTTTATTGCGATTTGACTCAACTTCACTATATCTTCCACCGCGTCACACCGGAACATTATCGCGTCCGATTCGATACCCGATTTTATCTCGCCGCTTTGCCGGCCGATCAGAGCCCCTTCGATGCGGTGGAAGAAGTCTCGGAAAGTCTCTGGATTTCCCCCGAGCAAGCTCTTGAGCGCTACCAAACCGGTAATTTTCCCATGATGCCGCCGACGCTGATGGTATTACGCAGTTTGAGCGCGCACCGAACCTGGGAGGGATTGCGCGACGCTTTTGACTTGCGCTAAGCGGATGGCATTTATGACCTCTAGCCAAGCTGCCAATAATCCATAGTTTGCCAAATCCTTCGGTTTTGCGCGTGGCACCGTCTTTGCGTTTACGGTGAATTCCTTAGCCCGATTAATTGCCCGGGCGCCGACGTTATGTTATGCCTAATCAAGATGCGAACGACTTCAGAATCCTCGCTGGCCCATTCGATCTCATCGGTAATCCGCTAAATCGCTTGATTCTAAACTTCGTCTAACAAGAGCCGCTATGCAGAATACATCGCCCCATATCGGGACCGTCGCTTATTTTTCCATGGACATCGCCGTGGACTCTAAAATCCCAACTTACAGTGGCGGCTTAGGTGTTTTAGCCGGAGACATGTTGCGCTCGGCAGCCGATCTGGAGCTGCCTCTGATCGCCGTCTCTCTAATCCACCGCAAAGGTTATTTTGATCAACGCCTTGACTCGCGTGGCAACCAGTTGGAAAGCCCGGCCAAATGGACGCCCGAAGAGTACCTCGTGCGCCTGCCGACCAAGGTCACGGTTACGATTGAAAATCGAGAAGTGCGCGTGGGCGCCTGGAAGTACACGTTTCATGGCCTTACCGGCCACGCGGTGCCGCTGTTTTTTCTCGACGCAGATCTGCCCGAGAATACCGCTGCTGATCGCGGTCTGACGGATTTTCTTTATGGAGGTGATGAGCGCTATCGTCTGTGTCAAGAAATCATATTGGGATTGGCCGGCGTCGCGATGCTGCGCGCGCTCGGCTACGACGATATCCGCATGTTTCACATGAACGAGGGCCATTCGGCCTTGGCAACTCTCGCTCTTTTAGAAGAGCAATCCCAATCATGGCCGGAGCGGGGATTTTCAGAGGTGGAGATCGAAACGGTTCGGCGCCGGTGCGTTTTCACCACTCATACACCGGTGCCGGCCGGGCATGATCGTTTCAATGCCGAGTTGGTCTATCGAGTCCTCGGCAACGGCCGGGCAACGGCTTTAGCGCAAATGCAGCTCCTGGACGGATGCCTCAATATGACCGAGCTGGCGCTGCGGCTGTCCGGCTTCGTCAATGCCGTGTCAATGCGTCACCGCGACATATCGCGCGCGATGTTCCCGAACCACAACATTCAAGCGATCACAAACGGCGTGCACGCGACGACTTGGACGAGCGCGCCGTTTGCGTCTCTGTACGACCGATTTGCACCCGGGTGGCGTCGTGACAATTGTTATCTGCGTTATGCGGTGGGCATCCCCCTGACAGACATTCGCCAAGCGCATGGAGAGGCCAAGAAAGAGTTGTTCCAGCAAGTTCGTTGGCTTACCGGGACGCAACTGGACGAGAAGGTCTTCACTTTCGGTTTTGCGCGCCGCGCCACGGGATACAAGCGCGGCGACTTGATTTTCACCGACCGTGAGCGCCTCCAGCAGATCGCCCGACAAGTCGGACCGATACAACTTATCTACGCTGGCAAAGCGCATCCACGCGATGAAGGTGGCAAGGCGATTATTCGCCACATCTTCGAAGCAGCGGCGGCCCTGGCGGATGACGTGCGGGTCATTTACTTGGAAAACTACGATATGGCGTTGGGCAAGCTGCTCTGTTCGGGCGTCGATGTTTGGCTCAATACCCCGCTAAGGCCGCAAGAAGCTTCCGGCACCAGCGGCATGAAGGCGGCGCTTAACGGTGTGCCAAGTTTCAGCGTGCTCGACGGTTGGTGGGTCGAAGGCCATATTGAAGGAGTGACCGGCTGGTCGATCGGCGACGTGAACGAGAACGATAGCGCCAGCGAAGCATTGTCGCTTTACACAAAGCTCGAAAATGTCATCCTACCACTCTATTACAAAGAGCCCGACCGTTTTGCCCAAATGATGCGCTCCGCCATCGCCTTCAACGGTTCCTATTTCAATACCCAACGCATGCTCTGCCAATACGTCAAAAACGCCTACGCCGATGGCAGCGCGCGGGACGAGCAAACTTTGTATTAGACTGTCTGGGCCGAATCCGTGGTCTCGCGCTTTTCAACGCGATTAGCGGCGCGTCGTCGTTGTTTCCTCGATAAATTGTCTCAATTGTTCAAAGTACCGGTCGCCGCCGACCAAATAAGTATCGTTGTGGCCTGCGCCGGCGAGCGCGATAAATTTTTTCGGTTGCGGCGCCGCAGCGAAAACCAACTTACCTTGTTCGAAGGGCACGACTTCGTCGCGATCGCCGTGCAACACCAGTAGCGGTGTTTTAATAGCGCGGATTTTTTCCAGGACATCGTATCGGGTACTGAGGAGTGGTCCGATCGGCAGGAATGGAAACATGGCATCGGCCATGGCGCGAATGGATGCGAACGGGCTTTCCAAAATCAAGGCCTGGCTGTCGAACCGGTTTGCCATCTCCGTGGCGACGGCGGCGCCCAGGGAGCGGCCGAAGAGAACCGTTTGCGCCGGATCGATGCCCAAGCGATTGCGCACAAAGTCGAGCGCCGCTTCACCGTCGAGATAAGTGCCTTCCTCCGAGGCGCGACCGGCGCTGCGTCCATAGCCTCGGTAGTCGAAGATAAAAATATTGACTCGGGTTTTTTCATGGAGCAGCCTGATGTTTGCCACGCGATGGCCGATGTTGCCGGCATTGCCATGAAACCAAACCAGCGTGGAGCGCGCTTCGCGATGTCGGATAAACCAACCGTTGAGAACGACGCCGTCGCGCGCGCTGAAATACAGATCGTCGAAGTCGAGGCCGATGTCTCGAGGCGACTGGTCGATCGTGACACTGGGTTGGAAAATCAATCGATCTTCAAATCGGCAAGAGACAGCCATCAGTGAGATTGCCGTAAGCCAGAAAACGCGCCAACCTCGCGCGACTTGAATTACCATTCAGCGCAGCGCCTTCTGCGGTGCACCCGGTATTCTTTAATGTTTATGCTCGCCACGGAGCTTCCATTCCAGGCCATCAATAATACATTCGACGCTGCCTTGGAGGATGTCGGCGGCCACGCCGACGGTTCCCCAGCGCTCCCGATCATCGGCGAAGATGGCTAAGACGCGGACCAAAGCGGCGGCGCCTTTTTCATCTTCGTCTTGGGTTGCGTCGTGCAACAAGCACACGTTGAACTCTTCCAGGCGGACCTCTGAGAGCTGCGGATACTGCTGTTCGAGAATTTTGCGCATGGCGCTGTCGACGGCGTGTACTGCGCCGCGCCCGCGCGCGGCCGCCAGTTCCTCGTCGCGAAAATTTCGATTGAAACCGTCGCTTCGGTTATGCTCCTGAGCGATTCGGGCGTCTGAAAATCGAGCGGATCATCGATCTTGCACGCAGCACCCGAAACGGCTTGAGATAATCGTCACGTTGCAGATCGACATAAGCTCGAAAGACGCCCAGGCGCCGTCAAGGCGAAAAAAATCCTCCTTCAGCTCTCTTGCCATCTTGGCACCTCCAAACCAGAGCTTTCTTTTACCAACGTGGTGGTATTATAGCCGCGGCAGGAAAATTCGCCAGCCGCGGCGAGCCCATCCAGCACGTGCTTCACGGAATCTATAAAAGAACCTTTTCACGCCATGGCAACTTTGCTATCATTTGACCGTAACGATGGAAACCCGAGACGCTGACAACAAGTTACAAAGTTATTTTCTCAAAATAGTGCGGGAAAGTTTCTGGCAGTTGGGTATCTACGACGCCACCGTCGCTCGATATGTCGCCGATGTCCTGGCGGAATTTGCCCGCAGTGATGCGCTTTACAAATTTCGCAGCCGCGCCGGGCGCAAAGAGGATAGTGTGGTCGAAATGCTGGCGCGCCAACCGTCCGCCGGAGCGGCCGAAAGCGACGTTCTCAAAGAACGAACTTTGCGCAAGTACGTCGGCGACTACGCCTTGTTCATGAGCGGCCTTTTCCGCAAGCACGTCGAGGGAAACGGCGCGCTCGATTACTATATCCAGGAAGGCAGCCGCTCTTACTGGACGGTCTCCGAACTCGACCTCTCGCTCTACCGTACGGGCTACTTTCTCTACCAGGAACTTTCGAAGAAGTTCGAATATTATTCCGGCGCGCTCGATTACACGCGCAAGGCCTATTTTGCGTCGGCTCCCGGAGAAGACCCGTTTGCCGGATTCATGCGTCAAGTCGAAGGCTGGATCAAAGTCAATATCACGGAAAACTAGCTTGCCGTTCGTCTCAGAAACCCGCTCTCGCTCATCTTTCTATTCCTATTCCGACGCGCGATTGTGAAAGCTTTACGCACTATTCTCCTCGCCGGGGTCATGGGGATCGCGCTCTCGGCTGGCCTATTTCTCTATTACATTTTTTATGCGCCGCCCGGCGAGGGACCACTGCCGGCAGAAATCCGCGTCGAGCAGGGCGACTCTTTGGCCACCGTCGCGCGCAAATTGAGCGATCAAAAAATCGTTTCGAACGGCTTCTTGTTTTCGCTCTGGGCGCGCTTGAGCGGCGCTGAAAAGAAGATCCATCCGGGACTCTATCGTTTCGAGGCAAAGGTCCCGCCGCGCGATGTTTTAGAACGCTTGGTTATGGGCAAGGGAATCTTCCAAACCGTCACCATTCCCGAAGGACTCACCGTGCGCGAAATCGCCGCGTTGCTGGAAAATATGCAGATCGCCAACAAAGAAAAATTTCTTGCTGCAGCCGCCGATCCGAATTTACTGGCCGGTCTCGGTTTGCAAGACAAGGGCATTGAAGGCTACTTGTTTCCGAGCACCTATCATTTCGTTCCCTCGACGCCGGAACGGGACGTCATTCTGACGATGGCCGAGCAGTTTCGTAAGATTTCACTACCGCTGTTGGCCCAGCGCGAAGGGAATAGCAAATTGACTGCCCACGAAATTCTCACCCTTGCCTCGATCATCGAAAAGGAAACCGGTGTTGAAAGCGAACGTCCACTCGTCTCGGCGGTTTTTCATAACCGATTGCAGCGCCAAATGGCGCTGCAAAGCGATCCGACGGTCATCTACGGACTTAAAGATTTTAACGGCAACTTGACGCGCAAAGATTTGAACGACCCCAACCCCTACAATACCTATCGCATTGCCGCACTGCCGCCCGGCCCTATTTGCAATCCGAGCCTTTCTTCGATTCGCGCCGCGCTTCAGCCCGCGGATGTGCCGTATCTTTACTTCGTGTCGAAAAACGATGGTACCCATTTGTTTTCCGCCACGATCGAAGCCCACAACCACGCGGTGAAAATCTACCAACCCGTCCGCGAACCCGCGAGCCGCGGCAAGTCCTCGCCGGCGCGATAGCACTTATCCGCTTAAGCCTACAGCGCCGACATGTTATAGTTTTGTGCCATGCAGTCCGAGCCGGATGAAGGGGAGCGCCCGGAAAAACTAATCCATCGTTTGGTGGCAAAACTGCGCCACCATGCGTTTTGGGATTCATTACTTATTTTTGGTCCGCCGGTAGGCGCGGCAATTTATATCATCGCTTTGCTGTTCGGCGCGGCCTGGCTGGGCCAGATTCCCATGCTCGTGAGTGCCGCGCTTGTGTTAGTTTTAGGTTGCCTCGCCGTGGTGTTGCGCTACCGGCCTTCAGCTCCAAGCGTCTCGGCTGCAGCGCAACTGCTCGATCGGCAGGCGGCCGCGAAGGACCATTTTCTGACTTTGGCGACCGTAGAACCGGCGGATTGGCCGGCTTCCTTCTTGTCTCGGTTGCGCCGTGAAACCAGCGGCTTCGGTCACCGAGTCGAGCTCAAACGGGACTTTCCCTATCGGCTCAAATCCTCTGCTTACTGGTCCTTCGGCTTGTCGCTGCTCGCAGCGGTACTAATCAGTTTTTTGTTGCCTTTGACCGCGTCTGTGGCTCGTCCCGGTGCGCTTCAAGATCGGCTTCGCACCTTGGGCCAGGAGATAGCGCTAAAACCAGGACTGAAGGGACTCGGTGAGGACCTCCTAGCGCTCGCGGCGAAGCTCGACGAGGCAAAAATTCCGCGCGAAGAAAAACAAGCGCAGGCCCAGGAGCTGAAAAAAGAAATCGAAGAACAGCAAAAGAAGGAAGAACAGAAAGACAATCGCGACTTGCTCGGCCAAGCGGCGAGCGCACTCGAGGGCGTGGACCAGCAACAAGCAGGCGGCCAGGAGCGAAAAGACCAACAAAAGGGTGGCGGCGGCGTTCAAAGCGATGTACGCCAGCAAGGGCAGGGCAAAAGCGAGCAAAGCCAAGGCGGCAGCGGCGACAGCAAAGGGGATTCGAGCGCGCAATTAAGCACGGAATTGCAGCAAGGAAAAACCACCCAGGGAAATCCGAAGGAACCGGGTCCGGAAAAAAATCAGCAGCCGGGTGATGCCAAGCAAGGTAATGAACCCGACCCAAGTCGATCCGGCAAAGAACAGAACAAAGAGCAAATGGGCAAGACCGAAGGCGGTTCGAAAGACGGTGCCGGCAAAGAAAAGGCATCGGAGGAGCCGCCGCCCCAAGGCGTATCGCCGGCGGAACGCTTCTACAAGGGTGGCGAAGGTAAGGAAGGCGTCAAGAATGCACGCTATGTGACAGTACAATTACCCGAGGAAATTGCGGCCGACGGCAAAGGCGAAAGCCGGGCAACCAAAGAAACCAAGGGCAGCCGAGCGCGAACCCAGGTGCCCGTCAGTAATGTGCCGTTGCCCGCCCACGTTCCTAACGCGCCGAGCGAGAAACAGCAGGTGCCGATTGAGTATCGCGGCATGATCCGCTGATGGGGAAGGGGGAAGTGATGGAGCCGGAGCAGTTTCGCGAAATCTTTAGGCGCCTGGAAACCGAGGTGCAGAAAGTCATCGTCGGTCACGACGATCTGATTCGCAAAGTACTGATCGCATTCTTCGCGGGCGGACATGTTTTACTCGAGGGCGTGCCGGGCTTGGGCAAGACGTTGCTGGTGAAATCCTTAAGCCGCGCTCTCGGCATGTCATTCAAACGGATCCAGTTCACTCCCGACTTGATGCCGTCGGATATCGTCGGCACCGAAGTGCTCACGGACGCCAACGGCCGGCGTGAATTTCAATTCAAGCAGGGCCCGATCTTCGCTCACGTCGTTCTCGCCGACGAGATCAACCGAGCGACGCCTAAAACCCAATCGGCGGTACTCGAAGCGATGGAAGAAAAGCAAGTCACGGTGTTCGGCGAGTCGCATATTCTCGCCTCTCCCTTCATCGTGCTCGCCACGCAAAATCCCATCGAGCTCGAGGGCACCTACCCGTTGCCGGAAGCGCAGCTCGATCGGTTCTTCTTCAAGCTCTTGGTGGCGCCGCCGGCACCCGCGGAATTGCGGGAAATACTCAAGCGGACGACGGGCACGGAAACCGACGATGCGACCAAAGTGCTGCCGGATGACGATAGCGAAACGGTCAACGCGATGAAATACTTGCTGCGCCAAGTGATGATCGCGCCGCCGATCGAAGACTACGTGGTTCGATTGGTCCACGCGACTCAAGCCGAAGCTCAAAACGGCGGTCCGGCGCAAACATCGGTCAAGCAATACATCCGTTTTGGCTCGAGCCCGCGCGGCGCCCAGTCGATCATCCTCGGCGCCAAAGGCAACGCCCTCGCCGAGGGACGGGTTCATGTGAGCTACGAGGACGTCGAGAAAATTATTTTGCCCGCGCTGCGCCATCGGCTCATCCTCAACTTCCAAGCCGAAGCCGAGAACATCAGCGCCGACCAGGTGCTCGGCGACATCATCAAAAGAGTGCCACGCAATTAGCGCCGTAAAACTATTTGACCTTATTTTTGATCGGCGGGATAGATTTTAAATAATCGGCGATAGCCAGGGCGTCTTCCTTTTTCATGTCTTTATAGCCGTAGGAAATTCCTTGAATCACTTCGTACATGAGTCCTTGCACGTTATCGAGGTCGGGCTTGATTCCCGAGTGCAATAACTCGACCACGTCTTCGCGTTTCCATTCGCCGATACCGGTTTCTTTGTCGGGCGTAATATTCAGTACGGCTTCGCCGAGAGGGCCGATTTTCTCGCTGGCTCCGGCCAAATAGAGCGACTGTTTCGGCACGCCGAGCGAATTGCGCGGCGTATGGCAATCGCTGCACAGCGAAACATGATCGACCAAATAGCGGCCGCGCGCGATCCCATTTTGCGGCGCTTCGCTCGGCGCGTTGCTAAAACGGCCAAAGACTTTCAAAAAAATCGGCGTACCGAGGCTGCGCGCAAACGGCGCCCAGGTTTTTAACTCCGGCGTCGCTTTCTTGACTGGCTTTATTGTCCTCAAATAAGCGATCAGCGCGCGTAGATCGGTTTGCGCCATGCCGGAATATTTCTCGTAAGGCATCACCGGCAAAATCCGGCTGCCGTCGCGCCGGATTCCTTTCGTCATGGCATCGCGAATTTGCTGGTCCGTCCAATCGCCCAAGCCGGTCTCTTTATCCTGGGTAATGTTGGTGCTGTAAACCGTTCCGAATGGGATCGGAAAAGCGCGCCCGCCTGCATGCGGCGTTCCTTTCGGCACGGTATGGCAAGCACAGCCGCCGGCCAAAGCGAAAATGTATTGGCCTTTGGCGATCTGTTCTTGGTTATCGCTTTGGGCTTGGGCGAAGCTTTGCAACAGCACGATCGCTCCGAGAAGACTGATCGACCCGATGATCGGTGCGCGAAGTGAATTTAAGAGCGACATAATTTAAGACGCGGCCTCCTCGCGAGATTTTTTGTCCAAGTGTTGGAGCAAAGCGTAAAAGGTTTGGTTGATCGGCGCCGTTTGGCCCGCTTGGCGCAAGAGCTTGACGACGATGCCGTTGAAGGCTTCGTATTCGAGGGGCTTGCGTGCTTCCAGGTCCTGCAGCATGGAAGGCTTGAACTCCCCCAAGCCGCGCGAAAAAGCGATGGTGTCGTCGAAAAGGGAGCGGCGCAAATCGACGCCGCGCGTTAGCGCGGCGCGGTGCACTTCCGTCATGCAGTCGATGGCGAGGCGGGTCAGTGCATCGGACTCGACGATTTGTTTGACGTTGGCCCGAGCCAGGCAACTGATGGCGCAAAAAGGCGCGTTCCAAAGGAGCTTGGCCCATTGGATCTTTTGAATGTTGTCACTGAGCTCACAGGGGATTTCCGCCGCCGATAATACGCGCTCGACGCCTTTTGCGGCTTCGTTAGTTTTACCGTGCAGTCGACCGAAGACAATTTTGCCGCCGTTGGCGTGGTGGATTACGCCGGGCGCCGCGACTTGCGCACCGATATAAACCACGCCGGCGAGGACGCGATCATCGCCCCACAATCCGGCGAGCTTTTCCGGATTATCGATGCCGTTTTGGAGTGAGAGAATCGTCGTGCGCGCGCCGATCAGCGGCGCGAAAGCTTTTGCCGCCGTTTCGGTGTCGTAGGACTTGACGCAAAATAGCACAAGCTCGACACTCTCGATCGCGGCGGCGCTGGCGGTAAACACGGCATTGCGCACGTGCCGATTGCCGCTCGGACTGACGATGTGCAAACCGTCGCGGCGCAGGGCATCGAGATGCTTGCCGCGGGCGATGAAAACCAGCTCATGTTCGGCCGCAGCCAGCTTCGCTCCGAAATAGCCGCCCACGGCGCCCGTGCCGATGACCGCGATACGCATGATGTTTGTGCCGTTTCGCGGTACTTTATTCTCGGGTGTCGGTGATGTCAATTTGACGGCGGTTTAAGCTTTAAGCGCCGATATGGTATTAAACCAGGCGATGGAAAAAATTGATCCACAGAGCGATCACGAAAAACTAAGCCGGTTTGCTCTCGGTCAGCGGGTCACGTTCAAGGGCAAACCGTATACCCTACAACGGCGCACGACGCTCGCCTCCGGCGAGGCGGCCGTTGTCTTGCAGAGCGAAAAGGAACAATTCGTCATCGGCGCTAATCAATTTCTTGCCGGCGTGCAGGCTTAACTGACTCGCCGAGAACAATTTCGTCAGGTCTAGGGGAGTCCATGATGGGGAGAATTCGTTTGACTTTGGCGTGCTGGGATTACGACCGCACGCGCGCGCTGCAAGACGGCCGGGTCGAGGTCGAGGGCGTCGATCTCACCTATTTGCCGTTGCGCGTAGAGGAGACTTTTTGGCGCATGCTGCGCTACGGCGAGTTCGACGTCGCCGAGATGTCGACGGGCTCTTTCCTCATGTCGCGCGACAAAGGCGCGCCGCGGCTGATCGGCATCCCGGTGTTTCCGTCCAAGACTTTTCGCCATTCCTGTATCTACATCAATACCGACTCCGGCATTAAAAAACCGGCCGACATGGCAGGCAAACGCGTCGGCGTACCTGAATATCAAATCACTATGGCGACTTGGGCGCGCGGTATCCTACAGCATGAATACGGCGTATTGCCGGAACAAATGAAGTGGTTCACCGGCGGCGAAGAACATCCCGGGCGCCAGGACAAGGTCAAACATAATTTGCCGCCCAATATCGATATTCAGCCGATTCCCGCCGATCAAACTCTTTCCGCGATGCTCGCAAGCGGCGAGATCGACGCGATGATCTCGGCGCACATGCCGTCGCCGTTCAAGCGCCGCCACCCCAAGGTTCAACGATTGATCGCCAATTTCCGCGAAGTGGAGCAGGACTATTTTCGCCGCACGAAGATTTTTCCGATCATGCACACGATCGTGATCCGCGAAGAAGTCTACGAGAAGCATCCCTGGATTGCTCAAAGTCTGTTTAAGGCGTTCGATGAGTCGAAGCGCCTTTGCCAGGAAGCGATGTATGAATTCTCGGCGCTCAAGTATATGCTCGCTTGGTCGATCGATGAGATGGAAAAAGAGCGCGAAGTTCTCGGCCCGGACCCATGGGCTTACGGCTTGGAAGCGAACCGCCACGTGCTGGAGACGTTGGTGCAATACACCTACGAGCAGGGCCTGATCAGCAAGCGTCCCGAAGTTGATTCGCTGTTCGCGAAAAGCACGCTGGAGGAATTCAAAATTTAAACAACGCGGATTCAACGCTGCTTCGTAGTATTTGTCATTATGGCGGAAGAAAAAACCTCCACATTCGAAGAGACCAAGTGGTGGATTGATCGTGGCCCGGTCAAGGAGCGGGAAAAAGCCGCGGAGCCGATCAAGGGTATCATCGAGAAATGGGCTTACGAACTGCTCAAAAACTATAATCAAGATCAAGCGGCTAAAAACCTTGTCGACATCAACACCAAACTCCTCAACGGTTTATCCGTCGGCCCCGGCGACTGGGGTTACTACTCACTGGAAATCGGCAAATATCCGCAGGAAAAGCTGGCCAAGATCAAAAGCGGGTTACCGCTCCCGCCCGGCGCCCGAGGGATTGTCGTCGATGCTGGCTATTCAGTTCGCGTGATCATCACCGGCGAGCCGATCGGCGAACGCTACGTCGATATTAATTTTACCGACGCGCCGTCGTTGGACTGCTGGGTCCACGGCCAATTGGTGGAAGAGCGCGTTTACGGCAATGTCGGCGAGGCTCTGAAACGCATTCGCGCCGAATTGCCGCGCTATTTTAGCCCGCCTGAAAAGTCTTAATGGCAGCCACAAGTCTGCGGCGTGCAGCCGCAGCCCCCGGCTGGTGCACTGGCGTCCTTCGCGGCCGCCGGCGCGCTGAAAACCGAGAGCTGTTTGTCCACGGCACCGCCCTGGCAGTGCGGGCAAGTGATTTTCTCGCGCGGCGAAAGCACGATGGTTTCAAAATAAGCGTTGCAGCCGCGGCAGCGATATTCAAATATTGGCATAGATCCTCGGCGTTACCTCAGCCCGGAATTATACGAACCGTGCTTTGATTTAAATCAAGCGCCTTGCGCTTTAGGCTTTTTTTGTTTAACCGCGTCGCGCAGCGGATTATCCCGTGCGATCGGTTCGAGGGCAGTGATTTCCAAGCCGTAACCGCGCAGTCCAACCAGATGTTTCTTGTTATTGCTGAGCAGGCGCATTTTGCGCAC
>Ga0137394_10001910_pt1 | contig 15291 bp, 16 predicted proteins | sample czobulk116metaG_FD_108278 | JGI IMG/M metagenome (GOLD analysis project Ga0137394, IMG submission 108278) | Vadose zone soil microbial communities from Angelo Coast Range Reserve, California, USA - czobulk1.16 metaG | ecosystem: Environmental > Terrestrial > Soil > Vadose zone | place: USA...
CACATGGCTGCAGTCGCGATGACCGAAGTCGGCAAGATCGGAAGAGTCACGCAGGTGATCGGCCCGGTGGTGGACGTGGAGTTCCCGCCCGGCGCGCTGCCGGAGATCTATACGGCGCTCACCTTGTCGAACCAGGGCATCTCGGACAAGCCGGACAACCTGACCGTCGAGGTCGCGCAGCACCTGGGCGAGAACACCGCCCGGTGCATCGCGATGGACTCCACGGAAGGCCTGGTGCGTGGACAGCCGGTGAAGAACACCGGCGCTCCCATCTCGGTCCCGGTGGGCAAGGCGGTCCTGGGGCGCATCCTCAACGTGGTGGGCGATCCGGTCGACGAGAAGGGACCCATCCACGCCACCCGCCGCATGCCGATCCACCGCGAGCCGCCCGAATTCCAGGAGCAGGACGTCCGGATGGTGCCCTTCGAGACGGGCATCAAGGTCATCGATCTGCTCGCGCCCTACCTGCGCGGCGGCAAGATCGGCCTGTTCGGCGGCGCCGGCGTGGGCAAGACGGTGCTGCTCCAGGAGCTGATCAACAACGTGGCCAAGGAGCGCGGCGGTTTCTCCGTCTTCGGCGGCGTGGGCGAGCGGACCCGCGAGGGCAACGACCTGTACGCCGAGTTCATCGAGTCGAAGATCATCAACCTCGAGAATCTGGAGAAGAGCCAGTGCGTGCTGGTGTACGGGCAGATGAACGAGCCGCCCGGGGCCCGCGCGCGCGTCGGTCTCTCCGCGCTGACCATCGCGGAGTACTTCCGCGACGAGGAGGGGCGCGACGTGCTCCTCTTCATCGACAACATCTTCCGCTTCACGCAGGCGGGCTCGGAAGTCTCGGCGCTCCTCGGCCGTATCCCCAGCGCGGTGGGCTACCAGCCCACGCTGGCCACGGACATGGGCGAGCTTCAAGAAAGGATCACCTCCACCAAGAAAGGCGCGGTCACCTCGGTGCAGGCGATCTACGTCCCCGCCGACGACCTCACCGACCCGGCCCCCGCCACGACGTTCGCGCACCTCGACGCGACCACCGTGCTCTCGCGCGGCCTGACGGAGATCGGCATCTACCCGGCGGTGGACCCGCTCGACTCGACCAGCCGCATCCTCGACCCGCAGATCGTGGGCGAGCAGCACTACCGGGTTGCCCGCCGGGTGCAGGCGGTGCTGCAGCGCTACAAGGAGCTGCAGGACATCATCGCCATCCTTGGCATGGACGAGCTCTCCGACGAGGACAAGCTCACGGTGGCCCGCGCGCGCAAGGTACAGCGCTTCCTCAGCCAGCCCTTTTCGGTGGCCGAGCAGTTCACCGGCATGAAGGGCAAGTACGTGAAGCTGGAGGACACCATCCGCTCCTTCGAGGAGCTCCTGGACGGCAAGCACGACAACCTGCCCGAGCAGGCGTTCTACATGGTGGGCAACATCGACGAGGCGGTGGAGAAGGGGAAGACGCTGGCGCGCTGACCATGGCCCTCTCCCTCGAGATCGTCACGCCCGAGCAGCGCGTCCTCACCACCGAGTGCGACGAGGTGCGGCTGCCCGGAGTGGAAGGCGGGTTCGGCATCCGGCCCGGGCACACGCCGCTGGTCGCCGCGCTGGCGCCGGGCGAGCTGGTGATCGTGAGCGGCGGCAGCGAGCAGCGCTACGCGGTCGGCGAGGGGTTCTCCGAGGTCAGCAACGACAAGGTGCGCGTCCTGGTGGAGGAGGCGGTGCGGGCGGAGCAGATCGACCCCACCCGCGCGGCCGCAGAGCTGAAGCAGGCGCAGTCGAAGCTCGCCTCCATGAACCCCGACGATCCGAGCTACGAGATCGAACGCGCGCAGGTCGAACGCGCCGCGGCCCGGGCTTTGGTGGCGGGCGCCGGGCACTGAGGCCGCTCTAGGGCACTGCCTCTATGGGCGCGCCACCGTGACGCGGCGGACGCCGCGCGCGAGCACCTTGACGTTGAAGTTGATCAAGAGGCCGGCGGGGCAGCCCGACAGGCGCACGTGCGTGTGGAGCTGCGCGCGGCGCCATTCGGTGACGCGCTCGACGCTCACCACCTCGACGATCAGCTCGCCGCCCACCACCAGTTCGAGCTGCAGCCCGGTGACCAGAACGAGATCCCGGTAGCGGATCGGGACCGTCTTGTCCTGCTCGAACGGGATCTTCCTTCGGCGCAGCTCTTCGGGCAGCGCGAGCTTGTAGACGCTCCCGGGCAGCCCCGGCCCGAGGATGCGATGCACTTCCGCCGCGGCCTCGATCACCGGCCGCGACCATCGGTCGCGTTCCATGTCCCCCCGCGCCGGTCCCGATTCGAGACAGCGGACCGGCGCGGCCGGGGACTACGCAAGGCTCAGGCCACGCGATCTATTCGGCGGGAGGCACGGCGTCGTCGGCCAGCTCGTCCGTGCCTCCCAGCGTGTCGCGCACTAGCTGGGCGACCTGCGCGTCGGGCAGCTCCTCGCTCTGCGGCGAGCGGGGAAGCTCGATGCTGAGGGCCGCGCGGCAGGCGAGCTCTTCGAAGAGGAAGACGGCGCCGTTGCGCAGCTCGGCCTTGTCGCGCGCCAGGTCCGGCTTTGCTCCGCAGGTGCAGACGGGCTGATCAAGGTCGAGAAGGACTCCCTCTCCGAATCGGGGGAGCTCGATCTCCACCCGCCGCCCGCAGTGCGCGCAGAGCCGGGCTACCGGGGGGATCGGCAGGAGGACGCGGCCGGGGACGTCGATGGCGTAGAGCGTGTAGTCGCGGAACCCCTCGGGGTCGGGTTCGCCCTCCAGCGCGTAGGGGTCCAGGCGGTCCTCCTCGTCCGTCCAGACCACTTGCGTGACCAGGTTGGCCAGGCCGGCCCCCGCGAGGAGCGCTCCGGGGCTGGCCGCCGCCGGCAGGTCCAGCGTCTCGCCGTTGGCGCGGGAGAGCTGTACTTCGGAGCCCGGATCCAGCACCCGGAGCTCGATCAGCCCCCGCCAGAGGCGCGAGAGGTTCGGCAGCGGCATCGGCCGCTGCACGTCGTCCGGGACGATCCAGCGGCGGTGGACCAGGCCGAGATCGCTCTGGTCGCGCTGCGGATCGACGCGCTCTCGGGTGACCGGCATGGGGCGCGGAGCCTATACTACCCGCCGGAGGTCCGCGAGATGGCCGAGGCCAAGAGCCGGCGCAGGAAGGTGACCCGCAAGGTGCGGCAAGAGCGGCCGCGCGAGGAGCCGGGCGCCGGAGCGCCCAGGGGCGCCCAGCCGCCCGTCAACGGCGGAACCGACTGGAGCGAGCTCGCAGACCGGGCGGCGAAGAAGGTGCGCGAGTTCGCCGACAAGGCGAAGCCAGCAGCCGAGAAGATGGCCGTGGACGTGACCGAAGGGCTGGACGGCGCCTTCGGCAAGGTCTCCGAGCAGGCGCGGGATCTCATGTCCAAGGGCCAGCACACGCGCGTCCGCATCAAGTTCCGCGGCAAGCAGATCGCCGAGCTGCCCATCGCGGTGGTCGCGGCGGCGGAGGTGGCGAGCTTCTGGTGGTTCGGCCCGCTCCGGGTCGTGCTCGGGCACGTGGTGGGCAAGGCGATCCTCGACGTGGAGTTCGTCTCCAACGCCGATCACCACGTGTCCGAAGGCCGCAAGCTGCTGGGCGACGGCGAGTTGGAGAAGGCGATCGCGGAGTTCGACAAGGCCATCGCCATGGACCGCCGCCACGCCGGCGCGCTGCTCGGCAAAGGCATCGCGCTCAAGCTGAAGGGCGACAAGGCTGCGGCCCGCGACTACTTCCAGAAGGCGGAGGACGCCGACCCGCGCAGCGACGCGGGGAGAGAGGCGCGGCGGCACCTCGACAATCTATAGACCTGGGGATCAGGACTTGCGCCTTTCGGCGAGCCTGGACCTGGACCGCGAAGCCGCGAAAGCGGCGAGTCCTGATCCCTGGCTTCGGGCCAGGACTCACTCCGCTTTTCCGCCCTAGTTTCCGATGGCCGGAACCCCCCAGAACGGGTACAACACCCCTTCCATTTCAGAGGAAAAAGAATGGCTGAAGCAACCGGTCCCCAGCTCGTCCCCGTCGCGATCGAAGACGAGATGCGACAGGCGTATCTCGACTACTCGATGTCCGTCATCGTCGGGCGCGCCTTGCCCGACGTGCGCGACGGGCTCAAGCCCGTCCATCGCCGGATCCTCTACGCGATGTTCGACCAGGGGATGCTGCACAACAAGCGATACAGCAAGTGCGCCGGAACCGTCGGCGAGGTCCTGAAGAAGTACCACCCGCACGGCGACGCGGCGGTCTACGACGCCCTGGTCCGGCTCGCACAGGACTGGAACCTCCGCCACCCGCTGATCGACGGGCAGGGCAACTTCGGCAGCATCGACGGCGACTCGGCGGCCGCGTACCGGTACACCGAGGCGCGGCTCACCAGGCTGGCGGAGATGATGCTGGCCGACATCGACAAGGAGACCGTCGACTTCGGCCCGAACTTCGACGACTCCACCACCGAGCCGCTGGTGCTCCCCACGCGCTTTCCCAACCTGCTCGTCAACGGCAGCGCGGGCATCGCCGTGGGCATGGCGACCAACATCCCGCCGCACAACCTGGGCGAGGTGATCGAGAGCACCATCCATCTGATCGATCATCCCGAGGCGCCGCTGGGACAGCTGCTCGACCCGAAGCTGGGCGGGACGCTTCCGGGCGGCATCCAGGGTCCGGACTTCCCCACCGGCGGCATCCTGATGGGCGTCGCGCCCATCCGCGCGCTCTACGAGACGGGCCGCGGCATCTTGAAGATGCGCGCCAAGGCGGAGATCGAGACCGACAAGAAGGGCGACCGCGAACGCATCGTGGTGACCGAGGTGCCCTACCAGGTCAACAAGGCCCGCGCGATCCAGTCAATCGGCGAGATGCACAACGAGAAGAAGATCGAGGGCATCTCGGACCTGCGCGACGAGTCCTCGCGCGAAGGCATCCGCGCGGTGGTGGAGATCAAGCGCGGCGCGATCACCGCCGTCGTGCTCAACAACCTCTACCAGCACAGCTCCCTCTTCCAGGACACCTTCGGCGCCACCATGCTGTCGATCGACCATGGCCAGCCGCGCACGCTGGGGGTGAAGGCGATCCTCGAGCGCTTCATCGCCCACCGCCGCGACGTGGTCACGCGCCGGACGCGGTACGAGCTGCGCAAGGCGAAGGAGCGCGAGCACATCCTGCTCGGCTTGAAGACGGCGCTCGACCACATCGACGAGATCATCGCGCTGATCAAGGCCAGCAAGAGCCGCGACGAGGCCTCGCTAAAGTTGCAGAGCTTCTACTCGCTCAGCGAGATCCAGGCCAAGGCCATCCTCGAGATGCAGCTGCAGCGGCTGACCAGCCTGGAGAAGGAGAAGATCATCGCCGAGCTGACCGAGGTGCAGGCGCTGATCACGAAGCTGTCGGCGATCCTCAGCTCGGAGAAGCTGCTGCTCGACGTGATCAAGGACGAGCTGCGCGAGGTGAAGTCGCTCTTCGCCGACCCGCGCCGGACCGACATCCAGGGCGAGGCCAGCGACCTCTCCGACGAGGACCTGATCGCCGAGGAGGACATGGTGGTGACCTTCAGCCACCAGGGCTACGTGAAGCGGAACCCGGTCTCGCTCTACCGCGCCCAGCGCCGCGGAGGCCGCGGCAAGGCGGGTGCTGGCACCACCGACGAGGATTTCATCGAGCAGATCTTCGTCGCCTCCACGCATGCCTACGTGCTGATCTTCACCAGCAAGGGCCGTATCTTCTGGCTCAAGGTGCACGAGCTGCCGCAGGCGGGCCGGGCGGCGCGCGGCAAGGCGATCGTCAACCTGGTCCCGCTCGGCGAAGGCGAGAAGATCGCCGCGCTGTTGCCGGTGAAGGAGCTGCAAGGGGCGAAGAAGGAGGACGAGGAGGGCGCCGAGGTCGCCGAGGAGCCCGCCGCCGTGGAGGAGGCGTCCGCCGGCGAGGGCGACGAGGTGGAGGAGAGCGAGGCGTCGCGCGTCGCCGCCAAGGCGGTGCAGGTCGCGGCCGGCCCGTACATCATCTTCGTGACGCAGAACGGGCTGATCAAGCGGACCAAGCTCGAGGCGTTCGCGCGGCCGCGCCCCAGCGGGCTCAAGGCCCTCTCCATCGAGGACGACGACGAGCTGGTGGCGGTGATGCACGCCAAGGGCGACGAGGACGTGATCATCGGCACCTCCCAGGGCATGGCCATCCGCTTCGATCAGAAGGAGACCCGCCCGATGGGCCGCACCGCCTTCGGCGTGAAGGGAATCACGCTGGAGCCGGGCGACCACGTCGTCGGCGCCGAGTTGGCCCGCTCGGGCGCGACGCTGTTCACCATGACCGAGAACGGCTACGGCAAGCGCACGGCCATCGAGGAGTACCGGCTCACGCACCGGGGCGGGAAGGGCGTGATCGACATCAAGACCGGCGAGCGCAACGGCAACGTGGTGGCGATGCTCCAGGTGACCGACGCGGATCAGGTGATGATCATCACCAACAAGGGCACGCTGATCCGCAGCCGCGTCGCCGACGTCTCGATCATCGGCCGCAACACGCAAGGGGTGCGGGTGATGGCGCTCTCCCAGGAGGGCGAGAAGGTAGTGGGCGCGACGCGGGCGCCCGAAGAGCGGGAGGCGGACGTGGCCGCGGCGGCCGCCGCCGACCAGGCCGGCGGCGAGGACGACGACGGATCGCCACCGGACGGCGAGCAGCAGTGAGGCGACGGAATACCTGCGCTTGAACACCCACCCCGCTCCACCCCGCGGCACGATTCAGGCGTTGCGGTGGTCCGGGCTGGGTGATACCGCATTGTGTCGTGCGGACGATCCTCCTCGGGGCAATTGCTGTGCTGCTCGCGGCTTGCGGGCGGCCCCAAGCACGCCTCCAGCACGCGAGAGATCTGGCGCTGGCTGGTCACCACAAGACCGCGCTGCTGGAAGCCAGGGCCATCCTGCTCACGCTGCGTGACGAGCAGGGCGACAAGGTGCACGCGGTCCGGCGCGGCACGCTCAAGCTCGCGGGCGATCTCTGCGCCGTCTACCTCGACGATCCCCGCTGTGCCGCCGCCGAGTACCGCGAGCTGGTCAAGCGGTACCCGACCTCCGCGGAGGCTTTCGAAGCGCGCGAGCGGCTCGGCGACCTCGACATGCGCATCGGCAACGTCAAGGGCGCGATGGAGGCCTGGCGGGATCAAGTCGCAACCGCGCCGGATCGCCCTGGCGCCGACGCAGCGCAGATGAAGGTCGCGCGCGCGCTGCTCGAGCAAGGACAGTTCCACGACGCGCGAGCAGCGGCGTCCGAGCTGCAGAGACGTTGGCCCCGCTCCAAGCTCGCTCCAGCCGCAGCGTTGCTCTCCGCGGCCACCTACCACCTCTCCGGAAGACACCAGGACGCGATCGCGGCGTACGACGCGGTCGAGCGCAAGTACCACGGCACGCAGAAGGGCGCCGACGCGCTGTTCGAGAAGGGCAACTGCCTCGCCGAGCTGGGCAACGACGAGTCCGCCGTCAAGGCCTATACCGCCGCGCTGCCGCGGCACGATTCCCCCGACGCCGTGCAGTACGCTCTCGAGCGCGCCGAGCGCCGCTTGCGGCGCGGGAGCCCGGTGAACCCGCACAACCAGGCCGCCGTCTGGGATCGCGGGTACGCGCAGAGCCGCGCCATCCAGCATTAGCCGCTGCGTCCGAAGGCCGCTTTGGGGCTACGCAGTTGCGCCTGCGCTTTTCCCGCTGCTGAGGCTTTACCGTCGCCCTCCCCGGCGCTAAACCCGCGCCATGTCTCTGAAGACCGAGAAGTCGCGACGCGAGCTCGCGCGCGCAAGGTCGCTCTTTCCGGGCGGGGTCAACTCGCCGGTGCGGGCGTTCAAGGGCGTCGGCGGCGACCCGCTCTTCGTCGCGCGCGGCGAGAAGGCCCGCCTCTACGACGAAGACGGAAACGCGTACGTCGACTACGTGCTCTCCTGGGGGCCGCTTCTGGCCGGCCACGCGCACCCGCGCATCCTCGAGGCAATCCAGGGCGCCGCGGCCCTGGGGACGAGCTTCGGCGCGCCCACCGCGCGCGAGAGCGTCCTGGCCGAGAAGGTGCGCGCGCTGGTGCCCTCGATGAGGAAGATGCGCTTCGTCAGCTCCGGCACCGAAGCCACGCAGGCCGCGCTGCGCGTGGCGCGCGGGTTCACCGGGCGCGAGCGGATCGTCAAGTTCGAGGGCTGCTACCACGGAGCCACCGACGCGCTGCTGGTGCGCGCCGGGTCGGGCGTCGAGACGCTGGGACTGCCCGACTCGCCGGGCGTACCGCAGGCGCTGGCGGCGCTCACCACGGTGCTGCCCTACAACGACGTGGAGGCGCTGCGCGCGCACTTCCGGGGCTCGCTCGGCCGGGAGACGGCGGCCGCGATCGTCGAGCCCGTGGTCGGCAACATGGGCGTGCTCCTGCCGCGCCCCGGCTTCCTCGAGGCGCTGCGCGAGGAGACGCGCAGGGCTGGAGCCCTCTTCGTCTGCGACGAGGTGATGACGGGCTTCCGCGTGGCCCGCGGCGGGGCGCAGGAGCGCTTCGGGGTGGAGCCGGATCTGACCTGCCTGGGCAAGGTGATCGGCGGCGGGCTGCCGGTTGGCGCGTACGGAGGCCGCGAGGACGTGATGGGCCAGGTGGCGCCGGACGGGCCCATCTACCAGGCGGGAACGCTCTCGGGGAACCCGCTGGCGATGGCGGCGGGGATCGCGATGCTCGACCTCGTCGCCCAACCCGGCTTCGTCGAGTCGATCGAGCGGCGCACCGAGGAGCTCTGCGCGCGCATCCGCGAGGAGCTGCGGCGGGCGAGCGTCCAGGGGCAGGTGAACCAGATCGGATCGATGTGGACCTGCTTCTTCGCGGAGGGCGAGGTCTTCGACTATCCCAGCGCGAAGAAGTCCGACGTGGCGCGGTTTGGCCGGGTGCACCGGGCGCTGCTCGAGCACGGCGTGTATTTGCCCCCGTCACAGTTCGAAGCGGCCTTCCTCTCCAGCGAGCACGGGCCACAAGAGGTCGAGGAGACCACACGGGCCTTCAGAGCAGCGCTCAAGTAGGGGACACCCAACAGGCTCGGGGGACACCCAATAGGGTGTCCCCTACTTGAGGGCGAGGTCGCCGATGGTGCAGAGCACCGCCGCGACCCACGACAACCCCAGCATCACCTTCGCGAACCTGGGCCGGACGGGCGCGATCGGCGCCGAGTCCCGCAGGGCGCGGCGAATGCCGGCGGCGGCCACGGCCACCGCGGCCGCGAACAAGAGGAAGCCCCACCGGCCGTACGCGCCGCGGTGGGCGAGCCAGCGCGCCGGCAGATCCAGCGCGAAATACGCCGCGGCGAGATAGGCGAATGGCAGCCCGACGAGCAGCGCCAGGTCCACGATCGTGTTGACCAGGTCCTTCACGGCGTTGCGGAGCACCCGGGGCAGGCCGCCCAATGCCTTGAGCCGTTCGGCGCGCAGGTTGGCGCGGTGCGTGGCGCGGGAGCTGCCGAGGAAGCTGTCGGAAGGCCGAAGCACGAGGAACCACAATACAACACGCGGGGTTTGACGGGTACTCCGGGCACATGCTACACGGCGCTGCTTTTTTGAAAGCGCGCGTGGCTGGCAAGAAACAGGACGACCGCCCGGAGGGCCCTGGCGAGGATGTCGCATCCTCGTACCGGAAGGCCGGGCCCTACATCGACGCCAGCTGGCAACTGGCCGGCTCGGTGGGCCTGGGGACCTTTGCCGGGTGGTGGCTGGACAAGAAGCTGTCCACCAGCCCCTGGCTCCTGGTCGGCGGCGCGCTCTTCGGCATCGGCGTGGGCTTCTACCTGCTTTTCAAGATCCTGATGAACCTGGACAAGAAACGAAAGTGAGCCAGACCCGAAGCAAGCCGCGCCTTTACGCCATCGCCAGTGGAATCGCGTGCGCGCTCGGAATCGGCGTCGCGCTGCTCTTGCCGGAGCCGTTGCGCGGTCCCGCCCTTTACGGGGCGGGCGCGGCAGCCCTCGGAGCCCTCTGCGCGTTCGCGGCCCTGGCCCGGGCCGCCGGCAAGGGCTTCAACGGCGTACTCGGCGGATTTACCATCGGATTTCTTTGCCGTGCCGCGCTGGTGGGCGTCGGGCTGGTCGCCTCGGGCGCGCGCGGCAACCTGGCTCTTTCGTATGTGGCAGCCTTCTTTACCCTGTACGCGGTCACCCAGGTGATCGAGGTGTTGTTCGTGCACGCCAGCTCGCGCCCCCAAGGAGTCACGCAATGATCGCCGTCCTCGCGCTGCTTCTTCTCGCCCAGGCGCAGCCGGAGCATCCGCGGGAGCCGGTCCCGGTGCCGGACACCGCGCGGCCCTCCGCCAGCGAGCATGGAGCCACCCTGGGGCACCAGGAGGCGGCGCCGGGGGCGCACAAGCCGGAGCACGAGCAGGGCGGCGAGGAGCACAAGGGCGGGATCGCCGAGCACATCTTCGAACACGTCCTGGACGAGACGGTGGTGCCCCTGGGGTTCTGGGTGGGCAACCGGTACATCCGGCTCGACATCACCAAGCACGTCATCAACATGTGGCTGGCGGCCGGCGTCCTCCTGATCGTGGTCGGGCTGGCGGCGCGCAAGCGCGCCCTGGTTCCCAAGGGCGGCTACAACCTGCTCGAGACGCTCGTGATGTTCATCCGGGACGAGATCTCGGTGAAGAACATCGGCCACCACGCCGACCAGTACACGCCCTATCTCTGCTCGGCCTTCTTCTTCATCCTGTTCATGAACCTCCTCGGGCTTCTGCCCATCCCGGCCTGGCGGGGATTTCCCGGCATCTCCACCGCGACCGGCAACGTCTCGGTGACGATGGTACTGGCGCTCTTCACCTTCGCGATCACGCAGATCGCCGGCATGCGCGCGCAGGGCGTGGTGGGCTACTGGACGCACCTGGTGCCCTCGGGCGTGCCCGCAGCACTCTGGCCGCTGATGTTCGTGATCGAGTTCTTCGGGCTGTTCACCAAGCCTTTCGCGCTCACCGTCCGCCTCTTCGCGAACATGGTGGCCGGGCACATCGTGATCTTCTTCCTCATCGCCTTGACGCTCTTCATCTCGGTCTACGTCGCGCCGCTGAGCGTCGCGTTCGCGCTGGGCATCTTCATGCTCGAGATCTTCGTCGCGCTCGTGCAGGCGTACGTGTTCACGATGCTCTCGGCGCTCTTCATCGGGATGACGCAGCACGCGCACTGACTCTGGCAGCAACGCGGGCTGGGCTTCTGGCGGCCTCGGGTCCACACCCCGCGACAACATGCCACTCCTCGCCGCCGAGGCTAAGGGCATCCATGCAGTGGGGAGGTTGAACCGATGAACCAGTTCTCGCTTGGGTATCTCGCCGCAGGCCTCGGCGCCGGCCTCGCCGTGCTCGGCGCCGGCTTCGGAATCGGCCGGCTCGCAGCAGCAGCCATGGAGGGGACCGCCCGCCAGCCCGCGGCGACGGGCGACATCCGCACCTCGATGATCATCGCCGCCGCGCTGATCGAGGGCGTGACGCTGTTCGCCGAAGTGGTGTGCATCATCCTGGCCGTCAAGGCTTGACGCAGCTCGGGCGGGGGCCTGTGGTACAAGGCCCCCGCGCTCAGGGAGGACCGCCGATGCTGTTCGCCGCAGGATTCACCGACATCAACTTCGCGCTGAGCTTCTGGACGTTCATCACGTTCCTGCTCCTGATCGTGGTGCTGGGGAAGTTCGCCTGGGGTCCCATCCTCCAGATGATGGAGACGCGCGAGAAGACCATCGCCGACGCGATCGAGTCGGCCAAGCGGGAGCGGGCGGAGGCGGAGAAGGCGCGGGCGGACATGCAACAAGCGCTGGAGCGCGCGCGAGAGGAGTCCGCCCAGCTCGTGCGCAAGAACCAGCAGGAGGTCGCGGCAGCGAAGGCCGAGCTGATCGCCGCGGCGAAGAAGGAGAGCGAGGAGCTGCTCGTTCAGGCGCGCAAGACCATCTCCGAGGAGAAGCGCCAGGCGCTGGCCGAGCTGCGCGCCCAGGCGGTGGACATCGCCATCGAGGCGGCGAAGCGGCTCGTGCAGATGAACATGGACGAGAAGAAGCAGAAGCAGCTGGTCGAGGAGTACTTGTCGCAGCTGCCGAAAGAGAGTCGCGTCTAGGCGCTGCGGCCGGAGGCCGCTTTGCGCCTACGCAGTTGCTGCGTGTTCGCGCGGAGGCGCGAACACGCTTCGAAGCCTACTTCAACTGCTCCGACAAGTAGCGCTCCGCGCCGATCTGCTTGATCGACTCCTGCTGGGTCTCCAGCCAGTCGGCGTGCGCCTCCTCCTCGCGGAGCATGCGCTCGAGCAGATCGCGGGTCCCGTTGTCCCCGGCGGCGCGGCAGGTCTCGATGGCCTGGTTGAGCGTCTTGATGGCCTCGTACTCGACCGCCAGGTCGAGCTGGAACTGCTCCGGCACCGTCTGGCCGACGTTGACCTTCCCGTAGCGCTGCAGGTTGGGAAGGCCCTCGAGGAAGAGGATGCGGTCGATCAGCTCGTCCGCGTGCTTCATCTCCTCGATGCTCTCCTTGCGCAGCTTCTCGTAGAGGCGCTCGTAGCCCCAGTGGTGGCAGAGGCGCCCGTGCAGCCAGTACTGGTTGACGGCCGTCAGCTCCGCCGTCAGCACGTCGTTGAGCAACGTGACGACCTGCTTGTCGACTTTCATGCGCGCCCCCGGAGGGTCAGAGCGCGGCGGACGCTAGCTCAGGCTCGCGGCGGGGGCAATCGGCGCAGTTGCGGCTGCAGGCGAACTCGATGCGCTCGTGGATCGAACGCCGGCAGCTCCCGCAGTCGCCGCCCGCGCCGCAGGCCTTGGAGACGTCGGCGAGCGAGTGCGCGCCGTGGCGGATGGCGGCGTCCACCTCGCGGTCGGTCACGGACTGGCAGATGCAGAGGATCATCGGGTTCGCGGCTGCGTGATATTGAGAATGCTTCTCAATATCAACAGGAGTGTAGCGCCGGGCGCGGGAGAAGACAAGCTTCAACCTCAGGAGGGCTGGTAGAGAACCTCGTATTGCGCGGCGGCGCGGTCCCAGGAGTGGTCGCGTCCCATGGCCCGCTGCTGCGCCGTGCGCCAGCCGGCCTTGTCCCGCCAGAGCGCGAGCGCCCGATCGAGCGCCTCGAGCAGCGCCTCCGGCGTCTCCTGCTCGAAGCGGAATCCCCAGCCCTGCGGGCCCTCGCTGATGCTGTCGGCCAGGCCGCCCACGGCGTGGACCAGGGGCAGCGTCCCGTAGCGCAGCGAATAGAGCTGGTTCAGGCCGCAGGGCTCGAACCGCGAGGGCATGAGGAAGACGTCCGCCCCCGCCTCGATCCGGTGGGCCAGCTTGTCGTCGAAGCGGAGCTGGGCGCTCACCCGCCCGGGATACTTCACGGCCAGGGCCGCGAAAACCTCCTCGAGCGCGGCGTCGCCGGTGCCCAGGAGCGCGAGCTGCACGCCGCGCGAGACCATGCCCGGCACCGCCTGGGCGAGGATGTCGTAGCCCTTCTGGTGCGCGAGCCGGCCGATGGCGGCGCAGAGCATGGTCTCCGGCTGCGGCTCCAGCCCCAATTCCTGTTGCAGCTCCGCCTTGCACTCCGCCTTGCCGGAGAGGTCCTCCGCCGAATAGCGGTGCGGGATGAGGGCGTCCCGCTCCGGGCTCCAGCGGTCGTAGTCGACGCCGTTCATGATGCCGGTCAGGTCCCCCTTGCGGTGGCGCAAGAGGCCCTCGAGGCCCGCGCCGGTCTCGCTGCTCTCCACGATCTCCCGGGCGTAGGTGGGGGAGACGGTGGTCAGCTTGTCGGCGAAGACCAGGCCCGCCTTGATGAGGTTCACCTTCCCGTAGAACTCCAGCGCGTCGGCGTTGAAGAGGTCTCCCGGAAGATCCAGCTCGCCCATCGCCTCCCGCGGGAAGACCCCCTGGTAAGCGACGTTGTGGATGGTGAAGATCGTGCGCGCGCGGATCGGCGACGGGCGGCCGGCCCAGCCGCGCTTCACGATCAGCGGGACCAGCGCGGCCTGCCAGTCGTGCGCATGGATGGCGTCCGGGATGAAGTTCCACTGCCGCGCCGCCTCCAGCGATCCGGCGGCGAGCAGCGCGAAGCGCTTGTGGTTGTCGCGGTAGTCCTTGCCACCCTCCCCGTACAGCTCACGGCGGTCGTACCAGGGGTTCTGCAGGAACAGGTAGCGCAGCCGCTCGGCCGGCGCGTGCACGTGGATGTGCGCGCCCGCGTTCAGGTTGGGAAACTGGACCTCCACCCGCCGCCCGGTGTCGCGCAAACCGAACTGCTGCCCGTCGATGGCGCCGTACCGGGGAACGACCGCGAGGACGTCGTGGCCGCGCCTGGCCAGCGCCCGCGGAAGCGCGCCGATCACGTCGCCCAGCCCGCCCGTCTTCACGTAGGGCGCCGCTTCCGAAGCGACGAACAGGATCTTCACGGGAAGACCTCCGTCTGCCGGAGGAAGCTCGCCGCCTCTTCCGGTGCCGTTGGGTTGATGAAGCAGCCCGTCGCCCACTCGAAGCCGGCCTGCTGGGTGAGGACCGGCTTGAGCTCCAGGTGCCAGTGGTAGAAGTCGTTCCGCGGCTCGCGCAGCGGCATGGTGTGCAAGAAGAGATTCAAGGCTGGCTTCTCCAGCGCCAGGTCGATCTTGCGCAGGACCGTCCGCAGCATCTCGGCGACGGCGCGCAGCTCGTTTCCGGTGGCGGACTCGAACGACGACCGGTGGTCGCGGGGCAAGAGCCAGAGCTCGAATGGGCTGCGCGCCGCCCAGGGAGAGAGCACCAGGGCGGCCTCCGACTCCAGCACCATGCGCTCGCGGTCGCGCGTCTCCTGCGCGACGATGTCGCACCAGATGCAGCGCTCCTTCTCCTGGAAATGCCGGCGCGCGGCATTTTCCTCCACCTGGAGCGCCTCGGGCACCAAGGGGAGCGCGATCAGCTGGGAGTGGGCGTGCGACAAGGTGGCTCCGGCAGGCAGTCCCTGGTTCTTGAATGCGACCACGGTCTTGAGCCGGACGTCCCGCGAGAGATCGATCATCCGCTCCTGCCAGACCTGCAGGACGCTCTCGATCTGCGCCACCGGCAGCTCGGCCAGCGTGGGCGAGTGGTCGTTGGTCTCGATCACCACCTCGTGGGCGCCGACGCCCGCCATGCTGTCGAAGAGGCCCAGTCCGGCGCGGGACATCTGGATCTCGGTGCGCAGCGCCGGGTAGAGGTTCGGCACCACGCGGAGCGACCAGGCGCCATTCTCCCGGCGCGAGAGGATCTCGGGAGGGGTCATGGACTCGTTTCCCGGACAGAACGGACAGGCCCCGGAATCGTGCTCCGGCGCCGGCCGCAAGAAGGCGCTCGGACGGTTCGCCCGCTCCGGC
>Ga0137394_10001911_pt1 | contig 15291 bp, 16 predicted proteins | sample czobulk116metaG_FD_108278 | JGI IMG/M metagenome (GOLD analysis project Ga0137394, IMG submission 108278) | Vadose zone soil microbial communities from Angelo Coast Range Reserve, California, USA - czobulk1.16 metaG | ecosystem: Environmental > Terrestrial > Soil > Vadose zone | place: USA...
TCCCCTCACCCGGGCCCTCCGGCCTGGCTTCAGCGCGCCAGATAGGGCTGATGGTAAATCTCCCACTATCTGGCATCTTATCACTGTCTGTACTTAGTTATTTAGTTAGTAACTAGGTTTCAGGGAATAAAGCGCTTTCCAAAAAAAAAATAAAAAAAATAAAAAAAATAAAAAAAAATATCTCAGACATCAGTCGCAATCTTGTACGAAAAAAGAAAAAGAAAACACTGTGACAAAAAGACCTATTCCTATCCTCCTTTTGATCGACTCATTTCATGTCAGCTTGTCAGCACCAAATATCCCCACGTTCTTCAGATAGAGACCATGCAAGTGGGCTCGCCAAAATCTCACCGAAGAGCTACCCCTCCACCCGGGTGACAGCACCATCTCTCCCTTTCGTATTCATCGAATCAAATCAGGTTTCGCGTGTTCCGGCGGTGGAATGGTCACCGCGTAGATCATCTCCTCTCGGCTGATTCTCCAGACCGGGTAATGTCACTGCCCGCGCTCTCATCGCCTCGCTACTCGAGCTGGGAAATCAAAACTAGAACGTACCCAAACTTGTGAAGTGCCGCTGATCTCATATTCACCTTGATGGAGGGGTCATTGACATTAATATCGTAGTGGCTCTTGGTATGACTTTGGACGCTCAGTGTATTATGAAGCGCCAAGTGCTAGCAACTCATTCGCTCATTCTTCTTTCCACGGGCATGGGAAAATAGAATACAGCTATATTTTCAACTCAACCGCGATCGTACAAAATCCATAAGTGTATCGTGAATAATGATGAATCTTTCTTTTTATGAAGATTCTACTTTTCTGCGGGTTTCCACGTGTTTTTTGGGAGCTGTACGGCGATGCACAGCCCAACGCACGCCAGGGCGACAAGTACGACGTAGGTAAAGTTTCCGCCCAAGATGTTGTTGTTTAGGGAGAAGGCAAACAGCGATGCGGCAGCCGCCGGTGCCACGGTTCTTTGAATCGAGACCACAGTCTGCGCAAGGCCATTTGTGGCGCCGAGAGACCGCTTGCTGGGCGGGGAGGTAGATACATACATAAATACTGCGCCTTCACGAATTCGCATACGACTCAGCATGCGCGATCGGAATACACGTGGCAAGCGACTTACTGAAGCCCATGTCAGAGATGGCTATTGCAGATAGCTGCAGGATGATGAACACTACCGTCACCGCAGCACCGCCAGCGACATAGCGTATCGCAAGATTCTCGAAGAGGAGGAGGAGGTACATCGGGAAGAACGAGCAGATGCTGACGATGAAGATGGGTCGCGGACCGAATCGCTCGACGAGGAGCGGAAAACCGACGAATTGAAAGACGCCGTTCAACAACCCATAACTTGCCATCCACACGCCGATGGAAGCGGGGCTCATGCCAAGCCCGCCGAATTCGACTGCGGTTGACCAGACGAGCGGGATAAGGACCCCGGCCATCATCTCGAGTAACCCGATAACGGCATAATTCGCGACTGATATCACGACCGGTCTTGTAAGCAAAGAGCGCAGCGACTGCGGCTTCTCCTCGCCCCGTAGTGGTTCGCTGAGGTTGCTCTTCTTTGATGGGCCACAGTCAACCGTCTAGGTGACGCGTGGTGAGTACAGCAGAACACACTTCCTCGGAGAGTTGAACGACTAACCTCTTTTAAGAACACCGCAGCCAAAATAAACGATATAAGGCCATAGGTGGCTGTCCCAAGACATGGCAGCAAATACGGGAATTCGGCCCAGAACGGATGCGAGAAGGTGTCGGGCCAACGATCTTGTGGTCGTGACAAAACGCCACCTATAAGTGGCCTAAGAAATCAAGGCGTCAGCCGGGGAGGCAAGAAGGAAAACAAATGTCCCGAACCCTATGGTGCCACCAATAGCCCATGTCACCGGTATCAACGAGAAACCTCGTGCCATATTGGAGTCGTCTGTGAGCTCCGTCAACATGCTCTTTATGACGCCGATGTTTCCGTTCAGCATGCCATTCAGGCAGCGACTAAGGGATCGAGTGAGATGGCATCGTTCCCAGATCTTTGGTCAGAACACACCTGAAGACAAGCGCCGAGAAAGAACGGGAAAGGCCGAAGAGGATGATTGAAATGATTGTACCTAGAAGACCGCATAGGAGCACGGGTTTACGCCCAATGTAGTCCGAAAGTCGACTCCATTGAAGGATTGTGATCGCCTCGGCAGCGAAGTATAAGGATACCTGTAACGACGTTCGGTGTGTGCAAGCTGGGAAAAGGGACGAGAAGTACTAAGATTCCGGCATAATACCCCACTTTCCGCTCATCACCGTCAACGATTGAAAGTTCGCTGACGAGCTAAAGCCAACGTTACTGAGAATACGTATGCAGAGAAGCAAATCAAGCACACCTGGTTGATGTAGGGGTTGATGGAAAGAGACGTGATGGGCTCGGAAAGTAAGAGTAAGAGAAGAACACAGAGCTGGGTCATAGGCAGAGGCGTCGGTTTCCGTGGTGCATCTTCACTGCGGAGGAGAGGTGTCTCTTCGTCTGCGACGCCTTGAGCTTGAGATCTTCTTGGAGACATCGAGAGTGATTACGAATGAGACACAACACAACGGCGAACGAGAGAATTTATATAGCCGCTGCTGCCTGCCAGCGCATACGCGATTCTTTAATATCCGAGCCATGGTCGAGCAAGGTAAGGAAAGAGCTGAAATCGAGTGCATTGAATGACAAGCGGGCCTTCTGGGCGAATGCGAACGTAACCCTTGCCCGCCTGCCCGTTACGGTCGTGGACACCTCTTCCCTGTTTTGGCAAGTCTTCTTCCAACCGTCGGCCTCTCGCGCTCCTGCGATTTCGTTTCCAAAGGTCTACATATCCTATTATTATCCAGACGCCAGCAAGGGGGTCGGAACACCGTACGGTACCACTCGACCTGGTTGATGCCTCTTCCATTTTACCCGTGCTTGCACAGCACTTGCTCATCCTATTTACGCGGTTTGCAAATTATCAGTTCTCGAGCAACTTACCTACGCAGTGCTCACAGATCAAATACAAAAAAGGGGGCTTAGAGAACAAAGAGGCTCAGAGAACCACACCGTGGAGATGCCATATCATAATAATCAGTGATAACAATAGTAGCGAAGCTGATCGTTGAGCGTTAACTTTTCCGCTATAGCACTATTTAGCCATAGGAACACCCACGCCTCCGGAGCGCACAGCTGCCTTTATCAATCCCATCTGGTCAGGCGCGCTCTTCGCATAGATGATGCGAGTGGAGATGCTGCTGGATCGGCATCCGGATAGTTAGTTATCGCACATTCAACCAACCTGAAAGGACCTGACGTGCATGAGTTGGGGGGCTTCCCACGGTATTGTATACCCAATTCTCCATCTTTCATTGAGATGCGAATAAATCGAAACGTTTTTGAAGGCATTCGACACCTTCCAAGGTCACCGAGATCGCTTGGCGGTTAGGGGCAAACAAAGTTCGTTTCAGCTCTACCAGCCCCCCATGGGAAAAACTTCGGAGTGGCGAATACATTAACAGATCATTACCCTTTCTTCCCATCAGAGGTACCGGCGTTTTACCAGAGAAAACCCTTACAGCAAGTGACTGGTGATGAAGACGTGATGGACGAGCATACAAGCGCTCAGCGAAGTTCCCGCACGGGACCTAAATTTCTTTCATGAACGTGTCTGTCCCTCGTGACACTGGGAATCGTCCCTCGTCCCACTACAACAGTGCTTCTAACGCGCGGGAATAGCTGCTAAAATGAACGCACGAGCCTTATCTGCTAATTCTGATGAATGAAGCTTCACAGTGAAGGCAACTCGTCGAATTCGCCTTGGCTCCACCCTAAACCTGAAGCGGAAGTATCTTGTCCGAAACCTTTCAAGGGTCGGACAATGTCGGCCGTGGGTGGCGGAGAAGGTAACCAGACCACGCCTCACCAAGCCAACGACATCACGACATCAATGTCAATCATCCGTCCGCAGCCTGGCTTGTTCCCCCGTGGGTACCTCGCTAATGGATTGTCATCGTCATTGGGATGCGAGTGTAAACGTCACTGGCATGATGACACCTGGACGGTCACCATTTGGGTTTTGAGCGAATTTCGCTCAGGTCCCCTTTCCCCGCATGATGTGCTAGCGCACGTTGCTGTCACTTGTTCTTCGACTCGGATCCTCCGGATGCAACTGAGAACCGGTCGGGCTCCAATTTCCTTCAAGGGATTCGTCACGCGCTCCGTAATGCCTATGCTTCTCAGAAGGATGGCGGCAGGGCAAAGGTTGAGGCGTGTGCGTATTCCTCAGGTTAGACGGACCAATGATAGGAAGATACACGTAACACCTCCAGTCTCAATTGACCCTGGGCTCCACTTATATCTCTGACATTCCTGATCCAGTCGCAGAGCTTTACTTTTCTCAAAGGACGAATGTATGTGGGATGTGGATAGGAATCCTGCAGCTCGGGTGACTTGCTGGCATATGATGGCTGTCACCGATTTACACTGACAGCACTGTTTCCTAACCTCACTCCACTGGCACACGTCCAATTTCTTGCCGTAGCGCAAGTGGGGTTACGGCCTTGGCTGCATATCCATCAATCAAACTCCTAAAACCCCTAACAAACTATATTCCGCATCTCTAGTTGAATCGCCCAGGTAAGCCTGTGTGGGAATCTATTGGTGAGGTAACGGGACAGACCCATCAATCACGTTCGTCAGGTTCAATCACTGACCCAGGAGCGCTTACCAGTCTGGAGGCGTTCTCAGCGCTTGTTATGATAATCGTCCTCTAAGGTCGGGCTGCTGCCACTTGTACCCCTTCCTCTTTGGGTCGATTCCTCTTACAAACGCACAAAGAGGTTAGGTTAGACGCTGCGGTAAGAAACTTTTATGGGCATCCTCAGCATGCAGCTGGTAGTCATTGTACTTCCCCGTAACCTAATCGTAATAAAGCTCACGAATGTAAGGGCATCAGAATCCCGTGGAAACCCCGCATGGGGGCTCAGTATAGCACGGGACGGCATCATCGTGACAGGCAAGGCGTCAAACTCAGCCCTATCCCTATCATCCATCACATCATAGCTTTCGAGTCATATAGAGATCATGAGATGGAGCAGGTGGAGAAAGAGACGTGGCACGATAGAGCAAGATGGATGACAGCTGTAGCTACAGCGTCGCAATCGCAACCAGCTACCGTGACACCACTTGGTGGGTCCCCCTCCCACGCTGAACCTATACTGAATGGCGCCGGACGCTCACTTTAGTGTGTGCTCTATGATATGAATGATAGATCAGGAGCGGAGCGCCTGATCTGCCTTCCAGAAACATCGTTTTCTGTCGCGCGGCGATGCACGGCTCGCAGCTTGACTGAGATGCGTCAGGCGCGTGGCATACACACATAGATTCGTCGCTCATACATAATTGCGAACTTGCGGTGATGGGCACAAATCATTGACCTCGCTTCAATCGCAATCGCACGGTAAGTGCCGTTAGATGATGTAAGCCGGGATCTCGCCAGCTCGTTGGCTAGTGACGAACAAGTGACGAACAAGCGCCTCAAGCAAAGGAGCCTGTTACACTTTGTCGATGCGCAGCAAAATTGCAGCTCCAGTAGCGAGGCAAATATCACCCTGTAGGGGGGTAAATTCAGGGGGGCAAGCATAACCTCTAGGATACCAACTTGAAGCGAACGCCAAGGAAGGTAGATGACGACGACGACGACGACGACGACGACGTCCCTCCAAAATGGGCCAAAGTGAGGAAAGGGGTTGCATCCCCGGAGGTCCCGAACTATATCCTCCATATCATATGAAACCTGTGGATTTAGACCTATAAACCGATCACCACTGCCCCTCTCAGTAGCAACGCTTTTGCAGTTTCAGAGCAGAGTCAGTCTCTAGTCCCAAGTCCCGTAACATGTGCAGCTCCTGTGAGGGATTTTGGCGATGGCGATAAACCAGAGAGTTCTTCGATCGTCGCCGTGCGCAGCCAAGGACTCGGGTCACAGGTGGTGGGTGCGTTGCTCTTTCACTTTAGTTCGGGATTTTCGCCACTGGCACTTGGACTTGTTGTGCTAGCGAATACTCGGGTATAGGACACTCAGGTTAAAGTAGTGTGGCCCACATGTCTTCCTGGCTCGCCATGGAAGTTGGAACGTCAAGTCGGGTAGGGCAAAGATGCATCAAGGAGCGTATGATACTGAGTCGAGCTATTTAGGCAGCGAGTGAACGTTTTGGGCCGAGGCGGAGGGATGCAGTACGGCTTTGTCTCTTGATTGAATGACAAATCCCTCGCAATCAGGTTGAGCACGTTCGTCCACTCCAAGTGTTCGAACGTGAAACGTGATAAGAAGAAAAGCGGGTACACCAGTACATAACAGTACACCAAAGGACTTCTACTTCCAAATTACCGCGCCCGCCGAGGATACAGTACTTTTACTCCATTTTCAAAACAACGCGGCCAACGACTGTGCCTTGTTCCATGCCTTCATACACCCTAGTACAGCAGAACGATCAGCAATGCGCAGCTGTAGGTAAGTTCCGTGACCAAGACATACTCAGACAATGCTGACAAGGGCTTGACTTCGTGGTGACACCGGATCTTGCCCGCCGATGCGATATTCAGGGCTTCGTGCGCGTCTTGGCGGTTGCTAAGATCGGTTACCAATGAGATTTGTTTACTGGCTCACAATGAAGGAAGCAGAACACGCACCCAACATACGATCCAATGATGTTGATGCTTTTGACAACCGTCCAGAAGACGGATGCACCAATCTGGGCTTTGCCAGGGAGGCCGACGACGAGGAGCGAGCCGCCGGGGCGGAGATAGTCAACTGCCTGCTCGTATGCGGTGCTCTATGCGAGGGGTGTTACGCTGTGCTATAAGATGCTCATAGATACAAGGACTCATAGATACAAGGACTTACACTGGCTGCAGAAACCAGGGCCGCATGTGGGCCATCTCCGCCTGCCGCCTCTTTGATATCTTTCACAAGGTCCTTCGTCTCACAGAAGTCAACCCACTTCTCCGCTCCGAGCTTCAAGCATATCTCTTTCTTTTCCGCTCCCGTGTCTATATGCGATGCTGCAATAAGAAATGGGCAGGAAAATATCAAAAAGGTGGGAGACAGACCGACTGCCACAACTCGTAGTCCAAAGGAATGAACAGCATACTGTACGGCTGTGCAAAGGATTTTTCGGTTGAGGTGGGATAGGGAAGATGATGAGGGTGGTGCGAACCAAGATGTCCGAGACCGCCGCCCGCACCAGGAATCGCGATCCAATCGCCTGGCTTCGTATGACTATATTTCAACGCACGGTATACGGTGACACCCTGTGTGCACGATTGTCAACATTCCCCATGGCATTGCAGTGCTATGAGCAACTGAAACGCACCGCGCAGAGAAAAGACGCTGCTTCGTCGCTTTTGAGGCTCTCGGGGATAGGCGTGACATGAGACACATAAGAAACCTGATCGCGCCCACTACATATCACAGAGAAGCGGATGAATCAGGCATATCATACCACGTATTGGGAGAACGTCCCATCCACAGTGTATCCGCTAAGTTTCGCTTTGGAGCAATCTGCGAATCATTTACGCGCTTTAGTGTCGGGGTTCTCGTGACAGCGGGAGTGGTGGTTAACATACTCTGTTCCAAGCCTTTGCGACACTGCTCGCACTGTAGGCACGAATATGCGAGCCACTTGACGCCCACTCGATCCCCAACCTTGACCGGAGAGTCAGTCGTGTGCGCACCAATTGCGACGATCTCGCCGACGCCTTCGTGACCGCCGACGAGCGGGAGCTTGTGAGGGAGTGGCCAGTCACCCTTGCGAGCGTGCAAGTCGGTGTGGCACACGCCAGTGCAATGCATCTTGACGAGACATTCCCCTGGAGCGAGCTCGTCGGGCTGCTTCACCGGATAGTCGTCCCGGACAGAGATGGGTGCGTCGGCCGATACGACGACAGCGGCCTTCTGGGTTCTTGGGATGTTGTGAGACATTGGAGAAGGGATGAAGGTGAGTAAGATGAGGCATAATGTGGAACATTTTATACTGATCCTCTGAGTCTCTGACGCTGACGCTGTAGTTTGGAGCTCGCGGGCACGTGACCTTTGGAGACCCTGACGAGTGACGAGACCTATCTCGTCACATCTCGACTCGGCGTGTCATCCAGGCTATCCTCTCCGAATGTCCGCATACGGGTCCTAGTGATTGTCCTAGGCTGGGCTAGTGCCGCCAAGAGCAGCCTAGTTCACCAACGCCGACCATGCCAGTACTGTCTACAGGCCGGGACTGCGCGTGGCCAGACCAGCGTGATAAGAACATACGATTGTCTGGGTCAGGTACACCGTATGCGCGGCGATCACTGGACACCCCTCATTATCAGCATGATAAATCAGTCTGCATGCGTACGGTACATAATTCAGTTACCATCACGGCATCACGGGCTCTTCCGGGTGGATGCTTGATGTGGGACGAATGGTTGTACACACTGTGATAGTAGCCTAGTGGCTTGGGATATGGAAGTCCTTCCGGCCATCGCCCCTCTCAGCACGCATTTTATTAATGTAGTAGTTGCGGCTGCGTTTTATCAACCTGCTTTTGCTGTTCAATAGTCTCAAGTCCTGAGACCCGAGTCAACAGGAGCCCGGCCTGAAGTGCTGAGCTACTTATTTGAGAGGGTTTTGCACCGATACCAGTAACATCCCACTCGTTATGAATCTTCTCGATGAGTCCATCGCCGGCGCCGTGCTCACAGTAGAAAATCAGAAGCTAATTGCTGCGCTGAGGTCTGCCAGTGCTCAGGACTCGGATCGCGGGTGGGGTTGGGGAGTGCCTTGCCCTTTATTTTCATTCAGCTCGAGAATTTAGCTCTAACATAGGTAGGGGAGGGGAAAGACCATCCAGGAGCGTATATACCAAGTCATGCTGTTCCTGAAGAGTGAGAAAGGTCAGGACCCAGGCCGACGTGGATAGGATACTGTACGGCTTTGCCTCTTGAGTCAGTGACAAAACCGGGTTTACCATAACATGTTCAAAACAACGCGCCCAACGTAGGATCCACGACACGAATACGTACTCAGATAATGCTGACAACGGCTTGAATGCGAAATGAATGACACTTCATCTTTCCTTGCGATGTTCAAGCCTTCGTATGCGTCTTGGCGGTTGCTGAGACGATGAAATTTACTCAGTCACCTCGAATGAAGCCCCGAAAAAAAGGTTGCGCACCCAACATATGCTTTTGGCCACCGTTCAGAAGACGGATGCATCGATCTGCGCTTTTGCGGTGAGGCCGAGGAGCGAGGCCACTGGCCCGCCAGGATGTAGTCAACCGCTCGCTCGTATGCTGTGCTCTATGCGCAGTGGAGTTGGATGTCGCCAGATGATGTTCGCAGATCATAATGTGTCTATATGCGATGCCGTAATGAGGAATGTGAAGGAGAATATCAAAAGCTTGGTGACCGACCGACCGCCACGAGTCCAAAAGCATGGACAGCATACTACTGTACGGCTGCAGAGAATTTGAATTTTTCGGTTGAGGTGGGATAGGGAAGGTGATAAGGGTGGTACGAACCGAAGTGTCCGAGACCGCCGCCCGCACCAATTGCCAGGTTTCGTTTGACTGTATTTCAACGCTCGGTATACGGTACGCCCTATGCGTACGATCATCAATATTCTCCGTGGCTTTTACAGCGGCGATGAGCAAGTAGTACGCACCGCACAGAGAAAAGAAGCCGCCTCTTCGCCGCTGAGTTTTTCGGGGATAGATGTGACGTGAGAAACATAAGAAACCTAATCGCGCCGATTATGAATCGGACGGGGCGAAGAAAATCGGGCAAATCGTACCACGTATTGGGAGAACGTTCCATCCACCGCATATCCGCCGAGTTTCGCCTCGGTGAAAACGGGGAGGGGCGTAGCTCATTCTGTTCCAAGCCCTTCGACACTAGTACTACTCGGCGCTCGCACCGTAGACATGAGTTATGCCAGACTTGACGCCCATTCGATCCCCGATCTTGACCGGAGAGTTGATCGTGTGCACTCCAAGAGCAACGGTTTCACCGACGCCTTCGTGACCACCGACGAGCGGGAGTTTGAGTGAGTGGCCAGTCGCCCTTGCAGGCGCGCAAGTCGGTGTGGCATACGCCAGTGCAATGCATCTTGATGAGGTATTCTCCTGGAGCGAGCTCGTCTGGCTGCTTCACCGGATAGTCGTCTTTGAGACAGATGGGTGCATCGGGAGACACGACGATAGCGGCCTTCTGGGTTCTTGGGATGGTAAGAGCCTCCCGCGAGTGGCTCTAGCCCAGTTCTGAATCGCTGAGCCACGAAGTTTATGTGGTTCGTAGCTCAGTAGTTGGCTGCAAGGATGACATGATCTTGGATATATGACGAGACCCATCTTATCAACTTGGTGGGAGGTACCTCGAACTGCATCCGGGCTATCACAGAGGGAAAGAAAGACTCCATAGGCAAAGGTCTCCGTAGCTGTCCCCTGGGGGCTAGTTGCCGACTTGCCAGCCTAGTGCCACCAAGAGCGGCCTATTTCGTCGTGTTTTCCCCGGCCGAGCTCGCCGCAGTGCCTGTCCAGAGCGATAAGTTGACGTGGGCCAGATCGAGCCGCACAGTGCATGACCATGGCGAGGCTATCTGTGTCAAGCGTTGTGGGCGCCGCAATCACCGATCACCGAAGCCGCCGCTGCACCCGATAATTCAGTTACCATCAAGGGGCCTGGGCTCACCCGTGCGACAGCGCCAGTGATACAGAAAGACTAAAACCACGCTGCTGTTTGCCACAGCCCACAGCCCACAGGCAATCGCATTGGCATTCGCACATACTGTAGTTGAAACGATAAGTGAGACGGCTCGAAAGGTGACTCGGTGAGGTTGGCTGAACGAACTAAGTTCAGGCAAGTTGCGGCACGGGGTGCTTAAGCTGAAGTTGTCGTGCAGAGGGCTGCCGTTCATGATCAATATCGATGGCATTGATACGGGGAAATCAAAAGCAATGCAGGGCCAGCAAACAACGCTCGTGGGAACAACTTCAAGTTGAAGGTCCGCAGCCGTTGTCAGCCCTTCGCCGCCAGTTCATTGGTCGCATCACCCGGGGGCGCATTGCAAGTTGCGCTACCCTGGACGATACTGCACTAGAAGCATAGAAGGCGATGAACTCCTACCAGCCTAATGAGATTGGGTCAAATGGGCCCCGCGTGCCCCTGCCGGCCTTACCATATGGATCTTATTCACTATACCGTCGACTCCCAACTCGCTGCGCGTTCGAGGGCGCGTTTCAATGTCGTGCAGCACGAGCCAGAGCTCTGGAAAATTTCTCGTTGCGGTGTCATGTCGTTGAGCCCCTTTCTCAGGCAATCACGCCTACCTGTTGGAAAATCGCGATGTTTCCCCACGGTATGTCTAGCCGCTCCCTGGCAACTATGTCGAAGTCTCCAAGAATTGACACCAATTAATGCGCCCAGGGTTCACCAGGACGACACCAGTCAGTTTGTCCAGAAGGAGAGGCGAATCCATCATGTTACTCCATTTTCGCGCGTTTCACACCACATGCGCCCCTCACGGCCCATGGTTCTTGCACCTTTTAAGTATCATATGTCGTGGGGCCGCGTCGGCAACATCCCCATAGGTTGTTAATGCAGATCCATGGTTACTGCCAGCGATCCCCCGTTCAAATCTCCAGAAGTCCCTGCATGGTCATTGTATATAATCTATACTCCCTTCGAGCTGTTTGGCTTTTCCAAAGAAGACGCAGCCTGGTGCTCGTTGCGCTCGCTGGCTGAGTTTTGCAATGTCCCTCGACCCTCCGGCCGACATCGATCTAGGTCCACATGCCGCGAACTATGTGTGAGCAAAGTCATCTTCGGGAGTCAGCCACGCTGTGTCCATTAATGGAATACGTACTCATCTTAGATGGCTCAACTCTCTCATAAGTATCTCCGCTGCGGGTGAGCCCTGCTACTTGTTGATCCTAAAGGCAAACTCATAGCATATATTTCTGCTTGCTGACTTCTAGTGGTGCTGTATTACGACTATTTCCTCACACTACCTCGGGAAATCCTCTTCCTATGGCCGCCTCACAACAAGCAAGGGTGGTTCACGTCGGGTTGCCTTCTCAATCGATATCTGCCCGTATTGGGCAGTATCCCTGTTGTCGTGTCATATTTCATTCCAGTGGATAGGAAAGTGCGTCTATTGTCCTGATTTGAAATCAGCCGCACCTGAGCCTCGACAACAGTTGTGAGTCATCGCAGTGGGCATGCGTCTTGGCGACAATGTACCCATTCTATTGTAGCTGCCAGGGTCTACACATATACCATGAGTGGCTTGTGATGGTCATGCAAACCCAGGCTGGCAGTACGTCCGAAACGCTCCGCTCCTGTCACCTTTACCTTGACTCAAATATCGTCTTCATTATGAAGCCCTCTGCCTAATCCGCGTCTACGCGTTATACGGCCGAAGCCGCCGTATCCTAATACTTCTCCTCACTCTTGGTACAGGGTCGATCATCAATGCATGCGTACGCCATTTCCTTTCCAGACATCAGAGTCTCTGAGCTTATATCCCGCTCCCTTTCCCCAAAGGCAAACATGTTCGCAAGCCGTGACACCGGGAGTGAAACACTACCCGTTCTATCCCCTTTTCCGGGATGTTCACAGTACACACCAGCCCGTGGGTACGCAGCTGATCCTGTATGTGATTCGTCAATCCGGTATAACGGGGTCATTTTGTTGTCACAGGGGTCAATGTACGTTACTGGTTAACATTCCTACCGCCGACCGTTGTGACCCGACGAAACAGTTGCCGCCCTCGCATGGACGGGCGTGCTGCTTTTCGACTGTGTGATCTTCTTTCTCACATTGTACAAAGCATTTGCGATGGGAAGTGGCGTCAGGCTGCTGCACGTGATAGTTCGTGATGGTGCGTCAAATCAGGCCATTTCATAGCTCACTTTTAATCTTAATCATCCGTCTCAGGCGCCATGTACTTCTCGTATGATATATATTTGTTTGTCGAGAAAGACCTTGACTGATTTTGAACAGGGCACTCTCCATAATCAATCTAACAAATATTTTCACCCTTCGAGTACGCCGTAGCTATGCTTACTAGCTCGTTAATATCTAACTCATGCGTCCGATTTCCTAGTATACCCCGGTTCGTTATTGTGCATCCCTTTCGATCCTCATCCTTACGCATCATTTCCCTCAAATTAGCCTTTGATAAGAACGACCACCACGACATATACGAACGTGTTCGTGACAATCATACTAGCGCTGGCACGATCGCTTTCGCCTCAGTGCTGATTGTAGTGTTTCCAGGCTCTCTACCACCCTCGTTACCCGTCTCATTCTAAATCTCCGCGAACAAAATGCTGCTCTCGCAGGTCTACCGACGACAATGGAGTCGATCGGGAGATTCGAGGCAGCACTGCCGGTTACACCGCAACCAACAACATCCGTCGGAAGCCTTTCCGTCTCCTTTGTCCGGACGATAAATGAAACGGCCACTATCGGTACCGTTGGAGTCTCTCACTGATCTCGAAGCGCGGATGCCAATGGTGTAAGACATGGCCGATCAAGCCGGGCACCGAGCAGTTCGTGAAAAGCCATTTGTAGGAAAGAGTTGGGTACGATATATTAGATGAAGTATGTCACCACTGTACAGCAGCATACATACAATGAAACGCTCGCCCGCCGCCGCGTAAAAATAAAAAAATAAACGTACACCACCCGGCTGGGGGAAGAATGATCATAAGTCCTGACTGACGTTCACGACGTCCGCGTCATGCACATGCGACGTATATCCAACGATTCATCACCGCCGTGGGCGCTGGCGCCGCCGGCCATGCCGTTTCAGCCCGCGCATGCACATCATCGGTGGAGCACGGCACGGCCAGAGGCTGTCGGGCAAACTCAGACTCGAGGCCAGGGCCCTTGCCATGTCCACCACCTGCTGTGCCTCCTCTTCCGAATCTTCCGGCGGGTGAAGGTGCAAGCACGATACGAAAGTCCTCACCGCCGTTGTTGTCCCACCACTCTCCCGCGCCAGCCACGGTGAAGCGCACGGCGAGGAGGAGCGTGCGCGGCAGGGAGGCGCGCGGCGCGCGCAGCCCTAAGGAGATGGTGAACGTGAACCAGTCCCACGGGCCGTCACGGTCACGGGTGCCGTCGCCAGATGCTGTGGTGCCGGTGGGTGCCAGGGGAGAGGGACCCGTGTAGCGCGCGAGCACCTCGATGGCTGTTTCCCAGTTATCGTGAGTGTAACGCACCGCGACGCACTTCTCATAGGCGATATTGCGCACGCGCACGATGCCATGGAGGAGCAGGAGGGGCTGTCCCGGTCCCTGGCCCTGTCCGAGTCCAGCCGTGAGGGGCGAAAGGAACTCGAGGCGGACGTGGGTGTGGCGCGTCAGCGAGGTGTGCGGCGACGGAATCGGTGATACGATGTCTGCCACTTCGAGAGGCACCATCGCCGCCGCTGCGACACTGGCACCGTGACGCCCCGGTGGCCGTGCGAGCGATGGTGCTGGGGCGTCGTCGTCGTCGGACGACGTCGTGTCGGATTCGGTGTCGCTGTCAGAAATCGGGCTGAAAATGGCGGATGGCCGTCCGGTAGGACGAAAGCAGCAGAGGGACTCGAGCTGATTGTCTATCTCTTTGAAGCGAACACTCTTCCGACTCCGAGTCGCCGAGTTTCTGTCGCTCACACCGGGTACAGTAGGAGCCGCAGGAGCCTGCGAGCTGCAGCGCTTGAGGGATGACTTTAGCGGTTTGTGAACTGCAGAAGCGACTACCTTCAAGGTAGTACTAGTAGGAGTGGGCGTCCGTGCGACCGTTGCTTTGCACTGGACTCTGCATCCTGGGGAGAGAACTGATAAAAGCTTACTCCCCACGGGATGATCTGGTGACAACTGCAATAAGGAGGTGAAGATATGTACGGTCGATGTGGAAGCCGATGGGTTCGGACGAGCTGCAATTGCGTAGGGCATCTCCGATGCTACTCAAGTTCAAGTTGAAGAGGTGGTTCGAGGCAAGACATGGGAGAGCAAATCTGAGCGATGCCATCCTGGCGAAGCACTTATTGTTTACCACTATCCTTGGTTCCCGAGGACGGCGATCTGTGGACACCACCTAGTATAGCCTGAGGGATGTTCCTTGGGCCGTGACCTTGCCAAATTGCGTTGGTGTATGTACCGGCCCGGAGATATCCGGAAGACGATGATCAGCATGATGATGTCATGGAAAATCCAGTATTTGCTTTGAACCAAAGGTTGTCACTGGCATTCAA
>Ga0137394_10001912_pt1 | contig 15287 bp, 15 predicted proteins | sample czobulk116metaG_FD_108278 | JGI IMG/M metagenome (GOLD analysis project Ga0137394, IMG submission 108278) | Vadose zone soil microbial communities from Angelo Coast Range Reserve, California, USA - czobulk1.16 metaG | ecosystem: Environmental > Terrestrial > Soil > Vadose zone | place: USA...
CGACGCCGACGCGGTGTTCTTCGACGGCACGTTCTGGTCCAGCGACGAGCTGCCGGCGTTGGGGCTCGGGACGAAGCGCGCGGAGGAGATGGCGCACCTGCCCGTCGGGGGGCCCACCGGCAGCCTGGCGCAGCTCGCCGGGACGCGAGCGGGGCGGCGGGTCTACATCCACGTCAACAACACGAACCCGATGCTCAGAGAGGACTCGCGCGAGCACGCCACCGTCGCCGACGCCGGCTGGGAGGTCGCGTGGGATGGGATGGAGCTGCGGCTATGAGCGACCGATCGACGCGCCCGCTGCTGACGCGCGAGGAGTTCATCGACTGGGTGCGTCGCGAAGGCGAGAGCCGATACCACGACCACCACCGCTATCACCAGCTGATGCACGACGGCAAGCTGACGCGTCTGCAGCTCCAGCAGTGGGTGCTCAACCGCTACTACTACCAGACGCGGGTGCCGATCAAGGACGCCCTGATCCTCGGCAAGTCGGAGGATCCCGCCTTCCGGCGCATGTGGATCCGTCGGATCCGCGATCACGACGGCGACGCGCCGGGGGAGGGGGGACTGGAGCTGTGGCTGAGACTCGCCGAGGGCGTTGGCCTCGACCGGGAGGAGGTCGCGTCCTGCCGCTCGGTGCTGCCGGGCGTGCGCTTCGCGTGCGACGGCTACGTGCATCTCGTCCGCGAGCGAAGCCTGCTGGAGGCGGTGGCCTCGTCGCTCACCGAGTTCTTCTCGCCGGATCTCATGACACGCCGTGTGCTCGCCTGGGAGCGCCACTACCCGTGGATCGACAAGGACACGCTCGACTACTTCCGCACGCGCCCGCCGCGCGCGCGCCAGGACTCGCTCGAGGCGATCGACTTCGTCGTCTCGCGCGCGACGACGTACGAGCAGCAGGAGCAGTGCGTGGCGGCGCTGATCCGCAAGACCGAGATCCTGTGGCATCTGCTCGACTGCCTGTACACGGCCTACGTCGAGCCCGGCTGGGGTCCCGGGGGCGCCCGCGCGTGATCGCGATCACCGCCGACAGCCGCCCGACGCTGGCCGCCAAGGCGCGGCTGCGCTGGGACCGGCAGACCTCGCGCTATCTGTTGCTGTATCCCGAGCGCGGCCTCGTGCTCAACCCCACGGCGGCTGACGTGGTGCAGCTGTGCACGGGCGAGCACACCGTCGGGGCCATCGTCGACCGCCTCGCCGTCAAGTACGCGCCTCAGGCGCGCGAGAGCGTCGAGCGCGAGGTTGTCGCGTTCCTGGGCCAGATGGCCGAGCGCGGGCTCATCCGGAGCGGCGATGAGTGAGGAGCCGCGACCCTATACGCTCGTCGCCGAGCTGACGTATCGGTGCCCTCTGCGCTGCGTGTACTGCTCGAATCCGACCGACTGGGCCGGGCACAGGGACGCGCTCGGCACCGACGACTGGCTGCGCGTCTTCCGCGAGGCGGAGGCGCTCGGCGTCGTGCAGCTCAATCTGACCGGGGGCGAGCCGCTGCTGCGCGACGACCTCGAGCAGCTCGTGGAAGGCGCCCGGCGGCTCGATCTCTACACCAACCTGATCACCAGCGGGATCCCGCTCGCGCGCGACCGGCTGGCGCGACTCAAGGCGCTCGGCCTCGACAACGTGCAGGTCTCGGTCCAGGACGTCAGCCAGGCGTCGTCGGACCGCATCGCCGGTGTGCGCGCGTTCGATCGGAAGCTCGAGGTGGCTCGCTGGGTGAAGGAGCTCGGGTTTCCGCTCACGCTCAACGTGGTGCTGCACCGTGAGAACCTCGAGCGCGTCGGCGACGTGATCGCCCTCGCGGAGTCGCTCGGCGCCGACCGCCTCGAGCTGGCCAACACGCAATACCTCGGCTGGGCGCTCGTGAACCGCCGGACGCTCTTGCCCACGCGCGGGCAGCTCGACGCGGCGCGCGACGTCGCGCGCGCGGCGCGGCGCCTCCTGCAAGGGCGCATGGAGGTCCTGTTCGTCACGCCCGACTATTACGCGGAGTTCCCGAAGGCGTGCATGGATGGGTGGGGACGCCGCTTCCTGGTGGTGGCGCCCGACGGATTGGTCTTGCCGTGCCACGCCGCCCACACCCTCCCCGGGCTCACGTTCGACAACGCGCGCACGCGGCCGCTCGCCGACATCTGGCGGCACTCCACCGCCTTCGGCGCGTTCCGCGGCGAGGCGTGGATGCCGGAGCCCTGTCGCAGCTGCGATCGCCGCGCCGTCGACTTCGGCGGGTGTCGCTGCCAGGCCTACCATCTCACCGGTGATGCCGCCGCCACCGATCCCGCGTGCTCACTGGCGCCGAGCCACGCCCTCGTCGAGGCGGCGCGCGCCGAGGCGCTGGAGCCGACGGACACCCTGACGTACCGGGCGGCCCGCGCGGCCGAGCGCGTGTGAAGCGGCGTCGCATGGACGCGAGCCTCTTCATCTTGCTGGCGCTGGTCGGGGCCGCGCTCGCCGTCGCCTTCGCGCGCGATGCCGGCCTGCCGCTGCGCGGCCTCGCTGCCAGCGCGCGGCTCGTGCGCAGCGTGTGGATCGAGCTGGCGCTCGGCTTCGTCCTCGCGGGGCTGCTCGAAGTCCTCCTCCCGCAGCCCGTGCTGTCGCGCTGGCTCGGCGCCGAGCGCATCGGCCACGGCATCCTGATCGGCTGGGCGGCGGGCCTCGTGATCCCGGGCGGCCCCTACGTGCTCTTCCCGGTCGCGGCCAATCTGTTCCGGCATGGCGCCGCGCCGGCGCCGCTCATCACCCTCCTGACCGCCAAGACGCTCGTGAGCCCGATCCGCACCCTCACGTACGAGGCGCCGCTGCTCGGCTGGCCGCTCACGCTCGCGCGGTTCGTACCCGGCGTGCTGCTGCCGCCCGTCATGGGGCTGCTCGGCCAGTGGCTGTTCGGCGTGTTCAAGCGATGGGAATGATCCATCCGGAGCGCGCGGTGGCGGTGCTGCGCGTCGTCGTCGGCGTGTGGTTCCTCAAGGCGGTCTGGACGAAGCTCGGCCTGGGACTCGCGGCCGGCGTCATCCCGTACCCGGCCGTGTCGCCGCGCTTCATGAGCTTCCACCCGCGGCGCGTGGGCGAGTTCGCGGCGGGCAATCCGATCGGCTGGTACAAGGACTTCCTGGACAACACCGTCCAGCCTCACGCGTCGCTGTTCGCGATGCTGCAGACGTACGGCGAGGTGACGGTGGGGATCGGTCTGGTCCTCGGTCTCCTCACGGGTCTGGCCGCCGTCGTCGGACTCTTCCTGGCGCTGAACTACGGCCTGGCCACGCAGTGGATGAGCTTTGGCCAGCAGGGCTTTCATCTGCTGCTCATCACGTCGATGGTGCTGTTCCTGGCCACCCGCGCCGGCCGCGTGTGGGGCATCGACCAATGGCTGGTGAAGAGGGCGGGCCGCGCTCGGTGGCTGCGCCTGCTGGTCTGACAGAGGAGCGCGCGACGATGGGCAGGACGATGCTGGCGGCTCTGGCGACGGTGCTCATGCTCGGCACGGCGGCCTCATCCGCGCGCGGTGAGCTGCGCGCGTTCGTGACGAACGAGAAATCCGACGACGTCACGGTGATCCAGGCGGGCACCGGGACCGTGATCAAGACCATCGCGGTGGGCAAGCGACCCCGCGGGGTCGTGGCGACCCCGGACGGCAAGCGCGTGTACGTCGCGAACTCCAACAGCGACTCGCTGAGCATCATCGACGCGGCCACGCTGAGCGTGATCGAATCGGTGCCGGCCGGCCGCGATCCCGAGGGGCTCACGTTCAATCGCCAGGGCACGCTGCTCTACGTCGTGAACGAGAACGACTCCGCGGTCACGGTGATCGAGGTCGCGTCGTCGCGGATCGTGAAGAAGATCGAGGTCGGCACCGAGCCCGAGACGGCGGTGGCGTCGCCCGACGGCCGCTGGATCACGGTCTCCAACGAGACGTCCAACGACATCCACGTGATCGACACCGCGAGCAACACGGTCGTGAAGAAGATCGCGGTGCCGAAGAATCCGCGTGGCATGCGCTTCACCGCGGACTCCCGTCGCCTCTTCGTCGCCAGCGAGCAGGCGCACGTCGTCTCGGTCGTCAGCATGGAGACGCTGAGCGTCGAGAAGTCGGTGGCGACGGGCGGGAGCCGGCCGGTCGACATCGCCCTCAGCCGCGACGGCACGCGGGCGTGGGTCTCTCACGGCGACTCCGGCGACGTGCGCGTGCTCGATGCCGGCAGCCTCGACGTGCTGGCGACGATCGCCGTGGGGCCGCGCGCGTGGTGGACCGCGCTGACGCCGGACGGCAGCCGCCTCTACGTCACCGTCGGGCGCGCCGGCGAGGTGGCGGTGATCGACACCGCCGCCGGCAAGGTCGTCGCGCGCGTTCCCGCCGGCAAGCTGCCGTGGGGCATCGCGCTGGTGGACGTCCCGTAGCGAGAGGAGGTGAGCCGGATCGCCAGGCGTTCGCGTCACGACCACCGCCGTAATGTCGCAGGTCAACGGAGGCAAGTCAGATGGTCAGAACAGCGCGCCTTTCCCTCATCGCTCTCCTGGTTGTCTCGTCGCTCCTCCTCGCGTTGCCCTCGCCCGGCCGCAGCGCCGAGTGGCGGGAGGTCAGCGACGCGCGCCTGCTGAACGCGGAGCGCGACGCCGGCAACTGGCTCATGTACAACCGGACGTACTCGGGCTGGCGCTTCAGCCCACTGGACCAGATCACCGGCGCCAACATCAAGAAGCTGGTGCCGAAATGGATCTTCGCCGGCGGCACGGTCGGCGACCAGCAGATGACGCCCGTCGTCAACGACGGCGTCATGTTCACGACCTCGACATCGCTCGCGTTCAACCGGGTGCATGCCGTGAACGCCGCGACCGGGGAGCTCCTGTGGAAGTACGACCGCCGGACCGCCGACGACGTCGGCGCGCTCGTTCGCCTGATCCCGCACAATCGCGGCGTCGCGCTCTACAAGGACAAGGTCATCTTCGGCACGCTGGATGCCCATCTCGTCGCCCTCGACGCCAAGACCGGCAAGCCGGCGTGGGAGACGCGGATCATCGACTACGCCGACGGATACTTCGTCTCCCAGGCGCCCCTGGTCATCAAGGGCAAGGTCATCGTCGGCATCGCCGGGCCCGGTGAGATGGGCCCGCGCGGCTTCGTCGAGGCGTTCGACGCCGACACCGGGAAGAGTCAGTGGCGGTGGTACTCGATCCCTGCCGCCGGCGAGCCTGGCAGCGAGACGTGGGCCGCGGACACCTGGAAGATCGGCGGCGGCGCCGTCTGGCATACGGGGACCTACGACCCGGCCACCAACCTCCTCTACGTCGGCACCGGCAACCCGGCTCCCTGGATCGCCGACATGCGCAAAGGCGACAACCTCTACACCATGTCCGCGGTGGCGCTCGATATCGACACCGGCAAGATGAAGTGGTTCCACCAGTACCTGGCGAACGAGCCCTGGGACTACGACACGGTGGCGGAGCATCACGTCATCGACGTCGTGCGCAATGGACAGACCCAGAAGGCGGTCGTCACGGCGAACAAGCTCGGGTACGTGTATACGCTCGACCGGATCACGGGGAGATTCCTCTCCGCGGTCCCGTTCATCAAGTCGCTGACCTGGGGCGCACCGGATCCCGTGACGGGCAAGGGCGTGGAGAAGCCCGGGCTCCGGCCGACGATGGGTGGACCTCCGGTCGAGGTGTGTCCGTCGCTGCTCGGAGGCACCGGCTGGCAGCCGAAGGTCTACAATCCCAAGACCGGGTTCCTCTACATTCCGTCGAACGAGTTCTGCATGAAATACGGCTACGTGCCGGATCTGACCTACAAGAAGGGCCAGCTCTTCACCGGCAACACCACGGAGCACTTCAGCAAGACGGAGCACGCCGGAGTGTTGCGGGCATTCGACGTGAACCAGAACAAGGTGCTCTGGGAATGGAACAACCGGACGCCGCTCATCAGCCACACTCTGACCACCGCCGGCGACCTCGTGTTCCAGGGGACCGCCGAGGGCAAGGTCGTCGCCCTCGACGCCAAGAACGGACAGGAGCTGTGGTCGTTCAACCTCGGCACCCCGCAGTCGGGCGGGATCATCAGCTACGCGGTCGACGGCAAGCAGTACATCGCGGTGGCGGCGGGGGGGACCGTCCGGTCCCAGGTGTGGTTCGGCAAGGAGCCCAAGTGGACTCACGCCACCAAGCTCAACTTCAGTGATGTCGTCGTCGTCTTTGGGCTGAGTGAGTGAAAATGTGGTGGCTCGGGGTCGCGGTCGTCCTGATCGCGACCACGAGCAGTGCTGACGAGGTTCGGCGGATCCGGCTGTGCGCCGATCCGTCGAACCTGCCGTTCTCCAGTCGGGACGCCCGCGAGCCGGGCTTCGAGATCGAGATCGCCCGCGCCGTCGCGGCCGCGCTCGATGCCGAGCTGACGGTCCACTGGGTTCCCACCGCTCGGGAGATCATCGTGCTCCGGCAGCTCTACGAGCGTCGGTGCGACCTCGTCATGGGCTTTCCCATCACCGCGGGCTTCATGGACGACAAGCCCCGGCTGAGCGTGTCCGCGCCGTACTACGTCATGCGCCAGGTCGTGGTCTCCTCGAGCGTCGGCGGCGTGCGCTCGCTCGAGGATCTCAAATCCAGGCTCGTCGGCGTCCAGGCGATGACGCTCAGTGATCAGCTGGTCCACGAGCGGGGCTACAACCGGAGGGTCTACGTGACTCCCGACGAGACGTTCGGAGCGCTCCTCAGGGGCGAGGTCGACGCGGTGGTCATGGAATCGCCGCTCGCGGGCTGGTTCGTCACGAGGAACGCCGGCTTCGTCGCGAGCGAGTTCGGCGATCCCGGTCGCGACCTCGAGATCGGCGCCGTCGTCCGCAAAGCGGATCGAGACCTCAAGGAATCCGTGGACCGCGCGATCCAGCAGCTCCAGGCCACGACGCTGCCAACCATCCTCAGACGCTACGGGATCACCCTGGCCCAGGCTTCCCCGCCGGCGGCGACCCTCACCCCCCAGCTTCGCGCCGCGCGGTCGACGTTCCTCACGCAGTGCTCGCAATGTCATGGCACCGACGCCAAGGGCACCACGGCCGCCGCGAATCTCCTGGCGTTCAAGGGCAGCGAGGCGGACTTCGTTCGAATCGTCCAGACCGGGCGGCCCGGCACCGGCATGACACCGTGGAAGGGTCTCATCAACGAGGAGGACATCCGCGCCATCGCGCGCTACATCAAGCTGCTCGCGACGGACTCAGGCCGCCCATAGGAGTATGGGGGGCCATTTCGGGGCCCCCCATGTCGCCTGTCGGAGTATCGAGGGGTGCCACGGCTTCGCCGGGGCGCCCCGAGCGGTGGGGGGTATGGGGGGCCATTTCGGGGCCCCCCATTTACTAGAAGACGTACTGGGCGCCGACGAGGGCATTGAGCGGCGGCGCCGGCGTGAGGAATCGTTCGACGGGGTTGCCGGGTGCGCGGCCGTTGATCGCGAAGGTGCCGAACGTCTCGTAGCGGACGTCGAAGAGGTTGTTCACGCGCGTGAAGATCTCGAGCCGCCCGATCCTGGCCGAGGCGCCGACGCCGACGACCACGTAGTCGGGCAAGGGCGCCTGGCGGTTGACCTCGTCGCCGCGCAGGAACTGCGAGCCGACGTACCGCAGATCGACTGAGAGCGTCGCCCACGGCCAGGGGTGGTAGGCGGCGCCCGCGTTGACCCGGTGACGCGGAACGAGGGCGAGGGAGTCGCCGGGGCGGACGGTCTCGACGCCCGGCGGCAACGGGGTCGCGAGCGTGGCGGAATCCTGGAAGGTGGCGCGAGTCCACGCATAGTTGAGGTACGCCTCGAGACGCCCCGCCGCGCGCGCCCGCATCCCGAGCTCGAATCCTTCTCGACGGGTGCGGCCGATATTCTGGAAGAACACCCCGATGGTCCCGGTCGGGGCCACCGAAAAGATGTCGTCGCTCAGATCGGTGCGGAAGACCGAACCTTCCACGTCGAGCCACGTGAAGGGACGGGCCGTGACGCCGACCTCATAACTTCGTGCCGTGACCGCTTTCAGCGGTGGATCGGGCGCGACGCCGGCTTGCAGCCCCGGACACACGGACCCGGGCCCGGCGCACGTCAGCTCCAGGAAGGCGGGCGCGCGAAAGCCTTCGGAGTAGCTCGCGTAGAACGCGAGCCGCTCGGTGACGTTGACGTTGACACCGACGCGCGGATTGAGGCGCTGAAACGTGTGGACGCCGCTGCTCGCGCCGCCGAGGCGGTCGTCGATGTCGTGCCGCACGCTGTCCCAGCGCCCGGCCGCCGTGAGGACGACGCTCGAGCCCCTGAGCGGGACGTTCCGGAGCAGGGTCAGCGAGTTCTGTGCATACACGCCGATCGCGTCCTGGACGTCGGCGAGGCTCGAGTCCAGCACGCGCGCGTCCGCGCCGGTCTCGAGGAAGGTCCGCGTCGTGACGTTGGTGCGCGCGTACTCGACGCCGCCCAACAGGACGTCGGGGAGTCCGAAGATCTCGGTGCGATAGGCGACTTGCGCCGTGCCGCCCGTCGAGCGGCTGTCGGTGAAGAGGCGGCTGCTTTCGTCGATCAGGTTGACGTTGAACTGCTCGCTGCTCAGCGCGCGGACGAAGGCGTTGAGGCGGATGGTCACGTGCTCGCCGAGCGCCTGCTCGACATTGGCGATCGCCTGATGGAGCTCGGGGTTGAAGAAGTCGCCCGCGGTGAAATTCCGGCGCGGATGACGCAGGACCTCGCTCTCGGGCAGCGAGCCCGCCTGCTTGATGCGGTTGTTGCTGTACTGATACGAGAGGGTGGCGTCGCTTCCGGACACGCCGAGGCCGAGCTTGACGAAGGCGCGCGAGACGCGGGAACCGCTCGCGTCCCGATATCCGTCGTCCAGCAGCTGGGTCACCGAGGCGGTGTAGTCGAACGGCCGCGCGGAGCCGCTGGCCCTGAGGCGATATTCCTGCCGGCCGAAGCTCCCCACCGCGACCTCGGGGACGATCTCGCGAGCCTCGCTCCCGCGGCGCGTCACGAGACTGATGGCGCCGCCGAGGGTGTTGCGTCCGAACAGGACGGACGGTCCACGGACCACCTCGATGCGTTCGACGTCGTCGAGCGGAATGAGGTCGAAGTTCACCTCGTCGACGGTCGGCTCGTTGAGCCGGACGCCGTCGAGGAAGACGCTCAACCCCTGAGGCAGCCCGGTCACCGGCGAGCTGGTGAAGCCGCGCATGGTCAGGCTCGGCTGGAAACGATTGCCCTGCTCGTCCTGCAGCGTGACGCCGGGCAGGCGCTGCAGCACGTCCGGCACCAGGCCTTGCGCGGCATCGACGCTGTCGATGGTCAGCCTGTCGATGCGGCTCGGCGTGGTCGGGCGCGCGAGCACGTCGACGGGCGCCGGTGCCGTCACGCGGACGGCGGGGAGGCGCGTGAGAGGCTCGTCAGCCTCCTGGGCGACCGCCGCTGCGGCCGTCAACAGCGTGATGAGATGCACGACGAGCACGAGGCGGCGCATGGGACGTTCGGACGATCGTAAGCGGGTCGACGCGCGTGGGCAACGGGCTATCGATCGTTGCCATGGCCGTGGTTCGGCGCTACGGTACGGAGCATCACGACGTGGTGGGTGACCGCGGCGATCGCGTTGGCAGGCGTCGGCATCGCCGAGGCGCAAGACATCACCGTGCCCGCCGGCTTCCGTGTCGAGGCGGTGGCCGAGAAGCTCGGCGGTCCCCGCGCCCTCGCCGTGGACCCGGAGGGCGTCCTCGTGGTCTCCGTGCCGTCCCGCGGACGCGTGCTGGCGCTGCCGTCGCGCGACGGCGCGACCCGCGCGCGGGATGCGGTCACGATCCTCAAGGACCTCGATCGTCCGCACGGTCTGGCGTTCAGAGGTGGGTTCCTGTACGTCGCCGAGACCGGCCGCATCGTGCGCCACCGGTACCACGCGGCGACATGGACGGCGAGCGAGCCCGCGGTCGTCGTCGGCGGGTTGCCGGCCGGTGCGCATCACTGGACGCGTTCCATCGTCTTCGGGCCCGACGACAAGCTGTACGTCGCCATCGGCTCGTCCTGCGATGTGTGCCGGGAGCGTGACCCGCGTCGCGCCGCCATCGTGCGCTACAACGCCGACGGATCGGGCGAACAGCTCTTCGCGACCGGCCTGCGCAATCCGGTCGGGCTCACATTTCACCCCACCACGCGGGCGCTGTGGACGACGGTGAACGAGCGTGACTGGCCCGACGGCGGCGCGCCCCCGGATTACGTCACCGAGGTTCGCCCGGACGCGTCGTACGGCTGGCCGCGGTGCTTTGCCGAGCGGCATGCGTTCTTTCGCGATCGGACGTTCCCCGACCCGGGCGACTGTCGCACGATGACCTTGCCGACGCTCGAGCTCGGGCCGCACGCCGCTCCGCTCGGCCTCGTGTTCTATACGGGCCGGCAGTTCCCCGCAGACTACGCGAACGACCTGTTCGTCGCTCTGCACGGCTCGCGGCCGGGGCTGCCGGCGGCGGGCTACGGCATCATCCGGGTGCGCCTCCGCGCCGGCCGCCCCGCCGGCGTCGAAGAGTTCGCGGGAGGGTGGCGGAACGGAAGCCGGGTGATCGGGCGGCCCGTGGACCTGGCCGTCGGCCCCGACGGCAGCCTGTACGTCTCGGACGATCACGCGGACCGGATCTACCGCGTGAGCTACGGCCGGCGATGACGCCAGGGCGGCGGCATCCGGCCCGCCTCGCGAGCGTCGTCGTCTCCCTCATCGTCGCGCTCGGCGGCACGGCGAGCGGAGAGGTCAGCCGATTCGTCGTGACGACGCGTCAGGACGTGCTGGGCGGCGACTACGAGAAGCTCGCCGGCACCGTCGAGCTGGAGCTCGATCCGACCGATCCGGCGAACGCCGCGATCGTCGATCTCGATCGCGCGCCGCGCAACGCGCGCGGGCGCGTCGAGGCCGCGGCGGATTTCATGGTGCTGCGGCCCCGGCGTCCCTCGTCAGGCGGTTCGACGGCGCTGCTCGAGGTGAGCAATCGCGGCGGCAAGGCGCTGCTCCCGTACTTCAACCGCGCGCCATGGACGCTGGACCCGACGACGGACCGCGACTTCGGCGACCGGTTCCTGATGCGCCAGGGGCTCACCGTGATCTGGGTCGGCTGGCAATTCGACGTGCCTCGCGAGCCCGGGCTTCTGCGGCTGCGCGCGCCGATCGCCCGCGACCCCGCCGGTCCGATCGAGGGACTGGTACGCAGCGATTGGACGGTCGACGAGCCCACCACGACGCTGGCGCTCGCTCATCGCGATCACGTGGCGTATCCGGTGGCCGAGCCCGCACACGCGGACAACGTGCTGACGGTACGCTCGTCGCGGCTGGGTCCGCGAGAGATCGTGCCGCGCGATCGCTGGCGCTTCGCGCGCCTGGAGGGGAACCGGCTCGTGGATGACTCGACGCACGTCCATCTCGCCGGGGGCTTCGAGCGCGGCAAGATCTACGAGCTCGTCTATCGTGCGCGGGACCCGATCGTCGCCGGTATCGGGCTCGCGGTCATTCGCGACGTGGTTTCCGGGGCGCGCCACGATGCCCGCTGCCCGTTTCCGGTGACGAAGGCGCTCGGCGTCGGCATCTCCCAGAGCGGGCGTTTCCTGCGCCACTTCGTGTACCAGGGCTTCAACATCGACGAGGCCGGCCGCAAAGTCTTCGACGGGATGCTCGTGCATACGGCCGGTGCCGGGCGCGGCAGCTTCAATCATCGCTTCGCGCAGCCGTCACGCGATGCGCACCGCTTCTCGGCGTTCTTCTATCCGACGGACCTCTTCCCGTTCACGGGCCGGACGCAGACCGATCCCGAGACCGGGGTGGCGGACGGACTCCTCGCGCGCCTGGCGGACCGGCCGGAGCGCCAGCCGAAGATCTTCTTCACGAACACCGGCTACGAATACTGGGGACGCGCCGCCTCGCTGATTCACACCTCACCGGACGGACGGACCGACGTGGCGCCGCTGCCGAACGAGCGCATCTATCATCTCGCCGGCGGCCAGCACTTCGTCGGCGCGTTTCCGCCGCCGGCGTCGCCGCGCTCCGGCGAGGCGTATCTCAGCAATCCGCTCGATTTTCTCGTCAGCCTGCGCGCCCTGCTGGCGCGCCTCGTCGAGTGGGTGGTGGACGACCGCGCGCCTCCGGCAAGCGCCTATCCCACGCTGGCCGGGGGCACGCTCGTCTCCATCGAGGCGCTGAAGTTTCCGGGCATCCCCGACGTGAAGGCGCCGAGCGTGATCCATCAGGCCCACCGCGTCGACTACGGTCCGCGCTGGGCGGCGGGCATCATCAGCCGTGAGCCGCCGGGCCTCGGTGCGCCGTTCCCCGCGCTCGTGTCGCAGGTCGATGCCGACGGCAACGAGGTCGCCGGCGTGCGAGGTCTCGAGCTGCTGGCGCCGCTGGCGACCTTCACCCCGTGGCAGCTCCGCCGCGGCGGCGGCAGCGACGCCGGGGAGCTGGTCGATTTCCTCGGAACCTACGTGCCCCTGCCGCGGACCGATGCCGAGCGCCGGCGCTCGGGCGACCCTCGCGCCAGCATCGAGCGTCGCTATGCCGGCAAGCGCGCGTTCCTGGCGACGGCGGCTCGACACGCCGAGTCGCTCGCGCGCGCCGGCTGGCTCCTGCGTGAGGACGTCCCGGGGGTGCTCGAGCGGGCCGAGCAGCACTGGGACTGGATCATGCGGCGCTGAGCAACGCCCGAAGAGGTCCCCGTCTCAGCGGGCGCGCTCTTCGAGGACGAGCGTCTCGATGTCGTTGAGGACGGTCCGCGGGTGCAGGAAGGTCGACGAGTAGATCTCGCGCACGAAGCCCGCGCGGTCGACGAGGAAGACCTTCAGCACGTGCGCGAGCTCGCGGCGCGGCACGCCGCTGGACCGGTCGACCGTGGAGCGCACATCCTGGCCGAAGCCCTCGACGAGCGGCAGCAGCTCGCGCGGCGACCGCGTGGTGAGGAAGAGCCAGGGCACGTCGCCGGCGCGCGCGCGGCCGCCCGCGTAGCCGCGCATCGCGGCCGGCGTGTCGCGCGCCGGGTCGAAGGACAGCGTCACGAGCCTCACGCGCTCGCGCAGGGCGGGGGCCCGCGCCACCGCGTCGCGGACGGTGTCGAACACGCGGTACGCGCGCGGGCAGCCGCCCGGGTCCATGCACGTCGTGTAGATGAAACCGAGCAGCGTGATGCGCTCGTGCGTGAACCGGGCGAGCCGCTGCGGCCGGCCGTCGAGCCCCAGCACCTCGCCGTCGGGCGCCGCCATGATCCGGTGCAGCGTGTAGGTGCCGGGCGCCGGCGGCTGGTAGTCGAGCGCCGGGAACGGCTCGGTGTCATGGGCGGCGGCGGGCAGCGCGCAGACGAGCCACGCCGACAGCACGAGGCTCCGCGCGCTCCCGCGCCGCGTCACCGCTCGGACGCCTTCGCGCGCAGCGCGTTGCTGCCGAGCTTCATGTGGTGCGCGCGCCCGAGCTTCTCCTGCGTGAAGTCCACCTCGAACGCCGACGTGAGCTCCTTGCCGTCCCACTTGAAGCCGCGCAGGAACTGCTCGTTGTCGCCTCCGCCCTTGTCCCAGTTGGCCAGCAGCGAGGAGGTGATGTAGACGCGCTTGCCGTCCCAGCTCTGCGAGATCATGTTGACCTGCTTGCCGGTGACCTTCTGGTAGGTCTCCTTCGGCGCCTCCGGGTTGCTCAGGTCGAAGTAGCGCGTGGTGCCGTCCATGAACGTGTTGACCCAGAGGCCCTTGCCGTCGCGGGTGATGCTGATGTCGACGGGCAGCGGGATCTTCGCGGGATCGCCGATGGTGGCGACGTCCTTGGCCTGCCACTGGCCCTTGTCCTGCTTGACGAGCCAGAGCTTGGAGGTGAGGGCGGCGGCGGTGATGGCCCAGTCGTCACCCGGCTTGAGCGACCAGCGGATCTCCAGCGGCGCGCCCGGCACGGAGAGGACCTTCCGCGCCTTCATGGCCTTGAGATCCCACACGACCATCGTGTTGCCGAAGCGCTTCATCGCCTCGGCGTCCTTCACGACGTCGCCGAGCGGCCGCATGTAGTTGTCGTAGCCGGTGAAGCTGGACGTCAGCAGGACGTTCTTCTTCGGATTCACGGCGAGGTCGTAGCCGTAGCCGTCGCCACCGCCGTCGGTCGGCATGGCATACGACGTGACGAACTCGCCGGCGTTGTTGTAGACGGCCATGCCGGTGCGGCCGCCCTTGTCCTTCGTGTTCGAGAGCGCCTGCACGAGCATCCGGCCCGGCATCGCGTAGTAGGTGTGGGGGCCGAGGTAGCCGGTCTTGTCGGCCATGTCGGCGATCGTCTTCACGAGCTTGGGCTTGCCCGGGTCGGTGCCGATGTCGAACACGTAGATCTTCGGCTCCGCCAGGCCGCCCGCCCAGAGGAAGCGCCGGTCGTCGGTGAAGCCCATGTGGTGGGCCTCGCCGCGGGAGCCCACGGACACCGAGGTGAGAACCTTGCCGTAGCGCTTCGACTTTGGATTGACGTCCACGGTCACGAGCTTGTCCGAGCCGTCGCCGAGCCCCTCGACGCCCAGGGCCCAGACATAGACGTAGTCTTCCTGGCCCTTGATGAGCTTCGTGACGTAGGGCGAGTTGCAGGTCTCATCGGCGCGCGCCGCGCCGGCGACGGCGACGACGATGGCCAGCGAGAGCGCGGTCACGACACCGGCGCGAAGGGTGTGACGCATCAGCATGGTGGCCTCCTTGGGCGGCAGCAGGCTACTGGCGCGCGCGGGCATGGTCAAGTAGCGTGGGCGCGGGAGGATCCGAGCCCATGTCCCCGGCGCAGAGGCGCGTGCACGACGCGATCGCGAGACGACCCCATGTTCGAGCAGGCGATCGCGCTGCTGGGCGAGCAGGGGGTGGTCGACCTCATCGGCGTCAGCGGCTACTACACGCTGGTCTCGATGGTGCTGAACGTCGCCGAGATCCCGCTGCCCGCCGGCGTCCCGTCGCCCTGGTGAGGGCGGGCCGGCCCGCGCCGAGGGGGAGATCGTTTGCCCGAATCGGGTAGCGCGGATCACGGTAGAGCGTTGCAGCCTCGCGCCGAGCCGGCGGCCTAAAGGCCCGCCATCCGCGCGAAGCGCGCCGGGCACGAGGCTTGCTCCGGCATTCGCGCGTGGCGAAGCTGGCAGCGGCCTCCCAACGGGTCGGCATCATCGGCGAGTTCTTCGGCTACCTGTGGCGGCAGAAGCTCTGGTGGATGATGCCGATGTTCTTCGTGATCTTCCTGTTCGGATTCCTGCTGATCCTCGGTCAGAGCTCGGCGCTGGCCCCATTCATCTACACGATCTTCTAGCCCCACCGCCGAGCCGATGAAGAC
>Ga0137394_10001914_pt1 | contig 15284 bp, 11 predicted proteins | sample czobulk116metaG_FD_108278 | JGI IMG/M metagenome (GOLD analysis project Ga0137394, IMG submission 108278) | Vadose zone soil microbial communities from Angelo Coast Range Reserve, California, USA - czobulk1.16 metaG | ecosystem: Environmental > Terrestrial > Soil > Vadose zone | place: USA...
AGCATAAGGTTAGATTAGACAACAAATGTATTTCTCATAACCAAGTTTTGTAGAGTACAAGTGTCATACATCAAATAAGAAACAGATGGTTCTTGTCATACACATGAATGCACACACATATGCTTATCCGTTGCTAACAATCAAGATCAGGTTTATACATGAAACATAATATATTTGGCCAACTCCACTCAAATGTGCCATCAGACATGCATTGCACATTGTCACTTGCCATGGTCACAGTCACATCATGCAGTTTGATTCTTGAGAAAATCAAGATTGACCTTGATTTTCTCATTAGCTAGGGATTCTTTAAAAAAACCATTTGATTCATTTGCTCAATTTTTTACTGAACAGCACAATTTTTTTTCAATTTTTAAAAAAATTGATTCTTTCCATTTGGCTGGATTCTTGCATTGGATTATATTTCCCAAACACACTCTAAGCAAGGTCCAGTATCATTCTTCTATGTAATCTAGTCCCATACTCCTGTGACTTGTTATCACTGGGTTGCATCAAAAAATGTACTTGCATCTGACGGATGCCATGCTTTATCCACAAGGCAAGGCCTTGCTAGGGCATTCTGTAAAGCTCCCATGGGCTTTGCTGCTTGACATGAGTGATCTAGGTGTAGCAAGAGTTCTGGGTCAAGTTGTTGTTTAGCAATGACTTAGTTCAAGTGTCTGTCTTTCAAGATGGAGATTTGGGGATATGTCTATCTTTCAAGATAGAGGGGTAAGGCTGCACTAAGAGGCACCTTCTGGAATGACTAAGTCAATAAGGGGTACTTGGTAAAGAGGGCCCTTAGAGACTCAAGGAATGAACAGGAGGCAACTTAAGGGCAAGTCACACACAGGGGATGAACAGAGAGAATCCAACTGGTATTCAGATATGAGAGAATAACCAAGTCAGAACTGGGGCTACAAGGTACTCAGATGGCTGACTTATATACAGGAGAGCCAGGGGTCTACGTGGCAGGGTCAAGGGTGTACAGTAAGTGAATGAGTCATGATCCATAAGGGATCAGTAAGCAGGGTCAAGGGTAGATGACTGAGCCATAGGGGATCAGTCAGTGTATCAGTAAGGGATGAGTCATAGACTTGTGTATGAGTCATATAATCAGGGATCAGATAAGGATCAGTAAGGATCCATTATCAGGGTAAAGGGGAATGAGTCAGACTTGTGTGTAATGTACATATCCATCAAGGATGAGTCAGGTAATCAGATGATCTGATAAGGATCAGGGTTCAGACTTGTGTGTAATGTCTATCTGGGTGATCTGATAAGGATCCAAGGTCAGGGTGAAGGGGGAATGAGTCATGATGGGATCTGATAATGGATCCAGTCCAGGTTCAAGTGATAACCACGATAAGGTGGTGATGAGTGAGTCATAGGCAAGCGAGTCAGTTCCGACTTGTGTAATGTCTTGTCTGTTGCTGACTTGTGTAACATGTGCTGTATGTTTGGTGCCTTCTTCTAGTGAGTCATGGGGGCTAGGCGAGTATCGGGGTGACTCAGGTGTGACGAGTGAGTCATGGGTCTGGAGGGAGTCCATAGAGGATGACAGGTCTAGATCTGGACAGTTCTGGATGGATGCATAGTTCATCATGTCATCAGTTCATATGGTAAGACAATCATGTGGTCCATGGGCATGTGATGAATGCTCTAGTATCATTGAGCTGTGCAAAGGGTAGTTTATCGTCATACAACCGGACAGAGGGCAGTTTACTGTCATGCAACTGGATGGTCCTTAGCAGTTTAGGCTCATGCAGGCGGAGCAGCCATTCCTATAGTTTAACATCATACTGGAGCAAGTACAGATGAGTGATGATAGGTGGTTCTTGACACGTGATAAAAGGTTTTTAATCTGCGTGGTTATAGATCGTAACACATTCCTTGCTTGTAATGAAGTTCAAGATTATACCAGTTGCTCAATCATGGGCCAGTATTAGAGACTCAGTTTGCATTCTAATGCCATTCAATCATCATCCAGGATTGTCTTAGTGGACTAGAGTAGCAACAGCACATTTTGACAAGCATCCATAGCCTAGTACTTTTTTCTATGCTACATACTTGGTGAAATTTTTCCAGCTGGGCACCAACACAGAATGCACACCCCCATCCACATGGCAACCACTCCTGCCTCTAGGTACCACTACAGTAACAATCCACTCACCTAGCTTTCAAGGCCATATCAGCCAATGTCAGTTGTAAGCATGTACCTTGTGTTTCTTTTTCCTCATAATATCTAGTTTTTATCAGATTGTGTTCATTTCTGTTTTTGCACACAGATGCCCTCATACAAGTCCTGTCATGTCCATCTTTAGTATGAGCATAGGCTATCAGCAAAAAGAAATTCAGCTTATTCCACTTATTCCATCTTATTCCTTACTTATACCTCTTATTTTAGGGGTAAGAAAGGAATAAGTAGGAATAAGATGGTTTTTTTTTCTGATGTAACTCCCCTACCCCACTACTATGCAGTACATATGTCACTGTAATGACACTTACTATATGCTTGTTGCTTTATCTCTAAATCACAAAAACTATTATATTAAGTAGCTACCTTGGTGTTTCTTACTGGTACAAAGTACTTAAGCTCTGTGTTTGCACAGTGTACTTGTAATGAGTGCTTCCCATTTACATGGTTATAGAACATTACTCATGCACCCAAATCCTAGTCATTTCCCATTATTACAGTGGCCTGGCCTGGGTCAAGGCTTCACCAGTGATGTTGTTAACACACAGGTAGTATCATGCTGGAACAAACTCAAAACTTGTTTATGAAAGAGATGAAATGGTAAACAAGAAGCAAGACACAACATCAGAGAAGATGTTTAAGGATGAATTCTGTAAACTGGAGAATAGAATATTTCATAAGAGGTGCAGAAAACTGCTTTGTGACTTCATTATGAATATCAGTATCACAATATCGAGAATATGCCTGATCCAAGCCTCATTCCTAATTGATCTAGACTGTGAAGCATACAAAAGGCATGCATGTTCAAGAATGAGAATGACCACTATTTTTTTAATGTTAGAAATTGCCAAGGCAGACAGCAGAAATATACCAATCAGTTTATGATGTATATGATCATCAGTGGATATCAAAAGGGGTGGCTGAAAAAGTGTAAGTAAAACAAATGTAAAACTGCAGAATAACAAAAGTACTTTGTTAAAAAATGAGTTTAGCTTAGAGGATAATAGCTATGATGAATAGAAAGAACAAGGTGAGAAGGCAGAGAGCAAGCAAATAAAATAAAGCAACTCACATTCTGGCAAAGTCATAAGCAAGAAAATGAGCCTGTTTACCAAAACCAAGAAAGTAAAAGGTACATACAAGCTACAGAGCATGGGCCAGGATGTTGGATGTGAGTGTCAAAATACAAAAAGAAAGACTGCATGCAAGGGAAGGGCACTCACTCTCTGGAGAGTGCATATGGAGGTACAAATCAGAATAAGGAAATAATCCAAGTGAGGGAGGGGCACTCACTCCCTAAAGAGCACAAAGGGCAGAACAAGTCAGGACATGGAGAATATTTAACTAGGCAAGGGGCACTCACTTCCTAGAGAGTGAATGGGCAGGGACAAGCTAGAACATGAAAAAGATCCAAGAGAACAATGGGTCACTCACTTCCTAGTGAGCACAGAGAAAGATACAACTCAGGACATAGAAAGAAACAGAGTGAGAAAGAGGCACTCACATCCTGAAGAGCAAAGGAGAGGGACAAGTCAGGACATGAAAAGAATCCAACTGAGCAAGGAGGACTCACTGGCTGAAGAGCATAAATGGGAGGACAAGTCAGAGGATGGAAAAAATTCAACTAAGCAAGGGTACTCACTGGCTAAACAGTGCAACAGGGGGGGTCAAGTCAGAACATAGAAAGAATCCAGGCAGATGTGGGGCACTCACTGGCTGGAAAGCACACAGGGAGGGACAAGTCAGGACACAGAAAGAATCTGGCCAAGAGGGGGACACTCACAAGCTGGAGAGCACAGTGGGAAGGGCAAGTCAGAACATGGAAAGAATCTGACCAAGTGAGGGGCACTCACTTCCTAGAGAGTGCAGTGGAAAGAGCAAGTCAGGATACAGAAATAATCTGAGCAAGGGATGGATGCTCACATCCTGAAGAGTGCAGAGGCAAGGACAAGTTAGAATATAGGAAGGAGCAGGGTTAGCAAGGAGTGCTCACTTCCTGAACAACAAAGTGGCAGAAATAAGTCAGAACACAGAAAGAATCTGACTGAGTGAGGGGCACTCACTTGCTGAAGAGCACAGAGGGTAGGATAAGTTAGGGACATGGAAAGAATTTAATTGAGCAAGGCACTCACTTGCTGAAGAGCCAGAGGAAGGGACAATTTGGGACACAGAAAGAATTCAAGAGAACAAGGGGCACTCACCAACTGGAAAGTGCAAAGGGAGGTACAAGTAAGGACACAGAAAGAATCTGAGCTTGTGAGGGGCACCCACAGGCTGGAGAGTGGACAGGGACAAGTCAGGATGTGAAAAAATGTGAACAAGTGAGTGAGGGACACTCACATCCTGGAGAGCACAAAGGGAGAGATGAGTCAGGATATAGAAAGAATCTGATCAACAGAGCAAAGGGCACCCACTATCTGAAGAGCACACAGGGGGGGTCAACTCAGAACACAGAAAGAATCCAGGCAAGTGAGGGGCACTCACTTCCTAAAGAGCATACAGAGAGGAATAAGTCAGTACATGGAAAGAAATAGTGAGTGAGAGGCACTCACCAGCTGGAGAGCACAAAGAGAGAGAGAGATAAGGGCACAGAAAGAATCCAAGTGTGTGAGTGGGACTGACCAACTGGAGACCACAGAGCAGAAGACAAGTCAGGACATGGAAAGAATCTTCACAAGGGAGAGACACTCACTCTCTGGAGAGCACAGAGGGAGCAACAACTCAAGATATGGAAAGAATCCTCATGAGAGAGGGGCACTCACATCCTGGAGAGCATAGAGGAAGGGACAAGTCAGACATGAGAAGAATGCAAACAGGCAAGCATTATGCACTTCCTGGAGAGCACAGAGAAGGGACAAGTCAGGACACAGAAAGAAACAGAGTGAGCAAGGGGCACTCACATGCTAGAGAGCACAGAGTGGGGGACAAGTCAGGACATGAAAAGATCCAACTAAGTAAGGAGGACCCACAAACTGAAGAGTACAGATGAAAGGACAAATCAGGACATGGAAAGAATCTGAGTGAGCAAGGGGCACTCACTATCTGGAGAGCACAAGGGGAGGGACAAGTCAGAATATGTAAAAAATCTGAGTGAGCAAGGGCACTCACAGACTGGAGAACACACAGGGAGGGACAAGTCAGGACACAGGAACAATCTGAGCAACCAAGGGGCACTCACATCCTAGAGAGCCAGAGGCAAGAATAAGTCAGAACATGAAAATCATTCAAGCAAGCAATGGGGCACTCACTTCCTGGTCAGTGCAGTGGGAGGGACAGGTCAGAACAAGGAAAGAATCCAAGCAAGGGTGGGACACTCACATACTGGAGAGCATGGAGGCAGGGTCAAATCAGGACATGGAAAGAATCTGACTGAAGGAGCACTCACTAACTGAAGAGTGAAGAGGGAGAGACAATTTATGACATGGAATGACTCTGAATGAGTGTGAGGAGCACTTACATACTGGAGAGCACAGACAGATGGACAAGTCAGGGCCAGGTAAAGGATCAAAACAAGCAAGGGGCACTCACTCCCTGGGGAGAGCAGGGGGATAAGTCAGGACATGCAGAAAATCTGACTGAGTGAGGGGCACTCACTTCCTGGAGAGCACAGATGGAGGAACAAGTCAGGACATGCAAACAATCTGGACAGGCAAGGCACACTCACGAGCTAGAGAATGCAGCAGGAGAGACAAGTTAAGACATGGAAAGAATCCAGCCAACCAGGGCACTCACACTCTGGCAAGCACAGAGGAAGGGACATGTTGGACCATGACACAGAGAGAATCAGAGCAAGCAAAGGGCACTCACAAACTGGAGAACACAGAGGGAAGGACAAGTCAGGGCCACAGAAAGAATCCAACCGAGTGAGGGCACTCACTCCCTGATGAACACAGAGAAAGGGAAGTCGGAGACGGAGAGAATCCGAGCGAGATGGCAACAAGAGCATAAAAATAAGGATTCAGGAACGTTGTTACGAAAAGTATGAGCAGACTGACATAATACTAAGTGATCTGTTTTGAGCCAGACTTATTCCGAACACGGTGATACAACAACTTACCCAGAATGACGGAAATGCCCTTATGCAAAGCTTTATTATTCCTTCCGTATTCCCATTTCCCTGTTCGATTGCAGAATAGGCCCTGTAATGGAACTAAGCTCGTCTCATTCTACTCTCACTATACCAAGTAACTTACCTCCGAACTGCGTGTTTTATGCTCAGCTCCAGAGTATCCTTCTGAACAGCCAAGAGCATGAGGGCGACGACGCCGCCAGAGAGCTCATTGGCAGTCTTTTCGATAAGTTCGGTACACCGTTGGCCGTCCTTGTGCATCCCTGTGGGACAGAAATTAGCGTAGTACATGCTTGGTCGTTAACAAAGTTCTCACTTGCCAAACGCACAAACGGTGCAGATCCCTTCAGGTTGGCCATATACTCTTCTTGAAAAATCCTTTCCACCTCAGTGTTGATGAGCGCGGGGTCACAATTCTGATCCTCCAACTTGAACCCGGTGTCACGCCTGAACTGGTCGAATTTGGTGAATACTGCTATCACAGGAACTAGAAAAGAACCTTCAAGTCGATCCCCAGGACCCCAGCTCATAATGTTGTGCTTGGACGTACCATTCTTATCCGGACAAACGTCGTCAAAATGCTTTAAATCTAGCGATGGCCGAGCATTGTCCATCGGAACGCAATACCTGAAAAGGAAACCATTGTGAATTTGCAATTACAGATGCCGAAACGGGCAAACCATATCGCGTGCAATCTATCTTCCAATCGCCTCTCCTGCGACCTACGACCAACAAAATCTTGCACGATCTCCAACTCCGTTTCATTCCCGGCCTCAAAGCCTCGGGAGTCGTGGAAAACATAACCGTTATGCTTGGTGAAGGTTAGTTCGTGCTCGATGTTATGCTCGCCACGCTGTAAAAGGAGGATCGTCACGATCAGCCATCATCGACAAGAATAAGCCTGCCTAACCTCCATTGAAGGGTCGAGTTGAACCTGGCTGTACGATGAGATCGGGTGTGCGACTAAAATCCCGAGCGTACCTCCTCACGCGCTCCCAATCGATCACGCCTGTAGATCACTGGACTGTCGGTGGTATCACACACTCGCTGTAGAATCGAGGTTTTTCCTGCGTTGGCTCTTCCAATAATGAGGACTCGTAACTTGACATCTTCGGGGACGAGGGGAAGATGGGGAAGACTCTGCTGTGTAGCCATAGTACCGAAGTGTGTAAGACTAGCCAAGGGTCTGAACATGCGCGAGATTGATCGAACCTATATTTGTGTCTTTTGTGTGGGACCAAACACGGTCACGGTAGTGACGGTACCGTAACAAACACCAGCTGACCCCTCCTGCGCGTTCATGCGTTGACCATAAAGGGAGGATCTACCCAGATGGGCAAACATCGTGAACTTTAGGCGTATGGGCGTATGGCACCAGCCTGATAAGGCCTTGGCATTTCGAACTCTGATGTCGGCGTGAGCCAGCGAGTCGAGCCGAGTCTAGATCTATCGCAGAAAACTCTTTTCAAGTTGTTATCTCATTGTTTCCCTTCCCACTTTTTTGTCCCCTCGTTCCTGTCTTCGCGAAGCTCTTCCCGCCTTGAAAAGCTACATCAATTGCTTGCCTTATCTGGTCTCCTCTCTCTGACCAGCCCCGTGAACTCACGTGCGCATGTTAGACTCGTTCCAAATCAAGGGTCCACTGGCATGCCTTGTCGGACATCGCGACAGATGATGCAGGGAATTCCTCTGCGTGTGAAAGCGGCCCGCAAGTTGTTGCCTACCAATGACTTGAAGGTCACCCCATCACCCATGATTGAATACTTGCCGCTTCCCAACATCATCGCACCATTGAGGTGGGGTAAATACTCGAACTTTCCGAAGAGGCTTTGGGGAGTTGGGGTTGGGCCGGGCTTTGCAGAGTGGTTGACGCCTGAGTGATGACCTAACTCCCGGCCCGGTCCGTGGCGCTCGTCAAAGCAAACCGTGTCTATGTCAATATGGCGCCGCTCCGTGGCTGTACTGTATACCGCCAACTTTCAACGTCGAGGATGCCGCGTCCATATTTCATACTCGATATATGCATCATCGACTATCCCCGGGATGTTTCTCGTTTTCGGTTCCAATTAAAGGCAGAACCTGCTCAGCGCTTGGCCACTGCTTGGCCTCCTTCGTCCGTCGGTATGAATGTCTCCACTACGAGGATACTTGGCTAAATCCTCGAGTTAAGACCTATTCTGGTAGAACCACTGCCGCATCACCACGTTCCAAGTTTGTGGTTTACCGTTTGCCGTGCTCACAATCAGCTTTCCCACGTCATTGTACAAAATTTCGTGTCTCATAATGTGGCGAACCATGGCCGCAAACATCCTACGTTATGAGCTTTCACCTCTCGCCACTCACCACAATGTCGCGATTCATTGTTCTCCGGAGTGTCTTAAAGCTTGGATTGAACAGTGAGTAACCTACAACGTTACCTATAATCCATAGGCAAATCAGACCTGTCCTCGCTCTCATGACACTCTATCCGATATCCCATAACGTCTCCACTGAGCCTCCCTCTCCCTCACCTGCGCATAATGCCAATCTACAGACACCCCGCAGGATAAACCGTACAGCGGGTTTACCGAGTGCGCGAGCGAGTCCGTATGTGAATCCCAGTACCGTGCGCCTCAGCGACGGGAGCCCCATGGAACTCAAGACGCCCAAAAAATACATGTCCGACAAAGCAGCTAATCGACGCCACGCAAGCTCGATGGCGTCTCCCCGAATGTCCCCAGGAACGATGGGCCCTCCGCCGCGCTCTCTTCACTCTCCAGTGTCACCGACCCACGGGCGCCGAAATGGAAGCAACCCAAAGTTCCCACTCTTCCCACCACAGTTGCGATCCCGCAAGAGCTCATCCTTGCTGGCTCCGGCCGAGATAATCAGCTATCCCAGGAGAGAGCAACGTGTGCGGGACCCAACGCGTCCAACGGTTCAACTTCTCCGGGTTTTGAACAAGTGTTGGGCCGACGACACAAATACTCAAGTGCGGTGGACATTGAAAGATGGTCTTTTGAACGGACGCGGCGAGGAGCGTGACCGCAGTAATATGTGGGACTCGCTTGGCCATGCAGTGGGTAACGTGTGGCCCCATCTACGATGGTGGATCATGCGCCACATTCCTTCCGAAGACGATACCGATTGGTTTACCTGGGCAAATCGAATCACAGACGACGACGACGAAGGGTGCATCGAGGATCCGGATATCGCCGCCAAGCATTCAAGTCTAGGACAAGTCGGGTTCTTCAGTGCGTGTCTCTCGTTCAAACTGGAATTTTGGTGACTTACCTTGTTTTGGGTTTCAGTGTCGCCAGAAGCGTACGATACCGCCTGCAAAATTATCCGGACACTTGCTTCGAGCGGCACTGACTTCGGATGCCTCGTGAGGAGCGGGGTCAATCCGTTCTTCATGATCTACGCGTTCGCGGACTGCGGCGTATCCCTCCCGGGTTGCTTTAGCCGGGAGCTTCTATGGAAGCACCTCGACGGGATTCTTGAGGCACGGTGCTGGCGTGGCCTTGGATCCAATCACGTGTACGCGCAGAGTAGCAGCAGCCCGAGTGCGAATCGTGGGTCACCGTACGTCTGCGACAGGAAAGATGACCCGGAAGGCATCATAGGGTTGTTGACCCTCGATCATCGTAACTTGCCTCTCGCCGCGAAGCCGGATTCCGCACCCGTGCACAAGGTGCATATTGCCATGAGCGACTGCTACTGGCTGTCCACTGGCGAGATGGGCACCGTCTGGTACGAGGCGCGAGATTTGGACGACGAGGACATTCCTCCCTTCGCGGTCATCGACACCCTCACCCGCGTCTTGCCTCACTGCCGGGGTGAGATCTTGGAGGTCCGCACCAATAACGTCCGACTGTTGTGGGGCGTCTGCGGCGCGCCTTCGGGTGCTTGGTGCGTGGTGAGGTCGATATGCGACGGCCACAATGTCCACCTGCGGGCGAAGTGGGACGAACTGAGGGGGTGGGGCAGCCGCCTGCATGCCCACCCCGCACGTGGTGCGGCCCCAGTACCTGGGCGCGATGCGGACGTTGTGACCGCGGTTGTGGAAGAACTTAGGGTGTTGGAGGGTAGCGCAGCGTACCGTGGCATGACGGGCCATCTTCTGAAGTAAAAGCAGATATTTACCACTGTAAACTCATAATGTCATACATCGAACGAGGGCGACTGACGGAGATCGTACTCACAGTGATGGGACCGCCCAGATTTGAGTAGGACACATGCGTGGGTTGTTGCGCGTAGCCCGCGGCTTCGGGCCAGGCGGTCTTTTGGTCCTCGCCACAGGATCGGCAGGCGACACCGCTAACAGTAGCGGTGTGGAAAGAAGCCGTGGACCAGCGTGTGAGGGAAGTGGGCTCGGAGCCAAGCTCTGCGGAATTGTGGACGACGCTTTTTAACGCAGGGGAAAAGACGGGCGCTCCCTCCGAGGCTCGTTTGTGCGAGTGAAAAGCTACAGTTACGAGCAGACGCAATCATATCCAAGGACTCCATGAGGCCGAGGCTCCCCTTGAGCGAACTGGACGCACGCTGTTCTTGGTTGAATCGCCTTGTGTTCTCCTTGATTATGAAGGACTCATCGCACACTCCTCCCCCCCGAAATCTCCGCAACGCTTTGCGGCAAGCAGAAACATACTTGGGTTGTTAATACTTCGAATGGGAACGTTGTACTCGCTTCAGCAGGTTCGTAAAAGGGAGACAAGTCCTTCACACGTAGTTTTTGGACTGCCCATTGCCCTTCGCCATGAGAAACAAGACGACCTAGTAACCTTTCTTCAGAGCTGCAGTTGTCTCGGAAGTCTGTTGGACAAGGCTTTCTTTGAGAACGCCCAATAGGTGAAGATGGCCCATTCGATCTGTATGGCGATCATGTGGTTGGGCCCGATAAAGACCTTTGAACATGAAGGCAAAGGACCGTGGCGCTTCAGGCCTTCAATTGGCCTTTCAGAGTACTTCGGACATTCTATAAGTACAACTCATCGAAGCCTTTGACGGAAGACAAGGGCGTGTCAAAAAAATGTACAGACGGTACATCTGCATCATGATGAACTGGATACAAGGCGCGGACTGATGTAGTGGGACTGAAAGGGCCGTAGTAACAACGACCTTAACAGTCTCCTCGTCATAGTCCGGCATTAATGCCCGCGTCCTAGAGAGGACGGTTATGAGCGATTCCAGAACAAAGCAGGTACTTTCAAGGCCCACAGCAGCTCAACTCGCCGGACTTCGGATTTCAGCGCAAACGACCCTTTGCAACGTAACATCTTCGTGATCCAACGCCTGGAGTCAGAGGAGGGCTGGATGCGCATGCGTGAACGGTCTGTGGACTCTTCGGGCGTGGGAAATTGAAGAGGAGACCGCGCTCGGCCGATCAATTGAAAAAAATGCTGTTACCGTGACGATAGTCGCCTGTACTTTTCCAAGGACCAAGGATCCGTCTGGCCGATCGTCCAACGCCCCAGAAAAAGGGCGAAAGAAATTCAGAATGTTTTGCAGTATGCTCACAAGAAATGATCTGGCTAGATGTGGGAGCAGTAGTCAAACGAAGTGGTTGTGACCCTAACCTCAGGCACTTTTGATCAACGCGGCAACTTCCGATGCGTGGACACTTTGGATGCTCGCTTCCCGCTCCCCTGTCCACGCCGCATTGGCACCGTGACGGCGCGTCGGGTCCCTCAAATATTGTGGACTCAGTGGAGCTTCCATGCGGGCAACATCGAACCACATTCGAAGCCTGAGGCCTGAGGGGCCACCCAACGGTTTACTCGAGATTTTTTGGAAGCGTGGCTGGTGAGGTTTCGTTATCGCGAAACACCGTCTCAAAGGTATTCGCCTCTGGGACATCCTTTAAGTTTAGAGGGCGCTAAAGTATAAAGGGACTCCTCACGTCTCACTTGATCTGCTATCAACGACCTCCTCTCGGACAACCTCATTCCTGGTGATGCCTTAAGCCGTAGTTTTTCTTGCCTCTCACGCGACCAAATCGGCCTGTTTCACATCCTCCTGGCTCTAGGCTTTCTTTGGCGATGCTTTGTTAGAGTTTCAAAATCCTGCTCTCCATTATAAACCATGCCCTCGTTCCTCATCAAAGCTATCGCTACTTCCCTCCATTCAATAGGACATGTATCTAGTGTCACCCATCACGCTTTTAGACGCCCTCGCGGTTGCGGCCCTTGTAGCCCTCGCTACTTCCTTCGAGCATCGGCGTCAACGGACTCCGTTCCCTCTTCCTCCAGGACCTCGAGGGTTACCAATAGTTGGTCACTTCCTGACTTTTCCGAAGAATTTCGTCTGGTTGACCTTCACCGAATGGGGTCAGAAATACGGTACGGGAACACCTATTTCCCAATCTTCCGCGGGCTGACGTTGGGAGGATTACAGGAGATATCCTATCGGTCAAAATCTTGGGACAAGTGATAGTCATCCTCAACTCGCCGAAGGCAGCCAAGGACTTGCTGGAGAAGCGCGGCAACATTTACTCGGATCGCCACCTCATGCCATTCTACCAGATGTATGCGTCTTACCTCCCCTTCTCCGACGCCCCAGCGGTCCTTATCATAGAATCAGGATGGGATGGGAGTGGTTTCACCCGACTACTCCGTATAGCGACTACTGGCGTGAGGGGCGCAAGCTCCTGGATCGTAGTCTCCGCGCAAGTGCCGTGGTGCAGTACCGTCCGATGCAGCTTGCGAAAACACACGACCTCCTCTACCAACTCCTCTCTGATCCCGGATCCTTCCATCACCAGATCGAACTGTTTGTAACCTGCTGGCCCCTCGTCAACATACTGACTCTATCTGGGTACTACCAGGTACCAAGCCAAGTTGTTGATGTCGCTGGTCTATGGGTACGATGTGAAGACCTACGACGACCACCTACTTGTTGTAGCCCGGAAGATGGCCGAGCTTGGGAGTGCTGTTCTTCCTGGGAGCATGCTCGTCAATGAGCTACCATTCTGTAAGCACCCGCCACTGGACCCCGTTGCAGGCGGACTGGTCTAAAGAGCCCATTTTCAGTGAAATACATCCCCGCGTGGATTCCGTGGCTGAGCTATAAACCCGCTGCACAGGCGGGATTCGATGCCGGACAGGATGTGCTCCGCTATCCGTTGGAATACGTCAAGGAGGGATTCGTGCGTCGTTGACTTCCTTTCCGCCGGAAGCCAACGTGCGACTAAGAGAACACACACGGTCTCGCTGAACAGAAGGATGGCACGGCGCGCTCATGTCTGGCTCTCGACAATCTGCAGCTCATGGAGAAGATGCGAGGTTCGCAAAAAGAGAACGCAGAAGCTGCGCTGAGGGGAGTGCTGGGGTCGATGTATACTGGTGAGCAGCAACTATTCCCTGATTGATTATATGCTTTTTTTATTCAATTTGCCTTCTGCTGCACGAAGCCGGCTCAGACTCGGTGCGTGAAATCGATACATGACGTTCGACATGGGTTGAACTTTCTCTTAATCATGATATCCTGGCGTCAGACTTCTCTGACGATAATCGCGTTCTTCCGCATCCTTGTTTTGTACCCGGAAGTCCAGAAGCGCGCCCAGAAGGAAGTGGACGCGATTACCGGAGGCTTGCGCCTGCCAGACTACAACGATCGCCCACGCCTGCCATATACTGATGCCTTGACCAGAGAGGTCATGCGGTGGAGCATGGCGACGCCTGTCGGTTGGTAATTCCCCCCTGGGTGATGATAACTGAAGGCTAACGCGGACATCCCGGGCCCCAGGTGTTCCACATGCGACGACTCAAGATGACGTTTATGAAGGTTATCTGATACCAAAGGGTTCATTTCTGCTTCTTCACTTTGAGAAATACATGTTGACGCCCAAGTGATCTAGGTGCCATCGTAATTGCAAATGCGTGGTATGTGCTGTACAATGACTACGTCTTCGTAGCGCTGGTTCCTCTGACCGTCATTAATATTAGGGGTATGCTTCACGATCCCGCGGCCTACCCAGAACCCTTCTCGTTCAAGCCCGAGCGCTTCCTCGATGCCAACGGGGCTTTCCTCGACGACCCGCTGCTGACCTCGGCCTTCGGATTCGGTCGGCGGCTCTGTCCCGCCCGGCACTTTGTCGATTCCAGCCTCTTCATCTCGTTTTCGTGCGTCCTCTCCGTTTTCCATGTCGGCCCGCCCAAGGACGAGCTCGGGAACGAAATCCCCGTCACGCTCAAAGACAGCGGCACCAACTCGAGGTACGTAGAAACGAGCGACACGCTTGCCTCCCGTCGGAGGACGTTCCAGAAATAACAAATAAAATTCCACTGATTGTCTGCACCTTGATCCTTTCCAGTCGTCCACTAGGCTTTCAGTGCACCATCATGCCCCGGGATGACCGCGCAAAGGAGCTTATCATTGCTGCCAACATGGCCGGTTGATGATAGCAGGTGGGATTATCCGCCACGGTGTCGACGATAATGGGTTCAGAGAAAGGCGATTTGTTTTTTATAACTCGAATCTCCTGAATTGATCTCTTTATGTACCGTGTTCGTTGTAATGAAATTGTACGATTTTATCCGTCCTCGGAGGAGACGGACCGGTTTTTATACAGCACTTGCTGGGACAGCTTTGCACGTATCCACTCAATTCCCTTAACATTCGTTCTAAAGCACTGGCGGTGCGTCATCGACTCGCATACAAAGGCCCCTCTTTGCTCAAGCTGCGTCAACTGTTCACGCTCACGAACTTCCGTCCCACCGCGAAGCTGGAACCGTCGTCGTCGTCCTTGCCCGTCTTTCCCTTCCACACGAACAAGATCCACCTCCCGCTCATCCTCGTGCCGCCCGCGGACCAATTCAGGCACGTCTTCCGTCGCATGCTCCTCGCCGCCATGGCGCCGGACGCCGTCCCCGCTCCCGCTCCCGCGCCAGCACCCGCGCCCGCGCGTCCGGGCCTGCGCAAGATCGCGCCGTACTGGTACCCCTACACGACGATGGCCAAAGGTCGGTGGCTGAACCGGGAGATACTCGAGGTCGTGTCTACCGAGTTCCGCGATCGCTCGATCGAGTATTATGTGTG
>Ga0137394_10001915_pt1 | contig 15281 bp, 6 predicted proteins | sample czobulk116metaG_FD_108278 | JGI IMG/M metagenome (GOLD analysis project Ga0137394, IMG submission 108278) | Vadose zone soil microbial communities from Angelo Coast Range Reserve, California, USA - czobulk1.16 metaG | ecosystem: Environmental > Terrestrial > Soil > Vadose zone | place: USA...
AGCAGCGCAAGAAACGGCAGGATCAGAGGCGTGATACGCATGGATCGATCGGGAACCGGCTAATACCTGTCGGGACTCGGGTAAGGCCGGTCCCTCAGCAGAGCAGACGGCACAACTCTGGCCATACTGTGTTGGAATTTGGTTAAGCATGCCCGAACGGCCCAAAATCCCCGGCTGTGGCCAATTTTCCGCACTTTTTTGGACATTCTGGGCTGGATAGGAACCCTGATTGCCTTAGAATGTCTTCCTTACAGCCCATTCGCCGGAGATTCCAGATGACCCGACTGAAGCTCCTCCCGACTGTTGCATTCCTGTCGGCCCTGGCCGCCGCGGCCCCTAGCCTCGCGCAGGCGCGATCCCACCACCGCTATGTCCATTCGTATGGGCTGCCCTACGAGATCAGCTACAACCATAATTACGGGCCGGGGCTGCAGCCCGGCACTTTTGCCTATTATGACGGTCCCTCGACCAATGCCTGCCGGCAGAGCTCGGCCACCTATATCGGCCAGGACCGCCGCCGATACCCCTGCTTCTAAGGCGCTCGCGCCGACGCGTTTTCGCCTCAACGGACGTGTGGGTAGCGGCTCATCCGTCGTCGGTCATCCCCTGCGAATTCGACCCCTTGCTCGTCAGCAAGAGGTTGAACTGATCGGCGGAATATTGACGCCCTCCGGGAGCCCTGATCGAAACCGCAAAACCATCCGCCGCCAGCTTGCGCGCCCAGATCACCGCAACGACGGCGCTGAAACGAATATCCGCGGTGTGGTGATCGTCTTTTGTGGCTTCGATGATGAATGTCATGATCCAAAATTCGCAATTCGGTCAATTGAAACGGAAATTGGACCGGTTCGGAGCTTGCGCTGCGCGTGCAAATCACGCGCTGCAACACGGTCATCTATCGAAAAAAATGGCAGCGCTAACAAGCCGCTATTGACGCGATGCAACCGTCGCCATACCCATATTGGGTAGGGTCGGATACGCGGGCTCGCATCACAGCAAATTCGCAAATGAATTCGCAGATGGCGCAACAGAGCGGCATCCGGGTGAACAGCCCGCTCCAGAGCAAAAGCGCCGGACTTAAGCCATTCGCAGAAATGGATTTTTCCAATGGTTGGCACCAGCAACGATGACGAAACCCCTGCGGATCTGATCAGAACCGTCTCTCGCCATTCGCTTTCTTATATGCTGTGCGCGGCCAGCGAGATGTTCCGCCATTACGACTTTGATCCCATGGATTTGCTCCTGATTCATGCCGTCTTGAACGCGAACGTGCTCAACATCATGAGGGACCCCAAACTCGATCGCCGATTTGGCAGTGTCCATACCGTCGAGCCGGACGAGATCAAGCAGGGCGTCTCCCGCGCCGCCCTCTCCCGCTTTTTAGCTCTGCCCATCGAAACCGTGCGGCGGCGTGCCGATCGACTGAAGAAGGAAGGCATCCTCCGCGAAACAGACCATGGGTTGATCGTCACCGAGGCGAATCAATTCAAGTTCGGCAATAATCACGAACTCCAGAAGACCAACATCCTCTTGGTGCGGAAATTCCTTCGTGATTTGACGGAAGCCGGCATTGAACTGCCAGGGGGCATTTGATGATGGCGAAGAGGTCTACAAAACGCCGGTGAAACAGAAGCCGGCGCGCAAACCCGCCGGGTGGGACTATGCGCCACGCCGAGCCGCTTGGGCAGACCGGCGGCAGGCCGCTGGCCCTGTCCGGCCAAGTCTGGTAATCGAGCCCACGCACGCGCTCGTAGCTCAGCTGGATAGAGCATCGGACTTCGAATCCGAGGGTCGGGAGTTCGAATCTCTCCGAGCGCGCCATGCCCACCTTCACAGCCCTTCACACACCATCGCCTGCCGTCGCGGCGACAGCAAGAAAGTCGCATTTCATAAGGCTTACTTGCATTGCAGGCGATCGTTTGCCGTCGCTGGCTGGTTACCGCCAGAACGCCCCTTTAACTGTCCCTCGATTTGAGTTGGAAGCTCCCCAACGGCCATAAGCGCCATTTCGCGCCGAGATTCGACCCGCTGAATCTCCTTTGGAGATTCGAACTCCCGACCCTCGCGAGGACCGATCACAAAGCCAGACATCACCCTGAAAAATTACCTCACCGTTGGGCCGGGCGAATACCCCTGCGGCAACAACCTCTATCTGATCGTCTCGCCGTCCGGTGGCCGCCGCTGGACTTTCCGCTACCAACGCGCCGGGATCGTGAAGAAAATGGGCCTCGGTTCGGCTAAGGCGAACAAGGGGCTCAAGCCCGCCGAAACCAAGGACAAGGCCATCGATCATTTGCGCCTGATCGCCAAGGGCATCGACCAGCGCGACGAAAAGCGCCGGACCGAGGGTTCGCGCCTGTTTGGCGAGTTCGCCGACGAGTAGCGCGCAACATACGAGACCGGCCTGAAACACAAGGCCGGCCGAGCCAAGCTCAAGCGCATTGTCGAGGTAACCTGCAAGCCGCTGCGCAAGCTGCGGCTCGACGAGATCGAAACGCCGCATATCGTCGGCGTCCTGAAAAGCGTGTGGCATCAGCGCGAGAGCGGCCACCGGCAGTGCATCCATTGAGGCTGTGACAGCAACCCCAATGACATGGCTTTCCCAGGCCGGTCCTGCCATTCCGTGGCCTTATGGCGAACCAGGCATGCTGACTTGGCTGGTCAACTTTCTCCGTTCCTCCGCCGTCAATTCCTTTGTCTGCTCCGCAGTGAAGGTGCCGTTGCCGAGGACACGAAGCATGCCGTTGGAGTCGTAATTGTTGCTGCTCTGTCTCCCGCGATCCCGCCGTTGATCGTTCTCAGGCTCCTCTCCACTACTGCCGCCAAATCCTAGAACCTCGACAATGATGATCGAAGGCTGCGCGTTGCCGCTGTTCTGAGTTGGCGTCGCGGCCTGTTGGGCGGCTGCACCGGCCGTATTCGACGCCTCGGTAAGACCAGCGATGTTCGGCGCCTGCACCATCGGGACACCGTTGTATTGCCCTGTGCCTGGATGTTGGCGGCGTTGATGATATGCAAGGCAGCAAGGTTAACGTTGCCGGAGGAGCGAATGCCGGCTTCGCCGGCATCGATGGTTCCTAAAGGTGCGATCAGATCGATATCGCCGGCGGGGGATTGGGTTCAGCGTGGCGATGCCCGCGCCCGAGCTCGGCGCCACCGGCGAGAGCGCCACATTGCCGTAGCTGTCATACACGCGTCGTGCCGGGGTATAGAGGACAGTGGTCTTGGCTCCTCGGCCGGCATTGATGTCGCCTTCCGCCGACCAGGCCAGGATATCGCCGCCGAATGTCGTCATGATACGCGACAGGCCGAGCAGGATGCTTCCTTTGGAATACATCTGAATGTCGCCGGAACCCTGCGTCACAATGCCCGCCGTTGCTGGCGGCACCACGCCTTCGGCACGCCCGCAGGCCACGCGGCGGTAGGCTCGCGCGGATCGGGCCCCTGAGCCACCATGGTAGCATCGTCCGGCATGATGTCACCGACCCAGGACTTGCCGGCGTTCCGCAATCACCTACCGAGCTTCATCCGCCGTCATTTCGCCTGCGCCTAACGTTTGGTAAGCACTGTGCGGGCCTCGACCATGCATTCACCTCCGCAGCGCCATCGGTGATACCGTCACCGGCCGTGCCAAGGCACCAATGAGCGCCGTCAACGCTGCCGACTTGCCTTCTGGCGGTATTTGCTCCCTTGGCCAGTCCTCAACCCAAAGCGTCCGGAAATCCGTCATGCCGCTCCACTGCCGCAATGACTCACGCATGTAGCAAGAATCGGCACCTCGCTCGATCTCGGCATCGGCTCCGATGATTACAAGCTGCTGTCCTGCAAGGACAACGAACCGATCTTCGACAGTTTCCTGCCGATGACGACGAAAGGCAGCAGCGGAGCGCTCGAACTGTCGTCCCTCACCCATGCCAAGTGCCTGGTGATGCAGACCCCTGCCCTGGCACAGATGGCTCAGCTGCTGCGCGGCGCCCTGCACCGCTGAAGTCGGCGAGCAATCGACGAGATCACAATCGCTGCCTTTCATCCTGACTCAAGGACTGTTTTTCCTCATCGGTCAACGGACCCACACCAAGGATTCGGACCGGACCTCGGGGATTATAAACGGGCACCGCATTTTCGGTTCTTGTCTCCGGCGTTCGTCGCTTGATGCTTTCGTCGTCGCTGTCCTGCAAACCGCCATAACCCAGCACTTCGACGATGATCACAGAGGGACGGTCGTTGCCGCCGCCCTGCGCTGGCGCAGCCGCCTGCTGCGTCGCGGCCCCAACGTTGGATGCCGACGTCAGCGCGCCGATGTCGACCGTGCTGGTCGGAACACCGATCTGCGCGCCTGTCGCCTGAATGTTGTCAGCATTGCGAATGGACTGCGCGGCGATGATAACATTGCCGCTTGATTGGATTCCGGCATCGCCGGCATCCACCACGCCCTGGGGCGCGATCAGGATCACGTCGCCCGCCGGAACATCGGGACGCGTCTTGACGGTGCCGATGCCGCTGCCGGCGGCGTCGCCCGACAGTTTCGTGGTGAAGGTGCCGGTCGAAGGATCATAGGTCACCTCCGGCTTCGGTGCGATCAACGCGGTCTTCGCGCCCTTGCCGGCATCGATGTCCGTGTTCGACCACATGACGATGTTGCCGCCGCCGAAGGTCTTGACGCGGTTTTGATTCACCAGCACCGATCCCGAACTGAAGGTGTTGATGTCGCCGCCCCACAGAGTCATGACGCCGAGCAGGCCGGGCAGCTTGGGGACGCCGCCGGAAATATCGGGCGTGACGAAAGTCAGGCCGGCATCGATCTTGCCGCCGGGCACCAGAAGATCGACGGCTCCGCCCTGCGCGGTCTTGATCTGGCTGTAGACGAGGTTGAGATTGCCCGCGTAGCTCTGGTTCGGGAACAACGTGGCGATGGCATCGTAGCCGTCGTTATAGTTGCGGTCGCCGACCGCCTTCGGGGCTTCCCGCTGGCCGACCAAGGTAAGTTCCTGGAAGAAGACCTGCCGGATGAGTTCGCGCTGCTTGACCTCGGGCAAGGTCTGGAACAGTGCCCACGCATCCGCCGCGCCTAAGCCGGTCTGCCCGGTCTGTGCTTCGACGAAGCTAACCAGTTCGGCGGTGGCACCACGGATGACGTTCCTGCCATCCGGATTGAGATAGGCGTCCGCGAAGGCCGAATAAGCGATGCCGCCCGCGGTGCCGGTGGTCACAGCGATCGAAGCGCCCTGTCCCTCGGCCAGCCACGGGTTGAGACCGTTGCCCAGAGTGAAGATACCGTCGCTGTTGGAGAGCTTGATATTGCGGCCGGCACTGACGTCAAGCAGGCCCGGCCCACCGAGCTGAATCGAATTGCCGCCGGCGCCGTGCAGCTGCGCGTAAGTGATGTCGCGACCGGCCTGGATGATGGTGACGTCGTCGTCGCGGAAATTCTGCCCGGCGAAGATCAGATTCTTGATGTCGAGACCGGCGCGGATGATGGCCGGCTTCGGCACGATGATCTGTTCGCCGTCACCTTCCGATTTGGAAATCAACGAGGCCAGAATACTGCCGTCGAGCGCGTAGATACGCACCGGCTCGGTATCCTGCGCGCGATAGAGCGACGCCGCATGAATGACGCTCTTGTCCCTGCCCGCCGCCGTCGCCTGAGTTTCGTTCGAGGAGACCGCATCGGTCAAGACATTGAGCACGTCATCGAACAGGCTGTTGCCGGGGTTGAATACCCCCGCCACCGCGGTGGGATCGGCATCGGAGACCAGGATGTTGTTGCCGCGTACCAAGTTCGCGGCTGAATTCGTATTGGCGGTAAGGTCGATATTGCCGGCGGCAAGCAGCGTGAGATTGCCGTTCTGGGCCGGGAACAGCGTCATCCGGCCGGACGTCGCGCTCAGCGGGACATAGTCGCGCCCCACCGTGATATCGCCTTGAAGCGACACCACCTGCACCTGCGGCGGATAGATGAAGAAGGCGCTTGCGCCCGGCGCATAAAAGTCGCCCAGATTCAGGTTCGACACGCTCCTGAGGACTGTGTTCGGCATGGACGACATGATGATGTTGCCGCCGGTGGATTGCACGTTCAATGTGCTGTTCGCCGCGTAAGTCGAGAAGAAAGTGCCGTCAGACATGCCCGGAACGGCGTTGAAATAGTTGCTTACCTGTGGGCCATCGAACCCGACCATGGTCGGATTGAAAACGGCGCCAATGTTGATGTCGCCCTTGGCCTCGATAACGATGCTGCCACGCCCTAGAGCGAGCAGGGTCGCGAACGGCATCAGCGGCGTGTTGGTCTTGCTGAGATCCGGAATGGTCACGATGCCCATTCCGCCGCCGACGTTGATGCGTCCCGCACCGTTGGCGACATAGAAGACATTGGCGTCGGCGTCGCCGCCGGCGGAGACGGTCAGGTTGCCGCCGCCCCATGTGGCCAGCGTCCCGTTGCTCGCCTTGCCGTTGTCCGAGGCGACCGCGGTCAGCGTCGAAATGCGGCCGCCAGCGGAGATCGCAACGTCGCCTCCACCGAGCGTGCCGACGCCTTGGGTAAACTTGCTGAAGTCTACGCCCCAGGCGCTCGTGACCACGTTCCCGGAACCATCCACTCCGCCAGCACGTCGCAGCAACCAATCGGAGACAAGCTGACGGTCAGCGTCCGCAGTCAATCCAAACATGAGGTCATATGTGAACAGCTTCGGGCCTTGCACATCCTGCTGCGCCTTGATCGTCAGATTGCCGCCACGCTCGGCAAAATTGATCGTCCCCGAATAGCTCGCAAAAGGCAGCGCACTGCTGACCGCGAGCGCTCCGGCGCCGGACAGGGCGCCAGCGGTATACACGGTCGCTTCCCTCACGGAACCGGTGGCTGCCACCGCTCCCACCGGCAGATAGTAGGTCGCTTGATACCAGTAATAATCGGGACTGATGGTACCATCCGCGCTGACGATGGCGCTGATGTCCATCGCAGGATAATAGGCGGTCGAATCACTGCACGGCGACCACGCGCAGACGGTTGTCGTCCCCGGCAGAGTAGCCCAGCCCAAATACCTCAGATCGACTTTTCCATCGGGCTGGAAGATATTCATGATATCGGTGACCATACTGTTCCCATCGGGATCAGTGATGGTGAATGTCATGGAGTAGTTGCCACTGGGGCTGACGCTCTTCCATCCGCGATAGGCGGGCATCAGCACGCCGTTGCTGTCGAAAGCATCGAAAAAGTGGATCCGTTCGGACGGATTCGCCGGGTTGTAGATGAGGTCGAGACCGGAGACGCTACGCCAACCACGAAATTTCGGGTACAGCGTGCCGTCCGGCCGGAAGGCGCGGATCAGATCGACCGCTCCAGGAGGGGTCAACGTGCCGTCCGGCCCGTAGGTCGGCGTCAGATCGCCGCTTCCGGTCGGATCGTTCGGGTTGTAGATGTAGTTTGCGCCGCCCGCGACCCGCCGCCATCTTTGGTAAATGGTCTGCAGTGCGAGGCCATCTGCTGTGATCGCGTCCTCGATCGAAATGACTTGCGAGGGGTTCGCGGGATTGAACAGCTCCGGATTGGCGCCCTCACGTTTGAGGACGACGCTGCGACCGGCGGCGATGTCGATGTTGCCGGTGCCGGTGCGGATGATGGCGTCGGCGCCGATCACCACGTCGCCGGTGTCGGCGGCGGCCAGATCCGCCGACTGACGCAGAGCGAACACGTCTGCTCCGCTGACGCGGGCGCCACTGACGAGGCGGTATGACCACGACTCATCGCTGAGAAGGTTGGCCGCGTTAGTGACGCCGTCGAAGCCGTCGCTGAGCGAATGGTCGAGCTTGAGATTGCCGGCCGCCCGCAGCGTGAGATAGCCCGGCGCGCCACCTGGCCGGGTCGTGTGCAGGTCCCAGTCGGTCGCCAAGGTCATGTCGCCCGACGAGCGCAGTTCGATGCCGGCGGCGAGATTGAAATTTCCAACCCGCGTTGGCGCCTGCGCCATGAACGCATTGGCCGCATTGGTCACCTGATCGATGACCGGCTGATCGATGGTGGAGATGTTTTCATAGGCCCAATAGGCCTCGGCGACGACGCTCTCGGCACCAACAGCGGTGCTGTCGAGATGTTGCATCTTGATGGTGCCAGCCGTCTCGCCGGTGCGTAGCGCTCGCACATGCACCTTGCCGCCGAGCGTTTTGCCGGTGACGTCGAGCGTCGATCCGGCGGCGAGGTCAAGAGACCCCTGCGCTGTCTCCAGATCGATACTGCCGCCCCTGCCGGCACTGCCGCGCGCCGAGAGCAGCGCGCCGCTCTCCATGACGAGATCGTTGCGCGAAACCAGCCGAATGCTGCCGCCATTTTCGCCGTCGGCGATCAGCCGCGCATCGCCGTGCACCCGGATCGCGCCGGCATCAGCCACGACCTGCAGATCATTGGTCTGGGTGGTGCCTTCCAGAACGATGTCGCCACTTCGCACCGTAAGATGGCGCAGTTCGAAGAAGCCGGCTGCGTTAAGCCCGCCCATCAGGGCACCAAAATCCGACAGTGATCCGGCATCGAGTACGAAGGCGCCCTGCACCGCGTCCGATTTTGCCGAGGCGCGTACATCGCCTGCCAGCACCAGCGTCCCGTTTGGCACCGTGACCGTGAGCTGCCCGGCATCGCCGCCATCGACCGCAGAGAGATCGATCAGCGCACCGGCGGCAACGGTCGCATTGCCCGACGCCGCCAACAGCTCCACCGAGCCCGCCGAAAGATACGACGCCACATCGTAGAAATCCTTCCTGTAGGCCTTCACGTCGATGACCGATCCGGCCACAAGCGTGATGCCGCCGCCGTCCGAGCCTGTCGCCTCGATATGGACGGTGCCGGCGGGGAGATCGATCACGCCGCCATGGTCGATGCGAGCCCCGCGCAGCGTCAGTTCGCCACCGAACGCCGTGACGGCGGCGAGATCCGCCGGCGCGGAAGTTCGCTCGGTCGTCAGCGTGCCGGTCGCGACGGCCGCCTGATGGGCGTCGGCCGTCGCCGTCAGCCGCGGCGCCGCAAGCGTGAGATCAGCAATCCGCGCCGCCGTACCCGCGGTGAAACCACCGCTGCCGGAGAACATGATTTCGCGGTCGGCGGCGAGCGTCACGTTACTGAAGCCGCGCGCAGCACTTTGCCCCGTGCCGATGGTCAAGGTCTGCGCGCTGAGATGCAAGGTGCCAGCCGCAGCCGGATCGTCGTTCGCGACGACGCCGCTCGAATTGCGTATGTTCAACGAGGCCGCGCCGATCGATACATCGCCAGCCGCGCGTTGAACCAAGGCGCTAGCGTCGAGGGTAAGATTGGCCAGTCCCTCGCCCGCAATGGACACGGCTCCCCAGAAATCCATCGTGCCATAGCTGCGCAGCGTCAGGTCGCGTACCATCGACAAGGTGGCGAGCGTGATTGGCGATACGACAAGGCCGGTGGTGCCGGAGGGGGCTGCACCAAAACTGACGCGGCTCGACGCCGCTTCAAGCGACTTCGCCTGCAAAACCGCGCCGCCCGCAACGATGACATCACCCGTGCCATCCAAAACGAGCCGGCCGCTCGCGCTAAGCGTGGCGCCGTCTTTAACATTCACGAAACCCTTCGTCGCTCCGCTCGCGGCCGCGATGTCGAAACGTGCGACAGAGATCGACTCCGCCGCGCTGGCGATCAGGAGGGCACCCATGCCGGTGCCGCCGGCTGTTGTCGCAGCCGAGTCGCCGATGGTGATCGAACCGCTGGTGCCGCCGCTCAGCGCGCCAGTCGCGCGGATCACGCTGCCGGCTTCCATCGTGACCACGCCTGTGCCGTCGACCGCCTGACCGTTGGAGATGGTGGTGCCGGCCACCAGCATGATTTCCGGACCAGTGAGCGCTGTCGCCTCATCATTCGCAACGAGCACCTGGGCCGCAACCGGCGTGATTGTCGTACCTGACGCGGTTTGCGTGCGTTTGCCGCCGATCAGCAGGCTTTCCGCGCCAAGCCGCGACAGCTGGTCGCCGCGCAGACTCAGCGCGTAGCCGGCGACCGGTGCATCGCCCTCGCCGATGATCGCGATCGACTGAGCGGCAATGTCGAGCAGACCACCTCGTCCACCTTCGCCGGCCGCGAAGTTGATGGATCCGTCGAGGGTCAGCTTCTGCCCGGCGTTCATGATCACCTGACCTGCATCGACCGCCAGCCGCGGAACCGGCAAATCATTGTCTTGCGCGTACTGCGTGAAGAATGTGGTCGCGCGATAGTCGCCGTATTCCGAGTACATCCGCACCACGTCGCCTGACATCACCCGCAGCAGCGAGGTGCGCGAATCCATCGCGCCGGTCGCCGACACGCCATAGCGGCCCGCGACCAGATAAGAGCCATCGGGCTGGCGCGCCGAGAGACTTGCCGGCAAGTCCGCCGACAATTGCACTGTGGTGACGCGGAACGCTCCTGGCATCAGCGCGTAGTAGCCGGGCAACAGCGTGTACCATCCAGCGGCGAGGCCAGGCACGCCGGACAGATAAACGGAATCGCCGACCTTGAGACCGGTATTGGTGGCAGCCGGGGCGTTGACCGGACTCGCCTGTCCTGAATAACCCGGGATCACGGCATAAACCGGAGCGCCGGGCGCCGATGCGACAATGTCGCGCGAGCCGCCGGTGCCCGGCACCCATTCGAAAGCAGCGGCATCGCCACCACCGGAGACGTCAAGCCTGGCGCCGGCCTGCATATCGACCTGCCTGCCGGCAATCTCGATGCGTTTCTCCGGAGGAGCGGTCAGATCGATGAGCATGTTGGCGTCGAGCGCCACATCGCCATAGTACCAGATCTCGCCGTTGCGCACGCGGCCCATGTCAAGAAGCATCCCCTCAGCCGAGACCGAGGTCAGGCTGCCGGGCGCGAGCGTCACCGTGCCGGTGGTGCCGGCGTCGAATTTGATCGCGCCGAGCGGCGCCCGAACCACGCCGGCTTGAACAATGGTCGGTGCCGACAATGTCAGAGTTCCGCCCGCCGACATCGGGACCGGCGCGGCGTTGCCGTTTGAAAGGATGGTGATCGATCCAGTGCTGCTCAGCGTGTAGTTGCTCAGCAACGTCGGATAGACCTGCGCTGCGTTCAACGTGACATCGCCGGCCACGGAGAACGAGCCGACCACACTCGAAGTGCTGATCTGCGTCTGGCTGTCGGTCGTCGTTTTCCATACGCCGCTGAGGCGAACGTCGCCGGCGACATCGAACATGGCAGAGCCGATGTTCTGCAGCGACAGGGCTCCGGTGATGTCGAGCAGATTGGTCGTGACCTGCAAGATACCTGCGCCGGTGGTCGCCGTCCCCGCCTGGGTCTGCTTGTTGCGGCTGGAATTGCCAAGACTGACATAACCAGCAGCGAGCGTCACCGTGGTCCCGCCGATTCCGGTGCGCACTGCGAATTTTGGAACATCGAGCGTGATGCTGCGGCGGGCGGTCAGCGCTACCCCGCCTTCCACCGTCACCTGATTGCCCGCCCGAAGCGCGATCCCGTCGAAACCGGCCGCGTCGAGAGAGGCGGCAGCGACCGAGGCGGTGTTGCCGATACTGAGATTGGCGCCCGGCGCGACCACCGGCGTCACCGGTGCCTTCGCGAGAATCTCGATCACACCCGTATTCGTGTCCGGCGCTGTCATGTTGCCGCTGAACAGCGACAATGTTGCCCGACTGGAGGTCGGACCACCGCCATTGCCCCGATAGCTGCCGTTCAGTGACATGCCGTTCAGCGCGCTGAAGCTAATCGTCCCGGCATCGCTGTACACCGTCGCCGGAGCGAACGACGTCTTGACCATCCCGAAGGTTTGGGACGGCAGGTCCAGAACGCTGCTGGCGCCCGAGACATCGATCAGCGAACCATCCTCGGTGATGATGGCACCGCGACCGTTGTCGCTCAACGTGACAGTACCACCGGCAAGAACCTCGCCAAATCGGCGGCCGAACGGATCGTAATCCAGCACGGTCATGCCGCTGACGTCGAGCAGGCTGCCGGATCTCAACCAGATCGACCGACTGGCATCGGCACTGACGGCGGAGCTGCCGGCGAGAGAAATATCGATCGCACCGCCATGCGCCTCGACCGTACCGCCGACGGTGATGAGCCGGCCAGCCTGCAGCGCCACCGAACCGCCGGCATCGACGTGAAGGAGCGCGCCGGTCCCGACATTGAGATCGCCGCTTACGCCGGCCTGGCTGGGGCCGTGCGAGTCCACCACATAGACGGTACGCACGGAGCTGAAGGAGAGATCAACCGCTTGCCGCTGTCCCTCCGGCGTTTCCAGGGTATCAAAAGTCGGGGACGACCCGCTGGGCAACGCCGCATAGTTTGATATCGTCAAGGATGGCCGCACTGCCTTGACGACGGTACCTGGCGCGACAATGAAGCTGTCGTAACCGTTGAGCGTATATTTGGCGAAGCCGCGCGTGAACAGCGACGGATCAATCATCAGCACATCCGAGCCGGCTGCGCCGCCGACTTGGATCTTGCGGGCGGTCAGCGACAACGTGCCGCCGTCGCCAAGCGCGTCGCCCGAAAACGTTCCGTCGAGATGCAGTTCCTTGCCGCGCAGCGTGATCGAGCCGCCATTGCCTGCCACCAACGTACCCTTGGCAGTCACCTGCCCGCCGCCATTGGCATTCAGCAGGCTGCCCGTCGCCAGCGAGACGACACCAAGGTCGATGTTTGGCTGAGCGACGCTGTAGGCGGCATATCCCGGCGCAAGCAGCTCGATGGTCCCGCCATCTTTCGCCAGCGGCACGCCGACCGTTCGATCCAGCAGGGCGTTGGTCCACAATCCGCTGACGTCCAGCACTGCGGTGGCACCAATGATGATGTCCCGCGACAACGCAGGATCGAGCGACGCCTGATACGCAGGTGCCAAGCTAGAGAGGCGGATCGTGCCGCCATGGACGGTGATGGCACCATCCACTTTGACATTCACTCCTGCGAGCGTTACCGCGCCGCCCGCCGGCAACACCAGATTGGCATCGGCCGCGACATTGATGGTACCGCTGCTATAGAGCGTCAGACTGCCGAAGCCGCCATCGGTCAAGGTGTCGGTCGACAGAACCAAGGTTGACGCGGTGAGCGGGCCGGAGTTGAAGTCCGCGGACGTCGCGGCAGGCGGCGCTGTAGCAGTCAGCAACACGTCGCCGACGCGCACAGCGCTGTTCGCGCTTGCCGAATCGTTGCCAAGCGACAGCGTTCCACCGATTGCCGCACTCCCGCGATCATGGTCACTGATGCCCGCCGCAGCATTAACGCCACCATTCAACTCGGCGCGTGGAGCCGACAGCGCGATGGTGCCGCCCGCCGCTCCCTGCGTATAACCTGCATCGTAGCGCCCGCCGCCGGACAATGGCGACATCCAGGTCTCCGTGATGCCCCAGCGAGAATGTTCGCGGGTAAACTGGCCGGCAATTCCGAGATAGTTCTGTGACGGATCGGCATCCGAAATGTCGACCAGGCGCCCGTCCGCACCGACCAATCGTGTGGTCTTGATGTAACCTGGAGCATATTGAATCGACCCACCCGAGGCGGTCAGCAGCGATCCGTCCTTGGTCACCAGATCGCCATGCGATTGCAAGTTGATGGTGCCGCCAGCCGTCGTCAGTTCGCCGATGCCGCGTCGCACGAGCCCGATATAGCCGGAGACATTGGCCAAGGGCGTGCCGTACCACTTGCCCGGCTCGCCGGCATACCATTCCACGCCTTTCATCACGTCGTCGGTGAAATAGCCGGAGGCGCGCATATCGACGTAGATCTTCTTGCCGTAAAGAGCCGAACTGCGCTGGAGCGGAGAATCCGCAAGCTCGTTGCCGCGCAACTCGACCGCGATGATGTTACTGGCAGCCTCCGCCGCCACCCCCACCGAGCCGGACACGTCGATCCATGCCCCCTCCTCGAGGTAGATGCGCGACGTTGCATCGGCAATGCTTCCCACCGCCTGCGAATTCGACGTGGCATTGACGGTAATATCGCCGCTGGTCGCCTGCGCCAGCGCGTTGCGCCGGAACTGAATCGCACCGCCGACAATGTCGATGGTCGAGCGGTCGGTGAGCTTGGTGGCCGCGATCGTGGAGGTATCGTCGAGCTGAGGCAGGATGGACGTGACGCTGCCTTCGCCCAAGATGACGGCGCCGGTCCTATTATAGCCGACAGCGTAGTCGTTATAGCTGTAGAAAAACGAGTCCCGCGCGTGCAGCGTGATCGAACCGTTGGCCGACACCGAGGTCGTGGCCAGCGCCAGGCCGCTCTGCGCGACATTCAACCCCACAAGCGTGATGTTGCCGCGCGCCGCACTGATCAAGCCGCTGTTGGTTGCCGTGCCACCGCTCGCGTCGCTGATCTCGAACTCGAAACCACGCAGATTGGTCGCGTCACTCGCCCGCATCACGACGCTTTTGCCGGCTACCAGCGCGATCTGGCCGTCGTCGGCCTGGATATCGCCGAAGTTGCTCGCATTTTGACCGAGCAAAAAGACGTGACCGCCACCCTGTGCCACGATCTGCGCGCCGGCCTGGACGGAAACGTCACCGACGAATCCGCTCGCAGGGGCGGCAAACACCGGCGCCTCGCTCGACGACCAGGATGCATCTGCCAGCACCCCCTTGAAGATCGCGTCGGCGATGTTGAGCGTCGACGCCACCAGCGTTCCCACATTGATCTGCGAGGCGCCACCGAACACGATGCCATTCTGGTTGATGACGTAGACCTGTCCTTCGGCCTTGATCGCGCCGAGAATCATGCTCGGCGCTGTCGGACCGAGCACACGGTTGAGCGCCATCCAATTGTTGCTGCCGTCCACCGCATTTCCCGCGCTTTGATTGAAGTAAAGCGTGGTGTCGCGCCCGACATTGAAAGTGTCCCAGTTCGGGATCGCTTTCTGCTGGGTCTGCTTGATCTCGACCTGGGTACGGCCGCCGGCTTGCGTCTGGGTCGGCAGGTTCGCGCCCTGCCACAAGGCTGAATCCGTTGCAGCACCCGGCGCGACCTTGAGCCCTCCCGTTGCCAAGCCGTTCGGAACGTTGCCCGCGGCCTGCAGCGCCGCATCGCGCCCAGCCGCCTGGGTCGCCTGCATCGCCTGGAGCGCGCGCGTGGTTCGGGCGAGAGCGCTCTGGGCATTGGCGGCAGCGGCCTGCGCCTGCTGCGCGGCCGCGATTTGCTGCGCCGTTACATTCGTCACTGCCGAGGCGCTCGAATTGCCGAGTGACCGTGCCTCCGCTCCAAGATTTGTTGCCAGCAGAGCTGCTACGCTCGCGCCCGCAAGAAGCGCCACGCGATAGAGCGAGCCGCCGCTTCG
>Ga0137394_10001917_pt1 | contig 15278 bp, 13 predicted proteins | sample czobulk116metaG_FD_108278 | JGI IMG/M metagenome (GOLD analysis project Ga0137394, IMG submission 108278) | Vadose zone soil microbial communities from Angelo Coast Range Reserve, California, USA - czobulk1.16 metaG | ecosystem: Environmental > Terrestrial > Soil > Vadose zone | place: USA...
AGTTCGCCGCCTGCACCTCCGGGAACGCCTCGATGTCCTTGAGCCCGATCGCCGTCGCTTCGATGGGCGTGCCGGGCAGCAAGTACGCCACGATCTCGACGCGCTCCTGCACGCTGCGCAGCGCATCCTGGAGGTTCACCGCCACGAGGCCGAAGAGCCCGAGCACGAACAGCGAGAAGGCGATCGTCGTCACCGAGAGCGCCGAGAGCAGCGGCGCGCGCTTGAAGGCGAGGAGCGCTTCGCGCACGACGAGGTTCATGGCGCGGCCGCCTGATCGCGGGGCTCGTCAACCGCCGAGTCGTAGACCAGCGCGCCTTCCTGAAGCTCGATCACGCGGTAGGGCGCCTGGCGCACGAGGTCCAGGTCGTGCGTCGCCATCACGACGGCCGTGCCGCTGGCGTTGATGTCGCGGAGCAGCTGGAAGACCCCGCGCGTGGCCCGCTCATCGAGGTTGCCGGTCGGCTCGTCGGCGAGCAGGACGGTCGGCTCGTTGACGAGGGCCCGCGCGATCGCCACGCGCTGCTGCTCGCCCCCCGACAGCTCGCGGGGGTAGGCCTGGGCCTTGGCGGCCAGGCCGACCTGCGTGAGCACCCGCATCACCCGGGCGGCGATCGTGGAGCGCCGGGCGCCCGTGACCTCGAGCGCGAAGGCGACGTTCTCCTCCGCGGTGCGATCCTCGAGGAGCCTGAAGTCCTGGAACACGATGCCCAGCCGGCGGCGCAGCTGCGGTACTTCCCGAGGCCGCATCTCCGTCACCAGGTATCCCGAGACGCGCACTTCGCACGACGTGGGCCGCTCGTCGGCGTAGACCAGCTTCAGGACTGTGGACTTGCCCGCGCCGGAGTGCCCGGTGAGAAAGGCGAATTCGCCCTTCGCGATGTGGAAGGAGACGTCCTTCAGCGCCAGGCCACCCTTGGGGAAGGCCTTGAAGACGTTCGTGAACTTGATCACTTACAGGCGCGCCAGAGCCTGGGCGAAGTCCGCGATGATGTCATCGGGATCCTCCAGTCCCAGGGAGAATCGCAGGAAGCCGTCCGGAATGCCAGCCTCGGCCCGTTGCGCCGCCGTGATCCCGGCGTGCGACGTCAGCCGCGGCTCGGAGACCAGCGTCTCGACGCCACCGAGACTGGGAGCGTGCGCGGCGATGGTGAGGGCGCGCAGGAACCGCTCCGCGGCGCGCACGCCGCCTTTCAGCTCGAGCCCGAGCATCCCGCCGAATCCGCCGTCGAGCGTGCGCTTGGCGATCTCGTGATCGGGGTGCTGCGGCAGGCCGGGGTAGTGCACTTTAGTGAAGGCGTCCTGAGAGTCGCACCACTGGGCCACGGCGAGCCCGACGGCGTTGTGACGCGCGACGCGCACCGTCAACGTCTTGAGCCCGCGGTCGATCAGCCAGGCCGCGAACGGGTCCAACGCCTGGCCCCACACCTGCATCAGCCTCCGGACCTCCTCCACCACCTGCTCGGTGCCCACGACCGCTCCCGCGATCACGTCCGTGTGGCCGTTCAGGTACTTGGTGGCCGAGTGAATGACGATGTCCGCCCCATGCTCCAGGGGCCGGAAGTTCACCGGCGACGCGAACGTCGAGTCGACGATCAGGGCGAGGCCCTCGGCCTTGCAGAGCGTGGCGACGGGCTCCAGGTCGATGACCCGCATCAGCGGATTGGTGGGCGTCTCGATGAAGACGGCGCGCGTCGTCTTGCGCATCGCCTTCTTCCACGTGCGCGTCGCTGTCGGATTGACGAACGACACGTCGATGCCGAGTCGCCCGAACTCCTCGTTGAAGAGGCGGTGCACCCCGCCGTAGATCCACTCGCTCGAGAGGAGATGGTCGCCGGGCCGAAGCACGGCCAGGTGTGCCAGAGCGGCCGCGCCCATCCCGCTGGCCACGAAGAGGGCCGCCTCGGCGCCTTCGAGCAGCGCCAGGCGCTTCCCGATGTCGATCTGGTTGGGGTTGTTGCCGTAGCGGCTGTAGAGGACTTCGGCGGACGAGCCGACCGGGTTCGTGAAGGTGCTGCTTTGATACAGCGGGGGCGCGACGGCCGTCCAATCGGGCCGGGCCTTGGGATCCCCGTGGATGGCGCGCGTCGCGAGACCGAGGCGACGCCGTTTCGCGGTCACGCGGCGGTGAGCGCGATCGCCCCGCCCGGGGTCCGCGCCGCGACGTGCTGCGCCACGAGCTCGTCGAGCAGCGCCGCCGCGGGCTCGCGGGCGCCGATCATGTGGAGCGTGCCGTCCGCGTGCTCGCACACGGCCGCCAGGCCGTGTCCCAGCAGGACCGGCTCGATCGCGTCACGGTGCGCATCGCTCGTGCCGCGCAGCAGCAGGACGCGCACCTTCTCGCGCACCAGCTTGGCCACGATCTCGTCGGCGCAGGAGTAGTCGAGGCAGCCCACCCCCGTGAAGTCCATCACGGCGATCGTTCCGGCGGGCAGCCCCCGTTCGATGCTCTCCCGCACGGCGCGCCCGGTGGGACGCGTCACCAGGTCGGTGTAGAAACCCGCCACGGACTGCTGCAAGACATCGTGGACTTTTATGTGTTGAATCACGCCTGTGGCGACCCCTGCTCCGGAATGATGAGTAGCACCTGTGATCCTGGAAACGCCGGCAAGCCGTCTCTGAGCGGGACGTCGTCGTCCCACTTGGGCACGATGGCGATGCGCGCGGTGCCGCTGCGAATCGCGACCTTGCCCTCCCACCTGGCCAGGTAGCGCCGGATCCCGGCGAGGCCCTGGCCCCGGCCCGGATCCCGGAACCGGCTCGTGCCCTGGATCAACGCGGCCTCGAGTGCCGCCGCGTCCCCCCACCGATCGCCGAAGCGTTTCGCCTGGCTCGGCTCGAGCGAATGGCGAAATCCGACGCCTGCGTCTGCGACGGCGATCACCACCACGCGTCGCGCCAGTTTGCGACGCCAATTGTACGCCTGCACCGCCACCCAGCCGCCCGCCCCGGCGTGCTCTACAATATTCTGACACGCCTCCGAAAGCGCCATAGCGAATCCCATCGTCGCCTTCGGATCGAGCCCCAGCTCCTTCGCCAAAATGGCGGACGCGCGCTGCTGAATGGTGCTCACGACGGCGTGGACGTCCTCTGCGGCGCGCACCGGCGTCACCGGGAGCAACACTTCGCTCTCCGTCGCCGGTTTGGTCTTAGGGACCTTGCCGTGGATCTCGAACAGATCGGCCGCTTCGCGAAAGAATCCGGCGCGCGCCCAGTAGCTCACCACCTCGGCGCTGGAGGGAACGGTGAGCAAGGGCCGTCCCCCGGCCGCCTCGCCGGCCGCGAGGAGCCCGACTAGGCCGTACGGGGAGGCCCATTCCGCGGCGTGCGCGTCGAAGAGCAGCCGCTCGCCGCCCCCCCCCGACGTGGCCTGCGCGTAGGCCGCGGCGAACTGGTCGAACGAGCGGTCGTCGAACTGGGAGGGGACTTCGACGAGACGAGTCATACGGCGGACAAACGCCCGAGCAGGTGATCCCGCAAGCGGGTGGCGCCGCGGTGAGACAGGTTACGCGCCGCGAGGCGCCCGCCTTCGCGCAGCGCGTCCTCGAGCGTGGTCCCGCCCACCAGGGCGGCCGCGACCGTTCCGCCGAAGACGTCGCCGCACCCGGTGGGATCGCCATCGAGCGGCGCGGCGTCATCGGGCGGGATTCTGGCCGTCCGGACGGGGCTGCCGGTGAAGTACGCGGCTCCGCGGCTGCCGAGCGTGACGCACAACGTCTTACATCCGTGCCCCAGCGCGTCGGCGGCCGTGGACAAGGGATCGTCGCCCAAGGCCTGCATTTCGTCCTCATTCAGCTGGGCCGCATCGAAGCAGCCGAACCACGCCGGAGCCTGGGGCAGGAGCTGCGGCACGCGCGTCCCGTCGGGGGCTTTGCCGAGGAACAGGCTGTGGAGGTCGGCATAGATGAATCGCGGGAAGCCGCGGCGCAGCAGCTGCGCGGTTTCGAGACTCAACTCGTACCCGGAGATGAAGTTCACGTACAGCGCGTCCAGGTCCTGGACCATTGGGCCGAGCTCGGGCCAGGTCCACGGCGGCACGCCCCCGCGCATGCGCTCGGTGCGTCGCTCCGCGGACTGGTACAGGAGCGTGACCCGGTTGTTGGGCTCGGGCACTTCGACGAAGCGGGTGCCCGACGCCACGTGGGTGAGGCTGCGCAGGAAGTCATTGGCCCTGGGCGCCAAGTCGCGTCCGACCTTGATCACCGGCACGATCTGCCAGTCGGACCTCAGCGTCGCGTCGACGGCAGCGAGCGCGTAGGCGATCCCACCCCACTCCTCCACCGCCGGCTGCGCGGGGTCGCGACCATGAATCGTGTCCCACACCATCGAGCCGATAACACCCAGTCGTCTCAGCACGACCCCCAGGTCTTCTGCATGAACACGGCGGCGGCGCCGTACACGCCCGCAGTCCCGGGCAGGGCCCCGGGGAGAATGCGACACACCTCCCACGCCGGCTTGAACGCGCGGCGGTGCACTTCGGCGGTCAGCGGTCCGAACAGTTTCTCACCGGCCTGCGTGACGCCTCCGCAAATCACCACGACGCTCGGATTGAAGATGTTGACGAGACTCGCGACGCCGGCGCCGAGCAGCTTGGCCGTCTCGCGGACCACCTCCAGCGCGTAGCCGTCGCCGTCGTTCGCGGCCTCGTACACGACCTGGGCGGTGATCTTCGACAGGTCTCCCTGGACGTACTGCGGCAGCGCGCTCTTCGAGCCGGCCTGGATGCCTTCCACGGCTCGCGCGGCGATGGCGGGGCCCGACGCGTACGCCTCGAGACAGCCCTGGTTACCGCATTTGCACAGCCGGCCGTTCGCGTCGATGGTCATGTGCCCGATCTCACCGGCAATGTCGGACGCGCCATGATAGATCTCGCCGCCCAGGATGATGCCGCCCCCGATGCCCGTCCCGATCGTAAGGCCGATGACGTGCTCCACGCCCCGAGCCGCGCCGCGCCACCATTCGCCATAGATCGCGCAGTTGGCGTCGTTGTCGAGCACGGTGGGGAGCTTGAGCCCGTCCGCGACGCGGTCGCGCAGGGGCATGTCGACCCAGCCGAGGTTCGGCGTGAGGATCACAATCCCGGTCTTGGTGTCGAGCGGTCCCGGCGACCCAATGCCGACGCCGACGATCTCCTTGCCCTTGGCTTGGGCCATGGACGCGCGCGCCAGCTTCACGATGCGCGCGATGACCGCGTCACCGCCCTGGTCGGGGAGCGTGGGCTCGGAAACGAGCCCGAGCAGCTCGGACCCGTCCTCGGCGATGGTGCCGACGACGATGTTGGTCCCGCCCAGGTCAATCCCTACGACGTAGCGCACCGGTCTCCTCTATTGCTGCAGCGACCACCTCGGGGGTGAGGTCGTGCATGCAGCGGTGATGGCCCAGCGGGCAGCGTGGCGGGCCGTGTCGCGAGCAGGGCCGGCAGTCGAGTCCCGTCACCCCCAGTGCCACATCGCCCGTCCGGATGGGGCCGAACCCGAACTCCGGAAGCGTCGGCCCGAACACCGCGACGATCGGCGTGCCCACTGCCGTCGCGACGTGCAGTGGCGCGCTGTCGTTGGTCACGAGCAGCGCCGCGCGTTTGATCAGCGCCGCTGACTGCCGCAGCGTGAGTTTGCCGCACGTATTAACCGCCCGTCCGCCCGTCCGTCCCACCGCCCCCACGATCTCCTCGCCCAAGGCGAAGTCGTCGGGGCCGCCCACTACGACTATGGGCACGCCGGTCAGGCGACTGGCCAGCTCCCCGTAGTGCGGCCAGCGCTTGCTGCCCCAGATCGACCCCGGCGCGATCGCCGCAAACGGGGTCCCATCCGGAATGCCCCCCGCTGAGAGGGCCGCGACGGCGGCGCCGTCGTCCTCGGGCGTCGGATAGAGGGAGGGAGCATAGGCCGCCGCGGGCTGCAGCGCGAGGGCCAGCAGCCGGTCTACTTCGTGGCCTTCCGGGGGCCTCCGGCGAACCTCTGTATAGAAGAAGGGCCAGCCATCGTGGAAGCCGATCCGCTCGGGAATCCGCGCCAGGAAGGCGAGCGCGGCGGTCCGCAATGAGCGGTGCGGCAGATAGGCGCGCTCGTAGCCCTCGGCACGCAGCCGCCGCGCCAGGTCGCGCAGGCCTCCCCAGCCGCGATCCCGTCCGCGCTTGTCGTAGGGCACCGCGCGGCGGACCGCCGGGTGCGTTTCGACGAGCCCGGCTGCCGCCGGCGTGGTCACCACGTCGACGGGCCCGTGCCGCGCGGCCAGCGCCGTGAGCAGCGGGGTCGTGAGCACGACGTCGCCGAGGAACGCGGTCTGAATGACGAGGCTACTCAACCTGAAGGACCGCCAGGAACGCCTCCTGCGGGATCTCGACCGACCCGACCTGCTTCATGCGCTTCTTCCCCTCTTTCTGCTTCTCGAGGAGCTTGCGCTTCCGCGTGACGTCGCCGCCGTAACACTTGGCGGTCACGTCCTTGCGCAGGGGCCGGACGGTCTCGCGTGCGATCACCTTGGTGCCGATCGCCGCCTGAATCACCACCTCGAATAGCTGCCGCGGGATGAGCTCCTTCAGCTTCTCGGCGATCTTGCGGCCGCTCTCGTATGCCTGGTTGGTGTGGTTGATGACACTGAACGCGTCCACCGCGTCGCCGTTGAGCAACATGTCGAGCTTCACCAGGTCGGACGTCCGGTAGGCGAGGAACTCGTAGTCGAGCGACGCGTAGCCGCGCGAGATCGTCTTCAACTTGTCGTAGAAGTCGAGAATGATCTCGGCGAGCGGAAACTCCCAGTGGAACTCGACGCGGGTCGGGTCGAGGTAGTGCATCCCCTGATACACGCCCCGCCGCTCCTGACCAAGATTCATGACGCCGCCGATGTAGTCCGCTGGCACGAAGATCCGCGCTTTCACGAACGGCTCTTCCACGCGGTCGATGGCGGACCCGTGCGGCATCAAGCTGGGGTTCTCCACCAGCTCCATCGTGCCGTCCGTCTTGTGGACGTGATACTCCACGCTGGGGACGGTGCTGATGAGATCGAGATCGAACTCCCGCTCCAGACGCTCGCGCACGATCTCCATGTGCAGGAGGCCCAGGAATCCGCACCGAAACCCGAAGCCGAGCGCGACCGATGTCTCGGGCTGATAGTGCAATGACGAGTCGTTCAGCTGCAGCTTCGCCAGTGAGTCGCGCAGTTCCTCGTATTGCTCGGGGTTGGTCGGGTAGAGTCCCGCGAAGACCATGGATTGGATGTCGCGGTAGCCCGGAAGCAGTTCGACATCCCGGTGCTCGGCGTCGAAGACCGTGTCGCCCGGGCGGGTCTCGCGCACGCCACGCACGTTGGCCACGAAGTAGCCGACCTCTCCGGCTTCGAGCTGCTCGGCGGGCTTATGGCCCAGTTGGAGGTAGCCGACCTCGTCCACTTCGTAGACGTCGTCCTTGTGCGCCCCGAATGCGATCTTCATGCCGGGCGCCATCACCCCGTCCACGACGCGGATGCTGGGGATCGCGCCGCGGTAGCGGTCGAAGTACGAGTCGAAGATGAGGGCGCGGAGCGGGGCCTCGTGGTTGCCCTTGGGTGGAGGCACGCGCTGCACGACCGCCTCGAGCAGCTCGGGCACGCCGGTGCCCTCCTTGGCCGAGATGCGGAGGATCTCGTCCGGCTTCGTCCCGATCAGGTCGTGGATCTCCTGCGCCCGTTTGTCGGGCTCGGCCCCCGGGAGGTCGATCTTGTTCAGCACCGGGATGATCTCGAGCCCGGCGTCCATGGCCAGGAGCAGGTTGGACAGGGTCTGCGCCTGGATCCCTTGCGAGGCGTCCACCACGAGAATCGCACCTTCGCACGCGACGAGGGAGCGCGACACCTCGTAGGTGAAGTCCACATGGCCCGGTGTATCGATCAGATTCAGCTCGTACAGCTGGCCGTTCTTGGCGTGGTAGCTCATCCGCACGGCGTTGAGCTTGATCGTGATCCCACGCTCGCGCTCCAGGTCCATCGTGTCGAGGACCTGTTCGCGCATCAGGCGCTTGTCGAGCGTGCCCGTCAGCTCGATCAGCCGGTCGGCCAGGGTCGATTTCCCATGGTCGATGTGGGCGACGATGCAGAAGTTGCGGATGTGGTCTTGGCGCATGCGGCGGGAAATATAGCCATTGGCCATTAGCCTTTGGCGGTTACCTTTCTAATGGCCAGCGGCCAATCGCCAACGGTCACCCCCTAACCCGATCCACGACACTGGCACCCATCATTGGTTGGTACGACCCCGCCCAGAAGGGCGGCTCTCTTCGACTCGCGGCCAACAGCTACCTGCCCGCCAAGGGCGATCCCTCGGTGAACCTTCCGGGATTGCGCCGCGGGGACCTCATCGTTCTCGAGAACGGCCGCGTCACGAGCGTCAATGGCGGTTCCCCCAACGGACTCGAGGACCGCCCCGACTTCACGAAGCTGGGGGCCGTGCATCCGAATCGCCCGCTGACCCTGGAGACTCCCAACGCCTCGAGCCCGCGGACCGCGGAGACGCAGCGCGTCGTCGATCTCATCTGTCCGTTCGGGTTCGGGCAGCGCGCCCTGATTGTGTCGCCTCCCAAGGCCGGCAAGACCATCATGCTCCAGGCGCTGGCGGAGTCGGTGGCGGAGAACCATCCGAAGGCGATCCTCCTGATCCTCCTGGTCGACGAACGGCCCGAAGAAGTCAGTGAGATGATCGACTGGGGCCGTGGCGAGGTGATTGCGTCGAGTTTCGACCTGCCGCACGAACGGCACGTCGCCGCCGCCGACATGGTCTTCGATCACGCGCGCCGGCAGGTGGAGCTCGGCCGCGACGCCGTGATCGTGCTCGACTCGCTCACCCGGTTGGCCCGCTCGCACAACACGACGGGGCGGAGCACCGGCCGCACGATGACGGGCGGCCTCGACGCGAGCGCCCTCGCGAAACCCAAAGGGCTCTTCGGCGCGGCGCGCGCGGTGCCTCCCGCGGACGGCGGCGGCTCCCTCAGCGTGATCGCCACAGCCCTCGTGGAGACCGAGAGTCGCATGGATGACATCATCTTCGAGGAGTTCAAGGGGACCGGCAACGCCGAATTGCGGCTGACGCGCGACCTGGCCGACCGGCGCATCTATCCCGCGGTCGACATCGCGGCGAGCGGCACGCGGCGCGAGGAGCTGCTCGCCGATGCCAAGACCGTCGAGGCCAAGCAAAAGCTCCGGCGGACCCTCGTGGGGATGCCGCCGGAGCAGGCGATGCAAGCGTTGCTCGATCAGCTCAAGCGTGCCAAGACCAACGCCGAGCTGCTGAAGAACTTCGCCTAGTTCGACTCGTGTTCCACAGCCACGATGCGCCCAGTGAGCGCGCTCACGTGGACCTCGGTGATCCCCGGCTTACCGGCGACCTTGATGTCCCACGAATAGATGAGCCTCCCTCCCTCCCGCTCCAGCTCGAGCGCCTGCACGGTGCCGCCGGGGACGCGCCGCAGCGCGATGGCGCGGGCCGAGTCTTCACTGACCTTCACTTTGGCGATGAGGCTGTCGGGGACTTCCCGCTTGTAGGCGGGCGCCGCAGGCTGCTGCGCCAGGGCGGTGAGGAAGGCGATGCTGGTGAACGTGATCATGTGTGCGTCTCCCTATTCTAGTGTATGCGCAGGGTGAATCCGGGCCGTAACATCACGGCGTGGGTGTTGTCGTATGTGGCGGCAAGACTGACGAACAAGGTGCGGCTGACGTCTCGCCCGTAGCCGATCGTGCCGGACAACTCGCCGCCGGCGATCTCCGGCGCCGTGCTATTCTCGGGGCCGCCGGCGGCACTGGTGTTCCCGAGCACCTCGGCAAAGGCAATCGCCCTCGGCCCGGCCGGAACCGTTGCGCCGAGCGCGAAGTCGATGAGGTTGCTCACGCTGATCCCCGCCGGCTTTCCGAGAACCGTGTATCCCAGATTCGCGTGCAGATCGACGGCGCCGAAGCGCCGGCTCGCGATCAGGTAGGCGGTGAAATCGGTCTTATCGGTACCGATCAAGCGGCTCTCCGCCGTGGCCAGCTTCACCTCAGCGGCGACCGCGATCGCGGGCCGCCCCGCCGATTCCGTCCACAGGCCGTGGATGACCGTCACCTCCAGGTCGCCCAGACCTGTGGCGCGCGGTCCGACCTTGGGCCGGATGGCAGTGTAGGGCACGGGCTCGACGAGCAGCTCCCAGGTGTTGGTCAGGGCGTACTCGAACGCCACCGGCAGCGCGCTCTCCCGTCCCTCCGCGGAGAACTGTTGCTCGAACCCGCTCGCGATCTGGAACGAATGCGCGGGGTGAAACCGCGCCGTCTCGGTCTCCAGCGTCTGCGCCGAGCTGGTCCCCGGGACGAGAGACAGAATCAGCAACACAGGTATGTGCGCCAGTCGCATCATGAGGTCCTCCGAATGGTGTAGCCGCGGCCGCGAATCGCGACGAGCAAGGTCGGTACCGCGAACAGGGTGATGGGCGTGGACAGGACCAACCCTCCGATAACGGCGAGCGCCAGCGGCCGCTGCAGCTCGCTTCCGGCGCCGAGGCCGAGCGCCAGGGGCAGCAGGCCGAACAGCGTACACAGCGTCGTCATCAGGATCGGCCGGAGTCGGACGCGCGCCGCCTCTCGAATGGCGACCTCGAGCGGCGCGCCCTCGTCACGCATCCGCAGCCGCGTGAAGTCGAGGAGAATGATGCCGTTCTTGACGATCAGGCCGACCAACAGAATCAAACCCATGAATGAGGCGACGTTCAGCGCCGTGCCGGTCACCAGCAGTAGCAGCAGCGCGCCGACGAACGACACCGGGGCGACGAGCAGGACGACGAGCGGCTCCACGAACGACTCGAACTGCACGACCATCACGGCGCATACGCTCACCGCGGCGAGCGCCAGCACGACCAGGAGCGCGCGGAACGCCTCCTGCTGACTCTCGTACTGTCCGCCGAGCGCGACCCGGACACCGGATGGCGCGGGATGCGCGGCCAGTACGCTCCGGACGTCCCCCATGATCCCGCCCAGCGCCCGCCCGCTGACATCGGCCGTCATCGCGATCATCTGCTGCTGGTTCTCGCGCTCGAGACTGAGCCGGGACTGCGTCGGCGTGAAGGTCGCCAGGCTGCCGAGCGGTGTCGGGCGGCCGGCGCCGCCGGCGACGACGGGCAAGGCGCGCAGGCGCAGCGGGTCGTAGCGCACGGAGTCGGGTGCCCGCACCCGCACAGCCACCGGGCGGTCCCCGGCGCGGATCTCGCCCGCGCCCGTCCCGAGGAGGGCGGCGCTCACCACGCCGCCGACGTCCTCGGGCGTCATCCCGATCCGGTCCGCCTCGGCTTGGTTCACCCGCATCATCAGCTCGGGAGACGGCTCACTCACGCCATCGTACAGATCCGCGAGGCCGTTGACCTTTTCGAGTTCGGGGGCGAGGCGCCGGGCGTACGCCTCGAGCGTATCCAATTGCTCCCCGAACAGCTTGATCTCCACGGGCTTCGCGGCACCGGCCAGATCGTTGATCACGTCCGACAGAATCTGGACGAACTCGATGTGCAAGCGCGGCACCGCCACGTTGACCTCATCCCGCACCTCGTCCATGACTGCGAAGATGTCCCGCGAGCGGCGGCTCCGCGGCACCAGGCGGGCGGCGATGTCGCCGGTGTTCTGCGTCGTGGCGAACAGGCCCAGCTCGGCGCCCGTGCGACGCGACGTCGCTTCGATCTCGGGGGTCGCCGCCAGAATGCGCTCGGCGATGCCGACCTCCCGATCCGTCTCCGCCAACGCCGTCCCGCCGGGCGTGAAGTAGTCGAGCACAAAGGCTCCCTCGTCCATCTCGGGAAGGAACCCCGTGCCCACCATGCGCATCAGCACGACCCCCGCGCCGACGAGCACCAGCGCCGCGACGCCGATGCGCCGCGCGTGATGGAGCACGGCGACGAGCGCGCGTTCGTACTGCGACCCCAGCGCGTCGAGCGCCGCCTGCGCCCGGGCCAGCGGGCCGCGCCGGGTCGTTTCGACCTCGTGTGCTGACACGAACTGCTCCGCGAGCAGCGGGATGATCGTCAGAGCCAGCACGAGCGACACCAGGACCGCGATCGTCAGGGTCGTCGCGAGGGCGGCGAAGAACTGCCCCACGACGCCCTGCAACAGGCCAAGCGGGAGAAACACCACGACAGTTGTCAACGTCGACGTCGTCACCGGCCAAATCAACTCTTGCACTGCGGCGCGGATGGCCACCATGCGGTCCGGGGTGAGCCGGAGGTGGCGCGCGATGTTCTCGGTGATCACGACCGCGTCGTCGATGACGAGGCCAATCGCGATCGCCATCGCACCCAGGGTCATCAGATTGAACGTTTGACCGAGTAAATGCATGACAAACACCGTGATGGCGAGCGTCAGCGGGATGGAGGCGGCGCTGATCGCCGTGATCCGCCCGTGGCGGAGGAACACGAGCAGCACGACCACCGCGAGGGCGGCGCCGATGAGCATCGCATCTCGCACCGACCGTACCGCCTCGCGGACGAGCTCCGCCTGGTCGTACACCGGCTTCAAATGCACGCCGGGCGGCAGCGTCGTCGCGATCGCCGTGACGATCCGACCGACACTGTCGGCGAGCGCGAGGGTGTTGCCCCCGACCTGTCGGGTAATGTTGATCAGTGCCGCCGGCTTGCCGTCCCCCGCGATGATGCGGACGTGATCCTCGGTCCCCAGCTGCACCGTCGCGACGTCCCGCACCCGGAGGCCGCCCCGGATGACCACGGCGCCGATGTCCTCGGGTGCGTGGGCTTCCTGATCGGTGACGATCAGGTACTGACGGTAGTCCTGCGCGACGCGCCCGACCGCCTGCACGGTGATGGCGCGCCGGATCGCGTCCGCCAGGTCTGCGTACGTCATTCCTTGGGCGGCGAGCCGGGCGGGGTCGGCGATCACTTCGAGCTCGCGCACGTCCGAACCCTGCACGTCCACGCGTCCGACGCCCGGCACTCGCGAGATGAGCGGCTTGATTTCATAGCGCGCGAGGTCGTACAGCGCCGCAGGCTCACCGCCTTCGACGTTGTACGAAAGAATCGGGAAGAGCGACGGAGTGAGCTGCTCCACGTCGATGGTCAGATCGGGTGGCAACGCACTTTGGACCTGGTTCACACGCGCCCGGACCAGCTGCAGGGCCTGGTCCATGTTCGTGCCCGGGCCGAACGTAATCGAGATCTCCGTGGCGCCGCGGATCGAGTGCGAACGGACGCGCGTCACCCCGGGCACAATGCTCACGGCCTCCTCCAGGGGCCGCGTGATGCTGAAGACCACCTGGCGCGCGCCCAGGGTCGATCCTTGGGCGACGATCGTGATGCGGGAGAACCGGAGCTCCGGGTAGATCGCCGAGGGCAGGCGTAGCGCGGCCCAAACACCAGCGGCGCTCAGCAACGACACCAGCAGGTAGACGAATCGCTGCTGCCGGCTCAACACATCGAAGAGGTTCAACGACGCGCGCCCTTCAGGTCGATCTTCACGCCGTCCTCCACCCCGTACGCCCCGGTGGTGATCACGGTCTCCCCCGCAATGACGCCCGTGAGGATTTCCGCCAGCGTTTCACTGCGCCCGCCAACGGTGACGGCCCGCGCGTGGGCCACGCCCGCCGAGTCCACGACGAAGACTCGAAACCCGTCTCCTTCCGGGACCAGGGCTTCGACCGGCACGGTCACGGCCTTGGGGTTCACGCCCGTCACGATGCGCCCGAACACCGATTCGCCGATGCGCAGGGTGCGCGTGGGCCGCGCCGGCCGGGCCCGCACGGCGACTCCGCGCGACGCCGAGTCCACAGCGGCCGCGACGCTCGTCACCACCCCCGGGCCGAGCGGCTCGCCGTTCGCGCCCTCCCCGCTGCTGACGCTCACGGCGTCGCCCGGGCGGATCTGTCCCGCCTCCGCCGGCGACACGTTGAACACGATGTCCAACGCCGTCGGGTCGGCGACGTCGACCAACGGCTGATTGGCATCCACCGAAGCACCCATCACGGCGCTCATACGCGTGACGACACCGCTCAAGGGTGCACGCAACGTCGCCAGCTCCTGAGCGCGGCGCGCCGTAACGGCGGCGGCCTGTGCCGCCGCGAGATCCGCCGCTGCCTGGCCGCTGTCCTTCTGGGCGAGGATGCCTGCCTGCACCAGCCGCAGCGCGCGCGCGTACGCGCGCTCCGCGTTCGCGAGCGCCGCGGCGGCGCTCTGCGCGGCGGCGTCGAAGGGCGCGCGCTCGAACTCGACCAGCGAGTCCCCGGTCGCGACCCGTTGGCCCGCGACCACGAAGATCCGCGCCACGCGGGTCGGCCCGGGAGCCGCGAGCGCCGCATAGCGCTCCGGCCGCGGGCTCACTGTGCCGATCGCGCTCACGAAGTGCGGGAAGGGTTGGAGCGTGGCGACGCTCGTCGCGACGCCCAGGACGCCGGCGTCCCCGCCGGCCGCCTGCTCTCCGCCGCTACCGCCGCAGGCCGCACCGAAACCCGCGAGCGCGATGCCGAACCACGAGAGGCGCGTCATGGCTCGTCCGGGTCGGCGGTGAGCCATCTCAAGGCACGGGTCGCCGCGTCCGCCGCCGCGAGATCGTCGATGTAGCGCGCCAGAATCTCGCGCGCGTTGCGCTGCGCCTCGAGCACGCTCGCCAACGGCACGGCTCCCTCGCTGTAGGCGCGCAGCGACATGACGGCGACGCGATTGGCGCTCTCGACCAAACCCTCCGCGCGGGCCAGCCGGGCGCGCGCCGCCGCCAGGTTGCGCCGGGCCTGCACCAGCGCCCCGGTGCTTTCGCGGCGCGTGAGGTCCAGCTGCGCGCGCGCCCGGTCCCGCGCCGCGGCGGCCTGCAGGACTTCGCCGCCGCTCCAGTTGAACAGCGGCAGGGGGAACGAGAAACCGACGACCGGCAGCAGCTGGTGGGGCCTCGGGCTGGTCGGGTCACCGGTATCGAAACCAAGCTGGAGGTTCGGCGCAAACCGGCTGCGGCGCGAGAACGCCAGCGACCGCTCCGCCGAGCGCAGCGACGCCTCGGCCGCCGCGATCGGCAGCAGCGCGCGGCCCGCCGCCGCCTCGTTGGCGGCAGACGGGGCGAGCGAGTCGGCTAGCACGATGGTCGGTTCATCGCCGGAGAGTCCCATCTGCAGTTGCAGCGACAGCAACGTGCCCAGAGCGGCGAGGGAGTCGTCCACCGCGATGTTCACTAGCTGGCCGGCGTTCACGGCGGCGAGCCGCACGTCCAGCTCGCTCACGTCCCCGACCTGCCGGCGCAGCTCGGCGATCTTGCGCAGACTGTCGGCGTCGAGCGCCGTGCGGCGCGACAAGTCGGCGCGCCGCGCCGCCGCG
>Ga0137394_10001918_pt1 | contig 15277 bp, 17 predicted proteins | sample czobulk116metaG_FD_108278 | JGI IMG/M metagenome (GOLD analysis project Ga0137394, IMG submission 108278) | Vadose zone soil microbial communities from Angelo Coast Range Reserve, California, USA - czobulk1.16 metaG | ecosystem: Environmental > Terrestrial > Soil > Vadose zone | place: USA...
CCTGACGCTCGGCGACGTCGAGAAGGCGGTCGGGGAAGCCCTGGAGTTCTCGGCCCTCCCCTATTCCAAGCACGCGAAGCTGCAGACCGAGGGGTTCATCGATACTCCCAATCAGCGGCTCGCCCTCCGCTACGTCTTGCCTGTCTTCGAGGCGCAGGATCTGGCCAGGATTCCCCTCGAGGGCCACGACGGGAAGTCCGTGCTCCTGGGGAAGGTGGCCGAGGTGAAGTGGGATACCTGGCCGATGATCGGGGACGCGGTCATCAACGGTGGTCCGGGCCTCATGATGATCGTCGAGAAGCTGCCATGGGCCAACACCCTGGACGTGACGCGCGGGGTGGACGAGGCCCTGGCGGCGCTGAAGCCCGGTCTTTCCGGGATCGAGATCGACGCGCAGATCTTTCGGCCCGCGACCTTCATCGAGCTGGCGCTCAAGAATCTCACCACCGCCCTGCTGATCGGATGCCTGCTCGTGATCGTGGTGCTCGGCGCGTTTCTCTTCGAGTGGCGGGCCGCGCTGATCAGTGTCGTCGCCATCCCGTTGTCGCTGGTCGCCGGAGCCCTCGTACTCTACGTGCGCGGCACAACCATCAACACCATGGTCCTGGCCGGGTTCGTGATCGCCGTCGGGGTCGTCGTCGACGACGCCATCATCGACATCGAGAACATCGTGCGGCGGCTGCGTCAGCGTCGCCGAGAGGGGAGCGGCGAGTCGACGGCCGCCATCATTCTCGAGGCCTCGCTCGAGGTTCGAAGCGCGATCGTCTACGCGACGCTGATCGTGGCGGTGACGTTGATACCGGTCTTCCTCATGGAAGGCCTGTCGGGCGCCTTCTTCCAACCCCTGGCCCTCTCCTACGCACTCGCCGTGCTGGCCTCGATGGTGATCGCCCTGACCGTCACCCCGGCGCTGGCCCTGATGCTTTTGGGCACGGCGGCGATCGAGCGCCGTGAGTCCCCGCTCGTGCGGTGGCTGCAGCGGCGGTATGAGGCGCTGCTCGCCCGGATCATTCGCACGCCGCGCCCGGCGTATGTCACCGTCGCCGTCATCGTGGTCGCCGGGGCCGCGGTCTATCCCTGGCTCGGGCAGTCCCTGCTGCCGAGCTTCAAGGAGCGAGACTTCCTGATGCACTGGGTGACCACTCCCGGCACCTCCCACCCGGAGATGGTCCGGATCACGCAAAAGGCGTGTAAAGAGCTGATCTCCATTCCAGGGGTCCGCAACTGCGGCGCCCACGTCGGCCGCGCCATCACCGGCGACGAGCCGTACGGCGTCAACTTCACCGAGAACTGGATCAGTGTCGATCCCAAGGTGGACTACGACAAGACGCTGGCCAGGATTCAGGAGCTGGTCGACGGCTACCCCGGGCTCTATCGCGACGTACAGACGTATCTCAAGGAGCGCATCAAGGAAGTCCTGACGGGCGGCAAGCAGGCCATCGTGGTGCGCACCTATGGCTCTGATCTGGAGGTCCTTCGCCAGACGGCCGCCGAAGTGGAGCGCGCCCTGACCGGAATCCCCGGGCTCGTGGATCTGAAGATGGAGATTCACCGGCCCGTACCTCAGGTGGAAGTGAAGGTGGACCTCGCGGCCGCCCACCGCTTCGGGCTCAAGCCCGGCGACATCCGTCGGGCGGCGGCGACCATCGTGTCCGGCATCGAGGTCACCGACATCCACCGGGACGGCAAGGTGTACGACGTGTGGGTGTGGAGCAAGCCCAAGGCGCGCGAAAGCGTGACCAGCATCAAGGAGCTCTTGATCGACACGCCGAAGGACTTTGTTCACGTGCGCCTGGACGAGGTCGCCGACGTGAGCGTCAAGCCGACGCCCGACAGCATCGAGCACGAAGGCCTCTCGCGCCGGCACGACGTGGGCGCCAACGTGCGCGGCCGCGACCTCGGCTCCGTCGTCGGCGACGTCCAGCGTCGGCTCAAGGACGTCAAGTTCCCGCTGGGGTACCGCGCCGAGGTGCTCGGTGAGTACGCTGAGCGGCAGGCCGCTCAAAGGCGCCTACTGACCTTTTCGGTCGCGGCGGTGATCGGGGTCTTCTTCCTCCTGCTGACGTCCTTCCGGAGCTGGCGGCTGGCCATGCTCTCCTTCTTGACCCTGCCCTCGGCCCTGGTGGGCGGCGTCCTGGCGGTGTACCTCGCCGACGGCGTCATCTCGCTCGGCTCGCTCGTCGGGTTCTTCACGATCCTGGGTATCGCCGCCCGCAACGGGATCATGATGATCAATCATTTTCAGCATCTCGAGCGTCACGAAGGCGAGACTTTCGGCCCCGGGCTCGTTGTACGGGGAGCCCGTGAGCGGCTCTCGCCGATTCTCATGACCACGTTGGCCTGCGGCCTGGCCATCGTGCCCCTGGTGATTGCCGGCAACATTCCCGGGAATGAGATCGAGCACCCCTTGGCCATCGTCGTCTTGGGGGGTCTGGTCACGTCGACCTTGCTCAACCTGTTCGTCGTGCCCTCCCTGTATTTGCGGTTTGGGAAGGCGCAGCAGCCGGCGTAGCCGTCGCTGAGAAAAGAGAGAAGACACGCCAACATGAGAAGGACGGTGGAGATACCATGAAATCACTGGGCCGTACATTTCGTCGGAGAGCATTGGCGACCGCGTCGCCATTCCTGGCGATCCTTGTCGCTGTGACTTGCCTCGGTCTGTCCAGCGGCGTCGCCCATGCGCAGACGACTGACACTCCGGGGAAGACTGACAGCCCGGAAAAGGAATTCGAGGACTTCGACCGCAACAACTTCGACCGTTCGACGATTATCGACAATCCTTGGTTCCCACTGAAGCCGGGAACTCGGTTTGTCCATCGGGGGTCGACCACCGAGGCCGGTAAGCGCTTTCCTCATCGGCTGGTCACCATCGTCACCGACTTGACCAAAGTCATCGACGGCGTGCGCACCGTCGTTGTGTGGATCGAGGACTACAAGGCGGGGAAGCTGGATGAGGCGGAGCTCGCTTTCTTCGCGCAGGACAAGAACGGTAATGTCTGGTATCTGGGGGAGCACCCCGAGGAATACTTCAAGGGGAGGTTGATGAAAGCTCCAACCTGGATCCACGGCTTGAAGGACTCGAGGGCGGGCATCGCCATGCACGCGGCGCCGCAGCTCGGAACGCCCAGCTACTCCCAGGGGTGGGCGCCCTCGGTCAACTGGACCGACCGGGCGACGGTGGACCAGATGGGGGAGAAGACCTGTGTCCCGTTGCGCTGCTACGAGGACGTCCTGGTGGTCGCCGAGACCAGCAAGGCGGAGCCGGACGCTCAGCAGCTCAAGTACTATGCGCGCGGTGTCGGCAAAGTACGAGTCGGCTGGAGAGGTCAGGGAGAAAAGCTCCAGGAGGTCCTGGAGTTGACCGAGCTCTCGCAGCTTGGCCCGGAGGCCCTGGAGATCGCGCGCACGGCGGCGCTGAAATTGGAGCGGAGCGCCTACAACGTCAGTAAGGAGGTGTACGGCGAGACGTCCCCGGCGGAGCACATGACGAGCGCTCAGGGCCGATGACGTCGACCGGGCGTTCGGCCCCTGGCCGCGTCTCGATGAGACGCGGGGAAGCGAAATGAGAGCGAGGAGAGCATCGACGTGCGCGGCGTTGATGTCTGCGTTCGTGGTGATTGGACTTGCGGCCACGATCGAAGGGCAGGACAAGGCGCCGGCGCCGGCTGTCGAGCGCCAAGAGCCACAGCCGGCGCCCACGGTCGAGAGCCAGGAGAATGCATCAGCTCCGGCAGTCGAGAGCCCCGACAAGACTTCAGCTCCGACGCTCGATAGCCCGGACAAGACACCCGACAAGCCTTCGGCTCCAACCGTCGAGAGCCCGGACAAGACCTCGGCTCCGACGGTCGCGATTCCGGACAAGACCCCACCCCCCGCGGTCGAGAGCCAGGACCAGAAGCCGGCCGCCGCTCCGGACGTCGTTGTTTATGCGTCCGATCTGTCGGAGGACGACCTGTTCGAGTTCGAGTTCTGGCCCAGCGGAGCCTCACCCGGGGGCAAGATGGTCGGAACTCCCCAGACTGGGGACAAGTTGAACCCTCCTCCCGAGGAGGACCCTTATGTGATCTTCAAGGTCAAGGTCCAGGGCGGCGTCCCCTACCGGTGCTGGATCCGCATGAGGGTGGGAGCGCCGATGGGCGTATCGTCGGCGAACAGGCTCTACGTGCAGATCTCGGACGCGGTCGACAACGCCAACAAGGACGTTTTCAGGCCCAAGACGGCGAGCTACCTGACCGCCCAAGGGCCGCCGCGACAAGTCTGGAAATGGGTCGCCTGCGAGGCAGGCCCCGACTCGACTGAATCCCTCATCTATTTCCAAGCCAGCCGGGAAGTCACCGTCCGTCTGCAGGCGGGCATGGAGGGCGTCGGATTCGACCAGTTCGTGCTGAGTCCGGCAAAGTTCCTCGAGAAACCTCCCGCCGAGGCCATCGTCAAGAAGTAGGCGAGAGGGCCCGCTCCCGGGGGGGCCCTGCCGATAGGCCGCGCTCGCCCCCTGGCCACAACCTATCGAGCCGCCGGCCCGGTGCCTTTTTTCTGTTGGTCTCGTTCGGCGGTCCACATATATTTTTCGTAGAGCCCTATGCGATCCTCTGCGGCCCATTTGGGAAGCCCGGACAGTACCATCGTGACTCGACCCGCCATTGCGGCGAGCGGTCCCCCCTCAAATCCGGCTGGCTCTCGAGATGAGGTGCCGACTTGCGGCAATGGTTCTGTGGAGCACAGCGAATGAATGACTGGAGATTCAAGCGAAGCATGGTCGCGGCGTCGATGGTCTGCGTTCTGGTCGGGTCGACGGCCCAGGCTCAACAGCCTGCACCCGGAGAGCTCGACGCGCTGAAGAAAATGATGCAGGAGGTCCTTTCGCAAAACGAGGACCTCAGAAAGCGAGTCCGCGAGCTCGAAGAAGCGGTGAAGCGGGGACAGACGCCCGCCGGCGTGGTCGGCGGGGCACCGAAGGATCCGGCCACGCCGGTGGCCGGAGAGGTGCCCACCGAGCCGGTCAAGACCGAGCCAGTCAAGACGGCCAGGGACAAGATTCAGCTCGGAGGCGCCATCCAGGTCGAAGCCGGAACGCGCAGGGACTTCAGCCGCGTGACGTCGAGCGATCTGGCGCTCTCCGCCGCCGAGTTCGACTTCGAAGCCGACGTTGTCGACTGGGCCAAGGCAGAGCTCTCGCTTCAGTGGGACAGTGCCACCAACAATATCGTCTTGAATGAGGCGCTGGTCACCTTCGCCAAGCCCACGGTGGTGCCGGTCTACCTGAGGACGGGCCAAGGCATAGTGCCGTTCGGCACCTCGATCGGCACGACCGTGGCGGCGAGGTTCGAAGAGTCGCTGACCATTACCGGGCCGCTGACCACCGAGATATTCGAAGCCAAGGAGGACTTTGTACTGCTTGGCCTCAGGAAAGATGGGTTCAACGCGGGGGCCTACCTCTACAACGGGACGACGGACAACCGCAAGCGGGGAAAACACCTCGACCACTACGGCGCCACCGTGAGCTATGGGATGAAGACCGACCTCCTGTCATTCGACGTCGGCGTCGATTGGAACGGCTCCGTCTTCGATACCGACGGATTGACCACGGCTTTTCCTGAGCTCCAGAAACGCCCGCGCGTTAGCGCGGGGCAGGGCCGCTCGTATACGCCCGGGATCTCCACGCACGGCAGACTCGGCATGTTCGGATTTTCACTGCTCGCGGAGTACGACGGGGCGATGAACACCGTGCACTTCACGCGATCTCGGCGTGATCTCAAAACCATGCCCGAGGCGTGGCAGGTCGAGTTTGGCTATATGACGAAGATCTTCGGCATAAGGCCGTACGCCGCCATCAACTACTCTGCGACCGCCGGGATGCTCGGAGCATTTCCTCAGCGGCGATTGCTCGGAACCGTTGGCACCTGGTTCTCGGACAACATCCGACTCGCGCTCGAATACGCCAACGAGAAGGACTATCCAAGAATTCAGAGTGGGACGGGTAGAGATTCCGATGCATGGATCCTTCAGCTGACCTACGAATGGTGATGCGAGCCGACGGACGAGCGCGGCGACACTAGTCCCTCAACCCGACCCACTGCCCGCCCTCGACGCGTCGGTAGCCGCGGGCGAACATGCAGTTCCGGTAGACCCGCGTGTTGACCGGCGCGGCGACGAAGACACCCCGCTGCGCCTCCTGCCCACACTCGTGGCTGTCCCGATTGAAGTCTTCGACGGTGGCGCCCGGCTTGCTCCAGCGCTTCTCGGCGCAACCGGCGACACCGATGGCCGTCAGAACGGCCAACGCCAGGTACCCGCGCGGATTCATCGCTTGGCCTCCCTTTGACGCGTCGTGCTCAGCGCCTCCTCCGTTCTAGCCCGCCGGCAGGGTGAGCTCCGCGCGCAGGCCGCCGAGGCTGGAGCTCCCGAGCTTGATGGAACCGCTGTAGAGCGTCGCCAGATCGCGCACGATCGCGAGCCCCAAGCCGGTCCCCGGCACCTTCTCATCGAATCGCGCGCCCGGGGCTGGGGCGTACCCCTGCTGCCCGTCCGGTAAGCCGGGCCCGTCGTCCTCGATCGCGATCGTCAGGCAGCCACCGTCGCGTCGGCTCGTCGCGGCGATGCGGCCACGCGCCCATTTGCAGGCGTTGTCCATCAGGTTGCCGAGCATTTCCTCGAGGTCCTGCTGCTCGCCGCGGAACACGTGATCGGTCGGGACTTCGATCGCGAACTGCAGCGCGCGGTCGACGTAGAGGCGCGCCAGCGTGCGATGGATCGCCGCGACCGACGGCGCCACCGGCACGCGCGCTCCCGGCACATCGAGGGATGCGGCGGCGCGCGCCCGGGCCAGGTGGTAGTCGATCTGCTGTCGCATCGTCTCGATCTGGCCGCGCATCGCGGCGGAGAGCTGGGAGGCGCCGTCGGCGGCGAGCCGGTCGACCTCGTTGGCCAGGATGCTCAGCGGTGTCTTCAACCCGTGCGCCAGATTGCCGGCCTGGGTGCGGCCCCGCACGACGATCTCCTCGTTGCGCTGAAGAAGCGCGTTGAGATCCTCGACCAGCGGCTGGGTCTCGGTCGGGAAGGGTCCCTCGAGCCGCTTGATGCGGCCTTCGCGAATCGCCGCCACACCGGCGCGAAGCCGGTGGAGCGGTCTCAGTCCGACGTGCACCTGGATCGCCACGGCCGCGACCAGGGCGACGGCCAGGGCGCCGAGGGAGAGGACGAGCGTGCGCGTGAATGCCTCGGCCGCGGCGATCAGCTCCGTTTCGTCCGTGGCGGCCAGCACGCGGTAGGCTCCGGGAACATCGGGGAGCGTCACGGTCCGCTCCAGAGCGATCAGCCGCTGCCCCTCGGGGCCCGGTATCCGGTGACGATGGACCTGGCCGTCGGGGGATGCTTCGAGCGGCAGGCGAAGGGCGACGTCCCAAAGCGAGCGCGAGCGGAATATCGGCCCTTCCAGATCGTCGACCTGCCAATAAAACCCCGAATACGGCTTGCGGAATCGGGGGTCGCTCGGTTGATGCGTCAGGATGAGCTTGCCCGTCCCTGGACGCTCCAGCGCCGCGGCGATTTGCTCGAGCTGGATCGCCAGCTCGGCATCGAGCCGGCGTTCGACGTGGGCCCGGAACAGCGCCGCCAAGACGGTGCCGGCCGCGGCCAGGGCGAGCAAGATCCAGATGACGGCGCCGACGAGCAGCCGCAGGCGCAGGGAATTGACGGCGATCACCCCGGCTCTTCCAGCCGATAGCCGAGACCGCGGACCGTCTTGATGACGTTGATCCCGAGCTTGCGCCGGAGCCGAGCGACGAAGACTTCGATGGTGTTGGAGTCGCGGTCGAAGTCCTGGGCGTAGATGTGCTCGACCAGCTCGCTGCGTGACACGACCTGGCCTTTGCGGTGCATCAGGTAGCGGAGCACCCGGTATTCGTGTGCCGAGAGGTCGACGGGGGAGCCATTCACCGTCACCTTGCCCGAGGCCGTGTCGAGCGTCACGCCCTCGCACGTCAGCTCGGTCTTGGCATGCCCGTGGGCGCGGCGGATCAGGGCGCGGAGCCGCGCCAGGAGCTCTTCGGTCTGGAACGGCTTGGCGAGGTAGTCGTCGGCCCCGGCATCGATGCCCTGCACCTTCTCAGCCCAGCTCCCGCGCGCCGTCAGGATCAGGACCGGCATGGTCCGACCCGCCGCGCGCCAGCGCTTGAGCACCGTGATCCCATCGAGCCGCGGTAGGCCGAGATCGAGGACGACGGCGTTGTAGGGCTCGGTGTCGCCGAGGAAGTGCCCCTCCTCGCCGTCGCCGGCGCAATCGACGGCATCGCCGGCGCGCGACAGTGTGTCGGCCAGCTGCCGGCTGAGGAGCGGGTCGTCCTCGACGATCAGGATCCGCATCAATCGGGCCGACGCCGCCGCGCGGCCTCGGCGCCGCGGCCCTTGGCACGAATCAGCTTTGCGTCGCGGGCATCGTACTCGAGGTTCACGATCGCTCCGCTCGGCGCCAGCAGCTTGACCTTGTAGATCCGGCGGCCGGCGTCGTCGTCGTCGAGCTCGATTTCGACTGGGGATCCAGTGAATTCCGCCTCCACCCGGTCGAGGATCGCACGGAGCGATACGATCTGGCCGGCCTCGCGCGCCGCTTTGGCACGGGTATGGTCATCGTCGGCGCCCGCCGCCACCGCGCAGGCGAGCGCCAGAGCGAGGACGACGAGGCCCAGACGGCGGCGGCGAGGATCCATGCCCGATAATACAGCAGCGCTAGCTGAACGGCAGATGAATGGCCGGCTCACGGCCCGTTCAGGCACGCGCCTTTAAGATCGCTTCCAGCAAATCAAGGAGGAGGAACACCATGCGACGGATTCTCCGGCTCATCGCGCTCGCCACCGGCGCGACCCGGCCGCCTTCGATCCGCGCCGAGCACAAGGCGCGTACCGCGGCCACGGCGAGCAAGCTCAGGAGGAGCCTCCCGCCGCGCCTCGAGGAGGACGTCCGGCTCATCGGGGCGCTGGCCGAGCTCTTCGCCGCCGCCGCCGCCGAACGCCTGATGGACGCCGACGCAGCGATGGACGCCACACGGCCGATCCTTCCCTTCATCGCGCTCGCCACTGGCGTGGCGCTCTGCGCGCCGCTGCTCGAGCCGCAGACCTTCCCGCGTCCCGCTAGAGGCGACGACGGCCGTCCGGACGCAGCCTCGGGAGGTCGCCGGCGCGCTCGAAGATTGTCTCGATCTCCGCGCGATCAGGCCAGCCTCCAGGTGCTACGAGGCACCGACGCGGCCCCGCCGGACCCTGCGTCCGGCTCCCTCTCGATCTCTCGACCGAGCGCATCGTGAAGGACGTGGACAGAAACGGGCGGGACGAGGAAGCTCACGACATCAACCAAGGAGCGATTCATCATGCGCATGCGTAGACTTCTGTGGCTCGCGTCATCAGTGGTCGTCGTCGTCGGGATCGGAATCGGGGTGTTCGCGGCGTGCGTCAAGTCCGGCGATTGGACGTCTGCGTTCCTGGTGGAGCCGGACGAGCTCGCCTCCGTGGGGCGCAACCCGTACTTCATCTTGGAACCGGGCTACACGATCGTTCTCGAGGGAGAGGGCGCACAGCTGACCATCACCGTCCTGAACGAGACGAAGAATGTAGACGGCGTGGAGACACGGGTGGTCGAGGAGCGAGAGACCAAGGGCGGCCAGCTGACCGAGGTGGCCAGGAACTACTTCGCGATCAGCAAGCGAACCAACGACGTTTTCTACTTCGGAGAAGACGTCGACATGTACAAAGACGGCAAGGTTGTGAACCACGATGGGACGTGGCTCTCGGGCGTCAACGGCAGCAAGTTCGGCCTCATGATGCCGGGGCGCGTGTTGCTGCATTCAAGGTATTACCAGGAGGTTGCCCCGAAAATCGCGATGGACCGTGCCACGATCGTCAGCATGACGGAGACGGTCAAGACTCCGGCCGGGGAGTTCAAGAACTGCTTGAAGATCGAGGAGACCAGCCCCCTGACACGTTTCACCACGGAGTATAAATATTACGCCCCGGGCATCGGGATGGTGAGCGACGGGACGATGAAGCTGGCGAAAGTCGTGAAAGGCGGGCCGCGATGATGGCCAATTGCGCCGTGTCGCGTCGCGCATTGCTCCGGGGCGGGCTTCTCGCGGGAGTCGCCATGCTCGCGGACGTATCCGGGGTGGTCGAGGTCGCCGCGGTTCTGGACGCGCCCTCCGTCGCGCAGGCCGAAGCGCAGCAACCGGCGAGCGGTACCGGTCCAAAGCCGCAGACCTCGCTGGCGCAGGCGGTCCGCGTCGCCGAACAGCAGACCGGTGGACGCGCCCGGAAGGCCGAGATGGACCGCGAGAAAGGCATTTACGTTTACGAGATCAAGACGGTTTCCAAGGACGGGTCGGCCAAAGTCCACGTCGACCCGGCGTCCGGGAGCATGCTGCGAGTGAACCGGCCGGGGCTCGTCTCCTCCATCGCCAACATCTTCGACAGGGACGACCAACGGAAAGACCAAGCGGCGTTCGCCCAGCTCGAAGCGTCTCCGATGGCGCTCGCCGGCGCCGTCGACTCGGCGGAGAAGGAGACTCGCGGCAGGGCCGTCAAGGCCGCGTTGAAGAGCCAGTACGGCTCGACATTGTTCGAGGTCTCCGTGGTCAAAGACTGGATCATGCAGAGGGTCTTGGTCGATCCCGCAACTGCGAAGGTCGTAGCCGTTCCCCTGCCCGGCAAGCACAAGGACGACGACGACTGATGCGAAGCAAACGATGAAATGATCGCCGACCAGGCGGCGCGCGAAGGCGGCGCTCACGTGAGCCGATCGCGAGCCGCGCGCTGGCGCATCGTGTGCCTGATCTCGCTCGTCGTCTTTCTTGGTCTCGGCTTCGCGGCCTACGCGACCGGCGCCCTGCCGGGCGACCTGTTTCTCCTCCGAGAGCTCGCGGTGAAGGACCCTGGCCTCGCAAGCGAGCTCGCACGCTGGGTGAGCTATGGGGGCAGGGCGCAGGTCCTGGTCCCGGGGACGATCGTGTTGTTCCTACTGTCGCCGGTGGCGCGGCGCCGCTGGTGGCTCTGGTGCGCGGTTTTGATTGGCGCCCCGCTGCTTCAGAACGTTCTCAAGTTCCTGGTGGGCCGGTCCCGCCCGGACGGGTCGTCCCTCGGCTTCCCCAGCGGGCACGCCACGGCCGCGGCCGCCTTCGCCGTGGTGCTGATCTATGTCGCGAGTCGGGAGCGACTCGGCCGGGGGTCGCGATGGGCGGTCGCGGCGCTGGCCGTATTCTTGATGCTCGCGGTCGGCTGGGCCCGCATCATGCGTTCTGCGCATTGGCCCTCGGACGTGCTCGGGGCCTTTGTCCTCGGCACGTGTTGCGCAGCGGCCGCCGCCTGGTGGGAAACCTCTCTGTCAGAGGCCGGAGCGCTCGATACCTCGTGACTGGAGAATCGGCGGCGGGCGCAGGGACGAGGTATCTTTTCAACCGATGCTCGTGAGCATCTTGGCTTTGATTGGTCTAAATGGGGTGGTTTTGGAGCGCGGCGGGCCAAGTGCTGGGCCCCCGATACCGCCTACACCCGGGTGGTGAACTCGCTCGTGAAGGTCTCGATCGAGACGGCATAAAACCAACGTCCGGCGGCTGTGACGCTGTCGGCGGCGCGGGGCGTGCTGGCTCCCTCCTTGTCCAGCGCGCTCCGCGTCTCCTTACCCCGAAGGATGGCGCGCCGTAGAAGGAGTGCTGCGTCGCCGATCTGACATAAACTGCTTCTCGTGGCGAGGCCGAAACCCGAGAAGAAGAGCAAGCCAGCAGCGCCGGCCGGGCGCGGCGTCCTTCCGATGGAGCTTCAAGTTGGCGACCGGCTCGCCGACGAGACCGGGGAGTGGGAAGTGATCGCCCCGCCGTACAGCACAGGGGGCGGAAGGATCGTCCACGCGCGCGTCCAGAGAATCAACGAGCCCGCCAGTTGGGAGATACGAAGTTGGGACGCGCTCAAGCGCATCAACGTGGGGCGAGCGACCACCGAGGAGGGCAAGCGATGATGCGACTTGGACGAAAGGCCTCGCTGTTCGTCGCGTTCTACCTGCTCACCTCGGCTGGGACCGCGTATACCCAGATCGCCGAGCGCCCGACGTGGGTGCTGTGGAAGGCCGGTTCCACATGGCAAAACTGGGAACCCTCCCGTACGTGGGATACGTCGAAGGAGTGCGACGACCACCTACCTCGCTTCCGAATCGAGGGCGTGGTCCTGCTCCTTACTGACCGCGTTCCTGGCTGGTGCTGTCTCCCCGATACCGTGGACCCGCGCGAGGCGAAGGGCCGTGATACGGCGACGCGCGTGATGATGTTCTACTGCTGGCATTGACAGAAGCCTGCGGCCTGCGATCCTCACCGACGCGCCGGCCGACATTGCCCGGCTCGCGAGCTACACCGTGCGCCCGACGTGAGGCTTTAGGACAACCCGAAAGCCCCTCTCTCGTCCCGGGCGGTGTCGATGAACTCGTGGCCCTGCCACGTCAGACCTGTGAGGATAGCCTGACGCGGTCCAGCCCCACCGGCGTGTTGTCGAATCCCTCGGCGAGACCCGCCTACATCATGAGGTACGCGTGATAACCAACTTCCTCCGGGCTGAAGCCGTCGAACGGTCGGGTCCTCCTGTGCTACGAGATCACCACAACCGGGCCAGCTGTGCCGAACGACGCCGTCGCGGTCCCGGGAGTCACGACGACACTCTCGTTGACGTTGACCGAGATCCTGTCGGACGCAGTGACCTTCACTGGCTCGACCGGAACCGGCGGGCGTCCGCTGACGATCTTCTGGAGGTTCGCGACGATCGTGGTTAGGGTCGCGCCGTGCTTCAGTACCTCCGCGAGGAACTTCCTTCGTGCGAGGCTGAACCATCCGTCGTTCCTGCAGCGCTGCTTCTTGCGTCCCATAGTTCGTCGCTACCTCTTACAGAAACCAGAAGCGGACCAAGCAGATCGTCCCGTCGGTCTTCCACCGCAACGGGAAGCCGATCAAGGACTACCGGAGCGCGTGGCAGAACGCGTGTGAGGCTGCTGGTCTACCGGGCCGCATCCCGCACGACTTCAGACGCACCGCCGTCCGGAACCTGGAGCGCGCGGGAGTCTCGCGCTCGGTCGCGATGAAGTTGACCGGCCACAAGACCGAGGCCGTCTACCGCCGCTATGCGATCGTCAGCGAGCAGGATCTCCACGAGGCCGCTGCGAAGCTCGCGACGACCGAGCGCGGCCGCGTGATCGAGTTGGGCAAAGTATTGGGCCAAGTGGCCTCCGCGTCCGGGTAGCTCGACCCGCAACCATGCGATACTTCAGCGGGCGAGAGTGGCGAAACTGGCAGACGCGCTGGACTTAGGATCCAGTGGGCGAAAGCCCTTGGGGGTTCGACTCCCCCCTCTCGCACCACTACCTGATTCTCGCCTGTCGCCGGTCGAGCCTCGCCCGATCGAGCTCGTCATTTCGACTGCGGGGCGGCATGTGTTCCAGCGTGGGGCGTGGTACCATGCGAAAGCCCTGATGCGAAAGCTCGAAATCACGCGGGAGTGCGCATGAAGGTCGCGGTCGAGGCGATCGAAGGCTGCAAGCGGCGTCTGGCGGTCGAGGCGCCGGTCGACGTCGTGCAACAGGAATGGGAGCGCGCCTACGGCCGCGTCCAGAAGCAGGCGCGCCTGCCCGGATTCCGGAAGGGCCACGTCCCGCGCTCGCTCGTCAAGGTGCACTTCTCCGACGACGTGCGCCGCGAGGTCGCCGAGCACCTGATTCCCGACGTCTATCGGCAGGCGCTCTCCGAGGCGAAGCTCGATCCGGTCAACGAGCCCGACCTCCAGGAGGTCCGGCTGGAGGAGGGCGCGCCGCTCAGCTTCGTCGCGGTCGTCGAAGTCAAGCCGGCGATCACGCTCGCCGACTACAAAGGCGTCGAGGTCGAGCACGCGCCGGCGGCGATCAGCGCCGACGACCTGGCCGCGACGCTCGAGCACATGCGCGAGCAGCAGGCGCAGTTCCACGCCGTCGAGCGCCCGGCCGCGACGGGCGACCTGGTCGTGGTCGACTACACGCTGGCCATCGACGGTCACGACCCGTCGAGCCAGACCGGCTTCGAGTTCCTGGTGGGCGCCCGGAACGTGCTGCCCGAGATCGACGACGCGGTGATCGGCGCGCGCGCGGGCGAGGAGCGCCAGGTCACGCTGCGCTTCGCCGACGATCACCGGCGCGAGGACCTGCGCGGGCGCGGCGGGAAGGGCACCGTCAAGGTCGTCGAGGTCAAGGAGAAGGTGCTGCCCGCGCTCGATGACGAGTTCGCGAAATCGCTCGGCGAGTTCGCGACGCTCGAGGCCCTGCGGGCCGAGCTCTTGAAGCAGCTCGAGGCGCGGCGCGAGCACGACGAGCTTCGGGCGCTGCAAGAAAAGGTCGTCGACGCCGTGATCGCGCGGCACGAGTTCACGGTGCCGGACGCCCTCGTCATGCGTCAGGTCGCGCACCGGATCGAGCACGCGCGCGAGTCCGTGCGGCGCCAGGGGATCGATCCGGAGCGGATGCCGTGGGACTACGAGAAGCTGATCGCCGAGCTCCGCCCCGGCGCCGAGAAGGCCGTCCGCCGCGCCCTCCTGCTCGAGGCGATCGCCGACAAGGAGGCGATCGCGCCCTCGGAGACCGACGTGGACGCCGAGGTGGAAAAGCTCGCGCAGGCGAGTCAGCGGCCGACACCCGCCGTTCGGCGTATGATGGAGAAGAGCGGCGACCTCGAGGGGCTCCGCCAGGGGCTGCGTGACCGCATGACCCTCGAGCTGCTCGTCGCCAGCGCCAAAGTCAAAGCGTAGTGGCAATGCGGACCTTTGGACAACGCGGGGCTGGGGCCCCGCCGTCCGAGGCGAGTGCTCAAACAGGACCGCGAGCCGGGGCTGGGGCCCCCGCGTCCGAGGCGAGCAGCTAAACGACCAAGACCGCGTAGTCGCTGGCACACGGCTCGCACCGTCGCGCGCTGGAGGTGCAGCATGCCAGAGAAGGAAACGCTCCAGCGGGCCGCACGCGACAAGCGCCAAGGCAAGAGCCCCACCACGCAGGCCGGTGAGTTCGGCCGCGAGGAGATCCACCACGTCCGCGAGGGCAAGCACGGCGTCCGCTCGACCAAGCAGGCGATCGCCATCGGGCTGTCCAAGGCGCGCCGGGCAGGCGTCGACCTGCCGCCGCCCCGCAAGGGCAAGAAGTCGACGCGGCGCAGCGCCGCCTCGGCGTATCGCGCCGGTCAGCAGGGCAAGCGCACGACGTCCCGCCGTCGGGCGCGGGCGGCGGAGCGCGCGCTCAAGCG
>Ga0137394_10001922_pt1 | contig 15261 bp, 13 predicted proteins | sample czobulk116metaG_FD_108278 | JGI IMG/M metagenome (GOLD analysis project Ga0137394, IMG submission 108278) | Vadose zone soil microbial communities from Angelo Coast Range Reserve, California, USA - czobulk1.16 metaG | ecosystem: Environmental > Terrestrial > Soil > Vadose zone | place: USA...
CCTTGCTGGCGGTCGGATGAAATGGGGCCAGCAGGTCTGCGCTGCGTTTCACGATCAGTCCTCGATTGGAGAGAAGGTCCCCTCGTTGCAAAGTGGTGTTGAGCCGGCCAGAGAAGACATTCGAGCGCGCGGAAAAGAGCACCTCGCCATCATCCTTCACCATCACGGCATCCAACCCGTAATCGCTCGCAGCGGGCGCAGGCTGGAAGGCTGAGAGCAAGGCCTGGTTATTCCAGACGATTCTGCCGCGATTGGAGACCAAATCACCGTGTTGAATTTGGCCGAGCGTTTCGCTGAAACGGCTTTGGTCGAGTGAAAACAGTATTTCCCCGCCTGGGCCGATGTCGAAGGCATCGATCCCGACCGCTCCGACCGCGGGCATGAACCCGAGGCGAGAGATGAGGTCGCGGTTGGACTTGACGATCCGCCCAGTCGCTGACAGCAAATCGCCGCCAGTGCCCGAAAAGCCGCGAGCCGAAGTAAAGCCAGCGACGGTAGAGAACCAGATTTCGCGAAACGGAGCCGTGACCAGGTCCATCGTGTAGAAGAGAAAAGTGTTCTGAGTTTGGGCGAGGCTGATCTGGATGAAGGGAAATCGACGCCTGACGAATTGATCTACGTTGGTGAAGTTAATCGGTTGTGAATTAAGCTGCAGGTCGAGCTTCATTTGCTGCAGATGCGCGACTTCCCCACCGATCTGAAAAGTGCCACTGCCTGTGATTCGGTTGGTGCCGGAGGTGAAGGAAATGTCCTGGAGTTGGTATCGGGCGAAGAGAGTATTTTCCTCGACGAGCGCCAGGTCAAAGCTGCCGCGCATTGGATAGGGAATGGTCGGCCGGCCGCAAAATGTACAATCCTCAGTGAGATAACTGCCCTCGAGCAATTGATAAGCCCAGGTGCGGTTGGTTGATGGGCTTTGACCTGGCGCCTGGAAGGCGAGCGACAGTAACACAAGTATCAAGTATCGACCGGCTGAAGCCGGGACTACAAACCGGGTGAGTGAAAGCAAAGAGACCATCAGCAGACATTGACTGGAGGTCTGAATTTTCATGCAGTCTCGATTCAACGGCGAAACAAATCTTCGCCCGACGGCCGATACGTTATTATGGGATGTCGAACTGGAGATTTAAAGGCCAAAAGATGGATTCGTTACAACATTCCAATTGATACATTGTTAGCTGGCGCCGGTGGAAGGATCGGATACGTTCGGGGCATCAGAGTTTTGCGGACAGGAACGTCCGCGCTCCAATGGAGTGAACCGGACAAGGGCATGACTTCGACCGTTGCAAGTGCTTGAGTTTGATGCATCCGATTCCGAATGACCCCCAATTTTGTCCGGATTTGTCCGGTTTGGGTGCTCCAATTTTGCGTTGCTCGAGCCGTTCAGTGAAGGGAACTGGTGGCCGTTGATTGGAGTAGTTTTTTCACCTGGTTCGAAAGCAATGCTGCTCTCGTCTTGTATGGCCGCAGGAACTTCCTTTTCGGAACGGGAGATGGAGCCAGCGATGGAGACTGGTTTGAGCCCCGCCTGTTCGGTTGGAACGTCGAGGGAAACGTCGTTGCGGAATTCATGGAGGCGGGAGCGCAGTTGCATGGCAGTAAGAAAAAAGCTGTTAGAGAGAAGGTTCGGAGAGTGGCCCGCCAATCACGCGAATTGACGCGAATAGTCAGGTGTCGGAACGGGTGGGGAAGATGGTCAGTCTTTTGCCGGACTGCAATTGAGGGCAAATCTGTTGGAGCGGAGGAGCAAAAACTTTTGAAGGTGATCAGGCAGCCTCGTTAGCTCGCAGCACCGGCACGACGCTCGCGTCAGGTGATAACCCAAAGCAAGCAAATTACCGTCGATGAAGCGACCAGTCCGAGCGCGAAAAAGAACGACGGATCGCTCAGACGAAATATCTGTTCATCCGTAAGCCAACCGCGAAGTACCGGCTCCAAGATTTTTTCGGCCTCTTCCTCACTCTCGTGTCGCACGGCAACTGCAGCCTTAAGAACATTGAGAGCCATCGCAATCGCGTTCACCATGAGAAAGGCACCCACGCTTAAGAACAGTAGCAGAGGAGGGTGTAGCTGCTTTGGCGACTTCTCTATAGGATCGTAAACGAAGACGTAAAGCAGGGCGATAAGTACAGCGCCTATCACCAGCGCGCCTATTCTCCTCTTCCAACTTATCATAAGTTGTTGTTACAAGTTCCGATCAAAACGCCACTTTCGCGCCCCGACGTTGATCGAGAAGATCGGCAATGTGCAACACTTCGATGTCGGCTCGGCCCGCTTTCCTTAGGCCGGCGCGGATTTGGAGGATGCAGCCGGGGTTGGTTGTGACAACGATTTTAGCGCCGGAGTTCAGGATGTGCTCGACCTTGCGGCGCTGCAGTCTTTCGGCCATGGCCGGTTCGGTCAGATTGTAACTGCCGGCGCTTCCGCAGCAGACGTCGGATTCGCAAAGCTCGATGAATTCTCCGCCGGCGCTTGCTTTGAGCAACTCGCGTGGAGCTTTTGTGATCCGTTGAGCATGGGCGAGATGACAAGCATCGTGGAAAGTGACCGGTTCCTGGAAGTTTGGCTCGGATGGTGGCCGAGTGACGGGAAGGAATTCGGTGAGATCGCGCACTTTGGCGCTGAACGCACGTCCGCGCTCTGCCCAAAGGGGATCATGTTCGAGGAGGTGGCCATATTCTTTTAGTGTGGAACCGCATCCAGCGGCGTTGATGATAATGGCGTCCAGTGCAAGCTTTTCGAAGACCTCGATATTGCGGCGAGCGCAAGCCCGCGCTTTTTCGAGTTGGCCGCTGTGACTAAAGAGGGCTCCACAACAGCTCTGTTCAGGCGGGGTGACGACTTCATAGCCGGCGCGGTTCAGGAGGCGGACGCTTGCGGCGTTGGTTTCGCCGAAAAGCACGCTCATAACGCAGCCGCTGATGAAGCCAACGCGGCCTGCCTTCAGGTCAACCGAACTCTTTGAAATGAGAGGCAAGGGTGAAGCCGAAAATTTGTCGGGCAAGAACTGAATGAGATCGAGCGCGAACTTCGGCAAAAGTTTGTCGAGCCGCAACTTTTTCAGGAGGAGCGCGGGCCCGAGGGCAAACTTCATCCTTTTGGGAAACGGAAAGACTTGTTCGATGGCCACACGCCGCAAGAAACGCTGCCAAAACGAACGATCGTGCCGTTGCTCGATATGATCGCGCGTCGCTTCGAGCAACTCGCCATAGCGGACGCCGCTCGGGCAGACGGCTTCGCAGGCGCGACAGCCCAAACAGAGGTCGATATGGGTTACCGGTCCCGTCGCCAAAGGGAGCCGCCCATCCTGCAGAGCCCGCATCAAATAAATGCGACCACGCGGCGAATCGTTTTCGTCTCCGGTTTCGAGATAAGTCGGACAGGAGGAAAGACAGAGGCCGCAATGAATGCAGGCGAGTGACTTGTCGTAATCGAGAAAAGGGGTGCCGGGCATGGATCAGATGACAAGATCAGGAAGAATTCGCTTTTCGTCAAAAATCTCTTTTAGACGTCGTGTCAATGTTGCTGGAACGGAAGGCTTTGGAGGTTCCAAGCCGCCGCGATAAAAGAGGATCCCATTTCCAGCCCGGGCGACAAAGTTTTCGGGTTGCCGGGACACCAACTCTTCGGCCAGGCGGGAAGGCAGAACCGAACTCTGCTTTGGCGGAGTGGCCGCAGACCAGAAGTTGGCGTCATAATCGAGCGAGGCGGGAGTCGAAATCTCCAGCTTTGTGGCCTCTGCTTTTTGCCACTCTACCTCCTCAACGGTACCAGCCAGGCCGAGCACAAGAGAACAGGCGGGCAGCCGATCCGAAAAGAGATCGAGAACGACCGGGGTTAGGGGCGATTCGAGTACGCGCTGGATTGCCTTTGCCGCCTCGGAAATGTGATCGAACTGTGCCGATAGAAAGAGTTCACGCACAGGGAGCGGGCGGAGTTTAAACGTAGCCTCGACAACAATCCCAAGACTCCATTGGCTGCCAACGAAGAGTTTGCAAAGGTCGAACCCGGCCACATTTTTCACCACTTTGCCGCCATTGTGGATGATGCGTCCATCGGCAAGGACCGCAGTGATCCCGATGAGATGTTCCCGAATGGTCGCGTAGCCAAAGCGGCGCGGCCCGCTCAGATTGCGGTTTAGGACTTCGTCAATGGTGGGGGCCCTGGGCGGGTCGATGGGGAGCCACTGGCCGCGACGGGCTAGTTCCGCTTGTAAGGTCTGCAAGGGGATGCCTGTTTGCATCGTCACGGTCATATCTTCGGGTCGATATTCCAGAACCCCGGCCAGCGAGTGGAGATCGACCGCACTGACCGGAGTTTGTGTGGCAGAGGCCTTGGCGAGCGCCTGGGAGAGCTCGCCGATGGTGGAGGCGCGGATTACCATTGCAAAGGAATAGAACATCCCGGAGGGATTTGCGAGAACAGGACGTCAATGGCAATGCCTAAATTTAGAGACAGACATGCCAAGAGTGGGACAGGGGCCGCACGCGGCCAAACGGAGAGACGAACCAGCTTCGTGTTGGCAAAGCAGTTGCTCGATGTTCTGACACTTAAGCCGGATGAATTTGGCAGAATGATGATCCCGCAATCCAAAACCACCAATCCCGCTGGTTCAGGCAGAGGCGTTGGCGGCTTTGCGTTCATTGAATTGCTGGTGATTGTCGGTATCACGGTGGTGCTGTTGATCGGAGTGGCAGGCTTCGCGTTGTTCAGCGGGCGCAGCTTTGCGGCCATTTTCAATTACGTGGATCTGGACGATGCGAATCGAGTCGCGATGGAGCAGCTCGCAAAAGATCTGCGCCAGGCCAAGCGGGTGACCGGATTCGGAGCCAACTATCTCTACCTGGAGGATGCGGACAAAGAACCGCTCAAGTACGACTATAACGCAGCGGACCGCACCTTGAGCCGCAGCAAAGGAGGGGTGACGAAAACGGTTTTGAGCGAATGCGACACTTTGAAATTTGATATTTGCCAGCGAAACGCCCTGGCCGGCTCGTATGAGATCTACTCGGGCGGCAGTAGCAATGATTCTGCAAAGGTGATCGACGTCTCCTGGGTCTGTTCGCGCACGATTTTCGGCAAAAACGAAAACGGCGAGACGATCCCTCCGACGCGGATGTTTTTCCGAAAGCAAGGCTCGTAGGAAACGTTATCGAGAAAGTGTCCGAGGTTCGGGCAGCCACGCGCTCGATTCCGGACATCGTGTCCTGTTTTTGGGCATTTTGATGAAGCGGTCGATGATCGCGAACGGGCTCCAAACGCTCTTTTAGCGTCGCACTTTTCAGGACAGTGAGGCAGTCATCTCAGATTTGAAGGTGTTCTCCGCTCAGATGGATGCAGATTCAGGACAGCTTTGACTTTTCCCTGAGCATTTTCAACCTGCTGCCAGATGGCAAAGCAACTGCTTAACTAACCGGGAAACAACACGAGAGTTATGAAGATAAAACTAGCCATCCTGCCGGGGCGTTGCCGCTCCGCCGCGTTTTCTCTCGTGGAAACGACGGTGGGTTTGGGCATCCTCGGCATGGTCGCCGGCGCCATGCTGACGGGCCTCGTCACGGCCTTTTTCAGCGTGCAGTTGGCGCGGGAGAATCTGCGCGCGACTCAGATCATGCTGGATAAGGTGGAAACGCTGCGCCTTTACGACTGGTATCAACTGACGAATAACGTCGGCACCAATGCGTTCACCCAAACGAATTTTGTGAGCAGCTACTATCCGTACGACACGAATAAGCCCGGGCTGACCTATACCGGCACGCTGGAATTCTCTGTGCCGGCGGTGAGGTCGAGCTATAGCAATAACTTGAGACAGGTGAAGGTGACGCTCAAGTGGAAGACAGGGAACCTGAATCGAACGCGATCGTTCACGACGTTTGTGGCCCGCGATGGGCTTCAAAACTATGTTTACTAAACCCAATATTGTGCGCAAGCGGGGCTTCGTCCTCAGCGAAATGCTGATCGTGATGGGGATCACCATGATGCTCCTGGCAGGACTGGCTACATTCACCATGTTCAGTGGCCGCAGTTTCGCGGCGCTCTTCAACTATGTAGACCTGGATGATAACAATCGCGTCGCCATGGACCAGTTCTCACGCGATGTGCGCCAAGCCAACCGGGTGACCGCTTTCGGGACCGATTACCTCTACCTGGAGGATTCCGACTTTGTGGCGCTCAAGTATGATTATAGCGCTACCAACCGTGTGCTGACTCGCACCGAGAAAGGGGTCACGACGGTGGTGCTTCACGATTGCGACAGCCTTCGGTTCGAGTTGGGCGCGCGCAATCCCATGGGGAAGTTCGGGGTGTACCTGGCCGCGACCCCGGCGACGGCGAAAGTAGTAGACGTTACCTGGGTCTGTTCACGGACCATTTTGGGGCGCAGGCAAAACACCGAGAACGTACAAAGCGCACGGATTGTCATTCGAAAGCAAGGCACATGAAAATACTGCGAAAACAAACTCAGCAGGCAGGCAGCGTTTTGCTAATGGCGCTGGTCATCACGAGTGTGATCGGCGTGCTGCTGGCGGCCTACTTGACGCTGATCAAGGTTCAAAACCAATCAGTGATGCGGTCGCAATCGTGGAACGCGGCCATTCCGATCATCGAGGCAGGGATCGAGGATGCGCTCACGCATCTGAGTAAGCATGGGAAGACCAATGTTAATTGCGATTTCTGGCAACCGTCAGGCAGCGGATATGTCAAGGAGCAGCCGGTAGGGGAGGATGGTTATTACAACGCGTATATCTACAACTATGTGCCTGGGGACACGAACTACCAGAATCCGATTATCGAATCCAGGGGGTTCATCCGGCCTCCAGTGATGGTTGCGGGCGCCGCTGGCGCCAGGGGTCCCTTGATCGCGGGCCTCTCGATGCCGTTCCAGCCCAATGGATTGATCGGACGAGGAGTGAAGGCGACCTGCAGAGTCGACCCGCTTTTTGCAAAAGGGATGGTGGCCCTTGGCCTCATCGATATGAACGGAAACAATGTGGTGACGGACAGCTTTAATTCGCTCACGACCAATAACGTCAATGGCCGCTATGCTCCGAGCGTCGCATTGGGCCATGGGGATGTGGCCACCGATTCGAATCTGGTGAATGTGGCCGGCGCCACGATTCATGGCGGTGTCGCGACCGGTCCTGGAGGCACAGTCTCAGTTAAAAATGGTGTGGTTACAGGGCCGATTACCGATGACATGAACATCGATTTTCCCGAGGCCGAACTTCCGTTCGATGCCGGCACGGCGGGCGTAAAGTTCACCGCCGATGGCACCAAGACAACAATCAACGGAACGAATTACACTCAGATATACAGTGGAGGAAATTATAAAATTTCCCCGGCCAGCCAATTCCAATTGAGCGGCAAAGAGACTGTGCTGATCCAGGGGACGGTTACGATCTGGTTTCCGCAGGACTTTTCCATCAGCGGGGGTGGCGGATTTGTCCTGGAACGTGGGGCTCATTTGATCATCTACGCAGGGGCCGATTCGAGCGTCTCTGGAAACGGCATTGGCAACACTGGTGATCCCACTGAATGCGTGATTTACGGCCTTCCGACTTGCTCCAGGATAGCGGTGAGTGGTAATGGCGAGTTCTGCGGGTTGATCTACGCACCCAACAGCGATTTAACGCTGGGAGGGGGCGGCAATAGCAACTATGCCTTTACCGGCGCCAGCGTCAGCAAGTCCGCCAAATTGGGCGGCAATGTCAGCTTCTATTACGATGAGGCCATCCGGATGCGGGGCCCGATTCGCGGCTTCGTTCTGACTTCCTGGAATGAAATGGATCCGGTGGACGTCAGGAAAGTTCCTGTCGCCAACTGAGCCAATTTTCGGGTTGATCAACTTTTGAGACAGTGTCGATGGACAGTCCCACCAATTGAGCCCGATCCCACCTCCAAATCGCACAAATTCGGGACAAGTTTGGCCTTTCATTGAGCGGTTTACAGGTTCTGGAGCATGGCAGAACAACTGCTAATAAGGTCATAACAAAACGCCCGCTATGAAGATAAAACTTCCCATTCTCTCCCGGAACCGGCACTTGCTCGCCGCCTTTTCTCTCGTCGAAACCACGGTCGGTTTGGGGATCATCGGCACGGTCGCGGCCGCCATGATGACGGGCATTTCCACTGGATTTTTCGCCATGCAGATGGCGCGGGAAAATTTGCGCGGGACGCAGATCATGCTCGAGAAGGTTGAGACGATCCGGCTCTATACCTGGGACCAGATTACCAGCACGAACAATTTCATTCCGGGGGCTTTTACCAATTACTATGACCCGAATAATACGGCACGAGGAATCGCGTATACCGGAACGCTCAATTTTGCCACCGCTCCGGTGGCGGCTTCCTACAGCAACAACATGAAATTAGTGACGGTCACGATTGGCTGGAAGACCGGAAGGCTCAATCGGACCCGCACTTTCACAACGCTTGTCTCGCGCGATGGAATGCAAAATTACATCTGGTAAATCAGCCGAGCCGCGCCGGCGCGGCTTCGTGCTGAGCGAACTGCTGGTCGTGATGGGAGTGAGCACGATTCTGCTGGTGGCGCTGGCGGCCGTTTCCATGTTCAGCGGACGGAGCTTCGCCGCTATTTTTAACTATGTAGATTTGGATGACGCCAACCGGGTGGCCATGGACCAGCTTTCGCGGGACATTCGGCAGGCCAATCGCGTGACCGCTTTCTCAACCAATTATCTCTATCTGGAAGATGGTGATCCGGGTCTATCGGCCATTAAATATGATTATAGCCCCTCGCTGCGCACGTTGACCCGGACCAAGAATTCGGTGAGTAAAACGGTGTTGAGCGATTGCGACAGCCTGAAATTTGACGTCTGCCAACGCAACCCGGTCGGAGGAAGCTACGATGTTTACCCCGTGGCTACGACGATCGACACGGCCAAGGTGATCGACGTCTCCTGGGTCTGTTCACGAACTCTTTTCGGCAGGAAGGAAAATACCGAAAGCGTCCAAACCGCACGGATCGTTATTCGAAAGCAAGGCTCATGAAAATTCTGCGCACACGATCGGACCAGTCGGGCAACGTTCTTTTGCTCGCCCTGGTGGGAACAGCCGTTATCGGCATCATGTTGGGGGCTTATTTGACCCTGGTGAAAAGTCAAAATCAAGGCGTGGCACGCTCCCAGGTCTGGAACTCGACCATTCCATTGATTGAGGCAGGTATGGAGGAAGCCCTGACCCACATGAATGCGAAGGGCGCTACCAACATGCTCTCCGAACCTGGATGGTCTAAGGTTGGAGACAAGTACGTGCTGCAACGCTCGGTGGGCGACGGGTATTACAATGTTTGTGTGTACAACTATTTTCCTGGGGCTGGGACGAACCAAACTCCGATAGTCGAATCGCGCGCCTTTATCACGCCTCCTGTTCTCGTCGCTTCGGCAGATAGTCCGTTGCTTCCCGTCATTGCAACGATCGAGATTCCGCATCGGCCCGATGGAATGATGGGACGCGGGGTGCGCGCCACGTGTGGAATGCATGCGCTATTTGCCAAAGGGCTCGTAGCCAACGGAAAAATCGATATGAGCGGAAACAATCTCTCCACTGACAGCTTCGATTCGCTGGATCCCACGCACAGCAACACGAACAATCCAGGGGGATACGATGTGTCGACGGCAAAATCCAACGGAGACGTTGCGACCAATGATACTGTCACAAACAGTGTCAGTATTGGAAACGCGACTATCCATGGCAGCGTCGCCACTGGCCCGCACGGAACCGTAACCAGGGGTCCAAGCGGTTCGGTTTCCGGCGTCGTTACCGATGATATGAATGTCGCTTTCGATGACCCCACCTGCCCATTTACCGGAGGCGGATGGTCGACGCCCGCGGCTGGCAGCGGCTATACATACGTCTTAAACAACAATATTTATAGATTAAATACCTTAGCAATAAGCGGCCTAAGCAAGATCCTCGTCACAAATGGGGCTTCTTCAATTTGGCTGCCAAATGGGTTCTCACTTTCGGGCGGCGCCAAAATCGACATCGCACCTGGATCGAGCCTAATCATCTACACCGGCGGCGCAGCCAGCATCGGTGGCAGCGGCGTAGTGAATTCCGGTGATGCTGCTTCATGCCTCATCTACGGCCTTTCTACCTGCACAAGCATCTCTTTATCCGGCAACGCAGGATTTACCGGTTGTATCTATGCCCCCAGAGCCGATTTCACGATGAGCGGCGGCGGCAATAACACATTGGATTTTATCGGCGCCACTATAACGAAAACCGTGAAAATGAGCGGACATTTCAACGTCCACTACGACGAAGCGCTGCGCAAACGCGGTCCGGCACACGGGTTCGTCCTGACTTCATGGAACGAAATGAGTCCGGATGACGTGAACAATGTGACCGTGCCGAACTGAACAGATTTGATCCCCAGACCCGCTCCCGCTCCTTTGGCGTGCGCGGGTTTTCTTATTTGCCAATGCAGAACTGGCTGAAGATCGAATCCAGCAAGTCTTCCGTCGTGGTCTGGCCGACAATTTCGCCGATGGCATTGACAGCGATGCGCAGTTCCATGGCGACGACTTCCAATGTCTGATTCTTTCTCAGTTCATCCGCCGCGCGGATCAGCGCCGTGCGTCCGCGGTTAAGGGCGTCTTCATGCCGGGAATTGACCATCACCTGGAGCATGTCGGCCCTGATCTCACCAGCCCAGACCAGCGATCTAATTGAGTCTTTGAGGGCTTCCAGGCCATCGCCCGTTTTGCAGCTCATTTCGACGTGCGCTCGAAGAGCCGGGAGTTCCAGGTCCCGGGGAAGATCGCTCTTATTGACCACCAGAATCCTCTTGCGCCCGGTGAATTCCTCCAGGTAGGCGCGATCCTCGTCGTCCAGCGGCTCTGACCCGTCCAAAACGTGCAGGATCAACTCGGCTCGAGCAATGGTCTGATGGCTGCGGCGGATTCCTTCCACTTCGATCTCATCCCGAGCTTCACGCAATCCGGCCGTATCGACAAAGACGACGGGGATGCCGCGGATGTTTGCCGTTTCTTCGATGGTATCGCGGGTCGTCCCGGCGATCGGCGAGACGATGGCCCGGTCGTGGCCGAGCAGTTGGTTGAGCAGACTTGATTTGCCGACATTAGGACGGCCCACGATGGCCACACGAATGCCACGCCGGAGCAGTTGGCCTTCGTTGGCCGTGCGCAACAATTCGTCGATAAATTGCTTGCCGTCATCCATGGCTTTTAAGAGGTGGTCGCGCGTGTCCGGAGCGATGTCCTCCTCCGGGAAATCAATGTGCGCTTCGATATGCGCCAATGTCCGCAGCAGAGAGTCGCGGAGTTTGTTGATTCGTTGGGAAAGTTTGCCGGCCAACTGTTCGTTCGCCGCCGACAGCGCCAGTTCCGTGCGGGCGTAGATCAGATCGGCAACAGCTTCAGCCTGGGCCAGATCGATGCGCCCGTTGAGAAATGCGCGTCGCGTAAATTCCCCTGGCAAAGCCAGCCGGGCGCCCGCCGCCAGGACTGTATCCAGCACGGCTTTGGCCGCGAGAATTCCTCCGTGGCAGGTAATCTCGACCATGTCTTCTCGGGTGAACGTCCGCGGCGCTCGGAGGATGGCAACGAGCACCTCATCGATCACTGCGCCATTGCGCACAATGTGACCATACTGGATGGTGTGCGATTCGGCGGCCGAGGGCTTGCGCGAGCTTTTCCCAGCAGGAGCAAAGGCCTTATCCGCGAGAGCGAGAGCTTTGTTGCCGGACAGACGGACAACGGCCAGCGCGCCCTCGCCGAGGGGGGTGGCGATCGCGGCGATCGTGTCTTCGATCATACAAATTACAAATGAGGAACTACCAATGACAAATTGCCGTTCCTGAGCAAAATAGCGCTTTCTCGGTTCAAGCCCGGCAATTTGTCATTGATTGGGGTAGGCCGGACCGATCGGAGCCAAGCAAATGACAAATTACAAATGAGCAATTACCAATTACAAATTGCCGTTCTTGCCCGAAACAGCGCCCTCGGTTTCACGTCCAACGACTTGTCATTGGTAAATGGTAATTGGTCATTTGTCACTGGCTTGATTAGGCCCAGACCCGCCCGAGCGGTGTTTCGCGGTGCTCAGCGAGCGGCCAAGAATGCGACAGAGCTGCTGGCATTCATCGATTAACCTGGAAATCTTCTTCGCCGGGAGGAGGTCTGCGATTGGAATAAATTGCAGCCATCCGCGTGTTTCAGCTAGTTCCTTGAGAGCGATTTTAAGCTTATGGACAAAGTCCCGATGGCTTTCAGCGTTGCACCCTTCGTCGTAATTTGGAGGCGCAGCAGTGCCGCAGCGTACTAATTGTGCGGCTACGTGTCGGCCGACGCGGGTATCAGGAACGGCATCAACTACTTTTCCTACCCGAGCCGCAAATTTCCACAATCGTTCCGAAAGTTGTTCTCGCGTCATACGCCAGAAATGACGAAGGAAGAGCTATCGATTACAAGTACAAATTGTTTGGCCCCGGCGAGTCAGTGTCTGAGGAATCGCGCGCGCTTGTCTTCAGTCAAGCAAATGACAAATTACAAATGAGCAATTACCAATTACAAATTGCCGTTCCTGCCCGAAACAGCGCCCTCTCGGTTCACGTCCGACAATTTGTCATTGGTAATTGGTAATTGGTCATTTGTCATTGATTTGGGTGTTTCGCGGTGACAAAGCTGCTGAAATTCATCGACTATACATGCCCACAGTTCCCCTCGGCATTTTCGGAATCGCGTCCCTGCAAAAAGAGCCGCGCTTTTTCGTAGCTCTTCTTATGCAGGTAATGCAGCAAGGTAGGCGAGGCGCCGCGCGGCAATTGTGCGGTCAGCTCATCAAGGCGCGAAAAGACCGGCAGCAAATTCGGTTTGGGATTGGCCGTCGGCATCGATTGGATGAGCCGCGCCAGCTCGAGCAGCGTCTGGAGAATCTCAGTTTCGGTCGCATTCATTCCTAATGAATAGCCCGAGTTGGGCGCATCACAAGGCCAATACGTGCGCCACATGGTTTTAACGCAAAGGCGCAAAGACGCTAAGACGCAAAGATCAGCTTAGGGTACTGAAAGTGACCTTATCGCGTAGAAGCGCATTCCTAATCTAATTTTTTTCTTTGCGCCTCTGCGTCTTTGCGTCTTTGCGTTAAAAAGCGGTGACGGGTAACGAAGGCTCTTTATCGGCATCCTTGCGGCGAGCTTGAGCCTCAACTTTGCGCAGATCCGGGTCCTAAAAATTGTTCAAGTGACGTCTACCGGAAGTTTGAGACACGCACAGGACGAAAGCAGATGGACACTGCACACCTCTGGGAATCAGATGGTTTTGCCAGAAGAGTGTCTCAAGCACATCCAGAATCTGGCTGGTTCTAAACATCCCGTTGCACCTTCCCTTGACCCGAAAACGTTTCATAACGTCCAGGCAGGCACTTCCAAGGCCTACGTCAGCAAGCAAAAGGCAGGCACAGCCTAAGCTTTAGCGAGGCTATGAGCCAGGATTCGGAACTCACTTCAACCCCCCCCTTTTTTATGAAAGCAGATCTCGCTAAACGGTTCGTGGCTTTTCTCTTGATGGCGACGATTGTTTGCGGCGCGGCCAATGCAGCAGTGGTGACCAGGATTACCCCCAACGACGGCGCGCGCCAGGACTACTTCGGAGATTCTGTGGCTCTGGACGGAGATACGTTGGCTGTGGGCGCAAGCCTTAAAGACGTGGCTTACCAGGACGCCGGAGCCGTTTACCTCTTTGCTCGGAACAGCAGCGGCGGCTGGGACCAACATCAGAAGCTGGTCAACACTGATCCCAGCGACGGTTATCTGTTTGGATGCGCTGTCGCACTGAGCGGGGATATCCTTGTCGTCGGTTCTCCCTACAACTATTTCGCAGATACCGCTGGGGGTGCTGTCTATATTTACACGCGCAATGGTGGAGTCTGGTCGGTTCAACAGAGGCTCTCAGGGGCGTCTCCATTCGATGGAGATTTGTTCGGTTTTTCAGTCGCGATCAGCGGAAGCACAGTCGTGGTCGGCGCATACGGCGATATGCAGAACGGCCTCCCCTCGGGGACGGCGTATGTCTTCGCTCGCCAAGGCGCCACCTGGAGGTTGCAACAAACGCTGGCGCCTTTGGATTCGGAGGTCGCGTGGGCTTTCGGAGCGGCTACCGCGATCAACGGTGATACGGTCGTAATTGGCGCTCTGGGGGATGGTCTTTCTCCCGGTTCAGCATACGTCTTCAATCGCTCCGGAACGGTCTGGTCACAAGTGCAGAAGATCGCCGCCAGCGACGGAACTTCCGATGACGGATTTGGTCTTTCAGTCGCGCTCACGACCGACACGCTGGTGGTGGGAGCTCCTGGAAACAGTAGTCGCGGCGAACAATACGGCGCCGCCTACGTCTTCGGCCACTCACTGGGCTATTGGGCCGAGCAACAGCGCCTCGATGATCCAGCCGCTGAGGAGATGGATCAATATGGCCATTCCGTGGCCATCAGTAGCAATAGGCTGGTCGTCGGTTCTGTATCAGCGAATACAACCATCGTCGATAGTGGCGCCGCCGACCTTTACAGCCTAAAAGACGGCGTCTGGACGGTCGATCAACGTTTGGCCCCTGCGGACCTGCTCACGCATGACGTGTTCGGTCACTCGTTGGCCGTCAGTTCTGAAACCGTAGCTGTAGGGGCGCTCGAATATTTCAATTTCAACTCGGGGGCAGCCTATATTTACCAGTTCAGCCAGGCTCCCGTGGCTGATGCTGGACCAGACCTTACCGTCGAATGTTCGGCTTCGGTCAATCTGGATGGCAGCGCCTCGCACGATCCCAATGGCGACGCTTTGACGTATCAATGGCGCGAAGGCAGCTTGCTGCTGGGCACCGGGGCAACCCTGGCTGTGCAAATGCCCGTCGGGCTGCACACTGTCGCTTTGACGGTTTCCGATCCCAGCGGCTTGAGCTCGATCGATACCGTGGACATTAACGTTGTTGATCGTACGGCGCCCCTCGTAACTGCGCCTTCGCCACAATCCGTCTCGGCCGGTTCCAACGGAAAAGCTGTCGTTCCGGACCTCACCGGGTTGTTCTCGGCGAGCGATAATTGCAGCGCGTCTTCCGCTTTGGTGAAGACACAATCTCCAGCCGCAGGGAGTCTGCTTGGAGTAGGCTCCTACAGCGTCGCCGTTCAAGTTACCGATTCCGCCGGCAACATTGGCGCGGCGGCAGTTAGTTTCAAAGTTGTGGACACCACGGCGCCCACGATCGTTGCGCCGCAACCCCTGGTTGTCTC
>Ga0137394_10001923_pt1 | contig 15260 bp, 12 predicted proteins | sample czobulk116metaG_FD_108278 | JGI IMG/M metagenome (GOLD analysis project Ga0137394, IMG submission 108278) | Vadose zone soil microbial communities from Angelo Coast Range Reserve, California, USA - czobulk1.16 metaG | ecosystem: Environmental > Terrestrial > Soil > Vadose zone | place: USA...
GAGCTGGGCGTTGCGGATGGCGAGCGCGGCCTGGGCGGCCAGGCGCGCCAGGATGGCCTCGTCCTGATCGGTGAAGGCCCGGGCCGCGCGGTTGTCGACGTAGAGCAGGCCCTCGACGCGGTCTTCGATGAGCACCGGGACCGCCATCTGGGCGTGGATGCCGAGACGCCGGATGCGCTGCTGGTAGTGGTCGCCGATCCGGGGATCGCGGAGGTAGTCGCTCGTGCGCATCGGGCGCCGCTCCACGAGGACGAGCCCGCCCAGGCCTCGCCCCGGCTCGATGCAGGTGTCGGCTAGCGTGCCGTACCACGCGGCGGTCCCATAGCGCAGGCGCACCGCGTCGGAGCCGGGCACGCGCAGGCCGATCACCGCCCCCTCGCTGCGGCAGAGCTCCTGGGCCGCCTCGGTCACGCGCCGGAGCACCGTCTCCAGGTCGAGGGTTCCGCCGATGGTACGGGCCAGCTCGGCGAGGATCTCCGCCTCCCGCCGCCGGTGCTCCTCGTCGGCGAAGAGTCGCGCGTGCTCCAGGGTGAGCGCCGCCTGGTCGGCGAGCGCCTCCGCCATCTGCACCGCGCGCGCGTCGAAGACGCTGCCGGTGGCGTTCCGCGCCGCGAGCACGCCGATGAGGCGATCCTGGGTCAGCAGGGGAACCGCGAGGATCGCGCGGTCGGGCGCCTGCTCGAGGTGGCGGCGGAGATCCGCGCTGGTCTCGATGCGCGAGTCCGCGAGCACGTCCGGCGTGGTGATGGTCCGCCGCTCGCGGATGGCGAGCCCGACCGCGCCCGAGCCCGGCTCGCGCACCGGACGCCAGCCGCCCGACGGATCGGTCGCGTGGGATACCGCCAGCGAATGGAGGCTCTGCGAGTCCGGGTCGAGACGATAGACCACCGCGGAGCCGCCCGCGAGGAGGGTGCGCAGGCTCTCCGCGATGCGCAGGCCGACGACGTCGGGCTCGAGGCGCTCGGAGAGCAGCCGGCCGATGCCGGCGAGCGCCCGCGTCTCCTCGAGGCGCGTGCGCTCCCGATCCAGGAGGCGCGCATTCTCCTGCTCGAGGCGGTGCAGTCTCGCGCGGAGCGTGTCGGGCTCGTGGGTGCCCGGGGTGCTGTGGGGTCGCAGCGGTCCCATCGCGTGTCGGTGGTGGAGCAAGGACCACGCCATGGATAAGTCCCCGATTCGCTTACCGTTCCAGGCCATGACCGCACGGAAAGTGTCAGCCCGCGTCGCAAAATGAGCACCCGGTCGGGCCCCGGGACAGGCCGGGCGCTCCGGTGCTACCATGGCCACTCACCGTCGCGAGCCGCTCAACTTCTCCCGGGAGATTCGTCCATGACCACCGACGCGCAGGCCATCCGCCACCTCTAGACCCACAAGACGCAGGACCATCCGTTCCTGTCCGACCAGGAGCTGGTCATCGACCGAGGCGAGGGAGTGTGGATCTGGACCGAGCAGGGCAAGAAGCTGCTCGACGGCTTCGCGGGCCTCGCGGTGGTCAACGTGGGCCACGGCCGGCGCGAGATCGCGGAGGCCATCGCGGAGCAGACGGTGCGACTCGCCTACTACCCGACCACGCGGCAGTTCTCCAACCGGCCGGCCGCGGACCTGGCCGCGAAGCTCGCGGCCCTCGCCCCGGGCGATCTGCGCTACACCATGTTCGCGGTGAGCGGGTCGGAGGCCAACGAGCGCTCGATGCAGATCGCGCGGCAGTACTGGCTGGCCGCCGGGAAGCCGGGCAAGCACAAGGTCATCTCTCTGCAGGGTGGCTATCACGGCGCCACGATGGGCACCTTCGCGGTCTGCGGGCTGCCCCACCTGGCCCAGCCCTATCAGCCGCTCGAGGTGCCGGGTTTCGCGAAGGTGGCGCCACCCCATCCGTTCCGGGATCTGGGGACCGGCACCGAGGCCGAGCTGATCGCGCGTCGCACCGGCGAGCTGCGCGAGGCCATCCTGCGCGAAGGCCCGGACACGGTCTCCGCGGTGATCATGGAGCCGGTCCTCTCCTCGGGCGGCTTCATCATGCCGCCCATCGGATGGCTGCGCGCGGTGCGCGCGCTCTGCGACGAGCTGGACGTGCTGATGATCGCCGACGAGGTCATCACCGGCTTCGGGCGGACCGGCCGGTGGTTCGCGGTCGAGCACGAGCAGGTCGTGCCGGATCTCATGTCGGTGGCCAAGGGCATCACATCGGGCTACATCCCGCTCTCGGCCAGCATCGCGCGCGGGCGCCTCGCCGACGCGTTCTCCGACACCACCACCCAGGAGAACGTGCACCCCAACACCTACGCCGCGCACCCGGTGGCGTGCGCGGCCGCGCTGGCGAATCTGAAGATCATGGAGCAGGACCGGCTGGTCGAGAACGCGGCCAAGATGGGCACGCGGCTCCTGGATGGTCTCCGCGGCGCGGTTGGCAAGCACCCGATCGTGGGCGAGGTGCGAGGGCGCGGCCTGATGGTTTGCGTGGACTTCGTGCAGCCCGACGGCTCCGGCCGGCCGCTCGACGCCAAGCAGGTGGCCGAGCTCGACCGCAAGGCGTGGGACCGCGGGGCCATCATCTACGCGCGAGGCACCGTGCTCCGCCTCGCCCCGCCGCTCTGCATCACCCCCGCGGAGGTCGACGAGCTGGTGGCCATCGTCGCGGACTGCGTCGACTCCCTCCAGCGCGATATCACCCGTTGATCAGGAGGCTGACGCCTTCTCAGGCGAGGAACTCGCGGGCGAGGGTCTCCCACATCATGGTGGAGAGCTTGAGGCTCTCGGTGTCCACGCGCTCGTTGTGGCCGTGGAACATCAGCGGGTAGTCGGTGTAGGGGATGCGGAGCGACTGCAGCCCGAAGCCGTAGGCGGGGACGCCCTGCCAGCGGAAGAACTTGGCGTCGGTGCCGCCGGTGGTCATCTTGGGCACCACGCGGCTTCCCGGCATCAGCCGCGAGGTCACCCGCTCCATCGCGGCCACCAGCGGGGTGTCGTGGCTGCTCAGCGAGCCCTGCTGGCCGCGGCCCTGCTTGATGGTCACCCGCGGGGCCAGGTCGCCGAGCGCCTCCCGCAACATCGCGTCCACGTCCTCGGTGGTCACCCCGGGCAGCGCGCGGATGTCCACGTCGATCTCGACGCGGTCCGGGATCACGTTGGTCTTCACGCCGCCGTGGATGATGTTCGGCGAGAAGGTGGTGTGGGTGCAGGCGTGCGCCTCGCGGGCGAGGGCCAGGTTCTCCATGCCCGAGACTGTCTCCAGCACCCGCGTGGGATCGGTGAGGCCCGTGGTCAGCTCGGGGCCGAGGTCCATGGCCTTCACGTACTCACGCCACACGTCGAGGATGCGCGCCTTCGGCTGGTAGGCCGCGACGCGCCGCACGACCTCGGCCGCGGTCACCAGCGCGTTGTCGGTGCGGAAGGGGCGCGAGCCGTGGCCCGGCGTCCCCGCCACTGTCAGGTGACGCCAGTTGGCGCCCTTCTCGCCGACGGTGACGCCCAGCACGTGACCGTCGCGGGTGGGAATGGGCACGCCACCGCTCTCGGTGATGACGTAGTCCGCCTTCACCATCTCGGGCCGCCGGTCGACGAGATAGCCCGCGCCCAGGTTGCCTCCCGCTTCCTCGTCCGCCACCGCCAGATAGATGAGGGTGCCGCGCGGGCGGAAGCCGTCCTTGGCGAGGCGCCGGGTGGCCACCGCCATGGTGGAGGTGAGGTTCAGCATGTCGATGGCGCCGCGGCCCCAGACCACTCCGTCCACCAGCTCGCCGCCGAAGGGATCGCGCTTCCAGCCGTCCGGGCTCACCGGCACCACGTCGGTGTGACCCATCAGGAGCAGCCGCGGGGCCTTGGGGTCGGACCCCTCGATGCGCGCGATGAGGCTCTCGCGCCCAGGCTCCGAGGTGTAGCGCTCGCAGGCCACGCCCGCGCCGTTGAAGTACGCCTCGAGCGCGGCCACGCTGCGCGTCTCCTGGCCGGAGGCGACCGTGCCGTCGTTGACGCAGCGGTTCCGGATCAGGGTGCGCAACAGGTCGGTGGCTTCCGCTTCGATGGTCTGCTCGTCTCGCATGATCTCCCTCTTACATGCCGCCGTTGGCGGCGAAGTTGCGGATGATCCAGCCCGCGATGGAGTGCCGCGCGGGGCCGACCGGCATCGCGTCGCTCGGGAACCAGCGTGCGTCCTCCAGCTCCTCGCGGTCGATGGTGATCTCGCCGCCCGCGTAGCTCGCCACGAAGCCGATCATGATCTGGCTCGGGAACGGCCAGTTCTGGCTCCCCACGTACTGGATGTCCTTGACGTCGACGCCCACTTCCTCCTTCACCTCGCGCGCCACGCAGCCCTCGAGCGACTCGCCGTTGTCGACGAAGCCGGCCACCAGCGCGTAGCGGCCCGGGGCCCAGATCGCCTTGCGCGCGAGCAGCACCCGGTTGCCGTCGCGCACCAGCACGATGACCGCGGGGTGTAGGTGCGGGTAGTGCTCGTAGCGGCAGCCGTCACAGCGCTTGCCCCACTCCCCCTCGAGCCGGCCGGTGGGCGCGCCGCAGCGCGGGCAGTGCCCGCTGGTCGATTCCCAGTACAGGAGCTGCATGGCCATGCCGCCCACCGTGAGCAGATCGTCGGGCAGGCGCGTGCCCTGCATCGGCACGAGCGTCTCCGCGGTGAGCCCCTCCGGCACCGGCGCGTCCTTCCGGCGTCCGGCCACCCAGCACGGCGCGCCGCCCCACGTGCCGAGCCAGTGTCGCGGGCCGAGCCCCTCGAGCCCGCGCGGCGGGGCCTCCGGGCTCTCGCCCGCGGGCAGGCGGAACCCGTCGCCCTCCGGCACCACGAGGAGCTTCTGATCCTGGACCACGAGCCACCGTCCGACTCCGGCGGGCGGCCCGCCGGCCCGCTTGGCGGGTTCGAAGTCGCCACGCAGGCAATCCATGTTGAAGGGCAGGTAGACGGACAGCGGCGTCATCAGCGTGCCGAGTCTACCACGGGGAAAACGCGGTTGCGCTCCCGCGCCGGCTGGGCTACGACTAGCTCCTCATGAGCGACGTCTTCCACCCCGTGCTATCCTCCCCGCCGTGCCCGACCTCCTAGCGTCCCTCGCCGCCTCGGTCGCCGCGCGCCTGGTCGCGCGCCGCGAGACGGTGGCGGTCTCCGAGTCTTCGACCGGCGGCCTCATCTCCGCCGCGCTGCTCTCGATCCCCGGCGCGTCCGCGTACTTCATGGGCGGCGGCGTCATCTACACCCAGACCGCGCGCCGCGGCCTGCTCCAGGTGTCCGACGACGCGATGCGCGGCATCCGCTCGAGCACCGAGGCCGCCGCGCTGCTGATGGCCCGCGCGGTGCGCGAGCGGCTCGGCACCACGTGGGCCCTCGCCGAGACCGGGGCCGCGGGCCCGACCGGCAACCGCTACGGAGACGCGGCCGGACACTCCTGCTTCGCGGTGGTGGGCGCGGTGGAGACCGCCCGCACGCTCGAGACCGGCCGCGGCGACCGCGAGGCGAACATGTGGGCCTTCACCCGCGCCGCCCTCGAGCTCCTCGACGCCTGCATCCAGCAGGCCGGAGACAAATCATGAGCGACAAGACGATCCGCGTCGGCTTCGTGGGAGCCGGCGCCAACACCCGCAAGCACCATCTCCCCAAGCTCAAGGCCCAGCCCGGCGTGGAGCTGGTAGCGGTCGCGAACCGATCGAAGGAGTCGGGCGATCGGGTCGCCCGCGAGTTCGGCATCGGCCGCGTGCACGACGACTGGCAGGAGATCGTGGAGGCGCCCGACATCGACGCGGTGTGCATCGGCACGTGGCCCTACATGCACAGCGTGATGAGCATCGCCGCGCTCGAGCGGGGGAAGCACGTGCTGTGCGAGGCGCGCATGGCCATGAACGCGGGCGAGGGCCGGCGCATGCTCGAGGCCTCGCGCAAGGCGCCCCACCTCATCGCCCAGCTCGTGCCCGCGCCCCACACCCTCGAGGTGGACGCGACCATCCAGACCCTGCTCGGCGAGGGCTTCGTCGGCGAGGTGCTCGCGATCGAGCTGCAGGCCTCGGGCGGCCGCTTCGTCGAGCCGGACGCGCCGCTCACCTGGCGGCAGGACATCGGGCTGAGCGGCCACAACATCCTCAACATGGGGATCTGGTACGAGGCGATGATGCGCTGGCTCGGCCCCGCCCAGCGGGTGACCGCGATGAGCAAGGTCGCGGTGCCCCGGCGCGGGGACGGCACCGGCGCTCCGCACGACGTGCGGGTGCCCGACCACGTGGACATCCTGGCCCAGCTCCGCGGCGGGGCGGTCGGTCACCTGCGGCTCAGCTCGGTGACCGGGCTGGCCCCGGCCTCCGAGGCCTGGATCTTCGGCCGCGAGGGCACCCTGCGACTCGAGGCCGACGCGCTCCGGCTCACCGGCGGCCGTCGCGGCGAGTCCGCCCTGCGCGAGATCCCGGTGCCGCCCAAGACCCGCATCGGGTGGCGGGTGGAGGAGGAGTTCGTCAACGCCATCCGGGGCCGCGAGAAGATCGCGCGCACGTCGTTCGAGGATGGGGTGCGCTACATGGAGTTCACGGACGCGGTCACGCGCAGCGCCAGCACCGGCCAGACCATCGACGTCAAGGACCTCTAACCACTTCCCCCTCTCCCCTCAGGGGAGAGGGCAGGGTGAGGGGTGGTTCGGGGCTACCCGAGCCGGTACCAGTACGCGATCCGGCCGAAGATCGAGTCCCACGAGTTGGGCTCGATCCCGGCCAGGCTGTTGGCGGCGGCGTGGAGCACGTTGCGCCACGTGACCGGGATCACCACCGCGCTCTGCACCACCATGTCGTTCATCTTGATGAAGAGCGCGGCCCGCTTGACGGGGTCCATCTCGTTCTCCGCCTTGCGCCACAGCCGATCGAAGTCCGCGCTGCGCCAGCGGGCGATGTTGCGGCCGTTCCACCCGTTCTCCTTCGTCGGGATCTCCCAGGAGGCGAACTGGGCCATGAAGAGCTGGGGATCGAGGCCGGTGAACACGGTGTAGGTCTGGAGATCGGCGTGGAAGCGGACGTTGGTGTCCACGTTGCTCACGTCGGACGCGAAGAACACGGAGGCCGGGATGGCCTTCACCTCCATCTCGATCCCGGCGCGGGCCGCTCCCTGCTTGATCACGGTCTGGATCTTCTGCACCGTGGAGTTGGCCGCGGCCTGAAACAGGAGGCGCAGGCGCCGGGTATCCTTGGCTCGCACCCCGTCGGGGCCGCGGAGGTAGCCGGCCTGCTCCAGCACGTCGTTGGCCTTCTCGATGTTGAACTCCCAGGTGCTGTTGTGGGAGCGGAAGCGGTCCGGCGCGTTGAGGAAGTTGGCGGTGATCTGCCCCGTGCGGCCGACCAGGTGCTCCTGGATCGAGGTGCGGTCCACCGTCAGGCTCAGCGCGCTGCGCACCGGCTGCTCGGTCAGCACCGGGTGCGGCGCCTTGAGGCTCGACCACTCGCCGTCGACCTCGCGCCACGGATCGGTCTGGTTGCACTGGATGAAGCTCACCGCGCTGCTCGGGATCGTCATGACCCGGCCCTTGCCGCCCTGCTCGATCCGCCGGAGCACCTCCTCCTCGATCAGCACGTAGTACGCGAAGTCGTACTCGCCGGTCTGCAGCACCGCGCGCGCCGCGCCCACCGCGTCGCCGCCGCACTTGATGTCGAGCCGGTCGAAGAACGGGCGATTCGCGACGTGGTAGCCCTTGTGGAGCTCGGCCCGGATCAGGTCGCCGGGCCGGAACTCGGTGAGCCGATAGGGCCCGGTGCCGACCGCGGGGATCATGCCGATCGCCTCGCGCGCGCCGGTGCCCTTGACCGGCTGGAAGATGTGACGCGGCAGCAGGCCCCCGCCGGTGAACGCGGAGGCCCAGTAGGGCTGCGGCTTCTTGAAGATCACCTTGATCGTGTACTGGTCGAGCCGCTCGATCCGGGTGATTTCCTCGTAGGAGGCGCGGGAGCCCGCCGCGGTCGCCGGGTCGAGGGCAAACTCCCAGTTGAAGATGACGTCGTCCGCGGTGAACGGGGCGCCGTCGTGCCACACCACGTTGCGCTTGAGCCGCCAGGTCACCCACTGGCCGTCCTTGGCGAGCGTATTGGCCTTGCGGCTCGGGATGTCCTCGGCCAGCACCGGCACCAGGGTGCCGTCGGGCGCGGCGGCGGCGAGCGGCTCGTAGAAGATGCGCTGGACCGTGAAGTCGCGCAGGCCCCGGCCGAAGTGCGGGTGCAGCAGGGTGGGGGCGTCCCACATCAGGATCCGGAGGGTGCCGCCGCCGCCGCGCCGGGTCGGCGTGAACTCTGCCTCGCGTGGCTGGGCGGTCGCGACTCCCGCCGCGCCCAGGAGGGACCGCGCCATCGGGGCGCCGAGCCCGACCGCGGCCACCGCCTGCACGAAGCTCCGCCGGGTGAGGCGGCCATCCTTCACACCCACGATCAGCTCGCGCAGCCTGTGCTCGTCCATGTGCCTCCGAGGGGTCCGCGTGGCAGAGGGTCCGACAGCGATAACGCAGGGACGGCTCGAAGTCAAGGGCGTCCGTCCGGGGCCGCGAGACTAAGCCGCTCCGAGGAGCCGGAGCGACGCGGGCGCGCAGCTGACCTGCACCCGCCCGCCGCTCTCGAAGAGGCCGTGGCGGAGGGGGTCGTAGGAGACGGCCAGGAGCGACGCCCCGTCCACCTCGGAGCGGGGCTCGACCGTTATCGCCGCGCGCCACCGCCGACCGGTGCTGCTCGCCGCCCGAGGGTCGTCGCCGGGCGCGCCCCAGATGACGTCGACGCGCGGATTGTTCTTCTCCGCGGTGGTGGGGGCGATCAGCTCGCCGGTCGAGAGGCGAATAAAGTTGATCGGCACAGCCGTCCAAGCTAGGACCGCGACTCCGGAGATTGCCGCCTGAGTTGTCGCGGTGATTACACGAACGTTACGCAGTGCGCAGCGACGCCCTCGGAAAGCTTGGCGATAAATTCGTCGAACCGTAGACTCGATCTTGGAACAACGCACGGCCCGCATGATCATGACCCGCCCGCTGATCGTTCTTGCAACCTTGCTCCTCTCCCTGGCGCTGCCGGTCGGCATCGCGCACGGGGGCGAGCCCTGGCCGGTCGATCCCGGTGTCGCGGAGCGCCCTCCGGATCTACCGTCCTGGCTGATCGCCTCCCGGCTCGGCCGGCCGCTCGACGACACCTCCCGTGATGACGCCATGGGCAGCAGCGGCCTCAGCGACCTGGGCGCGGTGCTGCTGCGCGAGGGCCCCGGCGCCCCGATCAATCCGGATCCCCTTACGCTCCGGGCCTCCGGCGAGGACTCGACCGACCTGCGCGCGCTCCTCGGGCGGGGCGATCGCTGGCACCTGATGAGCTTCGGCGCCGCGGCCGCCAACCGGCCGCAAGACATGAAGGTGACCGCGTACGGAGCCGTGGCTTATCTCCCGAGCCTGTCGAGCTCCCGGCCCGACGGCAGTCTCGGCTTCGGGCCGGCCACCGCGCCGGGCGCGGCCTTCGGCCTCGGCCTGGACGATCCGGAGGAGCCGGTGTCGCTCGGCTTCAAGGGCGAGCTCGCCGGCCTCGGGCTCGAGGGCGGCGCGGAGTACCGCTCGGTCGGCAAGCGACTGGAGCGGGTCGTGACCGGGCCGGCCTCCCAGAAGGACCGGGAGGGCACCGAGGTCTGGCTGGCCCAGACCCTGGGTCTCCTTCGGCTCAAGCTGTCGCAGTCAGATCTCTCCGACAACGTGGACCGGGATCCCGCGCTGCCCCGGACCACCAAGATCCAGACCGCGGTGAGCGCGCAGCTCGCCCCGCGCGCCTGGCCGATCTTCGGCCTCACCTACGCCACCGGCGACTCCGAGCGCAGCTGGCTCACCGGCGATGGCCGCACCCGCACGATCGAGCGCCAGACCTTCGACAGCGTGGCCGGGTCGGCGTACTACGGGGCGCGGTGGTTCGATCTCTCGGGGACCTCCACCTACAGCTACAGTCGAGAGCCCGGCCGATCCGATCGCGACATGAACTCGCTCTACCACGACCTGAGCCTCACCCTGCGTCCGGTCAACGTGCTGTCCGTCACGCCCTCGCTCAGCAGCGGGGTCGACCGGTACGAGTGGTCGTCCACCCGCTACCAGTTCGGCTCGGCCTCGCTGCTGCTCACCTACACGCCGCCCGCGAGCCGGTTCAGCCTATGGACGCTCGGAGCCTACACCACGTCCCAGAGCACGGACCGCACCGTGGACGGGCGCACCATGAGCGTGAGCGGGGGCCTGGCGTACGGGCTCGGCAAGATCCTCGGGGGGCAGGCGAGCGTCGCGGTCCAGGCCGGCTACGATCGCTACGTGGACGGGATCTACCCCGACAGCTCGACGCGCGGGGCCTTCGGGCTGGTCCTCTTGAAGGTCGCGTCCTTCTAGCCGTCCTCCCCCTCCGCGGGCGGCGGCGGCGGGTCAGCCGTGCCGGAGCCGCGGATCCAGGAAGTCCTGCAGCGCGTCGCCGAGGATATTGAGCGACAGCACCACCACGAAGATCGCCAGCCCCGGCAGCAGCGCCACGTGCGGGCGCAGGATCACGAAGGTGCGCGCGGTGGCCAGCATGCTGCCCCAGTCCGCGGTGGGCGGCTGGGTGCCCAGGCCGAGGAAGCTGAGCCCGGCGGTGGCGAGGATCTTGGCCCCGACGTCGAGGCTCCAGGCCACCACCACCGGCGCCAGCAGGTGGGGCAGCAGGTGGCGGCGCAGGATCGACCGGTCGCTGCTGCCGAGGGCGCGCGCCGCCTCCACGAACTCACGCTCCCGCAGGGAGAGGACCAGGCCCCGCGCCAGGCGCGTGTAGAGGGGAAAGCCCACGATCGCGATCGCCACCATCGCGTTCGCGAGGCCGGGGCCGAGGCCGGCCACGATGGCGATGGCGAGCAGGATATAGGGGAACGCCATCAGGATGTCGGTCAGGCGCATCACCACCGTGTCCACCCGCCCGCCCCAGTAGCCGGCGTGCACCCCGAGGAGCCCGCCGACCAGCATCGAGACGCTCGCGGTGGCGAACCCGGCCAGCAGCGAGATCCGGCCGCCCCACACCAGGCGGGCCAGCATGTCGCGCCCGAACTCGTCGGTACCGAGCAGGTGGCCGGGGCTGCCGGGCGGGCGCAGCCGGTTGGGGGTGTCGACCGCGTCGGGATCCAGCAGCGGCAGGTAGGGCGCGAGCAGCGCGGCGAGCACCGCCGCGGCCATGACCAAGCCCGCGGCGAGGGCGAGCTGGTTGCGCGGGATACGGCGCAGCACGCGAGGCGGCCTCATTCGTGGGAGCTCACTCGTAGCGAATGCGGGGGTCCAGAAAGGCGTAGAGCAGATCGACGGCCAGGTTGAAGAGCACGAAGCCGAGCGCGATCACCAGCACGCAGCCCTGCACGAGCGGGAAGTCGCGCGCGAGGATGCCCTGGATCATCAGGGTTCCCACCCCCGGCCACGCGAACACGGTCTCGGTGAGGATCGCGCCGCCCAGCAGGTAGCCGGCCTGCACGCCCACCACCGTCACGGTCGGGATCAGCGCGTTGCGCAGCGCGTGGCGCAGCACGACTCCGCGCTCCACCAGACCCTTGGCGCGAGCGGTGCGCACGAAGTCCTGGCGCAGGATGTCGAGCATGGTGCTGCGGGTGAGCCGCGCGATGATGGTCGTGGACGCGGCGGCCAGCGTGACCGCGGGCAGGGCCAGGTGGCTCAGCAGATCGGCGAGGCCGCCGGTGCCGTGCGCGCCGTACATGCCGGACGCGGGAAGCCAGCCGAGCCAGAGCGAGAAGCACACCATCAGGACGAGCCCCAGCCAGAAGCTCGGCATGCTCGCGCCGAAGATCGATCCGAGGGTGCTGAGCCGGTCCACGAGCGATCGCGGCCGCGCGGCCGAGAGCACCCCGAGCGCGATGCCGCATACGGTGGACAGGAAGAGCGCGGTGGTGGTGAGGATGAGGGTGGCCCGGAAGCGGATCAGCACCTCGCCGAGCACCGGCTGGCGCATCCGGATGGACCGGCCGAGATCGCCCTGGAGCACGTGGGCCATCCAGCGCGCGTACTGCAGCGGCAGCGGCTCGTCGAGCCCCAGGTCGGCCCGCAGGCGCGCCACGTCCGCCTGGCTCGCCTGCGACCCCAGCATGATCTCGGCGGGATCCCCGGGGGACAGGTGCAGGACGAGGAACACCACCACCGATACGCCGAGCAGGACCGGCACCAGCAGGAGCAGACGCCGGAGGAGGTAGCGTCCCACCGGGCGCCGGCTACTTGAGCGAGATCGTCTCCACGCGCAGGTCGAAGCTCGGGTGGAGCTTGAAGCCCTGCACGCGCTTGGCGAACGCGGCGGTCTGCACCTCGTGGTCGATGAAGATCCACGGCGGGTCGTCGTGGAGCAGCCGCTGCGCCTCGCGGTAGAGCTCGGCCCGCTTGGCCTGGTCAGTCACCAGCCGAGCCTGGGCGAGCACCTCGTCGAAGCGCGGGTTCTTGTACAGGGCCCGGTTCGGGCCCACCGGTGTCCACTGGCTCGAGTGAAGTAGCGGGTACATCACGAGATCCGGATCTTCGGACCCCGCCATCCAGGACAGCGCGAACATGTCTTGCTCCTTGGTGCGGAGCTTGGCGAGGAACGTGCCCCACTCCATGGTCTGCAGCGTGACGTTCACGCCCACCGCCTTCAGATTCGACTGGATGATCGTGCTCATGGCCACCGGCGACTGCATTCCCGAGCCCGACTCCGGCACCCAGAGCGTGGTGGAGAACCCGCTCGGCAGCCCCGCCTCGGCGAGGAGCTTCTTGGCCCGCTCGGGATCGTACGGGAAGGCCTTGAGCCCGCCCTCGTCGCCCCAGGTCCCGGGCAGCACGGGCCCCTTGGAGACGGCGCCGGTGCCCTTCAGCACGTCGCGGACGATCGCCTCCTTGTTGACCGCGTAGTTCAACGCCTGCCGAACGCGCCTGTCGTCAAAGGGCTTCTTGGTGTTGTTGAAGCCGAGGTACCAGACGTGGGCGCCCACCTGCTTCTGGAGAGTCACCTTCGGATGGTTCTCGAGCTGGGCCACGAAGTCGGGCGGCGTGCCCACGATGAGATCGATGCTGCCGGTGAGCAATTCGGTTAGCCGCGCTTGGTCCTCGGTGATCGGCCGGAAGATCACTCGGTCCACCTTGACCGGGAAGCGCCAGTAGCTCGGGTTCTTCTCGAGCACCACGCGCTGGCCGCGGTCCCACGACGCGAACTTGAAGGGGCCGGTGCCGACCGGGCTCACCGCGAAATCCTGGCCGAGCTTCAGGACGGCGGTGGGGCTCACGATGGCGGCGGCCGGGACGATGAGAATTGCGAGGAACGAGGCCCGCGGCTCCTTGAGGACGAAGCGCACTGTCTGGTCGTCTATCGCGTCGATCGCCTTGACGCCGCCGAAGAAGTACGTGGCGAAGGGATACTTGCCCAGCTTGTTGGCCGGATGCTCGGCGTTGAACTGTCGCTCGAAGGAGAACTTCACGGCCTGCGCGTTGAAGGGCGTGCCGTCGTGGAAGGTAACACCTCGCCGTAGCTTGAAGGTGTAGGAGAGGCCGTCCTTCGAGATCGTCCACGACTCGGCCAGGTAGGGCACGATCTCGGTGCTGTCGTCGGCGTACCTCACCAGGGTCTCGACCACCCGCCGGGCGACCCGGGTGGAATTGAGGTCGGTGACCTGGGCCGGGTCGAGGGCCACCGGCTCCGCCACCAGCCCGACCACCAGCGTGCTCGCCGACTGCGCGGGCGCGGGCGGCGCGCCGGCGGTCAGCGCGACGAGAAGGGCCAGGGTCGCACACGACCAGAATCGTCTCCGTTTCATCGCGACTACCTCCTGAGCAACGGGCTCCGCCGGGAACCGGCCGTCCGCATGACGACCGGGCGCGGGGAGTATAGCACCGTGCGCCGCGGCCTTGACATCGCCCGCGCCCGCACCTAGGGTGATGCCCGACTCGAAAGGAGACCTCATGGCCAAGCTCAAGTTCGGGGCGTGGATCCCCACCTACGCGTGGAGCGGCAAGAAGACGGATCCGAAGAACATGCGGCGGATCCGTGAGTCGATCGTGAAGTGCGAGAAGTACGGCATCGACGTGTGGGTGATCGACCACCTGCTCTCCGCCCCGGGCCTCTACGGCAACGCCTGGCTCGAGCCCCTCTCCTCGCTGGCCTACGCGGCCGCGCTCACCTCCAAGGTCGACATCGCCACCGGTATCCTGGTGCTGCCGGTGCGCCATCCGGTGCTACTGGCCAAGGAGATCTCGACGCTCTGCCATCTCTCGAACAACCGCTACGTGTTCGGGGTGGGCCCCGGCTGGTACGCGCGCGAGTACGAGGTGACCGGCTCCCGCATCCAGGAGCGCGGCAAGCGGACCGACGAGATCATCGAGGCGGTGACCCTGCTGCTCACCAAGCCGAACGCGAGCTACCGCGGCAAGTTCTACTCCTTCGACGACGTCACCATCGACCCGCGACCCCCGAAGATGCCTAAGATCTGGGTCTCCGGCGGCTCGCGCGTGCCGGATCCGGGCGAGCACGACGTGCCGGTCATCGCCACCACCGTGATGGACCGCATCGTGAAGGCGGGCCACTGGCTCTCGCGCTGCTCGGGCACCCAGGACTGGGTGAAGCGCGACTGGGGGCTGTTGCAGCAGCACGCGAAGAGCCTCGGGCGGGATCCGAAGAAGCTCACCTTCGGGCACTGCAACTTCATCCACCTGGTGGACACTCCGAGCCACGCCAAGGCGGTGGCCGCGTCGAAGGCGCCCTTCATCAAGACCATGGGCACCCACCGCACCTACGAGCACCTGCAGGAGTCCTACATGATCGGGTCGATCGACCACATCAACGCGCGGATCGACGACCTCGTGAAGGCGGGGCTCAAGTACCTCGTGCTGGGACCGGTGACCGACGATCCGGCCCAGATCGACCTCCTGGCCAAGAAGGTGATGACGCACTTCAAGTAGGCGCGCCGCCCTCGTGCGATTCGGCTTCTACCTGCCCACCCGAGGCGCCACCGCCGCGCCCGAGGCGCTCGAGACGCTGGTCGAGCGCGGGGAGTCGCTCGGCTTCTCCTCGGTGGTGATCGCCGATCACATCGTGTTCCCGGTCACGATCCAGTCGAAGTATCCCTACACGGTGAGCGGGGCCTTCCCCGGCCAGGGCGACGCCCTCGAGCAGCTCTCGCTCATGGCCTTCGTCGCAGGCAAGTCGCGGGGGCTGCGCCTGATCAGCAGCGTGATGATCCTGCCGCACCGCAACCCGGTGGTGACCGCCAAGATGCTCGCCACCATCGACGTGCTCTCCGGCGGGCGCGTCAC
>Ga0137394_10001924_pt1 | contig 15248 bp, 11 predicted proteins | sample czobulk116metaG_FD_108278 | JGI IMG/M metagenome (GOLD analysis project Ga0137394, IMG submission 108278) | Vadose zone soil microbial communities from Angelo Coast Range Reserve, California, USA - czobulk1.16 metaG | ecosystem: Environmental > Terrestrial > Soil > Vadose zone | place: USA...
ACATATAGAAGGCAAAAGCGCTTAGCCCGAACCAAATCGTATAGATGGCCGGTCGCGCCGAAAGTGTCGCGTCAAGGACGCGCGCATAGGCACGCCGCAAACGATCGAACATATGGTTGATTTTTGCGGTAAAGCCCCGATTCTCATGCTCGGCATCCAGCAGTTTGGAGGACATCACCGGCGACAGCGTGAGCGCGACGATGCCGGAGATGAAAACCGCGCCAGCGAGCGTGAAAGCAAACTCGCGAAAGAGCGATCCGGTCAACCCGCCTTGCAATCCAATCGGCGCATACACGGCCGCCAGCGTGATGGTCATCGCAATCACCGGACTCACCAATTCGCGCGCGCCGAGCAAGGAGGCGTCCAGCGGATGCTTGCCTTCGCGGACGTGCCGTTCGACGTTCTCGACGATGACGATTGCGTCGTCCACCACCAACCCGACCGACAGCACAATAGCCAGCAGCGTCAACAAGTTCAGTGTGAATCCGAACACCTGCATGAGGAAGACAGCACCGATGAGCGAAATGGGAATCGCCACCAGGGGCACCAGCACCGAGCGGAGCGAGCCGAGAAACAGATAGATGACAATGGCGACGATGATGAGCGTTTCGGTCAGTGTCTTGAGCACTTCATTGATGGCCCGGTCAATGTATTTGGTGGCGTCATAAGCAACTTTGCCTTTAAGACCGGTAGGCAGCTCCTTGTCGATCTGCGCCATTTCCTTGCGGACGCGCTTGATCACATCCAGCGAATTGGCGTTGGGCAAAACCCAGCAACCCACGAATACGGCGCGCTCGCCGGAAAAGCGCACGTCCGAATCGTAATCTTCCGCGCCCAACTCGACATTGGCGATGTCGCTCAAGCGAACGAGTTTGTCGCCCGACCGGCGGACGACCAGGTTCCGAAATTCGTCGAGCGAGCGCAGGTCGGTATTCGCGCTGAGATTGACCTGCACGAGTGAGCCTTTGGTATGTCCTACCGCAGAGAGAAAGTTGTTAGCCGCCAATGCTTCGCGCACCTGAGCCGGGTTCAGGTTGAATGCCGCCAGGCGGTCGGGTTTGAGCCAGATCCGCATGGCAAAGGTGCGGCCACCAAGAATATCCGCTCGTTGAATCCCTTCCAGCGCGGTGAGGCGGGGTTGAACCACGCGAACCAGATAATCGGTGATCTGGTTGGCCTCGAGGATATCGGAAGTGAAACTCAGATAGGCGGACGCGAACCGCGAGTCGGCAGACTCGATGTTGATGATGGGGACCTCCGCTTCAGGCGGCAGATCGTTGCGCACCTGGTCCACTTTCGAACTGATTTCCGCCAGCGCTTTGTTGGCCTCGTAGTTGAGCTTGAGGCGAATGGTGATGGTCGAAACTCCCAATGCGCTACTCGATTCGATGTAATCAATTCCATCGGCAGCGGCGATGGCCCGTTCCAGCGGAGTGGTGATGAAGCCGCGCACAAGATTTGCGCTTGCGCCGACATAAATCGTGGTGACGGTCACCGCCGCGTTTTCGCTGCGGGGGTACTGGCGCACGTTCACAGAGCGAATCGCCTGGAACCCGGCGATCAGGATCACCAGGTTCACCACGATCGCCAGCACGGGCCGGCGGATGAAAATATCCGTGAAGGATTTCATTACCACTTAAGCTTCCGGCGGATGCGGCGCTTTTTCGCTCTTCGGCACGAGGTCGTTGTTTTCGACGACCGACATCCCGTTGCGCAATTTGAATACACCAGCGCTGACGATCCGCTCGCCCGGCTTCAGCCCCGTCTCCACAGTGATCAGATCACCTCGCGCCTTGCCCGTGCGGATAAATTGTTGCCGCACCGCCAGGCTCTCTTTGGCGCCGCCCTGGCCAGGTTTCGGTTCAATCACATAAACCGAATCGCCATATGGTTGGCTCAACACTGCCGTCGCCGGAATTACCAGCACGGGCCGCTCCTGCGGCAGCAACACCTCGATCTTTGCATACATTCCCGGGCGCAATGCCTGGTCGGAATTCTCGAAAGTCGCCCGCAGGCCCACGCTTCGCGTGGCGGAATCCAGGTCCGGATTGATGGCCAGCAATGTCCCCTCAAATTCCCGTCCGGCATAGGCGTCAGTCGTTACGCGTACGCGCATGCCCGGCTTGAGTTGTCCCAGGTTCTGTTGGGGCATTGAAAAATCAGCATACACCGGCGAGAGCGCCTGCAGCGAGACGATCGGTTTTCCGGCATCCAGATATTGGCCGAGATTGATTTGCCGGATGCCCAATCGGCCCGCGAACGGAGCGCGGATGGTTTTCTTCTCGATAATGGAGCGAGTGGCGTCGGCATTGGCGACGGCTTGTTTCCAGGCTGCGTCTGCCGAATCCAGGTCGGATTGCGAGACCAACTGATTTGTTCGCAACGTGCTCTGCCGATCCAGGCTTACCTTGGCCCATTGCACCTGCGCTTCCAGCGACCGCAGTTGCGCCTCCTCGGATGACGTATCCAGTCGCACCAACAGGTCGCCTTTTCCGACGACCGCTCCCGACTCAAACGCAATTTCTCGCACCGTCCCGGCAATCTCGGGTGTGACGGTGACTCCTTGAACGGCAACAATCGAACCGATTGCCGTCAGGCTCTCCTGCCACTTTTCTTCGCGAGCCACAACAGAGGAAATCGTTTCCGGCTGCGGCACATAATGTTTCATCGCCTCCGCCGTTGCCTTGGACTGGAGCATTTTTATCCCTCCCAGCACCGCGAGGATCACAAGAACGATAACAACGCCAATGATAACTTTTTTCACGTCTATTTCTTAATGGTGATTTGAAATTGACCCGGAAAACCAATGCCCGGCCGCATCAGTTTGCCGTCATTCGCCCGGAAGCCGAAGACAGCCAGGAGGAACTCTTCAGTGCCAACCTGGAAAAGTGCTCTTGTATTTTTGATGGACGGCTATTCGGCGACATATCCTGCTGGAACGTTAGGAAAGGATGCCCCGTTCGTCAACCGTTTCTGGCGGTTCACCGCACCGCCGACACTTTCACTTTGTGCATAACGCCGATTCCAGCTAAGCTGATTTGCTGATGGAAAGTCCTCATTTCGACCCAACCGCGACCGCGATGGAGCAATCGGCCGGGCGAACGCGCCTGCCCGAGCTCCTCGCACCCGCCGGCGACTGGGCCTGCGCCAAAGCCGCGGTCGAAAATGGCGCCGACGCCATCTATTTCGGCCTCGAAAAGTTCAACGCGCGAATGCGCGCTCATAATTTTACGGAGGCCGATCTGCCTCGTTTGATGGAATTCCTGCATCGCCGTGGTGTCAAAGGATATCTCACCTTCAACACGCTTGTTTTCGAAAATGAATGGGAACAAGCCGAACAATACCTTCGCGCCACCATCGCCGCAGGGGTCGATGCTGTGATCGTTCAGGACGTCGGCATTTGCCGCCTCATTCGTCAACTGTCTCCGGATTTTCCTATTCACGTTTCGACACAGATGACCATCACCAGCGCTGCCGGGGTGGAATTTGCCCGGGAGCTTGGTTGCAATCTCGTCGTGCTGGCCCGCGAATGCTCACTCAAAGAAATCGAGAAAATCCAGCAAGCCCAATCGGAAGAACGCCACAACGCACACGCTCAAACTTGCGCGTCCTCATCAAATGACCTGCAACCTTCAACCTGTAACCTGCAACAACCCCTTCCGTTGGAGGTTTTTGTGCACGGCGCCCTCTGTGTCGCTTATTCCGGCCAATGCCTCACCAGTGAGGCCCTCGGCGGCCGCTCAGCCAATCGAGGCGAGTGCGCCCAGGCATGCCGCATGCCCTATGACTTAATTTCGGACAGCAAGCAGGTCGCCCTTGGAGACCGTCGCTATCTTTTGAGCCCACAAGACCTGGCGGGCCTGGAGGTTCTGCCCGAGCTTGCCCGACTCGGTGTAGCTTCGCTCAAAATCGAAGGCCGTCTGAAATCACCTGAATACGTGGCCAATATTACGCGGATTTATCGCAATGCTTTGGATAGTTTGGCGGATGCAGAAGCCGGAAAGCGGCGACGACCCACCGGCGGGGAAACCCAATACGAAATGGAGATGGCCTTTTCGCGTGGCCTCTCGACCGGCTGGTTTCATGGAATCAATAATCAGGAACTCGTCCATGCCCGTTTTGGAAAAAAGCGCGGCGTTTATTTGGGAGAAGTCACGCGCGTCGAAGGAGAGAAAGTGCACCTTCGCATTGAGAGCTCTCTCAAACGCGGTGACGGCATCGTGTTCGACGCCGGTCATCCGGAAGAAAAAGAGGAAGGCGGGCGCGTTTACGGCGTTGAGTTTCGACGCAAGCGATCGCACGTCAGCGATCAGGAGGTTCTCTTGGGCTTTGGTCATGGCGACGTTGACTTCAATCGCATCCACGTCGGTGACAAGGTCTGGAAGACTAGCGATCCCGAGCTCGACCATCGCATTGCTAAAACTTTTGAAGGCGACGCTCCGCGATTTCAACGGCCGATATCCATGGCAGTTCATGGCCTCGCCGGGCGGCTTCTCACAGTTATTGCGCGCGACGAAGTTGGCCGGGTCGTTAGCTTGGATTCAGCAATGCCTCTCGCGCGGGCTCAAATGCAACCTGTCACAACCGAGCGCCTGCGCGAGCAATTGGGTCGTCTCGGCGGGACCCCTTTCAGGCTCGATAATCTCGTAAATCATCTCGAAGGAGACGTTCTCCTGCCGATTAGCGAACTCAATCGCCTCCGCCGCGAAATTGTCACCGAACTCGAAAAGTTGCGCTCCCAGCCGCTAAAATGGCAGTTCCTTTCAAAAACCGAGCGTGAGGCGCCCGCCTCGCCAAAGCTGCCTTTGAGCGGTGGATCCGCGCCTCACAGCATTCCGCAGCCGCCGCAACTCATCGTCCTCGTTCGAAACCTTAAACAACTGGAAGCCGCCATCCAATCCAAGATCCAGACCATTTATTGCGAATTCGAAGATCCAAAGAAATATCGCGACGCCGTCTCCCTGTTCCGACACTCTCCATTCTACAATCTGGATTCCTCAATCTTCGTGGCTCCTCCTCGCATCTTCAAAATGGGCGAGGAATGGACACTTAAGCAGGTGCGCTCTTCCGAAGCCGATGGTTACTTGATCCGTAATTACGATCATCTCCAGTTCTTTGCCGATCAGCGCAAAGTCGGAGATTTTTCGCTCAACATTGCCAATCGCCTCGCGGCAGACTATTTCAAAAACAAATTCGGGCTCGAGCGAGTCACTGCCTCCTACGATCTCAATCACCACCAATTGGACGCATTACTAAAGGCATCGCCACCCGAATGGTTTGAGGTTACCATACATCAGCATATCCCCATGTTCCACATGGAGCACTGCGTCTTCTGCGCTTTCCTCTCGAACGGCACGGATTACACCAATTGCGGCCGGCCTTGTGACGAACACGACCTCAGACTGCGCGATCGCGTTGGCGCCGAGCATCCGGTCAAAGCGGATGTCGGCTGCCGCAACACTGTCTTCAATGCGCTTGCTCAAACCGGCGCCGAATACGTGCCGCGCATGATCGAGCTTGGCGTCAGAAACTTTCGGTTGGAATTTCTCAACGAATCGTCTGACCTTGTCATTCGAACCATCGAAAAATATCGCGCCTTGCTTAGCGGCGAGCTCACCGGCCACCAACTCTGGCGCGAACTAAAGCTGCTCAATCAGCTCGGCGTCACGCGCGGGCAGATGGATGGCCGCCGCGGCTGACCCCCGCGGTTTTATGTCCTCACCTCTTCCGGCACCTTCAAGGCGGACAAGAGCAACGCCCTTAATCGTCCACCGGTGCCTGAGCCGAAATCACGACTCCGGATCTGCAATCGGTAATGTCTTGTCTTCAATTGCTCCAGCATTTCTTTCCGCTCCAGCGTCCTTTGCTCGTCCAGCATCGCGATGTGCAGGCCGCTTTCCCGGTGGAACTCGTGCAACGCCGTCCATCGCTCTGCGTGGCCGTTCGCATAACGCACCGCCAGCCGTCGCAGAAACCCCGCTGCTTTTCCGGGGAAAGCCGCGTCCGCCCCGTACCGCCGGTGCAAATCATCGTGACCCGGGCTTTGCCCAACAGTGCGTAGTCGTCGAGGTTCATTTCTCCTCCGTGCCGTTCCACCTCCCGCAGATGCCGCGTCAAAACGGTCGTCGCTCGCTCCTTCAGCGCCTCGTTCTTGTTCACTTCAAAATGCAACTCAGGAATCGTTGGGTGAAACAAAGCTTCCTTCCCAACGCTTCGTAGCCGGCAAAGAAAAATGTTCTCTTCTGTGATCCGGAATCCAGTTCCAGCCTCAGATCGAGCGTGGCCTCGTCAATCAGCGGATTGAACGCCCACTCGGCCAACGCGTCATGCCTGGGTTCCTGGCCAAGATCGTGCAAAGGCTGGTGCAGATCATTCGAAAGCTTCGCCAGCACCCGGCTGAGCTTCTCCGCCCGCTGCACCGGCTTCGAATGAAGCAGCGGCCGGGCGATGAACGTCGCGCCGCCTGCGATCCCGCCCGTCCTTTCCTCCACAAATATCGGAATCGCGAAATTCACTCATCTTTTGTAAGAGCCGAGGGAACGACGCTCCATTTAAGAAGATTCGCGTTGGCCCTTCGCTCTGCGGCATGGGCTAAGCTACATTTGAGGAGATGAAGCAGCAGTCAAAAGTGTCTATTAACAAGAAACGCATTGAGGAAATCGAATCGATTCAGGAGCACATTCGAAAACTTGGCGACCAATTTACCAAAGATTTTCCCGAGCAAGCCGACCTCCGTGGAGCAATCGACAGGGATTTGAAGACAGCCGTCGATTCACTTGACCTGCTTAAGGGATTTTACAAAGCCAAAACCGATAAATAAGACTCTCCCCCTTTTCGGCCTGTCATAGCGTCGCCTTCTCGATCGCCACCTTGAGCCGCTCCTCGGTCAATTGTGCCGCTACCCATCGCAAGCCAACTTTTCCCCATGGCCGTCAGCTTTGTTCTCAGTTTGGGCTGCAGTTGAAATACCTCGTTAGGCATTGTTTGTTTCTGTCTGCCCGGCAGGCTAGCAAACTCAACTCCACTTGCAAATTGTCCGATTCCATTTGACCGCCGCGCCTCTTGCTGCCGTGATGAAGCCGCGGTATGAAGACCGACTCCAGTAGTCTCAATCTTTATCGTTCGCCACCGGCCTTACTCACTGATCTCTATCAGTTGACGATGGCTGCGGCTTACAGGAAATCCGGCACTGCCGATAAGGAAGCGGTTTTCCATCTGTTTTTTCGCACACCCCCGTTCAAGGGCGGATTCACCGTGGCGTGCGGCGTGGCGCAGGCGATTGATTACATCCGGAATTTTCGTTTCGAGGAATCCGATCTGGAATATCTGGCTACCTTGACCGGCGAGGATAAGAAACCGCTATTCGACTCGGAGTTCCTCGCTTATCTGAAGGGCTTCCGCTTTGAGTGTGATATCGATGCCGTTCCGGAAGGCACGGTCGTTTTTCCTCAAGAGCCGTTGCTGCGCGTCCAGGGACCCATCCTGCACGGGCAACTTCTCGAGACCCCTCTGCTGAATTTTCTGAATTTTCAATCGTTGATTGCTACCAAGGCGGCGCGCATCTGTTTGGCGGCGCAAGGTGAGCCGGTCATCGAGTTTGGCCTGCGCCGAGCTCAAGGCATCGACGGCGGCGTTACTGCAAGCCGCGCGGCATACATTGGCGGTTGCGCCGGCACCTCGAATCTTTTGGCGGGAAAACTTTATGGCATTCCCGTCGTGGGCACTCATGCGCATAGCTGGGTGATGTCCTTCGACAACGAATTGAACGCTTTTGCGGCATACGCCGAGGCGATGCCGAATAACTGCGTTTTTCTTGTGGACACCTACAACTCCCTTGAAGGGATAAACCATGCCGTCGAGGCGGCAAAGCAACTGCGCGCGCAAGGACATGAATTGATCGGCATTCGGCTGGATTCCGGTGATCTCGCTTTCCTGAGCATCCAAGCGCGAAAAGTCCTGGATCAAGCCGGTTTTCCTGATGCCAAAATTCTCGGCAGCAACGACTTGGACGAACACATCATTGAAAGTTTGAAAATGCAGCGAGCAGCTATCAACGTGTGGGGCGTCGGCACGCGTCTGGTCACCGCATACGATACCCCTGCCCTTGGAGGTGTGTACAAACTTTCAGCCATTCGTAATCGAAACGAAGAATGGCAGCCTAAACTGAAACTGTCAGAACACGCGGCCAAAGTCACCAATCCCGGAGTTCTCCAGGTGCGGCGGTTCCGCTCTGAGAAAGAGCTTATCGGGGACGCGATCTACGACATTCATATGGGCTTGCCACCGGAAGTTACAATTGTTGATCCGGCGGACGTGATTCGGCGAAAGCATTTCCCTGCAAACCTGGCCCGCGAGGATTTACTCGTGCCGATTTTCCGGAAAGGCGAACTCGTGTATCAATTGCCATCGCTCAATCAAACCCGCGAACGCGTCCAACAACAATTGGCGATGTTCCATCCGGGTGTTAAGAGATTGGTCAATCCGCATCAATATCCGGCCGGCCTGGAACTCGGGCTGCATGAATTAAAAACGCGGCTGGTACTTGAGGCGAAAAGCAGCCCGTGACTGCTGACTATGGACTACTGCCAAAAAACGAATTCTTTGACACATCGGGGGCTTTGCGCCACTTTCCGGCGAAATTGCACGTAATTTGCTTCACTTCTGGTGAGCGTGTAAGTTTGAGTAAACAACCAAGACAATGGGCAAGGCCTTAATTATTGCTGAGAAACCTTCAGTGGCCGGCGATATCGCCAAGGCGCTTGGAGGATTCAAAAAGCAGGAGGATTACTACGAGAGCGATCAATACGTGCTTTCGTCGGCCGTAGGCCATTTGCTGGAATTGGTGGTGCCGCCCGGGGTCGAGGCTGCGAAAGGCAAATGGTCGTTTAAAAATTTGCCGGTGATCCCGCCGCACTTCGATCTGCAGCCCATCGAGAAATCTCAGTCGCGGCTTCGCGTTCTGGCCAAGCTCATTAAACGCAAGGATGTTGATGCGCTGATTAATGCGTGCGACGCCGGCCGGGAAGGCGAATTGATCTTTCGCAACATCGTGCGCTTCACCAAAGCAAAACAGCCCATCCAACGGCTGTGGCTGCAGTCGATGACGCCGGCGGCGATTCGCGAAGGCTTCGCCAAATTGCGAACGGACCGGGAAATGCAACCGCTGGCGGACGCCGCCCTGAGCCGTTCTGAAGCCGATTGGCTCGTTGGCATTAATGGCACACGCGCGATGACGGCCTTCAATTCGAAGTCGGGCGGCTTCTTCAAGACGACCGTGGGCCGCGTGCAAACGCCAACTTTGGCGATCATGGTCGAGCGCGAGCAAAAGATTCGCAAGTTCGTCCCGCGCGATTATTGGGAGATCATTGGCACCTTCAAAGCCGCTGCGGGTGATTACACTGGCAAATGGTTCGACGAAAAATTCGTCAGACCGGAAAAGGATGGCGATGTCGATCTCAAGCCGGAGCGTTTCTGGGAAGTCGGGAAGGCTGAAGCGATCCGCGAGAAATGCCTGGGCAAACCGGGCATCGTTACGGAAGAAAGCAAGCCGACCACCCAGAACTCGCCGCTGCTCTATGATCTGACGACGTTGCAGCGCGAAGCCAACAGCCGATTTGGGTTCAGTGCCTCGGGCACGTTGCGAGTCGCCCAGGCCCTTTACGAGCGGTACAAAGTGCTGACGTATCCCCGAACCGACTCGCGCGCTTTGCCGGAGGATTATCAGCCAACGGTGAGCGCAACATTGAAGATGCTGACCGGCACGACTTCATACGGTTCCTTTGCCGATACCATCCTGAAAAATCAATGGGTGAAACCGAACAAGCGGATCTTCAACAATGCGAAGGTGTCGGATCATTTCGCGATTATTCCGACGACCGAGCCGCCGAAACAGTTGCCTCCGGACGAACAGAAACTTTACGACATGGTGACGCGCCGGTTTCTGGCCATATTTTATCCTGCTGCGGAGTTTTTGGAGACGACGCGCATAACCCGCGTCGAAAGCGAACCTTTCAAGACAGCGGGCAAGGTGCTGGTGACCCCGGGCTGGTTATCTGTCTATGGCAAGGAAGCGCAAGGCGAAGAAACGCCCACGTTGGCCGCCGTGCAGCCGAACGAGCAGGTCCAGACCACCGAAGTAGAAGTCAAACAGAGTCAAACCAAACCGCCCCCGCGCTTCAGCGAAGCCACGTTACTCAGCGCGATGGAGGGAGCGGGCAAACTCGTTGAAGATGAGGAACTGCGTGAAGCCATGAGTGAGAAAGGGCTGGGCACACCCGCAACGCGCGCTTCGATCATTGAAGGCCTTATCTCGGAACAATACATCCTGCGCCAGGGGAGGGACCTTCAGGCGACCGCGAAAGCTTTCGCCTTGATGGAATTGCTCAACGGCCTGGGCATTCCGGAACTAACCAAACCCGAGTTGACGGGCGATTGGGAATTCCAATTGCGGCAGGTCCAGCGAAAGCAAAAGAGCCGAGCGGAATTCATGACCGGCATCCAGGATATCACTCGCCATATTGTTGATCGCGCGAAGAAGTTCGAATACGACACCATCCCGGGTGATTTCGGCGTGCTCAAGGAACGCTGCCCCAAGTGTGGCGGTGAAGTTCACGAACGCTACAAAGCATTCCAATGCGTGAAGTGTGACTTCTCGATCTGGAAAATCATTTCGGGCCGGCTATTCGAAGCTGCCGAAATAGACCAATTGATTCACGAGCGGCAAATCGGCCCTTTGCAAGGTTTTCGCAGCAAGATGGGCCGGCCTTTTGCGGCTGTGCTAAAACTGAATGCTGAAAACCGAACGGAGTTCGATTTTGGGCCCGGCCAAAGAGATGGGGAAGGAGCTCAGGAGGTCGACTTCTCGGGGCAGGAACCCATCGGCAAATGTCCCAAATGCGGTGCGCGGGTTTTCGAGACCTCGATGAGCTATGTCTGCGAGAAATCGGTCGGCCCGAATCGCTCCTGCGACTTCCGCACGGGCAAAATCATTCTGCAACGGCCTATCGAGAAAGCCCAGGTGCAGAAGCTGCTCGAGACAGGCAAAACAGATCTCATCGATAAATTCATTTCGAAGAAAGGCCGCCCCTTCAAAGCTTTTCTTGCTTTCAAGGAAGGCAAGGTCGGGTTCGAATTTGAACCGAGAGCGCCGCGGGCAAAGAAAGGCGAAGGCAAAGCCGGGACTCCGAAAGAGCCGGCGCCCAAACTGGATTTTACGGGTCAGCCGCCTCTCGGTCAGTGTCCGAAATGCGGCGGGAAGGTCTTCGAAGGTCCTGATGCTTACGTCTGCGAGAAATCGCAAGCCGACAAGCGACCCTGTAAATTCAAGATCAGCAAAACGATCCTGCAGCAACCGATCGACAAGACCCAGGCGGCAAAACTCCTGGCCGATAATCGCACGGACCTGCTCAAGGACTTTATTTCGAAGGCCGGCAGGCCATTCCCAGCTTTTCTGGTAATGGATGATATGGGCAAAATCACCTTCGAATTTCCCCCGCGTGAAGCCGAGTCCGCCCAAAGTCATGCGGAATAAACCGGCATTTCGGGTTTGTCAGGATTAAATGGTGGCTCCAGCATCCAAGACGGATGAAAAACCGGATGCCTGGAGTGAAAAATTCCTCTCGCATCTTGCGACCGATCGCGGCGCGTCCGTTTACACCCAACGCAATTACACGCAGGCAGTGGAAGAATTTCGGAAGTGGCACGTAGACGAGCGGAAGCAGCAGCCGGCCTGGGACAAGCTCGAACGTGATGATTTTCGCGCTTACCTTCGTTTCCTTGGCCGGCACAATCTGGGACGCGCGGCCATCCAGCTTCGATTCAGCGCACTGCGGACCTTTTACAAATTCCTGATCCGTCATGGAGCGGTTGCCACCTCTCCAATAAAAAACCTTTCTTTGCCGAAGGTGGGCAAGCGGCTGCCAAAATTTCTGACCCCCAAACAGATGGAAGATTTGCTTAAAGCGCCACTCAAACTTTTGCCAATACCCGCTCCGGAAGAATCCGATACGGTCGAGGACTCAAACTCGGAAAAGCCGGTTTCGCCGCGGCACGCCACGCCCAGAGCGGATGTGACCGTGAATTGCTTTCGGGATGTCGCGATTCTCGAAACCATTTATTCCTGCGGTCTGCGCATCAGTGAACTTTGCGGGCTGCAGGCCGCGGATATTGACTGGGGCGAGCGCCTGGTGCGTGTTCGAGGCAAGGGCAAGAAGGAGCGCCTTGTCCCGATCGGTGAGTTTGCTCTTGAAGCCATCAAGCGCTATTGGGCTCTGCTGACCGACACTCCTGGAGGTGCCTCGCCCGTCTTTGTGTCAAATCCAAAGAAACGCGGCCCGGTATCCCCGCGCATTCTACAACTTCGGCTCAAGAAGTATCTTGCCGTTGCCGGTCTGGACCCAGCTCTCACGCCGCACAAGCTCCGGCATAGTTACGCAACGCATATGCTCGACGCCGGTGCAGATTTGCGGAGCGTCCAGGAGCTATTAGGACACGCACATCTGGTAACGACCCAGGTTTACACGCATTTGACGACTGAGCGGCTCAAGCGGGCGTATGATTCTGCCCATCCGCGGGCAAACTAGTTTTGCAGTTGTAGCAGCCGAGCCGGTAACAAGGCTGATCTCTTCAACAGCCATTAAACAAGAGCCTCGTTACTTCGGCTGCTACATTAGCGCGACGGGTTTCTGGATTTTTCCGGCTTTCGAGCTCTGAATTTTCGGACGGGTTCGATGGTCCTGGGTCGCGCTTTGGGAACCAGAATGACAGGACAGCCTTCGTAACCGAATGCGGCGCGCAGTTGATCGGCGAGATACTTCTTGTATTGCGGCGAAAACAGATCCTCCCGATTGAGGAACAACAGAAATGTGGGAGGCGCTTCCTTCACCTGCGTTGCATAAAAAAATTTGAGTCGCAAGCCGCGCGAACTGACCGGCTGACGGCGCTCGACAGCGTCCTGTAACGTGCGATTGAGGATTGACGTCGGAATCTTCTGTTGCAACTGGGCGGCGACGTAACGGATGGCCTCCAACAGGCGCTCGAGGTGAAATCCGGATTTGGCCGAGGTGAAAATCACGGGCGCGTAATCCAGAAAGAAAAGATGCCGCTGAACCCACTCCCCAAATTCCGAAAGCGTCGTCATTAATTCTGGAGCATTTCGATCTTTGATTCGGCGACGCTCGATCTCTCCTTCGCGCGCTTTTCTGACGGCTTCCTCCATCAAATCCCACTTGTTTACCACCACGATGCAGGCCTTGCGTTCCCCGACAATCTTATCGGCTACTTTTTTGTCCTGTTCGATGATGCCTGCTTCCGCGTCCAGAACCAAAATGGCGATGTCGCAACGCGCGATGGAATCCTCGGCGCGTTTGACGCTGAAGAATTCGATCGAATCATCGACCCGCCGCGTCTTGCGCATCCCGGCAGTGTCTATAAGCACGTAAGACTGGCGGACGCCTTCCGTTTCAACTTCGAATGGCACATCCACCGCATCGCGGGTGGTGCCGGGAATGGGACTGACAATGACCCGCTCCGATTTCGTCAGGGCGTTAATGATAGAAGATTTGCCGACATTCGGCCGCCCGACAATTGCCAGTTTCAGCGGCTCGTAGCCGCCGACGTAAGGAGGCGGAGTTCTTAGATCTTCGGTTGCGTCCGCCTCGTCACTACGACCTTCGATATTATCCTGACTTTCGGCTTTGGACTTTGGACTTTGGACTTGCAGTTCCGCCATCGCCGCATCCATTAACGCCTCGATGCCCTCCCCGTGAATGGCGCTCACGGCGAACATTTTCTCGAAGCCAAGTTGGGCGAAATCATCCATGCCGCTCTCCGCCTTTGAGGTATCTACTTTATTCACGGACAGGAGCACCGTCTTTCCGCTGCGGCGCAATCGCGAAGCGGCTTCGCGGTCGAGAGGAACAATTCCTTCCTGAACGTTGACTGTCAGAATTACGACCGACGCGGCTTCAATCGCCAGCTCGACCTGCGCCAAAGCAGCGGCTGTGATTACGTCCGTGGCCTTCTCCTTCCGCAACAGACCGATGCCTCCCGTGTCAATGAGCGTAAATGGATGGCCGTGCCATTCGGCTTCGGCGCTAATGCGATCGCGCGTCACTCCAGGTTGATCGTGGACGATCGCGATGCGGCGTCCGACGATGCGATTGAACAACGCGGATTTGCCGACGTTAGGCCGTCCCACTATGGCGATAATTCCTGGCACCGCAGGAACATGGTGCAGAACAGCGTTTTGCGAAAGGAAAAGTGATCAGTGCGCGTGCGAGAGGATGTCAAAATCCACAATTGTAACATCTCTCGGCGAGACTCTGATCGTTTTCTGACTTGCTCCAAAATCGCGGCTCGCACCCGTGCGATGGCGGGCTTCAACAGTGTATTTACCAGGTGGAACGTTTGTGATTACGAATTCCCCATGTTCGTCGGTTATCGCGAAAAATGGATGCTTCAGGATGGATACGTAGGCGAATTCCCAGGGGTGCACGTCGCATGAAAGGCGCGCAAAGAGATCCGTCCCCATAGAACAGCAGGCATTGGCCGCAATGATTGCCTAACTTCCGAAATAATGCCTGATTTCATGCGGCGACCTTTTTCAAAAGTCCCTTTGCGCGCCGAACCCAGACCCGATCGCGCTTGCGTTGAAAAGCGGGAGCATGGGCGTCGTCGGCCAGGACTTCGTGCAACTCGGTTCGCGCCAGGTCGACCTGACTTCGCTCAAGGTAAAACTCCGCCAATTGCACTTTAGCGCGAGGATACATGTGGTTTTCGGTGACTCGCTTCCAAATCGTCAGCGCGGCGTCCTTTTGCCCTAACGCGGTCAACGTTTCCGCGAGAGCCATCAAAGAATAGCCGTACTCATGTTTGGGATTTTCTGCCACCACTCCTTCGAGCAAAGGACGGGCTTCGGCCGGCCGTTTTAAGCGCAAGAGGCACTGGCCGAGGTGTGCGCGCGTATCGATGTCTTGCGGGTCACGCTCCATGGCCAAGCGATAACAACTCTCGGCTTTTTCGAGCTTCCCTTTTTGGAAATGAAGGTCGCCAAGTTGAGAATAGTGATGAGCGTTGTCCAAATAATGAATCTGAGATTCGAGTTGTTTCATGCGGCGTTTGTCGAACGCGCCCGGGAGCTCGAAACCGCGCGTGGAAGAAGGTGAGCTGCGATAGACCCAAAGGTAGTACCATAGCGCAGCCAAACCCCACCCAAGGATGATCAACGCCGCCCAGATATACTCCCGCTG